>Ga0114963_10003193_pt1 | contig 11173 bp, 10 predicted proteins | sample C_131016_EF_Meta_FD_87019 | JGI IMG/M metagenome (GOLD analysis project Ga0114963, IMG submission 87019) | Freshwater microbial communities from Lake Croche, Canada to study carbon cycling - C_131016_EF_MetaG | ecosystem: Environmental > Aquatic > Freshwater > Lake | place: Lake Croche, Canada...
AATATACAAATCTTCTTGGCCTGGTGGTATTTGACTTCTTGATATTCCTTGCTGGTTTGAATTGGGGGTTTGGAACAATGAATTGGTAGACAACATAGGATTAGGAGTTTGATTTTGAGTTTGATTTTGAGTTGAATATTGACTTTGTTGTGGAGTAAACATACTCATAAAATTATTATTTTGTGGTTGTTGTCCAGATGAAACAAAAGTCATTGTTTTACCATTATAAGTAATATTTAATGATTTGACTCCATTTTCTCCAGTAACAACAACAGCTGTTGATAAATTAGGACCTTGATATTTACTAACAAACCCTGTAGCGTCGGGGGTACCACCATATTCAATAGTGTTACCATTTAATTTAACAGTTAACGTATTTGGACCATTTGAGTTAACTGTAGCAGTTGATCCGTTTTGACCATAGTAAGTAATAGGGCTTGTATAAGCATTGTTAGCAAAAGAAGATGCGCTATAAACATCTCCAGTGCTTCCGTAATACGTATTGGGTGTGTTATTATAAGTTTGATAATTTGGATTATATTCACTTGTTGATTTTGATTCGCTTGTAGTAAAAATATGACTTCCTGAAGAACTCTGAACACGTATTGCTTGTTGTCCATTTAAATTAATTATTGTAGCACTATAACCATTTGGTCCTGTAAATTTAGTTACATATGAATCATTCATCTTTGTAAAACCTTCTTTTGCTACTGGTGTAAAAACCATTGGTGAATTATTTGAATCCAACGTCACTTTTAAAGAAGGTTTGCCATCGTTTTGAATATTAACCATTACTGAACCACCATTTTTACCGTAAAATGTAGCTCCATTTGTCAATGTAGATGAAAATCCCGAGTAATGATTATAGTTATCATATTTGTTGTCCATCATCATCATTGTATTCGAATTGTTAGCGTCGTTAGCGTCGTTAGCGTTATTAACATTATCGTCGCTAATAAATTTTCCTGAAAAACTTCCAGAAAATGCTTCTTTGTAATATTTTACTCCTAAAAATATACTTAATACTATTATTATAATAATAACCCCAATAATAAAAAGAATCATAGATTTAGTTTTCATTGTATAATTTATATAGTGAAAAAATTATAAAATAAATTGAAATATAAAATTAATTTATATACAACATACAAAATAGTAAATAAACCAAAATGAGATCGCGATTACATAACTTAATTAAACAAAGTGCGGAAATAATAGAGGATAATGATGATTTTAATTTCACATATGAAGATGAAATTGAAATTGACGATCCAATAACACCAACGTCAACGCCAAAATCCAATCCGTCTCCAATTAAAAAAAGAATAAGAGAAAAACAAGTAGCCCTAGAGCGATTTCTCCTTGAAGATCCCAATATTTTTGAGATTGGGGTCGATGAAGCCGGTAGAGGACCTTTATTTGGGAGAGTTTATACAGCAGCTGTTATTTTACCTAAAGATGATAGTTTCGATCATTTTAAAATGAAAGACAGTAAAAGGTTTTATTCCAAAAAACAGATTGAGGAAACTGCTGAATATATTAAAAAAAATGCGTTAGCTTGGCATGTGAGTTTTGAAGACGAAAAGACAATCGATAAAATTAATGTATTACAAGCAACTCAAGAATCAATGCATAAATCTATTTTAGGAGTTAGAAAAAAATACAATGAAATTATGAAAAACAAAGATATAACCTATTATTTACTAATTGATGGTAACTACTTTAATCCTTTGATAAATTTGAATAAAAATACAAACAAATTGGAATCGATGCCATATTCATGTATTGAAGGAGGTGATAATAAATATACCGCAATAGCAGCAGCTTCGATTTTAGCAAAAGTAGAACGAGATAAATATATTCAGGAACTATGTAGAGTTAATCCAGAATTAATTGAAAAATATGGTATTGATAAAAATAAAGGATATGGGTCTAAACAGCATTTAGATGGTATTCGAAGTCATGGAATAACTGTTTGGCATAGGCGAAGCTTTGGTATTTGTTCTAAATATGTATAAATATTTACCTTTTAGAAAAAGGTAAACCCAAAAACAAGTTATTTCAAAGTCTGTTATTCATCCATCAAGATTAACGCCATACCTGCGTAGTTATGTAAATCTATAAGTGTGTCGCGAATGCCCTCATCATTTATTAAATTTACTCCATTTTTTGTTATAGACATTGAGCGTTGTAGTTTATCTTCTATTCGCATTAACACACCGATAACTCCATATTTTGCGAATGCGTCGCCATAGTCTATATTTTTTTTGGTAAATAACTCTAACGCTTCGTTTTGAACTTTTTTCATTTGTTCTACTCTATCCATGCTTAATAAATAGTATAAATTATTATGTTTATATTATTTATTATATAAATCGTCGTTTGAAATAAGAAAAGGCGTAAAAAGGTAAAATATCAATTTTAACACATAAGCGTCGCTATAACATCATTACCATCGTGATCTATAATATCTTCAATTTTATAATTATAATCTTTAAGTTTATTTATAGCGTTATTCATACCATTTTTTCCTAATTCATCTGCTAATTCTTCATTATATCTTGTAAATGTCTCTTGCTCAAAACACCATTTTTCAAATCTTATTTTATTAATTTTATATTTGGATAAATCTATCATTTTTATTATTTCACTATCAAACCCTTCGGTATCTATTTGTAAATAATCAATATTAGTTATATTATGAATGCTACATATTTTATCAAAAGTAATACTTTTTGATGTTAGCTTTACCATATCATCTTTATCTCCCCAGTCATTCATAGGAACTAACGAAAAGTGAATGTCATGATATATAATATTATTGTCTGCTACAGTCCCCATTATACCTTTTTTTGCTGGTATATATAGTTCTATTAATTCATCATCTTTATAATAAATCGCGTTGTTATAGATATAAACATTTTTAATATTACTATAATTTTGTTGTATTTCATTTATTAATTGTTGATTTGGTTCTACTAGAATAACTATATCAGGTTCATTTTTTATAACCAACTCCCTAAACATATCATTTCCATTATTTGTGCCAATTTGGAAAAAAACTTTAGACATTATATAACTACTATAAGATATATTACTTTATATTTCATACGCATTTAATTTACCTTTTACACCTTTTCTCATTTAAAACGCCCATTTTATAGAGCAAAAAAATAAGACACGTAAAATCAAGAAGAATTATTTATGAAAATCTCATTTAAAATGGGCGTTTTAAATGAGAAAAGGTGTAAAAAAAGGTAAACCCAAAAACAAGTTATTTACCTTTTAGAAAAAGGTAAACCCAAAAACAAGTTATTTACCTTTTAAAAAAAGATAAATAAAATTGAATAGTTATTTCATACAATTTTGTTATCTTAAACAAAGATAATATAACAAATGAATTTACTTTTATTGCCGAAACAATTACAAGATTTGATAAATGAGTTTAATGTAGAACATAGACCATTAATGCGACTAGTAATGAATGAATTATTGATTAAATATGAAGACCGCGACGAGAACGATAAATATTGTGTTAATTGTGGCAATGATGCAGAAGAACAATATTCAACATATATATATTGGCATAAATACAACTTTTGTGGAGGATGGTGTCAATCCGATACAGAGTATCACATACGTAAAACCTTACGAAGATAAAAATAATGGGGCTAAATAAGAAAATGCGTAAAAGATAAATAAAATTGATACGATTTTTCTTTTTATATTTATGTAATTAAATATAATTACAATACAAAATGGTAAAATTTTGCGTATTTGACACTGAAACAACAGATAAACTACCGTTTTTGCCAGGCAAAGATTGGAATGAAAGAACCAAAAATGACGCAAAATTATTGGATATCAATCATTTATACAGTGAGTCTTCACTATGGAAAAACCCAGATATTATTGGAAAATGGCCAAGTATTATTCAATTTAGTTACATAATATATGATTTAGAAGATCCAAAAAACGCAAAAATATTTAAAAAATACATTGATATCCCTAAACACATTGTTATATCAGAAGGTTCTATTGAAATTCACCATATTACAAGAGAAAAAATCGAAAATGAGTCAGCTGAAAAAAAAGCACCAATCGATGAAGTTTTAATGGAATTCATGAATGATATTATGAATCCTGAAATAACAGTGGTTGTCGCACATAATGCTCAATTTGATCGAAAAATGGTGATTGCTGAATTATTGAGACTTGCTGGAGATGGTGTTGATGAAGATATGAATAAAGCATTCGAATATTTAATGGATGACAGTAAATTTGAATGTACAATGAATGCTACAGCATCTATTTGTAACATTCAAATGCCAATTAATTATAAAGATAAAAAAACCGGCGAAGACAAGGTCTTTTATAAAATAAAACCTCCGAGATTATCGGAATCATACAAATATTATTTTGGTTATTCACCTAGTGGCGATGAATTACATGATGCGTTGATTGATGTAATTGTCTGCTTACGTATTTTTGTGAAATACAAGTATAAACAAGACGTGTGTGGAAAAAATGAAATTATTACAGAATATATTGAAAAAATATCTCCTGAAGGTTATGTTTGTCCACTTGATATCACAGACAAAATAGAAACAATATTTGATCTAGATCAGGCGAGTCAAGATGCCATTACTATTATTATTCCTGAAAAAAAGAAACGGGGTAGTAATCGTTCCAGAACTAGTAAATCGAAAAGAGGTCCACAATTACGAAGAAGTAAAAGGATAAGGGCTTTGAGAAAAAAATAAACTAAACAATATAAATAAATAATTTACATACGATGCGTTTTCCTACCCAATTTCTTCATTTTATATTTTCTAGTAGATTTTCTAGTAGATTTTCTGCTTTTCTTATATTTATATGTTTTTTTGTTATTTTTCTTGGTCCTACTACTATGTGTTCTTTTATTTATCTTACCGCCTTTAAATACACTGTCAGCATTTTCGACTTCTCCAATAGTACATAATTGTATATCATCTGAATATTTTTTCATGTAACCTGCTAAATTCTTTCGTTTCATACATTTTGGTGCGAATATAGATTCCGTTTTAAATGCTTCTTCAATTTCATCGTCTTCACATCCATCAATATCATTCAGTAAATTTTGCGTAATATTTGTTAATTCATAAAATATATCATCGTTTATTGCTTTGTCTAATAAAGCCTGTGTTAATGGTTCGCGTTGTTTTCTTTCACCGAAAGGTGCAAACGCCTGAACAAGTATACTATTGCTAACATTTATTTCATGACACAAATTTCCGTAGCGATCATCTACAATAAAAGTGTTGAACTTGTTGAACTTATTTCCAAATTTTGGATTATCCCATACCTGTTTTAATGATTTGGGCATGTCATCGTTTTGAATATCTTCCGCACCATATTTGAAAATAAATGTATCATCTGGTAGATCAAATTTTTTACAGATAAGATTCGCAATGTCATCCGCATATTCTCTCTCTGAATATGTCCATATTGCTACTTTAATTCTTCCACTGCGTTGTGCCATTTCAAGAAATTGTTTTAATCCTGGTCTAAAAAAAATAATTTGTTTTTTTTCTTCGCCTAAATCTACAAAATCTAAATTATTTTCTATAATTCTTTTTTGTTCAAGCGTAGCATCTTTCCAAAAATGGTACGCATTTTTATTAATATATTGAATTAATGTTTCATCAATATCAAAAACTACAAGAATATCTCGTTTACTCATTATATAATAATTATATTTTATATAAAATTATTGTGTAATATATAATATACAATGTCAACAGATAATGTGTCAATATATCTAACAACGCCGACAATAAGTCTTTTTTTAGCAAATTATAATAGTATAATGACAGCATATAACAATTTAATAAATGAACTTTCTAATTCAACTAGTAATAGTGGTATTATAAATACTACTACTAATTATCAACCACTCAAATAGTAATTGATGGCCAAACTACAACGTTGTCCAACATTTTACAATATATAAAAACAGACCCTTATAGCTCAAGCTGAACACATCTCACAAATTTCGTCATTTTCAGATCCTGAATTAATTTTTTTATTTAATTCTGGTTCTATTGTAAACTGTTGTGCTTGATGTTTTGCTTTTCGCCTTAAATAATAAATTCCTGTTTTTAACCCTTTCTTCCACGAATAAAAGTGCATGGATGTAAGTGTATTATAATTTGGATCTTCTACCCATAAATTCATAGATTGACTTTGACATATAAACGCTCCTCTGTCAGCAGCCATGTCTACTATATGACGCATCGGTATTTCCCACACTATTTTATATTTTTCTCGTATGTGCTGTGGAAGCATCGTTAATTGTTGTACGCTGCCTTTATTTGCTATTATGTTATTCTTAATTTCCTCATTCCAAAAACCAAGATCTATGAGTTCTTTCATCAAATATTTATTGACAACTACAAATTCACCCGCTAATGTACGGCGACTATAAAGATTACTAGTAAACGGTTCGAAACATTCGTTGAATCCTAAAATTTGAGATGTAGAAGCGGTAGGCATAGGTGCGACCAAAAGTGAATTACGTAATCCGTGTGCGATTATGGATTGTTTCAAAGCATCCCAATCATAACGACCTGGAGTAGGTTCAACGCCCCACATATCAAACTGTAAAATTCCTTTCGACGCTGGAGAACCTTCAAATGATTGATATGAACCAATATGCTCGGGTTTTAACCCGTATTTTAAACCATTTGTATATTTTGTTTCATAAATTAACAAATTTTTATTATTTAAATCAATTTGATGTAACATTTTTTCTTTTATTGTTATAGCCAATTCATTACTTTTTTCTAATGCTGCGTGATAGATTGTCTCAAAAATTAATTTATTAACCTCTTTTGCTTTCTCACTATGAAATGGTATATCCATTAAAATAAATGTATCGGCTAAACCTTGAACCCCGATTCCAATAGGACGATGTAACATATTACTTCGCTGTGTTTTCTCGGTTGGATAAAAATTCACATCAATCACTTTGTTTAAATTATTTGTTACGACTTTTGCGACTTCATGTAATTTATCATAATCAAATGCTTTGGTTTCTTGATTTACAAAAGAAGGAAGTGCTATTGAGGCTAAATTACAAACAGCCGTTTCTTTATCATCAGAGTATTCTAAAATTTCACAACAAAGATTAGACGACTTTATCGTACCAATGTTTTGTTGATTCGATTTTAAATTAGCAGCATCCTTGAAAAGTAAATAAGGAGTTCCCGTTTCCATCTGAGCGTCCAAAATTTTAAACCAAAGATCGCGAGCATTCAAGGTCTTTCTAGCACATCCATCAGTTTCGTATTTTGTATACAATTCTACGAATTTTTCACCGTAAACATCAGATAAACCAGGACATTCGTTTGGACAAAAGAGTGACCATTTTTCATTTGTTTTTACGCGTTCCATGAATAAATCACATATCCATAAAGCATAGAATAAATCACGTGCTTTCATTTCTTCGTCACCGTGATTTTTTCTCATTTCCAAAAAATCTTCAATATCCGGATGCCATGGTTCTAGATAAATAGCAAAGGAACCATTGCGTTTTCCGCCACCATTTTTTACTAAACCATTATGCGTTAAAAAATTATGATGATCATCATCATCTACTTCTATATCAATAACTCTGCCACAATAATTCTCAATCAATTCGTTATCTTTTACAATACTAAATAAATAATCTTCGTATTCAAAAAAAGTAAATATTTCGCCAGGAATTATATTTTTATTCTCAAATAAACTACAAATAATTGGTTTTTTTGGAATTAGTAAAACATATGATATTTTTTTTGTTTCTATAAATTTACCATATTTTGTTGTATGTCCTTGTCCTATTCTATTTCGAATTGTTCCACATGATAATATTCCTAACCTTAATAACATATATCTTACTCCTTCAACAATTGATTGTGAAGTGATTTCTAAACAAATTTGATGATTGCTAACATTTCCATCCGTTTCAAGAATACCTTTTATAATATTCAATATTTTTTGTTTAGATAAGTGTAACATATTGGGTAATAAATATTTCTCTTTATTTTCATCATACAACATTTCATACGTAAATTTAAATAAATTATTTCTTGACCATACTAATCTGACATTTTTGTCATCTTTATAACTATATGTAATGTGTATATTCAATTTAGATAAATAATTTTCCACAAAAATCATAGTATCTTTTTTTGTATCTTTATTTAATGAAACATATGCTAGATTATTTACAGAAGAAATATTACCATCTCCAAGTAATATGCCATACATACGACAATCATCTTCACTGTAATGGGATATGTCTTTTTCATATTTTGGAATAGAAAAACCTACAAAATCATATTTATTAATATTTTTAATTTCAATAAATTCAGGTTGTATTAATTTCTTTTCTAAACTATGGATAATATGTGTAAACTTAGTTTGATAATACGTATTGTTTTTGATAACCCATAGAGGATGCATGTCGGTAGCAATTAATGGATAAAGTGTATGTTTAATATCTAATTTATATACATCACCAAAGTATTCATAATCTAACACTTTGCGAATACTGTAAGTATTACCGTCATCTGTTATTACCTTATCACCAATAATAATATTTTTAATTGGAATAGGACCTCTTTTTGTATATACAATTGTATTTGGTTCTAAACATTGATCGACGTAACGTGCTGTGTTATTAAAAACTCGCAACATAGGAACGAGACCATTGGATGTTCCGTTAGTTCCTTGTATATAACTACCTTTTCCTCTCAAATTATGAATATGTAAACCAATACCGCCAGCCCATTTAGATATGGTGGCACAATCTTTTAACGTATCATAAATACCGTTAAGACTATCTTCTTCCAATGCGACTAAAAAGCAAGAACTTAATTGAGGTCTAGGTGTAGCAGCATTAAATAGCGTTGGTGTAGCATGTGTAAAATATTGTAAAGACATCAAATCATATGATTCTTTAATTAATTTCAAAGTATCTTCCACATTTTTACTACTACAATGAATGCCAATTGAAACTCGCATCCACATATGTTGAACTCTTTCTACGACGCGCGAATTAATCCTAAACAAATAAGCTCTTTCTAGTGTTTTAAATCCAAAGAAATCAATTAGATAGTCCCTATTATGATCAATCATATTATCAATTTCTTCTGCGTTTGCTTCTATAAATTTCCATATATATTCAGCAATCAAAGGTTTATGTAATCCATGGATATTTTTGAATTCATAAAGATTTTTCATTGTTTTCGAAAATGATGGATCCGTGTTTTTTTGATGATTTGATGTTAAAATTCTAGAAGCAAGAACACCATAATCTGGATGTTGCGTTGAAATAGATGCGCATTGTTCTGCTGCTAATTCATCTATTTTAGTAGTTTCAATTTTATCAAACAACTGATCAATTACTTTCATTACTAAGGAAGAATAATTAATTTGTATACCAACTTCTTGGCCTAATTTTTTAATACGATTTAATATTTTATCAAAAGACATATCCTCTAAATTACCGTCTCTTTTTGTAACTCGCATTTCATTATTATCATTATTCATTTTATAATAAATGTCACAAAAGTTTTATATTGATTTAATTGTTAAAAATAAATATTATATAAATTATTATATATAAATTATATAAAACATGAATAAAATGATTTTCTTATTAATTATAATAATATTAGCATTAGGAATACCAACTGTATTTAATATTAAAAACATTTTGTTAGAAAACTATGAGAACTATGAAAACTATCAGAGTTATAATATAGACACTAACAATTTAGCAAATTCTCAAAACAAATATCCGTTTCCTTCGACTGACGTTTTACTTGAAGATAGTTTTCCTTTAACTGGTCGAAAAGGAATATCTAATAACAATGCTTATAATATATGGTGGCATTATCCAATTTTTGAAGTTGGTTCATATGCGCAAATCACAAATAATTTGAAATATCCTAATAATCCTGACGAAGGCACTTGTATGCCTGCTAGTATGTGCGGGGCGTTATATAAAGAAAAACAATTAAAATCGAATTATATTAAGCCACTACCACCAATCGATCCAAATTGTGGTACAAGAGTTGGTTATTTTACTACTGATGTCAATTTACTGCCTTTTAGAACTGATACTCCAAATATTCTTTATTAGAGTACTCATTATGTCTTTTTTCATATACATATAATTATATTATACACATAATATAATGAGTTTCCCAGAAACGGTCATTGTTGTTGTAACATGTCATGGAAATATAATTGTAAATAAAGAAACTGATCAACCTAGAACCTTTCATTTACCTGATAAAATGAAACTAATAAAAATGAGCGCTGTTACGCCAGGTGTTTGTAATTTAACAATTGATGATGACGTAGATAAATTTATTGAAACAATTCTTAATAAGAAAAATAAAAAAGACATGAAAAAAGGTCTTAAACATCCAGAAAAATATGCTCAAACTCTTTCCGATCTATATAAATCAATCGAAGAAGAAACCGTAAATGATATATTTACAGCAACTCCTGATTCAGACACGCAATTACGAAATGATTATATACATCACCGAGATAAAAGTTACAAAATTATTACATATGATCGTAATCATCCTGATGTTATAAACAAGGAATATTCTCGAAATAATAAAACCGAACAAAATTCATCCGCTTGGGATTATGGTATATATTGTTTAAATATGGAAGGGAAACCAGACCTCATTAGTAAATTGAAAGGGAGATCTTTTATGGATAAAAATGTTTCTATTTTTTTAGAAGAAATCGTAGATTATTTTCACGAAAATGGTGTCAAAAAAATAATTTTATTTGATTTAAGCTGTTCTAATTTTGAATATGATGGCGACAATAAACCAATTATTAGCGATAGAAATTCGCGCAGAATTAGATTGAACATGATTAAAAACACATTAAATGGAGGGAAAAAAAGACGGATTAAAAATAAAACGCAAAGACGTAATCGTCGTCGGCGATCACGATCACGATCACGCTCACGCGTTTAATATTTTATATTTATTAAACAACCATTGTTGTTATTGCTATTTACTAAATTCAATGTCTCTTTTTTAGTTTTTTTATTTGGAGCACGATGTTCATAGCCAGTTTTTCTCTCATTCTCAATAATATTCCATACATTTTCTAT
>Ga0114963_10003195_pt1 | contig 11165 bp, 11 predicted proteins | sample C_131016_EF_Meta_FD_87019 | JGI IMG/M metagenome (GOLD analysis project Ga0114963, IMG submission 87019) | Freshwater microbial communities from Lake Croche, Canada to study carbon cycling - C_131016_EF_MetaG | ecosystem: Environmental > Aquatic > Freshwater > Lake | place: Lake Croche, Canada...
AGCCACATCGCGGGGGCTCAGGCCGTTGTCGCTGGCAGCCCAGGTGTCCCGCGAACTCGTCAGGCACAGTCCCTGCAGGATCGGGATGTCCAGGGCAGCAAGGTGTTTGACGTTCCAGCTGTCGTCGTCTCCCCCGGCGGTCACCATGGCGGGCACCGCCGCGCCGGCGGCGAGCACGGTGACCACCATTGCATCGACCCCGCTCAGCAACTCCAGAAGTTCGGGTTCGGGCGCGCGCAGCGAGGTGCAGTACACCGGCAGTGGTCGGGCGCCTGCGCGTTCGATCGCGCAGCACAATGCTTCGACGTAGGAGGTGTTGCCAGCCAGTTGCTGTGCCCGGTAGTAGAGCACTGCGATGGTGGGGGCGTCGGCGGGCACCGCGGCCCGCGCGGATTCCATCCCGGTGAAGCAGGCCACACCGCCCGGGCAGCCGGGGCAGCCCGATGCCGTGATGCACACCCGGTCCAGCACACCCCAGGACGGGGTGTCGGCCGGTGCGGCGAAGCCGAAGCCGGTCATCAGCAGGGTGTCGCAGAGGAAGGCGTGCAGCTGGCGCAGGTTCGCCACCCCGCCCTGCGCCAGATAGATATGGGTCTGCAGGGCGATGCCCGCGGGTGCGGTGGAGCGCTCCATCAGGTCGGCGTCAGGAGCCTGTTCGCCGCTGACCACGACGGTGGGAACCCCGCTGGCCAGCGCGGTGTCGATGGTCTTCTGCAGCGCCCGGTATCCACCCAGAACCCTGATCACCACTACGGCGGCCCCATCGACCAGACCGTTTAGTTCGCCGGGGCCGAGCCTCGTCGGGTTGGCCCACCGGTAGGCCGCAGCGCTGGCCCGGGCGGTGATCAGGTCGGTGTCCGACGTCGACAGCAGCAGGACGGTGGGCTCGGGCACCCCCTATTCGTACCGCAGCCGCGCAGGCGGCTCACCCTCGGCCGCGTCGTACCGTGGTCGGGTGGCCCGCACCCGCGACGATGACGCCTGTCCCGGCGCCCTGCACGTGCACCAGGCCGCCGACGGTGCGCTGGCTCGGATCCGACTGCCCGGCGGAATGATCACCGCCACCCAACTCGAGGCGCTGGCAGACGCCGCCTACCGATTTGGGGCGGGCACCCTGGAACTCACCGCCCGCGGCAATGTGCAGGTGCGAGGCATCACCGACACCGTCGCCGTCGCCGAGGCGGTGATCGCGGCCGGCCTGCTGCCGTCGGCCAGCCATGAACTAGTGCGCAATATCGTCGCCTCCCCGCTGTCGGGCCGCCTCGGGGGGCGCGCCGACATACGGCCGTGGGTGAGCGAACTGGACCATGCGCTGCAGTCCGATCCGGCGCTGTCCCGGCTACCCGGAAGGATTCTCTTCAGCATCGACGACGGCACCGCCGATGTCTCCGGCCTTGGCGCCGACGTCGGAGTGCAGGTGGGCGACGACGGCGTTGGCCTGCTCCTGGCCGGACGCGACACCGGTGTCCGACTGGGCGCTGACGAGGCGGTGGCAGCGATGATCACCGTCGCATCCCGATTCGCCGAATCCCGCGGAAATGCCTGGCGAATAAGCGAATTAGATAATCCGACGATGCTACTAACCGGTTTCACACCAGTGTGCGCACCGGTGCCGATCCCGGCGGCGCCTCGGCCGCCGATCGGCTGGATCGAGCAGGACGATGGTCGCGTCGCCCTGGGAGCGGCGGTTCCGCTGGGGATGCTCTCGGCGCGGCAGGCGCAGTTTGTGGCCGCCATCGATGCACCGGTGGTGATCACCCCGTGGCGCTCACTGCTGGTGTGCGATCTCGAGGAGGGCGTGGCTGATACGTCACTGCGGGTGCTGGCGCCACTGGGACTGGTGTTCGACACCACCTCGCCCTGGTTGGACGTGACCGCCTGCGTGGGCAGTCCCGGGTGCGAACGGTCCCGCGCGGACGTACGCGCCGAGGCCACGCGGGTGGCGGAGTCAGGTTCTGTTGACGGCTCCGTGCACTACGTGGGCTGCGAACGGGCCTGCGGCCGCCCGGCCGACGCCGAGGTGTTGGTGGCCACCGGCGATGGCTATCACCCCCTTCCGCCCTCGCCGTAGGGTGATGGCGTGCTCGACTACATCCACGACGCCGGCGAGATCTATCGGCAGTCCTTCGCGACCATCCGGGCCGAGGCGGACCTGAGCCGGTTCCCCGAGGATGTCGCGCGGGTGGTGGTGCGGTTGATCCACACCTGCGGGCAGGTCGACCTCACCGAGCATGTGGACTTCACCCCCGACGTTGTCGCGACCACCCATGCCGCACTGGCCGCGGGTGCTCCGATCCTGTGCGATTCGTCGATGGTGGCCGCGGGCATCACGGCGGCGCGGTTACCCGCCGGCAATGAGGTGGTGTCCCTGGTCGCCGATCCGAGGGCTGCTGATCTGGCCCAACGACGCGACACCACCCGTTCGGCAGCGGGTGTGGAACTTTGGGCCGACCGAATGGGCGGCGCGGTGCTGGCAATCGGCAATGCCCCCACCGCACTGTTCCGGTTACTCGAACTCATCGACGAGGGCGCGGCAGCGCCGGTGTCGGTGCTCGGTGGCCCGGTTGGCTTCGTCGGGTCGGCGCAATCCAAACAGGAACTCGTGGAGTACCCGCGCGGGATGGACTATCTGGTGGTGCGCGGTCGCCGCGGTGGCAGTGCGATGGCTGCCGCGGCCGTCAACGCGATCGCGAGTACGCGCGAATGACCAAGGGCACCCTGTACGGCGTCGGCCTGGGACCGGGTGACCCGGAACTGGTGACCGTCAAGGCTGCGCGGATCATCGGCGCTGTCGACGTGGTCGCGTATCACAGCGCGCGCCATGGCAAGAGCATCGCGCGCGGTATCGCCGAGCCGTATCTACGGCCCGGCCAGATCGAGGAACACCTCGTCTACCCGGTGACTACTGGGAACACCGAGCACCCCGGCGGTTACGACGGTGCGATGGCGGATTTCTATGCGGAGTCCGCCGATCGGATCGCCGCACATCTGGCGGCCGGTCGCGACGTCGCCCTGCTCGCCGAGGGCGATCCGCTGTTCTACAGCTCCTATATGCACATGCACACCCGCCTGGCGACGCGCTTCGACGCGGTGATCGTGCCCGGGGTGACGTCGATGAGCGCGGCCTCGGCGGCGACGTCCACACCCCTGGTGACCGGTGACGAAGTGCTGTCGGTGTTGCCCGGCACGCTGCCGGTGAACGAACTCGCCCGTCGGCTGGCCGACACCGACGCTGCGGTGATCATGAAGCTCGGCCGCACATATCGGCAAGTGCGCGAAGCGCTTTCACTGTCGGGCCGCCTTGATGAAGCGATCTACGTCGAGCGGGCCAGCAGCGATGGTCAGCGCGTCATGCCCGCCGCCGATGTCGACGACGACAATGTTCCGTACTTCTCGGTCGCCGTGGTTCCGGGTGACGGCCGCAGCACCCGGTCAGCACCACGCAACGGAACCGTCGCGGTCGTCGGACTGGGCCCGGGCGACGTCGAGTGGATGACGCCGCAGAGCCTGCGTGAGTTGGCTGCGGCCACCGATCTGATCGGCTACGGCCCCTATCTGGACCGGGTGCCGGTCCGTCCCGGACAGCGCCGCCACCCGTCCGATAACACCGACGAACCCCAGCGCGCCCGGTTGGCTTGCGAACTTGCCGAGCAGGGCCACGCGGTGGCCGTCGTCTCCTCGGGCGATCCCGGAGTTTTCGCCATGGCGACAGCCGTACTCGAGGAGGCCAAGCAGTGGGCCGGGGTGATGGTGCGGGTAATCCCGGCGATGACCGCGGCGCAGGCGGTGGCCAGCCGGGTCGGCGCACCACTGGGTCATGACTACGCGGTGCTATCGCTGTCGGATCGTCTCAAGCCGTGGGAGGTCATCGCCGCACGACTGTCGGCGGCCGCGGCGGCGGACCTGGTGCTGGCGATCTACAACCCGGCGTCCAAGAGTCGCACCTGGCAGGTAGCCGCCATGCGAGATCTACTGCTGGAGCACCGCGATGCCGGCACCCCGGTGGTAATCGGCCGCGACGTCTCCGGCCCTGCAGAATCGGTGACGGTGGTCCGTTTGGCCGACCTCGACCCGGCCGAGGTGGACATGCGGTGTCTGCTGATCATCGGGTCGTCGCAGACCCAGTGGTACACCGCGGCGGCCGGCGACACCGTATTCACGCCCCGGCGTTACCCGGGCTGAGTACCCAGGCACACGCATCACGAACCGAGCCCACAACTGCCACGCCCGACGGCAGCGCCGGTCGTTCGATCATGATCACATCAATATCTAAGCTGCGAGCCGCGTCGAGTTTGGCCTCCGTCAGCGCTCCCCCGCTGTTCTTGGTAATCAGCACCTCGATACCTCTGCTGCGCATCAGTTCGCACTCATCGTCGTAGTGGTACGGCCCGCGGGAGAACACCAAGTCATGGTTGGCCGGCAGCGCCGCGGCGTCGGGTGCGGTGACCACCCGGATCAGGAACCAGGCGTCACTGCGGGAGAATGCGGCGACACCGGATCGGCCGGTGGTCAGGAAGACCCGCGAATACCCCTTGGCAGCAGACACCTTTGCTGCATCGGTATCGCTGGTGACCACTGTCGCTCCTGCTGGATCCCACGGCGGACGGCTCAGCACCACATGCGGCATGCCGAGTTCGGCGCAGGCCTGTGCGGCGTTGGCGGTCATGGTCGCCGCAAACGGATGCGTGGCATCGACAACAGCGGTGATGCCGTTGCCGACGAGCCAGTTCCGCAGTCCCTCGACACCGCCGAACCCACCGATACGCATCGGGCCAGCCGGCAGCGCCGGGTTGGGCACCCGGCCGGCCAGTGAGCTGATGATGTCGACCTCCGGGTGCAACCGCCCGGCGAGTGCGCGCGCTTCGGCGGTGCCGCCGAGCAGCAGCACCCGCATCAGTGCCGGGCTCCCCGCGACCGGCCCGACGAGTAGAGATAGCTGTCCGGAAACCCTTCGGCGGCAAGCACGTCGCCGACGATGATCACCGCGGTGCGGGTTACTCCGGCGTCGTGCACAGCGGTGGCGATATCGATGAGGGTGCCGCGCAGGACCACCTGCTGCGGCCAACTCGCGAATGCGACGACGGCGACGGGGGTCTCCGGGCGGTAGCCCCCGGCCAGCAGTTGTTCCACGGTCGCGTCGATGCGATGGGCGGCGAGATGGATCACCAAGGTTGCACCCGGCGCCGACAGCGCCGTCAGATCCTCACCGTCGGGCATCGCCGTTGACAGGGTGGAGACCCGGGTCAGCGTCACTGTCTGAGACACGCCCGGCACAGTCAGTTCCCGGCCCAGTGCCGCCGCCGCAGCCGCGAAAGCCGGCACGCCCGGGATGATTTCGTAGCCGATGCCGCGTTCGGCAAGGCGGCGGCTTTGTTCAGCCACCGCGCTGTAGATCGACGGGTCTCCCGAATGCAACCTGGCCACGTCATGTCCTGCTGCGTCAGCGGCTGTGATCTCGTCGATGATCTGATCCAGTGTCAGGGGCCCGGTGTCGACGATGCGGGCATCCGACGGGCAGAACTCCAGCAGGTCGGTGGGCATGATGGAACCGGCGTACAGACACACAGCGCACCGCTGTAGCAATCGCTGCCCCCGAACGGTGATCAAATCGGCCGCTCCCGGTCCAGCGCCGATGAAGTACACCGTCACTTCGGTGTCACCGCCGCCACCGTCAGCATCCACTGGGTGATCGGCATCTGCGGACGCCAACCGGTGAATCCACCCAGTGGCTCGCCCTGATAGTGCTGGAACCGCCGCAGCTCGCCACCCAGCCGGGAATGCCACTGCACCAACAGCGCTTCGGATTCCGCAGTGACTGCGTTGGCCACCAGCCGACCGCCGGCGGACAGTTGCGCAAGGCAGGTCTCGACCATGCCGGATCCGGTCAGTCCGCCGCCGATGAAGATCACGTCCGGACGCGCCGCGCCCTCGAAACCTTCCGGCGCCTCATCCCGAATATCGATCTCAGCTCCAAAGGCGCGGGCATTAGACATGATCCGCGCCCGACGCTCCGGCTTGGCCTCGAATGCCACTGCGCGACAGTTAGATCCGCTACGGCACCACTCGACGGCAATGCTTCCCGATCCCGACCCGACATCCCAGAGCACTTCACCCGAGCGGGGCGCGAGTGCCGCGAGAGTCACCGCGCGCACCGTCGGCTTGGTGATCTGGCCATCGTGGAGCAGAACGTCATCGGGCAACATGCCCCCACTACGTTCGTCCGGCCGGTACTCCACGGCAATGACGTTGAGGGCGTCGATATCCAGTGGCGGCTCGCCCGCCCAGGCGTTGGCCGGGCCAGACCGGATACGCTCCCCCAGGCCGCCAAGTTGCTCCAGAACGGTGAACTCCGATGCGCCACGGCCAGTTTCGGTCAGCACCGCGGCCAACTCGGCCGGGGTAGAGCCGTCACGGCAGAGCACCACCGACCGCCCACCCCGGCGCACAGCTGTGTGCACGGGCGCGGTGACCAGGCTGATGATCTCGGTATCCGACAACGACCAACCCATCCGGGCACATGCCAGCGTCACCGAGGACACATGCGGGAGCACCCGTACTCGGTCAGCACCGTGCAGTCGGATCAGGGTTCCGCCGATGCCGTGCAGCAGGGGGTCGCCACTGGCTACGACGTGGATGTCCCCATCAACGGGTAGCTGTTCCAGCGCGGGCAGCATCGGCGTGGGCCAGGGATGCCTCAGTGCCGTAACGGTGTCGTCAAGCAGATCCAACTGGCGTGGGGAGCCATAAATGACGGTGGCGCTGCGCAGTTCGAGTCGAGAGTTTTCCGACAGCCCGGCCATTCCATCGGCGCCGATGCCCACCACGATGCACGTCACCGGGGCCATTCTCGATTCTTCACTTCGTTCATCACCGGAATCATCTTCGGTTCTTCACTTCGTTCATCACCGGGGCATCCTCCGCCACACCGCTTGCGGCAACAGCCGCATACCGAAGAACAATGGCCGCAACGCCCATGGCACCCACACTGTGGCACGGCCCCGTGTCAGCGCTCGCGCCGTAGCCTCGGCCACTTGCGCCGGCGTGCTCGACAACGGCGCGGGATCCATTCCCTCGGTCATCCGGCCGATCACGAACCCTGGCCGCACGATCAGCAACCGCACCCCGCTGCCGTGCAGCGCATCGGATAGGCCACTGGCGAAACCGTCGAGACCTGCCTTTGCCGAGCCGTAGACGTAGTTGGCGCGGCGTACCCGTACCCCCGCCACTGAGGAGAACACGACCAGCGCACCCCGGCCAGCATCACGCATCGAGCCGGCCAGCAGAGTCAGCAGGCTGATCTGCGCGACGTAGTCGGTGTGCACGATCGCCACCGCGTGGGCCGGGTCAGCCTCAGCGCACCCCTGGTCTCCAAGGATTCCGAAAGCCAGCACAGCGGTGCCGATAGCTCCGTATTCCGCGATCAACTTGTCCACCAGAGGGCCGTGCGATGCCAGATCGTCTGCATCGAACTCCGCAGTGTGCACTGCCACAGCACCGGCTGCGCGCACCGCCGCGACCTGCTCGTCGAGGCGATCGGAACCGCGGGCGGCCAGCACCACTGTCGCCCCTGGGGCAAGCCGGGTGGCGAGTTCAATGCCGATCTCGCTGCGGCCGCCGAAAATCACGACGACGCCATCGGCCGCGTCGGCCGTGTCATCCATGGCTGCGATTATTCACTGCGCTAGCGTGATCACCGATGGCGAACCAAACCACCCGGCTGACCAGCGACGCTCTGGAGTTCCTCTCCGAGCGCCACCTGGCGATGTTGACAACCCTGCGCGCCGACGGATCTCCGCACGTGGTAGCCGTCGGCTTCACGTTCGACCCGGTGAGTCACATCGCCCGGGTGATTACCAGCGACGGATCGCAGAAGGCCATCAATGCCGAACGCAGTAGCGTCGGAGTGCTCTCCCAGGTGGACGGCGGTCGATGGCTGTCCCTGGAGGGCATCGCCAGTGTGAACCGGGACCCCGAGGCCATCCGCGACGCCGAGTTGCGCTACGCCCAGCGGTACCGAATACCGCGACCCAACCCGAAGCGGGTCGTCATCGAGGTGCTCATCAAGCGGGTGCTCGGTTCCTCGACGCTTCTGGAGCGCACCGAGCACTGATTCACCGCAGCTTCACTGCGGCAGCGCAACGACCGTCAGGTCATGCGGGCGATTGTTGACCGATAGCGCTCCCTCTGCGGTGACGATCACAATGTCCTCGATGCGCGCACCCCACCGCCCGGGCAGATAAATTCCCGGTTCGATACTGAACGCCATGCCCTCCACCAATGGCATGTCGTTGCCGGCGACGATGTAGGGCTCCTCGTGCACCGACAGGCCGATTCCATGGCCGGTGCGGTGCACGAAGTACTCCGCTAAACCGGCGTCGGCGAGCACATCGCGGGCGGCGGCGTCGACCTGTTCGGCCGTCACGCCGGGGCGCACCGCCGATACCGCGGCGGCCTGGGCGCGCTGCAGCACCGCATACTGCTCGGCGATTTCGGGTGTGGGTTCGCCGAGGCTGTAGGTGCGGGTCGAGTCGGAGTTGTAGCCGGGCTCCACCGGCCCGCCGATGTCGACGACGACGATGTCCCCGGTCTGCAACACCCGGTCGGAGCATTCGTGATGCGGGTCTGCCCCGTGCGGGCCCGATCCGACGATGACGAAAGCGGCTTCCGAATGCCCCTCGGCCACAATGGCTTCGGTGATATCGGCAGCGACCTGCGCCTCGGTGCGCCCGGGTGCGAGGAACTGCGGAACCCGGGCGTGCACGCGGTCGATCGCCGCACCCGCGGTGCGCAGGGCGTCGATCTCTGCGGGGTCTTTGATCATCCGCAACCCTGCCATGATGTCGGTGCCCAATACCGGCACCGCTCCCAGCCGCTCGGCCAATGGCAGCAGATGTAATGCGGGCATCGAGTCGGTCACCGCGACCCGCGCGTGCCCGCCGAGTGCCAGCGCCACCAGGTCTCCGGGGTTCTCTCCGTCCACCCAGTCCTGCACCGTCAACCCGAGGTCGCCGGCCGCCGAGTCGCGCAGCGACGCCAACTCAAGCCGCGGGATGACCATCACCGGCGCACCGGTGGCAGGGATCACGAGCGCCGTCAGCCGCTCGAAAGTCTGTGCCCGCGAACCGATCAGGTATCGAAGGTCGTAGCCGGGCGTCACCACCAGTCCCGCCAGACCGGCCTGCGCCGCGCCGGCCGCCGCGGCTGCCAGCCGCCGCGCGTACACCTCATGGGGAAACCGGGTTGTCATGGCTGCCAGGCTAGCGTGGGTGCCTATGTCCGCACCGGTGTTACTGCTCGACGGCGCCAGCATGTGGTTCCGGTCCTACTTCGGGGTTCCGACCTCGATCACGGGCCCGGACGGCCGGCCCATCAATGCGGTGCGCGGATTCCTCGACAGCGTCGCCACATTGATCACCCAGCACCGGCCCGCGCGTCTGGTGGTGTGCCTTGATTTGGACTGGCGTCCGCAGTTCCGGGTGGACCTGATTCCCTCGTACAAGGCGCACCGGGTGGCAGAAGAGGGCAGCCCCGTTGGCGCGGACGAGGGCGACATCGAGGAGATACCCGACGACCTGAGCCCGCAGGTGGACATGATCCTGGAGGTTCTCGGGGCATTCGGTATCGCTACCGCCGGAGCCGAGGGTTTTGAGGCCGACGACGTCCTCGGCACCCTGGCCGACGCCGAACGCGACGACCCGGTCGTCGTCGTCAGCGGTGACCGGGATCTGCTGCAACTGGTCGGCGACGACCCAGAGATCCGCGTGCTCTACATCGGCCAGGGGTTGAAGAAAGCCATACTGTTCGGCCCCACCGAGGTTGCGCAGCGCTACGGCGTGCCCGCGAACCGCGCAGGTGACGCGTACGCCGAGTTGGCGCTGCTGCGCGGCGACCCGTCCGACGGCCTGCCCGGTGTGCCCGGCGTCGGCGAGAAGACCGCATCGGCGATGCTGACCCAGTACGGATCACTGGAAAACATCCTGGCCGCGGCCCACGACCCGAAGACCACGCTGCCCAAGGCATTTCGGGCCAAGATCCTGGCTGCGACCGACTACATCGAGGCTGCCAAGCCGGTGGTTCGGGTGGCCCGCGACGCACCCGTACACCTGTTCACCGCCGATGACACGCTTCCATTGAACGCAGTCGACCCGGCGCGGGTGGCCGAGCTGGCCGAGCGCTACGGCCTTGGCTCATCGATCGCCCGACTGCAGAGAGCCCTCGACGCGCTACCGCACTGAGCAGCGCCCGCGCGAGCGAAGCGCCTACTTGGGCCGGCCGACCTCGTAGGTGCCCTTGTCGTCCTGGAACGTCACCGTCACCTGACGCTTGGTGCCGTCGATGCTCACCTCGCAGGTGAAGGTGTCGCCCTTCTTGACGGTCGGGTTCTGGCCGTTGTTGCACTTGACATCGTTGACGTTCTTAGCGCCATAGCCGTTGGCCTCATCGGTGAGGATCTGCTGCACACCCTGCTGGGCCTTGTTCACATCGAGTTTGGTCGTGACGAAGAATCCCGGCTTGACGAATCCGAGCACCAGAACGGCGGCCAGTAACAGCGCGGCCAGCGACCCGAGGATGATCGCGGTGTTCCGCGTCGACTTCGGCGCCGCGACTTCGGCGCCGGGTTGCCCGTACGGGTACTGCCCTGGCTGCCCCGGCGGCGGGTAGGCCCCGGGTTGTGGATACTGGCCGTACTGCTGCGGCGCGCCGTACGGGCCGGGCTGCCCGTACTGACCGGGCTGGGCGTACTGGCCGGGCTGACCATAGGCGGCGGGGTTGTACTCGGCCTGGGCACCGTAGGCCTGGGTGGGCGGGTAGCCCGGCACCGGTGGTTGGCCGTACTGCGGATACTGCTGCGGGTTATAGGCGGGCGGCTGACCCCAGACCGGGGCCTCCGTGCCCGGCTGACCCCAGGCGGGCGCCTCGGTACCCGGGTACTCCTGAGGCTGCCACGATGGCGCCGCGGGGTAGGAGGGATCGGCGCCGGTGGCAGGCTGATCGGTGCCCGACACCTGCCAGGGGTTGGGGTCAGATCCCTGCGGTCCGCTCATCAGTCTCTCCTCGGTCGGTCCGGGGCTCTCGCCCCAAACGGTCTGGGGGCGTGCGCCCCACAACAGTCGCTGCTGAGGCTCACGCCCCACAAAGATCGTTCCTCACCGTACCGTTTGCCC
>Ga0114963_10003203_pt1 | contig 11154 bp, 18 predicted proteins | sample C_131016_EF_Meta_FD_87019 | JGI IMG/M metagenome (GOLD analysis project Ga0114963, IMG submission 87019) | Freshwater microbial communities from Lake Croche, Canada to study carbon cycling - C_131016_EF_MetaG | ecosystem: Environmental > Aquatic > Freshwater > Lake | place: Lake Croche, Canada...
TCCGGATACTCAAACCCGGACGGTGTTTTGTAGGCTTCCCTGTATTCTCTGATGCTTGTCATTTTGGCGTTTCATACGTTTTGCTTCTCGCTCTGCGAGGTATTGTTTGCGAACGGGCTCGTGTTTCACGTCGTCCCACCAATCGGGTTTCCCGCCGTAACGCCACTCAGCGTAACCTTTGTAACCGTTAATGTAGTTGCGATAGGCAGTTACAGGGTCACCAGGAATCTTGAACTCTTCCGGCATCGCTTGAACAAACGGTGTGTGATCCCGAGAGTTCTCATGGTTGTGATTTTTGTACACAACGGTTCGAATTTGGTTTAAACCGAACAAGGTTCCGTGATATTTGTTGTACCGCAGCCAGTACTCGTCTGCCAAGCCAAAAGAATGCTCCAGCAGCCAGTGAACATTCGCTGGACTTTCGTACAGCCACTTAGCGCAAGGGTGGTGGGCAAAACCTTTGATTCCGTAGTGTGTGCCGTCTGGTTTAAGTGTGATAAACTCGTGCGAATTGTAGGCCCAGGGGGTGAGGAGCTGCAACGACTCAACGGCCATTTTGATTACTAACTTGTCAGGCAAGTCGCGAGCAGCGCGGCGAGGATCGTTGTTTACAGCGAAGATGTTCATCGTGGTTTAGAACAGGTAAATTCAGTATACAATCGAAAACAAGGGGTAAACCGGTTGAAAACCGGTCATCCCTATGTTTTTCAACTTTCCATTCTAGCGTAGTTGCGCATTCGCTCAACTTCTTTTTGCCTCAGCTCAAGGAATTCGCTTTGCATTTTCTGCATTTCCTTGAGTTGTTTCGCTTGTTGACGTTGAGCATGCACCCCAATTATCAGGAGAAGGGTGAGATTGCCTAGGAGAGTTCCCACCGCCGTAGCTGTTAAAGTCAGAAGGAACGTCATAACGATTAAGTGAAAAATTGTTGACCATCCGAATGTCGGAGTTGGGGACAGCCCAACATTGCCCCCCAGAGTTCAAAAAGACCAGCCACAGAAGATCATGCTCCTGCGAATAGTCGATAACAGCGTGGGCCCAACCCCTTCCCGCCGGAGTTTCAAGGGGGAGGGGAGGATTTAACTGCGTAAAGCTCACGACCCTTGGCCGCGATAGCGTCTTTGCTTGCCTCGGGTTGGAGTGGCGGCAAGATTAGTATGTCGGGACCGCCCCTGAGCTGTCTTCTTCTTGATGGACGCGATCTCTTTCTGTCCGGTTGGGGATTTTACTTTCGCCATTGATTTTATCGCAGTGGTTTAATAAACAGGAAATCACCTCTCTCTGAAACTCTTCCGAGAGTTCTTCAGATTGAGAGTAGAAAGACAGCCATTGCCCGCACTCTGATTCATCTGGGGCAGAGAACTCCCAGCCCCCTTCAGTGTCTTCAACGGTTAAATCAGAGAAAGCGTCGGGATGAGGCCACCACATTCTGGTCACCAGATTCCGGGAATGATTTGACCAGTCAGAGCATAAGCGCCAAGCGCAGCAATCACGCCAAGCATCGCAAGGCGACCATTCAGTTTTTCGGCTTTTTCGTTGTGTGGCACGTAATTTTCCTCCATAAACATTTGTGGCTCTTTGGCAAACATGTTGTTTTGCCCGAATTCGTTTTTGGTAACAGTCATTGTTGTTTGAGTGTCAAAATTAGTATAAAATTGAGAGGGACGAAGTAAACTCAAAGTAGGAACATCCGTTCTAGTCTCAGCCGACTCTGCCTTTTTTTTGCTGCTTTTCTCGCTTTTCTCTCCTTCAGCCAGAGTTGGAAGTATGCCAACTCCCCCTGTGAGTAGAGATGGGGCTTTTCCAGAGCTTGTTTCGCAAGTTTGCTTTTCTTCGTCATCGGTCTACTACCTCCACGACACAAACGCATTGGCTATCGATGGTTTTACAGAAATACTCGGCAATCGCTTTTGAATTACGTTCACCACAAGTAAAAACATCTATTGCCGCTTCTCCTCTTTCGGGCCAAGTGTGAATCGAAATATGCGATTCTGCCAAGAGGACAATACCTGTGAGACCCTGGGGTTCAAATTGATGAACTTGAGGATCATACAAGTTATCTAAATCAAAATGACCTATGGTTTCGTTAAAGGCGTTTACCAAACCGGTAAAGTCATTGAGAGCGGCAAAGTTGCCTTCCCTCAGGTGAACCAAAGCGTGTACTCCAAGCAATTCATAAAATCCTCAATTATTCAGGTGTGTCCTCGAGACACTCTTTGATTTTGTCGCGGAGTTCTACGATTGTTGCGGCCCCAACGTGATGCCCTGCGTATTTACCCTGTTTTTCCAGAAATACGTACACCGGTAGATCTATCGTGTAATCGCTGTTTAAAGCATAACGTTCGAGGCACTGATAGATTCGTAATTTGGTGAGATTCCCCTCATGGGCGATGACCCCGTCTAGCAAGATTTCTTGGTAGGAAATTTCAGGAAACTCCTCAAATACGATTCTATCATGTTTGCTCATGTGTTTGCAAACATCGCAGTTTTCGTCGTGTACTTTCGTAACAATTAAACTTTTACCCGACTCTGAACTCATTTGAAATCTCTCTGAATTATCATCCCGCAATGTTTACACTGAAGGTAAATACGTCTTGAGTTTTTTCCGGCGACGGTTTCTGTCCAACCCAGGCGGTGAGTTGAAAAGGGCTCCCACTTGTGAACGTGCCCCACCAGAAGAAACTCGATTATACTTCGCATTAACCGATCACCTCCTGAAGCTCGGGATGCTTCTCCCGCACGATTCGAGTGAACCGGGCAATATGCGAGTTGATTGCTTGCTTCGACATGTTGAACTTCTCGGCAACTTCGCCTTGACGAAGAGGCTTTTCGCCAAGCAAACCGTAACGCGAGCACACGATCTTTGCCCGCTTGCTGTCAAGAGTTCCGCAACCGGCCAACACAATGTCACGAATCTTGGCTGACACGAACTCGTCACGAACTTCGTACTGAGTTGGATCTTCGAGATTTTTGGCCCAATCAGACTGTTCGAGGGAAAGGGGGTATTTCGGGTTGCGATTTTCTTTTCGCGCCAATCCTTGGACTGAGCCACGAACCTGAGGGTAAATCCAGGTCATTGGCTTGCAACCCCTCTCAACATCAAAAGTCTTGATGGCTTTTACAATACCGAGAAGACCTTCTTGAACCAAGTCGTCACGGGAGTGTCTCGGAGCCATCCAGGCATACTTGTTGACAAGTTTATGCACGAGTGGCGTATATTGTTTGATCACATAGGTCACGGCTCGGGAGTCACCTTTAACAGCTTCGTAAAAAATCTGGTCGTTGGTCATAACGTTTTTCAACTGTAATCAGTTTAGCGCGTTTTCTCGAGAAAGTAAAGGGGGTAAACCGGCACACAATGGGCGGTTATCCCCCCTATAGATCGAACTCAGTTAAAGCGGCGTCTACCATTGCTTGACGCTCCGACCACCCTATTCCACCCTCCTTCCCTTTGGCAGGATTGACACAATCTTTCGCTTTATTCGCCGCAAGAGATCTACAAACAAGAGCGTTAAGGTCTTCGTCCTTACCCGGCTTTCCTGTGCTCCAGTAGAGTTTTCCGCAAATCCATTTTGCCCCACAAACGGGGCATTGTCGACTGTCCATAGGTCAGAGTCTGAATAGTATAGAACTTTGACGCCTGCCTCAAAGAACAGCTCACCCGCACTCAAGAAGTTTTGCCTCCAACGTTCGGGGGATGACTTCGGATTCGGACAGATTATCTTTGTGACTCCCGCCTGTATGATGGCAGAGGCGCAGTGGGAACACGGTGGAAAAGTTACGTAGAGAGTTGAGCCTTCCACCCTGGTGCCGTTTTTTGCGGAATTGATAATGGCGTTTGTTTCAGCGTGTACTGTGGTGTTGAGTTTGTAGTCTCGGTCACCGTACCGTCTGAAATCGTCGGAGATTCCGATCGGAAAGCCATTATATCCAGTTGAAACAATTCTTCGATCTTGAACGAGAACGCAACCAACTTTCGTTCCCGGGTCTTTTGACCAGAACCTCACTTCTTCCGCGATTCGCAGAAACCTAACGTCCCATTTCGATAGGTGGGGGTTCTGCGATGAACTCAATATATTCAGAGAGGGCAACTGCAAACTCATTGCAAACGTTTTTTCGTGTGGTGAACGAGAGACCGTAATGGTCAGAAGTATCAACGAACCCTTGCCAAGAGGTCTTCAATTCATCCAATCCGAACTCAACTTGAATGAAGGAGGTTGCCTCACCCAGAGTAGGGTTGTTCCGGGCGGAAATCATCATCTGCTCGAAAGAAACTTGGGAGGCGATCATCGGTTATCCCCTGAGCCGGAGATGACTCCGCGTTCTTGACGCGAAGCGAGTTTGTCAAGATTCATTTGCGCAATTTCCTCCAAAGTATAATCCATCTCGAAAGAAAGGACGGCAACATACCACATTACGTCTCCGATTTCTTTGGCGACCTTTTCGCGGACGTCGTCGGTAAGAACTCCGTCGTTGTCGCGAATAACCTTTTTCAGTTTATCTGCCACTTCACCGGCTTCCCCAACAAGGCCAAGAGCGGGGTAAGCGAAGTTGGCCCCCTGGTCGGGGTAAACGGCGGTCCGCAAGGCGGACGTTTGGAAGGTGTTTAAATCCATGTCTGGTGTGTATTCGAGAGCAGTATAGGGGCGGGGTCTCACGGGTAAACTCAGAAGCCCACGTCCACCTCCCGTGCTTCGCCCAGCTCCACCATATCGTCCCAGGGAACTGTAACGACACCGAAGGAGAACCTCAAGGTTGTTGGGATTTTACCCGCGAATTTGGCAACTTCTTTTGTAAGCTGCTGAAAAACGGCAACTTCCGTTACGAATTCGTCAAGAACTAAAGACGGAGTGCAAATATTGCACGATAGATCTGCGCCATCTGAGATGAATGTGAGCATCGTGGGATATGGATGACCTTTAACCACGAATGAGTGAACGATTTCTGAGGGATATCGCCGCATTGACACTAGAAGCTCATTCCACGCAGCTGAGTCATAGTCGTAAAACTTCTGAACTCGTCGATCGACCTCATTTGCACAAAACTCGTATTCGTAATCTGCTTGAACATCTGCAGTTACATTGACCGAGGAGAGAAACACCCCTTCAAGATCGCTTTTTCCTTTCTTGGTCAAAAGGTTTCGAAGAAACGAGTAGGGATCAATAAACTTTTGCGTCATCGTCGTAGTTCTTTTGAGAGGTTTGCGGTTCATCTTGATAAACGATATGCCCACCATTTTCCACGGTTTTGGTGGGGTCGTGAGGGAGAACTTCTCGAGTGTTGTTGCCCACGCGGTTCATTCTCATTTTTCCTTTGTTTCCGAACTCAGGGTGCGTTCTCAGAAGATCTCGTGCATTACGCTTTGACTCGATTGAGAAATCGCCGTAATACCGTTTGATCGAGTCATCTTCGGAAAACTTCGGCTGGTCTGAGTCTTTCCTGGATTTTACCTTTCGTTCGAGTGACCTATGAAGATCGAAATCTCCAGCAGCGTTGCCATACTTTTGCGTAGGGTTACCTGCGCTGCTAATCGGTGTTGGCGCGTCAGGGACGTTGCTGCTGAAGAATTCGTCCGTCATGTCAGGGGCAATCGCAGAGATGGAACAAACACGTTTTCGCCCACTCGGCGAATACCAACCACGTATTTCGAAGTGAAATATTCACCTGGTTGCGGGATCACATAGTTGAACTTAATGATCTGCCACAGAGGGCAAAGGAAGAAAGAGTGCTCCAGAGTTTCAGTGCCCTTGGCGTACAACTTGACAAGAAGGCGAGGTGTGTATTGCTCACACAGGCACTCGATTTCTTGAACGGTTCCGATCTTATCGTAGAGGTTAGCCGGGTCGTCACAGCAGGCGAATCCCTCTGACTCGAGCTGAGTTTTTAGTCGTGCTTGTTTCTGGCACTCATAGGAAAATGCGTCCACCGTGGTATTCTCGAGAGAGTTAGTTACATTCATAGTTATACCCTCACGAGAGCGTTTCCACACGCAGAAGCTTTTCACGAGCAACTGAACGGAATTTCTCAGCCCGGTCGGGTGAGTAACTCTTGTTTTCCAACCACTTGTCGTAACAGCGTTCCTCCGCGTTGTTCAGACGATTTCGATCGAATTCTTCGATTTCGTCGATCAACTCTTCACCCTCCAGTCGAAGTTCCTCGCATGCGTGACGCATATTCTCCCAGTTTTCAATGACGTAGTTGGCTGAGCCACCAATCTTGAAACCGTCCCGCATCACGAGCTTTTCCATGATGTCCTTGATCACTTCAGCGGCGGTAGTACTCCCGAGAGCATTCTTTCCGAACTGCTCATAGAATGTAACGGCTTTCTTGATCGACTCCCAGCGAACTTCCCGAAAACCCTGATAGTAGTGCGTAGACGGCCTGCCTGCCAGTTCCCAGCGTCTCTTCATCTTGCTCATCAAATTCAAACCTGAGGGATCAACCCCGAGGAAGTAAAAATGATCAAGACACTCCTGAAGGATGTCTGGAGTCAACTCAGGAATCTCAGTTCCACCTGTTCTCAGCATCCAGGAGAAGGCCATCGCGTTCACCAGCGCCTGAGTTACATCAGCCTTGAAGCGAATCCTTTGGCGAGTCGTCCAGTATCGAACCTCAACTTGAAGTCGATTGATTGACGGATCCCGTGTATCATTGATGATCTGCCAGAATCGGTCAGTCGCAAGACGAAGGCACCAAAGATAGAGTGCCTCCTGACTTACCCCCAGCTTTTCAGCCAGGTAGGGAATGTGTGCCCGTGGGCGAAGATCCGGCGAACCCTCGGAGATGGTTCCCTCAAGGTTCTCACGATTCTTCGCAACTTCGTACTCTCGGTATGTTGAGATGATTTTAATTCGATCAATGATACCTGGATCGAGATCGTAAGCGAATTTGCTGTTCCAATCGTTCGAGTTGACCAGGATAACCGTTTTCGGCCAAATCTGCTCGGAGCTTTGAAACTTTTCTTCTACTTGGAATACCATTTGTTCAAGCAAGGTCGCTAATCTTGCCCCGGGACGAACCCTGCTGAATGTTACCATTCAGAGCAGACTATATCACACTCCTTACGGAGTCTTCCCGTTTCGATCCGCTTGGATCTACTCTCTTTCGAGATAGTCGTTAGGCTTTCAAACCTTTTCGGTTTGTTTAGCACGGCAGGTTGCCCGTAGTTTACTACGGGGTTTCCCCGTTTAGAGAAGTTTTCACTCAAACATTTCTGTCTGAGGGGGCTATTTGTTCACCCGTTTGTAATCAGAATTTTGGTTTCTTCGGCTGCGAGGAACTTTTTGAGCGACGCGAGGCTGGTGTCGTCTTTGTAGGCGATGTCACTGAGAGCTGCTGCTTTGAGTCCGAACCGATCTTCGGTAGATTTGAAGGTGTGGGTGACGAAGCCACAACGTTGGAGGGCGGCAGTGAGACCATTAAAGAGCGTAGATTTTCCAAGTCCTGCATCTTTTCCGACGATGACACCTGCCATACGGGCGGTATGATCGACTGGTTCTGTTCTGCCGGGAGGTAAGTGATTCGCCCTTCCAACGCCGACTCGCCCAAGAATGAGGCGGAGCATTTCTTGCTCGGCGTCGGGGAAGATTGTGAAAACGTCAGAAAAAGTGACTTCGTGAAGCGCAGGGTCAAACCAATCCCGGTCAGGAACCCAGATGCGAGGGTTAAGAACAGGTTGGCCACCCCAACGGCCAACTGGGTCAAAGGTGTGTCCATAGTCAAGTATTTGATGTATGTTTTTGATTTGATTGACCCTCTTCATCTTGAGCAGACGCTCCGTGAAGGAGAGAAGGTCACTATCCCCAGCTTTGGGGCGGAACAAAGGCTCCCAGAAAGTTCTAACGTCGGGATCGCAAGTGTCGGGATGGAAAGCTGCCTCGATCAACTCAAAGTGAGCATCGGTGCAGATATCTTGCAGAGGCTCAAAAGAGTTGGGATAGCGAATCCCCTTGATCATCTCTGGAGGTTGCGGTTTCAGAATGCGGTGATTCACATGGTCGCCACTCTCGTCAAGTTCGACACGGAAACCCCGCGCTTTCAGCACCGCGATTCCAGCGTTGTAAAGCTCAGACACCTTCACTGGTGCTTTCTTTTCGTCTGTCTTTTCTTTGTTAGAGGAACCGAACGAGCGAGCTTTCTGTCGCTCTTTGCCTTTTCCGAGAATGTCAATTTCTTGTTTCGTAGAGCCTGCGGCTCCTGAAAACGGGTCAGCCATATTTTGTTTGGATAGTTGTTTCCGAGTCAGTATAGCAAAAAGCCCCAGCCGGTAAGGCCAGGGCGGAACACCTCAGGGTTCAGAAATCAAGGGCGAAACTATCGGGGTCTTCAGCGAAAGCTGCGACCTTAAGCATGCACTTGGCGGTTGGGAACCCGTTGTACTCGCCATGTTCAAGAACGCGAAGAGTTGCAGGAGCATCCAGAGTGATGATAGGCTCTGCTGCGAGGGTTTTCTTCAGGGCAGTGTTCGGACGAACAATGCACCAGTCAGAAACTTCGGTTTCGACGTCCATCCATTCACCGTCAACCTCTGCACGAACAGGGGCGGTAAAGGGCTCAAGAACCTGAGCCTGAAGGAAGTAATCAGTGCCGTATTGGCCCCCTTCCTTTTTCCGGTAAGCTGTGATCTTGTAGTCACCGAGGGGAAGACTCGACACCTTCAGGAAAGGTCCGACCATTCGTTCGCCGCTGCTTTCCCCCCGCTTCGAGAGGTCTGACGCGACTTGAATCTTCTCGGCGATTGCTTCCGGATTCTCGTCCAGGAGCAGATCGAGCATATCGGCGCTGATCTTGTCCTCGTAATCTGCAGACCGCACCGGAATCGGCAAGGTGTACAGCGTTCCGTCGAACGTAGTGGAAACGCTAAGCACGGGCTCTGTGAATTTTCCAATCTGCTCCTCTTTGAAAGAGAACTTGGTTCCTTTTTGAGCAAAAGCCGTGCCGATTTTTCCAGGTTGAACTTCCAGAGGGATGTCTCGATCACCCCAACGAATAACAAGACCTTTTTCGGCGGTCGAGAATACGGTGGGAGAGTAAAGACGTTTGAAAACACCGTTAGCGTCAGCGCGAACGGTAAAGGTGCTTCCGGATTCTTCCAGGTCTTCGCCGGTCAGAGCTTTGAAGACCGAATTGAGAGCAACTCGCAGACTCTCTGGAAGAGCTGAGTTCGGGATATCAGTGTATGCCCTGCTGTAGCTTTTGCTTTCGAGCCGAGCACGGTTGCGCTCGTCGAGATTGGGGCTGATTTTGAAAGTTTGAGTAGCCATTTTGATTTTGAGTAAGAATGCGTAACCCTGACCTTGTTGCCAGCGCATTCAAACCTACTATAGCCCCCGCCGAACTAGGTAAACTCCCGTTATTGCCGGAGTAAAAGTTTACGGTCAGTTGCCACTATTTCCGAGTTCGCCGGCAATATCGCCGTTGGCTTCTCTGTCGGAACTCCCGAGTTATTGTAATTTGTGTAATACTCTAAAGTTCTTTTATTCGGGTTATAGTATAACCAATTTTCTCGTCTTAGGTCTAAGTTTGTGGCAGGGTCTATAATACCGCTTCCACCTTCGGGAAATGGGATAGCTCGGACAGCAGGTTGAAAAACGTAACTTTTACCGTCTGCTGCGACTATGGCACTACCAATTACAGATTGTCCGCTCACAACTGAAGAAATATCGCTTCCATTCGGTCCTCTACCAGCGGGGAAACCTGTATTTGAAGAAACGGGGTTCTCGTTGGGGATTGCAACTGGTATATCAATTCCCCACGCATAAGATTCCCAGCTCCCCAGAGTTGTTAACGTCCGAGCTTTTTCCAGAAATTTAGCACCACTTGTTTCATTCATTAAAGTTGCCCCTGTGCCATAAGGGCGAGTCGCGGTAATGCTAACCTCCACACCGCCGTCAGTTTGATTGTAGTCCACGGACGTGACAATCCAGTCCTCGATGTCTGTGGTATCCTGCGCGTTCAGACTCGGTACATACACGATATCGTAAGGTTTTATCCCTACGAGAGCAGGAACCAAGAACGTGTGAAGATTCAGAACCGACGACGACTCTAGTTGTTGAAGGATTTGTTTGTCCGGCCCAACCTTGTCCAATTGAACTCTGATCCCGGGATTGGTGGAAGCTGATGATGTTCCTTGAACGGATCCGCCAGGTCCGGACACTTTGTTTATGTTGCTAGTAACCGGGGTCTTAGGGCCTTTATTTCTTCTTGTTCTCTTAACCGGGTTACTCGTTTTGGCTGGAGTTGGTTGCGAAATTTGCTGAGGTGGAGCCCACTGGAAACTTCTTTCCAGGGTATTGAACATACTCGGCCCCAATAGATAACCATATCGTTTCGTTGGGTCAGGCCCTGCACTCGGCGATCTGGTTGCCCCGTCAAGTACCGTGTCCGCGTCATCCTCGTACGAGAACGGTGTGAATATTACTAATTTGGACGAAGGATTTGCGCTGTAGGATGTTTGCTGCTCGGCAGGATTTGTAAGGATATTGGTTGAGAAAACGTAGTTTCCGTTTTCTTTTATTATTTTGTTCACTTCCCCAACAAATGTCTGATCTTTACCGTACTGATTTTGAATCTTTGCCGTTTTCAGATCTGTCGCCGCTTTTTCCGAGAATTTAACAATGTCGTATTTATCCACATTGTAGTATTTCTCCGTCTTTCTGATAGCTTCAATCATCGACATCGAGTAATCTGCGTTATTCGACGTGCTCCGGGTGTCGGCGTTGATCAGCCCGCTCAACTCGGAAAGAAGCGTAATCTGCATGTCAAGATTGTTTCCGTAAGTGAACCGTTGCCCACCCCAGACCCAAACCAAGGCGAGCGTCTTTTTCCCAAGGTATCCGAAAGTTGTAACGATTTGCTCATTTATGTGATTGGTTACCAGATCTCGGTAAACTTCATGCGCTGCTGCTGTTGGTTGCCACATCATTGTAGCGTCCGGACTAGTGGATTCGTGAGGAAGACGGCATTCAACTTTGTAGACCAGGGGCTCCCCTTTTGGGAATCCCAAATTCCCGTTGTAAGAAGTTAAATTTGTTTCCCCCCAATAAACTTCGACGCGAGGTATGATTAAGTTTCCCGACATAATTTATACGTAGAGTGAGGAAGACCGAGCCTGCCGAATTGCGTTAGAAAGTTCCATTGCCACCAGAGCGGCCA
>Ga0114963_10003207_pt1 | contig 11150 bp, 7 predicted proteins | sample C_131016_EF_Meta_FD_87019 | JGI IMG/M metagenome (GOLD analysis project Ga0114963, IMG submission 87019) | Freshwater microbial communities from Lake Croche, Canada to study carbon cycling - C_131016_EF_MetaG | ecosystem: Environmental > Aquatic > Freshwater > Lake | place: Lake Croche, Canada...
CAACCGCAGTGCGGGGGTGTTCTCGATCTCGGACATGGCCTTTTCAACTTACCTGCTGAACTAAGCTCCCCGAGTATGTCCGATCTACCCAGACGAACCATCCTCGGCGCCGTCGTTGCCGGAGCCGCTGCTGCCCCATTGGCCGCCTGCGGCAAGGGTGCCGACTCCGCACCGGCGGAGACGACGCAAAAAGCTGGTCAGGTGTTGGCTCCTGCCGCCGACGTTCCGGTGGGTGCGGCGATCGTCGCCCACGGCACCCTGATCAGCCAACCCGCACCCGGGGTGTTCCAGGGTTTCATAGCCCGGTGCACGCACGCCGGCTGCGCGCTGGGCGTCAGGGACGGTGCCGCCATCTGCCCCTGCCACGGCAGCCGATTCGCCTTCGACGGAGCGGTGACACAGGGCCCGGCGACCGAACCGCTCACGCCTCGTGCCGTGGCGGTCAGTAACGGCGAAATTATTGTGGCCGAAGCCAATTCAGCCGCCGGGGACCCGTCTGCACCGATCAGATGAAACTGATGTCGCTGACTCTGATCTTGCTGGCCTGAACTCCGGTCAGCGTGACCTTGTTGCCGGCGAAGTAGACGACGGCATTGCCTTTCTCGCTGACGATCCGAATCCCGTTATTGCCCGGCTGCCCCAGTTTCTCGAACTGCAACCTGTCCTGGCCGACCTTGAAATCGGTGATCACCGCGTCGACGCCTTTAGTGCCCACGATGAAGGTGTCGCCGCCGGCTGCACCGGTCATGGTCTGACGCCCGGTTCCGGCAACCAGTTGATCGCCCTTGCTTCCGCCGATCAGAGTGTCGCCACCGTTGGAGCCGACCACTAGTTGCGGTGACGCCGGGCTCCCCATCACGCCCCCTCCGGCCACGCCACTGCGCCGCTCATAGAACACGAACGCATCGGCCTGCATGTGCTCGGTATCGGTGTTCTCCAGCATCAGCGAGGACAGCGTGGTCGATTCGATGGCCCGCATCGTTGCGGCGTCGAATCCCTGGTTCTGATACCACAGTCGGTCACCATCGCGCAGGTTCTGGAATTGCTGGGCGATGATCACATCGAAGGTCTGCCCCACCATCGCGCCGGACACATGGTTTTCGGCCAGGCCGCCGATCCACAGCTCGACCTTATTCACGTCGCCGTATGCGGCCTTCAGTGCGGCGGCGGTGGCGGCATCGGAAGTGATCGCCGAGAAGCTGCTGTAGGGCTTGAGCCCCAGCGCCACCCTGGTTTCATTCAGTGTGCCCAGGCCCAGATCGCGCCCCCGCTGCAGGTTGATCGAGGCAAGATCCAAACCGAATTTCGGCGCGAACAAGAAGTTACGCAGATCGTCGACGATGTGAACGTCAAGGGCGTTGGACAGGTCGTTGGTCAGATGGCGCAACAGGCCATCGGCGCCACTGTCGGCGATAAAATCTTCCGGGCTCTGGAAGAAAGCATCCTTGAGCGTGACTGCCTCCCCGATCTCAACGCCCTGCTCATCGGTCTTCTCCAGGTTCGCCGAGACGATCGAATGCCCAAAACGATATGCGGCACCGGCGAATTCCACGGTGAGCCGAGGATCGACGCTCGCCTTGTAACCCTGATAGGGCTTGATCGCGGTGGTGCCGAGCAGATGAGGTAGGAATTCGTTGTAGGTGATGCGGGCGATCTCGGCACCGACGATCGCGCGAGCCTGATCGTAGAGCTGGTCGCCGGTCCAGTCCGGATGAGCCAGCGTCAGCTGGTCGACCTGACGGTTGTGCTCGCGCAGGAACAGCGTCTGCAGCGCGGTCAGATCCGGGTTTTCCTGGACCCGGATGTCACCGCCCACGAAGGCGCCGTCGACGATCGGCAGATTGTTGCCGGGCGAGGTCAGCAGATATCCGTCGGCCCCGCGCAGACTCGCGGCAGTGGTGGCGTCCGAGCCGTACACCATCGAACCGTCCAGCCAGCCCGTCACATTGTTGGTGGCAGTGGCCGGCTTCCCGGCGACACCGGTCAACGGGTCGACGACGGCGCGGGTCAACGGGATCGCGCCACTGAGATTCGCATCGCCCGAGGGAACGGTGATGTCGATGCGGGTGACGTCATCGGAAAGCGTCAGGTTGATGTCGTGGTCGATGAACTGACCCCAGGCGTACATCATCCCGGACAGTCCCTCGGCGTTCGGGGTCTCGGCATTGCCGGCGACGACCAGATTGCTGACGGCGCGGGGGTTGGGCAGGTCGGCGCGGAGCGCCGAGATGCCGTCGGCGAAGCGGGCGGCGCCGATCCGACCAAAGGTGGCTCCGGCCGCGTTCAGCCCGGACCTGGTGAGGCTGTTGCCGGTGCCGTCAATCGAGCGGTAGCTGACCCCGGGCCGTGGTGGCTTGGGTTGCGGGACGACGGCCTGCTGAGCTGTCGCGGCCGCGGCCGTGCCCACTGTCGACGCGGTCGAGGCGATTCGGGATACCGAGACTTCTCTGGCACCTGCTGTCGGCCTGGCCGCCGCGCCGGGGTCCGCTCGGTGCGTCTTCGTGGCCGGGCGACTGGATGACGACGCCGGTTCGGAACTGTCCGCCCATGCCGGCGCCGCTGCGATGGCGCCGCCGATACCCAGGGCGATCGCCAGCGCACCGACGCGCCCGATTGTGATGAATTTAGCGCTTTCTAACATGGTCGCCCGTCCCTTTTCCTAAGTTGTTCCTGAGTTCGGAAATCGTGTACCGCGGAGGGGTCCTGGGCACCTGGCCGGAACCGTAATGTGGTCTGATCTGCAGTTGTTATTCGATTATTGAGGTCATAACATCACCTCATCAGGCTGGAGTCAAGGACCAATTTGTGCGGAAACCTGAGCGCAGTGCTCCTCCCCCTCAGATTCGGCGCTTCCGGCGCCGGTCAGCTGGATGACCGGAATCGTCGGGTCGGGATAGCCGGGTAGTAGGATCCGGATAGGGGCGAGCAGTTGGATCCCACGTCACACATCCGATCCGGGCGAATGGCGGACGACGTGTCGCAAAGGAGGGTGGGGCTGTGACAGAGCAGAAGCCTGACCCCACCGGCGCGAAGATTCTCGACGGCGCCATCCGCGTCCTCGGGGACTTCGGGTTCAAACGGGCGACCGTCGAGCTGGTAGCGAAGTACGCCGGCGTCTCACATATGACGATCTACCGGCGCTGGCCCAGCAAGGTCGATCTCCTCAAAACTGCCATCATCTGTGAATTCACGAGACTGCTCGACACCGCATTCGAGCAGGCCGCCGGGCATGGCACCGCGTTCGCCGACCGGACCCTGCACGCCTTCACCGATATCGTCTGGGAGGTTCAGCGTCATCCCCTCGCCCTGCGGGAACTGAACACCGAGTCCAGCGAGCAATTGCCGATGCAGTCGAGCACGTCAACTGCGGTGATGGAGGCGAGCGTTCCGCTGGTCGCCAGCCAACTTCGACGTGCGGGTACGACCACCGACGACACTCCGGCGGATCTCGAACCAGTCGCCGATGTCTTCGTCCGACTCGCCTATTCGTTGGTGGTCATCAGGCGACCGGGACGGCCACTGGGCACCCACGCCGAGGTCGCGAACTACGCGGACGAGTGTTTCGGCCCGTACCTGCGAGGCCTGAATCCGCAGGTCGACCTCCTCGTTGTCGAGGCCAAGGCCGAGGATGCCGCCGTCGTCGACCTTGATCAGCACCGTGCATCGCGCGTTCGCCCGCAACGTCTGTACCTGCAGATCGCAGCGGCGAGCATATTCGGTGTTCTGACGCTAGGCACCGGACTCACCGCGGTTCTGGGCGGCACTGTAAAGCTCCCGTTCATCACCCCGGCGGGAATCAGCAAGCCCACCACTGCGGTGACGCCGACCGGCATCCCCGCCGGTCCCATCCCAGTCGCCCCTCGCACGGCCCTCGAACTGCAACTGCCCGCGCCCTCACTGCAGCCCGACTCCCCTGGACTGCTGTTCCCGCCCGCAGCGGACGACCCATCCCTGCCACGGCCGACGGTTCCGCAGATCGAGGCAGTTCAGCGCCCCGCCCCGACCGGCGGCTTCGTCGGTGGAAACTCCGCAGCAGGCGACGCACCCGAACCGCCTAATCCGGTACCGGCGCTGGCACCGCCGCCCCCGCCTAAACCGAGCCCCGGCCCGCAGCCCGGACCCGGCCCCAAACCTCCAGGCCCCGGACCCGGTCCGAAACCACCAGGTCCCGGCCCCAAACCTCCAGGTCCCGGACCCGGTGCGAAACCACCAGGTCCCGGCCCGAACCAGCAGGGCCCAAACCAGGGCGGCCCCAACCAGCAGGGCTCAGGCCCAAACCAGGGCCAAACCCAGGGCGGCCCAAACCAGGGCCAAAACCAGCAGGGTCCCGGCAAACAGGCAAATCAGCAGTCCGGACCATCTCATTGACGAACCGTCGGCCGTTGCTCGCCGGGGACGACAGGCACTCAGGCCAGATAGCCGTCGGGTAGTTCCTGCAACATCTGCCGAACCATGCGGACCGAGTACGTCGACGATCCGCCGCCAACGATGAGCGCCGCGAAGGCAAGATCACCCCGGTAGCCGGCGAACCACGCATGCGAGCCCCCGTCGAACTCGGCCTCACCGGTCTTGCCGTAAACCTCGCCGATGCCGTCGATGTCCTTTGCGGTGCCGTTGGTGACGACCAGTCGCATCATCGACCGCAGACCATCGAGGGTCGCCGGGTCCGCCGGCGGATGGTCGCCGGTCTCGGTGGTCGGGCTGCCCACAATCAGGTGCGGTGTCGGCGTCGTGCCTGCCGCGACGGTCGCCGCCGCCAGTGCCATCCCGAACGGGGTGACCAGAACTTTGCCCTGGCCGAATCCGTCCTCGGTGCGCTCCGCGAGATTGACCGTCGCCGGCACGGTACCGGTGACGGTGGTCAGACCCTCGATGGTGTAATCGGCACCGATGCCGTACTCCGATGCTGCGTCTGTCAGCGCACTCGGAGGCATCCGGCTCGCCAGTTCGGCGAATGTGGTGTTGCAGGAGTTCGCGAACGCCCTGGCCATCGGGACGGTGCCGAGATCGAACTTGTTGTAGTTCGGGATCGTGCGGTAGCCACTGTCGATCTCGCCCGGGCACCCCAGCAGAGTGTTGGGTGTGGCCATGTTGCGCTGTAGCGCCGCTCCGGCGGTGACGATTTTGAACGTCGACCCCGGCGGATAGAGCCCAGTGGTGGCAGCCGGACCGTCGGCATCGGCGGCCGCATTCTGTGCCACCGCCAGGATGTCCCCCGTCGACGGCTTGATCACCACGAGCATGGCTTTGCGCCACTGTCCATCAACGGCATTCTGGGCGGCGTTCTGTACCCCGCGATCGAGAGTGATGGAGATCGACGGCGCCGGTTTGGCCGCAACCTCGGTGAGAACGTCGACGTCGGAACTGTTCTTGTTAACGCTGACCACCCGCCAGCCGGCCTCACCGTCGAGTTCGTCAATCACCGCCTTCTTGACCTCGTTGACGACGGCGGGGGCGAAATGCTGATCGGTGGGCAGCATTTCGGCCTGCGGCGTGACGATCACACCGGGCAGCCCGTCAAGCAACGGCGCCACCCGGTCGTGATCGAATGGTTGCAACGTGATGAGTTCCAGTGGCCCATTCGAGGAGCTGGCCTGTTCGGCGAGTCGCTGCGGGTTGAAGGTGTCGTTGAAGGGCCGAAGAACGTCGGATACCACTCGCGCTGTCGACATCAGATTGGCGCCGGACTTCGCGGCGTCGAGTTGATAGTGGTACAGACTGCCCGGCACCAGCACCTCGGTGCCGCTCTGCTCATTGACCGAGGCCCGCCGCGGCGGGTCGGCCCGCAACTCAAGGGTCTGATTCTCGCCTAGCTTCGGGTGCAGGGCACTGGCGACCCAGCGAACCCGCCACTTTCCCTCGTCCCGGATCAGGTTCAGAACGCCGTCGTAGGTCCAGGTGCGCTTCTTGGGCAGCTCCCAGGTGAAGCGGTAGTTCACGCTGCCGGTGTCCTCGGTGTAGCGCGAGCCGAGGATTTTGGCGTCGAGATGCGTGGCCTGCAAACCCGCCCAGGCCTCGTTCAGCGCGGCGTGCGCCTCGGTCGGCAGGTCGCTGAGTTGGGCGGCTGCCCCGGTGTCACCGCGGCCGAGGTCGGCGAAGAACTGTGCGGCGGCCGGCGCGGGCCCGTCCGGGCGAGGTGTGCACGCCGAAAGCGATGCCGCTGCCGCCAGTGCCAGCACCGAGGCCAGGCCTGTGACTCTTGTTACTCGTGAGGTAGAAGTTGCCATTGAGGCAGATGTTATGAGCCTGTGACCAATATCCGGCGGAGGCGCACCGCCCAAACAGTGTCGAGAGTCGACTTTTTAGGGCGCACACCGCAGGTCGGTGGGACAGCACCCTCGACGTTCGGCGCAGAAACTAGTCGAGCAGAACGGTCGCGAAGGTACCGACCTCGCTGAAGCCCACCCGGGCGTAGGCGGCACGCGCGACGGTGTTGTAACCGTTGACGTACAGGCTCGCGATGCGACCGGTCTGGACCACCGCTGCCGAGATCGCCGCGGTTCCGGTTGTACCGAGCCCGTGGCCACGCCATTCGGGGTGTACCCAGACACCTTGAATCTGGCCGACAGCCGGCGACTGGGAGCCAATTTCGGCTTTGAACACGACATGACCACGCTCGAAGCGGGCGAAGGCGCGTCCGGCGGTGATCAGGCCGGCCACCCGACGGCGGTAACCGCGCCCGCCGTCACCGATCCGTGGATCCACCCCGACCTCGCCGATGAACATGTCGATCGCAGCCAACAGGTAGGCGTCCAACTCGTCAATCCGCACCCGCCGCACGCCCGGGTCCACCGCGCACCGGGGTTGTGACCCCAGCGCCAGCAGGGGTTGGCGGTCACGCACATCACGCGCCGGACCCCAGCCGTGCTGCAGCCGATCCCACATCGGCAACACCAGATCGGCGCGGCCAACCAGCGACGAGCAGCGGCGAGCCGTACTCAGGGCCCGATCGGCGAACGCCACGAGATCATCGTGAGCGCCACGAAGCGGAATCAGATTCGCTCCGGCGTAGCACAGCGACTCCTCCGCATGCCGCCGCGTCCAGAGTTCGCCCCCGATCGAGCCTGGATCGACGCCGTTGTCGGCCACCCGCGCCGCGACCATGCACGCGCCCACCGGATCGGCTGCCAAGACCCGGCTCACCGCCGCCGCGTCGCGGACCACCGACACTCGGCGCGCATCAACCGATCGGAGTAGTGGCGGTGCCGACATGATGGTTCTTTCTGCGGGTTTCACCCGCGGGGCCGGTTCTTTCTGCGGGTTTCACCCGCGGCGCCGTTCTTTCTGGGGTTTCACCCGCGGGGAGGTCTGACCGTCAGCTTACGGTGACCACCGGCGAACCACCCGTAGATGTATCCGCGCCACGCAGCTCGTCGGCGATTCGCATGGCCTCTTCGATGAGCGTCTCGACAATCATGGACTCGGGCACGGTCTTGATCACTTCACCCTTGACGAAGATCTGGCCCTTGCCGTTACCGGAGGCGACCCCGAGATCGGCCTCGCGCGCCTCGCCCGGACCGTTGACGACACAGCCCATGACGGCCACCCGCAATGGGACATCGAGACCCTCGAGCCCGGCACTCACGGCGTTGGCCAGGGTGTAGACATCGACCTGGGCGCGCCCGCACGACGGGCACGACACGATCTCCAGGCCGCGCGGCCGGAGGTTCAGCGATTCCAGAATCTGGTTACCGACCTTGACCTCTTCGACCGGCGGTGCTGACAGCGACACCCGGATCGTGTCACCGATGCCGCGGGACAGCAGCGCCCCGAAGGCGACCGCCGACTTGATGGTGCCCTGAAAAGCCGGTCCGGCTTCGGTGACACCGAGATGCAAAGGGTAGTCAGACTTTTGAGCAAGCAACTCATATGCCGCCACCATCACGACGGGGTCGTTGTGCTTGACGCTGATCTTGATGTTGCCGAAGCCGTGTTCCTCGAACAGCGACGCCTCCCACAGCGCGGACTCGACGAGTGCCTCCGGGGTGGCCTTACCGAACTTCTCCAGGAAACGCTTGTCCAGCGAGCCCGCGTTGACCCCGATACGGATCGGAATGCCCGCTGCGCCAGCGGCTTTGGCCACTTCGGCAACGCGGCCGTCGAACTCCTTAATGTTGCCCGGATTCACCCGCACGGCCGCACAACCGGCGTCGATCGCGGCGAAGATGTACTTCGGCTGGAAATGGATGTCGGCGATCACTGGGATCTGGCTCTTGCGGGCGATCTCGGCGAGTGCGTCGGCGTCCTCCTGGCGCGGGCAGGCTACCCGGACCATGTCGCAACCTGTGGCCGTCAGTTCTGCGATCTGTTGCAACGTCGCGTTGATGTCATGGGTCTTGGTAGTGCACATCGACTGCACCGAGATCGGGTAGTCGCTGCCAACCCCGACATCGCGCACCATGAGTTGACGGGTCTTGCGCCTCGGCGCCAAGACCGGGACCGGCGGTGCCGGAATACCCAGACCAACTGACATCTGCGAATCTCCTACTGGAACAATCTGATTGGGTTGACCAGGTCTGCGGTTACGGTCAGTGCCATATAGCCGACCACTACGGCGAGGATCACATAGGTGGCGGGCATTAATTTGTTGTAATCCACGGGGGCCGCTGGCAGTACGCCGCGGATTGCGCGGAACATGTTGCGAATTTTCTCGTAGACCGCGACGGCGATGTGGCCGCCGTCGAAGGGCAGCAGAGGCACCAGGTTGATCGCGCCCAGCACGAAGTTGAGTTGAGCCAGGAAGAACCAGAACGCCACCCACAGCCCGTGATCGACGGTATCGCCACCGATGATGCTGGCGCCGACGACGCTGATCGGTGTCTCCGGGTCACGCTCGCCACCGCCGATGGCGTGCACCAGCGCCCCGACCTTGCTCGGGATGGCTGCCATCGACTTACCCAGCTGTACGGCCAGATCGCCGGTGAAGGCCAAGGTTCCCGGCACCGCCGACAGCGGGTTGTAGTGCGTCGGCCCGAACTGCGCGGCCCCGATCCCGATCGAGCCGACGTCCGACGGTCCGGTTGCTTCACCGCCGCCAGCAGGGGTGATCCAGCGTTTGGTGGTCGCCACGTCGACGATCGCGTCGACGGTGGTGGTCGTGCCGTCGACGGTGCGCTCCACGGTGAACGGGGTGGGACCGGAGGACTTTCGAACCTCGGTCACCATGTCCTGGAAGGTGGCCACCGGCGTTGTACCAACCTTGACCACAACGTCGCCGGGTTTGATGCCGGCCAGCGCAGCCGGACCCGTTCCGGTGCAGGTTCCGAGTTCACCCCTGGTGAGTTCGGATTTGACACAGCTGGTTTCGCCGACGACCGCGGTGGTCGGCGGGTGAAGGTTGGGCAATCCCCACACCAGGGCGATTCCGTACACCAACACCAATCCGATGACGAAGTTCATTGCCGGCCCGGCGAACAGCACCGCAACCCGCTTCCAGGTCTGCTGTTTGTACATCGCGTAGGGCTCGTCTTCGGGGGCCAACGTGTCCACCGACGTCATTCCGGCGATATCGCAGAAACCGCCGAGGGGAATCGCCTTGATGCCGTATTCGGTCGAGCCGAGTTTGTTGGGCCGCATCGTCGACCACAGCGTTGGCCCGAAGCCGACGAAGTAGCGACGCACTTTCATCCCGGTGGCACGCGCGACCCACATGTGGCCGCATTCGTGCAGTGCCACCGAGACAAGGATGGCCAACGCGAAGAGCACGATCCCGACAATGAACATCATCGCTGTGGTGCGACCTCCTGTGCGGCGACGACAATGGCGTCGTGGGCGCGTCGGCGGGCCCAGTGCTGAGCCTCGAGTACGTCCTCCACGGTAGCCGGTTCAGCCGACCACTGGTCGGCAGCGCCCAGGACGTCAGCGATTGTTCGCACAATCGCACCGAAACCGATACGTCCGGCCAGAAAGGCCGCGGCCGCTTCCTCATTGGCGGCGTTGTACACCGCGGTCATGCAACCACCGGTCTCCCCGGCCCGGCGAGCAAGTCCAACAGCAGGAAAGACCGCGTCGTCCAGCGGCTCGAACTCCCAGGTGGCCGCGGTGCGGAAGTCGCAGCCAGCGGCGGCGTCGGCGACCCGGTCCGGCCAGCCCAGCGCCAGCGAAATCGGCAGTTTCATATCCGGCGGGCTGGCCTGGGCGATGGTGGAGCCGTCGGTGAAGGTCACCATGGAGTGCACGATCGACTGCGGATGCACGACGACCTCGATTCGCTCGTAGGGAACACCGAACAGCAGGTGGGTCTCGATGAGTTCAAGACCCTTGTTCACCAGCGACGCTGAGTTCAGCGTGTTCATCGGCCCCATATTCCAGGTGGGGTGCGCACCGGCCTGCTCGGGCGTCACCGACTCCAGGTCGGCCGCCGACCAGCCGCGAAACGGCCCACCGGAGGCGGTGAGTACCAGTTTGGCCACCTCGTCGGCACTGCCGGAACGCAGGCACTGGGCCAGCGCGGAGTGCTCGGAGTCCACCGGGACGATCTGGCCGGGCCGGGCCGCACGCAGAACCAGCGGACCGCCCGCCACCAGAGACTCCTTATTGGCCAGCGCCAAGCGCGCACCGCTGGCCAGCGCGGCCAGCGTGGGTTCGAGGCCGAGCGCCCCCACCAGGGCGTTGAGCACCACGTCAGCCTGGGTGTTCTCCACCAGCCGGGTGGCGGCATCGGAGCCGCTGTAGGTGACGTCGCCGATGTGAAGGGCAGCAGCCGGGTCGGCAACCGCGATGTTGGTGACGCCGGTCTCAGCGCGCTGACGGGCGAGCAGTTCGGCATTGCCGCCTCCGGCTGCGAGGCCCACGACCGCGAACCGATCGGGATTCGCAGCAATCACCTCGAGCGCTTGGGTGCCGATCGACCCCGTGCTGCCGAGGATCAGGACGCGCAGGCGGTTGGCGGGGCTCACCGGACCCATTGTGCCGCGCCGCAGGCCGGGAGGAGATGGCAGGACCGTATGGTTAATCCATATGACCGTCGTCACACCAGCCAGTCCAGGTATCGTGGTGTATCGAACGACTAATGCGGCCGCTGTTCGGCGTGTCGCCCATTAACACGGATCCGGAGACCAGTAAATGATTGCTCAGCGTTCAGTCCTCACCGCAGCGGGTGTGGCGGCCATCGCGGCCCTGACCCTCTCGGGCTGTTCGACGGCCACCAA
>Ga0114963_10003208_pt1 | contig 11150 bp, 11 predicted proteins | sample C_131016_EF_Meta_FD_87019 | JGI IMG/M metagenome (GOLD analysis project Ga0114963, IMG submission 87019) | Freshwater microbial communities from Lake Croche, Canada to study carbon cycling - C_131016_EF_MetaG | ecosystem: Environmental > Aquatic > Freshwater > Lake | place: Lake Croche, Canada...
AGAGGAAGAGGAGGAAGAAGAGGAAGAGAAAAAGGAGGAGAAAGAGGAGAAAGAAGAAAAGAAAGAAGAAAAGAAAGAGAAGCCACTTCCTCCGTATATTCTAAAAGTATCAGATGATATACCTGTTTCACTGGGTATGCAAACATTCAAACTTCGAAAACCTACAACAGAAATCCAGAAAGAATGGATGTCAAGTAAGTTTACAGAAGCTGAAACAGATTTTTTCGCACACCTTGGACTCACATCTGAGTTTATCAGTGATCCAAATCCAAGAAAAGTAAAACTAGTCGAAGGTCGAGGCAAGTTTTTACTTTATTTTACAGTACACAAATGTTTGGACAATCCCAACGTCATGTTTAAATATGAATGTGAGTTTATTCATAACTATATTAATGAGCTGTATGAAATCCTTCATATTGATAAAATCAGGCGATTTACAAAACAGTTTACCGATATTACTCAGGCCGCTGTAGAAGTAAAAAAGACTATTCAAGCTGATATGGATCAATCAGTTGATATGAACTATTATAGAAGTCAACTGACAACATGGAAAAAGAAGATTACTCAACAAGATATCGCATATTTAATAGATCTTATTTTACCTATTTATGATATTAATCCTGCTAGCAATCCTGCTGCCATACCTACAAATACGTCTGGCCAAGGACTGGTTGGTATGTTGAGTCGACTAATAGGCACAGCATCGCCACCCCCTCCGCCTGTAGCACCTGGCCTTCGGGGAGTAGCTCGTAGTTAAACTTAGACAAATCGAATCTTTGATGCTTGACGTGTAACAATATCCATTGAAAAAAGAACGAAAAGTCCTGACATCACAAATAATAGGATTTCAGTCTGTGTATTCTCGCCCCGTCGTGATTCTAAATCATCAAGTCGAGAAAATAAAAGATCAAGTTTCTTAGAGATTGCTTGTGTATCTTCACCAGTAGCACGTGTTCCCTTAGGATACTGACCACCAGGGGGCGGTAGCTCATCAAAAAAAGAGGTACGAGCACCTGAAGGTGTTAGCGGCTTCCAATAATCACTTACTGAAGGTGTCGGAGCCAGGCTCCCTGCCTTAGATACCCCTGCCGCTCTCTGAAAGGCTGATGTGAAATCTGGATAGAGGCGATAGGATGAATCTTCACCAATCACATTTGTAAAGGGTGCTGAACTATTCTGAAATCCTTCGGCACCTACGGCAGTTCCGAAGTATTTTGGAGTCGTCAGTTTTTTCTCCACTTTCTCAACATCAGGCATGGTATTTCGTGCAATCTGCCCCGCATCGTCAGGTTGGCGTTGACTCGTAAGATCATATGGAACATCAACAAACGGTTCCTTCTGAGGAGCATCAACAGGCGCATGTTCCCGGAGTCCTGTGCTGACATTAAGGGGCGGAACATCAGGGGTTCGCTGAACTGCCGGACGATCTGGATCTAAATCTAAAAATGTCAGCGGCGGCCCCCTGCACTTCTTCGCCTTTTTGCGCTCCTCTTTGCGGGCAGCATCGCTGCCTTTTTGGTCCTTACAGCCTGTACTGGAAGGGCCTATTTGTGGAAAGGCATCTTCATAGGAACAGTAGTCCATACGAGCCACTCTCTGTGCTTCACAAAGAAAAGTGTTTAGGAAATAGGAATGACCAAGTTTGATTTGCAATATCATATATTTGATTTTGCCCAAAAAATAAGACCTACGATTGTATTTATCCTTTATTTATTTACTATCATCATTATTGTATTTAAAGACACTATCCCCGAATCAATCCACCATCAGGCGGATTCTTTTCTAGGGCGACTCTTCGCAGTCCTCCTTATTATCGTAGTGGTTCGCGAGTTTGGATGGATTCTTGGCCTTTTCACAGCACTTGCTGTCGCATTATTGATTGGTTCACGAATGAGCATGAGTGAGGGATTTGATGATTTAACAACATTTGATATCAAGGGAAAGAAATGGTTTGTTGAACGAGCCTTAAATGAAAATCCTACACGAATCCAGGAAGACCGTATAAATACATCGGCGGTTCAAGATAATAATAGAGGTGGTCAGTCAAGCAATGGAGGTGTGCAAAACTCGAGTCTCGGATAAATGAATTGCTTTTGTAGATGGAGAGTTGGGACGATATACTCACTCCAGGCGGGACAGTTGATCTAACTGCGCGTCTCGTTGTAATCATTTCATTTTACATATGGAACTTATTTGAAGGTTCACTCTTCCACACACCCTATCCGGCAGAATGGATCTATCTTTATAAGTTTCCGTACTGGAGACTTTTTCTTGTGATTACATTACTTGCCGCCTGTGTATGGTGCCCCCGAGTCGGTATTATGGCTGCCCTCGCACTCTTTTTTTATTTAGGTGATTTATCACGATTAACCACTCCGTGGATAGTTGAGAAACCTAAAACTACTTCTGAGTAGATGAGTGCCGTTGCTCCAGTTGCTGCTGCTGCGACAGCCGCATTAAGTGTAATCAATCCGATAGAAGCTTTTTTTAATTTCCTCAATACAAATCCATACTTTATTGGACTTATGATGATCATATTGAATTTAGGTGGCCGTTTCCTTGGAATGGAAATCTCTAAAGGTCAAGAAAAGTTCTTTTCACAAGTCTGGGTTCGACGCGCAATTGTATTTACGGTCATCTTTATTGCGACAAGAAATGTGATCGCAGCAATCTTTATGACGATTATTATACTAATGCTAATGTCTTTCTTATTTAATGAAACAAGTTCATTATATCTTGGAGGAAAGAACGATGTACCTGCGGATGGAACTCCCCAACCTGGGCTTACACCCGAAGAAACGGATATTCTTCGCCGTCTCATGGAAAAACAAGCTCGACTTACCGCGTCAGGACAATCTGAAAAGAAAGAAGGCGACACAGATGATCCCCCCTTTACATCTGAACAAGTCTATATGCAAAATATGTCAGTTCTACAAACAGTTCGGTAGAGTTTCATTATAACACGTAAAACGTGTGTAGATGAAAAATCAAACATTTATAGCGATCTCGTTGCCAAGGATCGGCGTATTACGCTTCTTACGCCGTCCACCACCGGCCGTACGGACTGACTCCCCCTGGCTACGGATTTCCTCCGACTGTACACTCTGTATATCAGATGCGAGTGTTGGGCCACTTCCCATCATACCCCCTCCCATCATGGACATATTCGGTAGAACTGTCTCAATGACTTCTTCCGCCATGCGTACTTCCGCGAATGTCTTAAGGATATCATCAACTCCAGTGGGACCGCGCATTTCACGACGCGCAGTCGCACGTCGGGGCTCAACAGACGCAACCGGCTGCGGTACATTCGGTACACGGCTTGAGTTATTAAAAACTGGCCCCGCCTGCGGCATTTGCTGCGGCGGCTGCGGGAACTGCTGTTGCTGAGGGAACTGCTGCATTGGCTGTGGCATCGACTGCGGCATTCCCTGCTGCTGCTGAACACCCATCGCCATTCCCATAAAGTTTCCAAAACCCGGACCCGCCTGTGAGGCCGCCGCCGCTGCCATCTGACGTGCAAGTTCAGGATTCTTACGCAGAACTTCATCCATTGTAGGCATCTTCTGACGGAAAAAGCTGTTGCTCATATGGCACATAAATCCAGAACCAGCAAGGGCCATGATCAGACGAACCTCGGGAGCAACCTTTCCGCGATCCTTGTACTTATCATAGAGTTCCTCAAAGATTTCATCAAAATCCTCAACATTCTCGTGTACAGATTCTGACCAGCCCTCGAGTTTCAGATCAAACGGATCAAACTTGTTATTCATCCATTCCATTCCTGTGACAACACCCATGAGCATTTGGCGCTGGAAACGTAGACTTGCCTCCAGATTCCTCGCATCAACAAGACGCAGATACTCTTGCTTGATTTCCTCAAGACTATTGTCCATTGTGTAGTGACGCGTAACAGGAAATCCCTTTGCCTCAAGACGCTGAAGCTTATTGATGAGCTCAACCTTCTCTTTCTTTTCGGCCTCGGGATCACGGCTTGCGGGTAGTGAAAAGACCGGTCCCGTAGCCGTCTGCTGGTTCGAAAAGAGATTCGCCCCAACATCACCGCCCGATTCCTTGCGAATCTCAATATTGACAGGCGCTGAGGGAAAGTCCGATCCAATATTCATCGGTTCAAGAGGAGCAATATCAATCTCCTGAAGTCCGATGGAGTTTGTATTAATACTGATGGAAGGCGGTTCGGGCGGGCGCGAAGAAACATTTACCGACTGACCGGAAGAGGATGATCCCATTGTCTTGCTCGGATTTGCGAGTAGACTCATTCCTAAATCGTCGCCCATATCATTCAGATTAATTACATTTCCGAGTTCGCTGCTTAGACCGAGATCGGGTCCTCCCATTTTACGGGACACTTCTTCCATTTCGTAAATGGTTGCCATCCTTCTTCGCTTTTCTCAGGAGTTTTTAAGCATGCTTTCCCGCATCCAAACACATACAGAAAGCATCGGCCAAGTCGGATCGTTTCTTGTGTGTTTTGAAAAAGGCTAGCCAATGCGCACTATTTACAACCGTAGAGAGTTTTGCCTCTGTCCTTTCTTCAGATCCCTTCTTTCTCGCGGCATATCCAGTATCTCCAACCGCTGCACCCTTGACCTTCATTCCAGCATGAACTAACTTGAAGGGCGGTACAGGCACTTCTAAAATCATTCGATCGCGCAATGTCGCATATAGTAACATCTGAACCGTTTTCATAACCGGGTTTTTCAAAACCGGTTGATTTTCAAGGCGAACTTCAGAAATCTGTGGAAAAAAAGGAACAAGTGTATCTACAAATCGCCGAAGTGCGTCATGTAGTTTTGCCATATCCATCGCCGCGGCATGAGGAACCTTTATCTTTACGACCGGTATCGATGAAAAGGCCTGAACAGCCGTATACATCGCATCCTTTGTCTTTGGCATCGGACGAATACCCTTTACAGAAAGAGCAGCACGGAGTTCAGGTGCGGAGGGAACCTTCGTAAAAATCACTCCACTCGCATCCTTAAGAAGCGGAGCCGTTACTGGAATGTGCCGTTGACATGAGAGTCCATGTACAGATGTAAACTTTGCCTTCGCTGCGCAATGGCCGCAGGTAGCGGCTTTTGGACCGGCACTCTCCGCCTCGCGATCCTCTAGAAGATTATAGTTACCCCATCCAACAATGGATATTGTCTCGCCTGATAGACTTGTAATACACCAGGCCAGATTCTTAATACCAATGTCAAAACATAATACTCCCTTTTGTACAGTGGTCATCTACTCTTTCATTTAGGAGTACCTTAGACCATGCCTACGCAGCGCGCAAGTATGTCCCTCCTAGATTCACATTGCCGATACCCTGTGTTCCAAGATTGGAATAGGCACGACCACGCAGCGAGTTCCGTCCACCTTCGGAAGTCCGTGTAATCGGAGGCAATGGTTGCCTACCCTCGGTTTTCTGATACGCAAAGGTTCCAAATAGTTCAGGAACCGGTTCCTGCCGTTCTTGTCCAAAACCAGAAGGAAGATGCGTAAGTTGAGTGGCACATCCAGCAGGATTACACTGAACAACGCTCTGCGGAGGGGGTATAACCGTAGAATCAAACTGCTGAAGAGCACCCGCCTGTTTAGCTTGACGAGTACGAGAAATCTCAAGAATCGATTCGGCATTACGTTGTATCCATTGGTGAACGGCGAACTGTTGGCCCGCTGGGATATTCTCAGAACAATGAGTTCTATAGTCCGTCACAAGGCGACCATCCTCCATTGGGCCTGCCCAACCGGGAAAGCGTGAATCGGGTGCGGGCCCGGCCGCATAGACATCTTTAGGAGTAAGTCGTGACATGGTTGCTTGTTCCGCAACTCTTGTTGGAATCGATCCATACAATGAAGGTTCTGTTGGAAGGCGGAAGAGCTTCGTGTCCATCTATTTGAAGATTCTAAAGGGATTCACTCTCAACCGGTTCCTCAAGAAGGGCGCCCTCAGTCGCAGGCGGCGCGCCCGTAGGCTCAGTCGGTGTAGGAACATCCTGCTTCTTTAGCGCCTCAGTAAGCTCCTTACGACCTGCGCCTGAAGGAAGCTTCAGGCCACGCTTCTTTACAAGGTCCTTCAGTTCCTTTACCGTCATTGACTCATAGTTAACATTAACCTTCTGTGACACTGTTACAGGGGCTCCAGAGGAAGCGCCACTTAGATCAACGGCACGAGTTGTCGGTGCCGTAGAAGCACCCACCTGTGATAAAACATCCTTATAGTATCCCTCATCATCAGCCGAATCTACATCCTCTGTATTCAGGGGCTCAGGAGCCGAGACCGGCTGAACATGATTTACACTCATATTCGGAGATTCATCGGATGAATCCCATGGAGCGGGTCCACTGGCTGAACCCATCATTTCCATTGACATCTTTACATCAAGCAGAATCTGCTCAATGAGCGATACCCGCTTCTCACTCTGGACTAGACGACTATAGAGATAGAAGCAAAGGGCACCGAATACTAGCGTAAGTGTGATACCAATGGTAAGCGCCTCGGTAAATGAGCCGGCCATTATGTGTTCTGTTTAGACGAAGCAGTTTCAAGAACTAGGTTTATCCGCAGATGGAAATCTGTATTTTGTATACAGTTCCTCGACGCTACTCACTTTACATAAACCGGGTGCCAATGAAAATGAAAAGCGAATCCCCGTAGGTGTTATCTCCGCTGGAACACAAAGTCTCTGAATCTCGGCCGGCGCATCCTCTACAAGTTCAAATACGTGAGTGCTAATGAGACTAATCATATTTGAACGGGCCCAAATATGATTGAGAAACCGTTGTGACGTTTTCTTGGCATCAGGAGGATTTGTACTGTGGAAGCACTCGTCGTAGACAAGAAGACCAAGCTGTGATGTTTTTGTGCGACGAATCACCTTTGCTGCGAAAGCAAGCTCGCGTTCAAATAAACTCTGTTCTCCAGGTTCATCCACAAGACGGAGACCAGATTCAATCCAATGAAAGGGAACGAGTTCCATGGACTCTGCGAAAGCAATGCCCATTGTTTGTGCGAGCCATGTATTTAAAAGAATCGCCCGAAGAATGGATGATTTTCCACCCTTATTTGGTCCTGTTAACAGAGTATGCGGTGCGCTTGAAACAAAATCGGAGGCAACACGCTTGGACGCAGGGATTGAAGGGTCAAAAAACTGCCTGATCGCATAAAACGGTTTCGATCCCCGTCGAGGCTTTACAAAGCAGATGTCAGGACATAATGCGATGCGCCATTCAAGTTCAATCTTTGCTATCTTTCTCCAGATCCAATCAACATCGTGCGGATGATCACGCACATACGCATAAAGTTGTAGAGGTTCATCAGTTGGCCATAGATCCATATGCGCCGAGTTCACAGCAATCCCCGTTGTTGCCGTATAAACTGCGAAAAACTCTTTGACGGTAGCTACAAATCGTTGAAGCGTTTGACCCCGCTCAACAATAGATTCATTGATTTTCTTCATGTGAAAGGCCTGTTGAATCGGCTGAATGATTCCTTGTGCCATACCAAAAAGTGTCCAGGTAGTTTGAAATAGAATGCGAACATGTTCCCATGTTGTCATTGTAGACCAGTCTTTTCCACCTAACCACATTGAAAAAAGCATTTTACGATAGTTTTCAAAGGGCATTGAGATACCAAACATAAACCGTAGAACTAAATACGGCAAAATCCATGAAATCAAGGGAATAATCACAGCGAAGAAGGGAAAAATATAGATTTTAAAGATGGAAAGTGCCGGCAATAAATACGGAACCTGATTTAATGGCTGTGACCATTCTTGTGTGAAGACCAGCTGAGAAAGACTTTCATGTTCCCAATCTTCCGGTTTTTTACGAAACTCTTGAAGTTTAGATTCAAACTCTTTGAGTTTTAGAAACAGTTTTGACATGGTTATTGTTTCTTTTGAAGCAAGAACTGTCCGAAGTGATTCGATTGGTTTCTGTGCCGAAAGAATCTGTTCGGGTTTTGTTTTAAAAGCCTTGAGCCGCTGAAGAAAAAGTTGTTTTGTTTCTTCGAGTTGAAAACCTAACGGCTCAATCCATTGAGTCGATCCCATCTCTTTTACGATATCCATGGTTTGTTAAAGAAAAGAGTTAAAATTGAGAGAACCTCCCGCAAATAGCGTTGATTTAAAAGAAAGAAAATGAGTTATACACTAGCGATGTCTTCCATAGGAAGTCAGGGAAAATCCTCTTCTTCACAAGAGGATTCTTCACCTGCGCAGTTTGTACAGTCTATTCTACAGTTACGCTCTCGTGCTCCTGTTGCATCAGAGGAGATTCTAACACGAGTACGAATGATTGAACCGCTTTTACATGACACTGATCCTATTACGCCAAACTGGCGGCGTGGTATTTCGGGTACATCCGGAACTATGTCATCTTCTCGCCGCCAACATATGGGCGGTGGCGGAGGAGGTGGCAGCGGCGGAGCCGCAAATCGTTGGAAGAATACCAATACAGTTACATCGCATGAGCAACCTATGGTTTCTGCGCCCTACCAGAAATACCAGAGTCGCTTTAAAAATACAGAAGCGCCTGTTGAAGAAACCATTCTAAACTCGATTATTTTGAATAAGCTAAATAAGTTTAGTGCTAAAACCTATACAGAAGTTCGTGATTTTCTCTATCAAATCTTGGATAACGGAGAAACAGGCTTTACAAAAGAGTTTATGCGACTTGTATTTAAGAAATCAGCAGCAGAAGACATATTCTGCCCTCTCTATGCAAAACTACTAAGTGAGTTGCGTACAACATATCCTGTGATCCAAACTGAAATGAATGAACTCTTTCAAAGTTATATTACTATTTTCAAAGATCTAGACGAAAGTGAATCAGTTGACTATAAAATGTTTATAGAACGAAATATTGAAAAGAAATATCGCCTTGGCTACAGTCAGTTTCTTGCAGAACTTGTGATTCTTGAAACGGTAGATTTAAGTTCACTTCAAGAAACATTTGAGGTTCTGATTACAAATATCTTTGTCTTCGGATCAAAAGAAAATAAGTCAAATGAGATTCAAGAATATGCGGATTGTCTACTACGAATGGCACGAGTTGTTCATAAGAAAAATACAAACTTCTTTGTAAATCTGCGGAAACAGCTGTACGCATGTATTCGGGTTAAGTTGGAGGAGATTTTAGAAAGTACCCGAGAAACCTTTCCGAGCATTACTCCGAAATCCCGATTTGCCCTTATGGATATTCGTGATAATCTTCAAAAGAACTGATGTGTAAAAATAAAAACTTTTTTATAGTAGAAAGAAATGGCGCGCACTCGTAAGTCGTATGGTCGTAAGAGTGGAGTTTTTACGCGTCTCTGGAGCCCGTTTGGGCATACCGTTATGGCCGGCTCGAATACGGTCGGTGCGGTCGCGGACACGGCGAAGGGTGTTGTTGGGGTGGGCGCGAAGGGTGTAAATCGTATTGGCCGCAGCGTGACAGGTCATTTCAATGCGGCTGTTCACGATTTACTGCGCGGTGTTACTCGCAAGGGACGTAAGGGGCGCAAGAGCCGCAAGGGCGGCAAGGCACGTAAAACACGTGGTGGACGCAGGCGCAACGTGTAAATTTTAGGCGAACCAAAAAGTTGAATGAACCGGTTTCACAACTGCGTTTTCAGAATATCTAAAATGAAGGAAAACCGTAGAATGCTAGCCAATAAGAAGCGGAATAACAAGGATTCATCCGAGAAGAACGAGAAGTCATCTCGACGGGATCCCTCCGACTCAGCAGTGTCCGGTGCTCGGCGTAAGAGCCGCCCTGCGCCCCGTCTTCGTCGCGGTCGTGCCGATGATGATGATGAAAGTGTAGACAGTAAGGGAAATATTCGGGATCTGATCGCCTCTTCAGATGAAGAGGAGGAGGATGAAAATGATGGTTCCTCCTTTGATGGAAATACGTCACCGAGCGAGGAGATTGCGAAGAAGTCATATATTGCCGAGCGACTCTTGAAGAAGGAGAGTCGTAAGGCTGCGCTCAAGGCTCGCGAACGTATTCATCAGCGTCGCATCGGTAAGAAGAAGTCATCTTCTCGTTCTTCCAAGCGACAGTCCTCTTCTGAGGACGAGGATGAGGAGGAACTTACACTCCTAAAGCGCCGTATTGCTCGTCGCAAGCAGCACAAGGAAGAGGAAGAAGAGGATGAAGAAGAGGAGGAAGAAAAGCCCAAGAAGAAGAAGTCTTCCCGTCGCAAGGAGGAAGAAGAGGAGGAAGAGGATGAGGATGAGGAGGAAGATGAAGACGATGAGGAAGAGGAAGATGATGAGGATGACGAGGAAGATGAAGAGGATGAAGAAGAAGAGGATCCCCACTCGCACCTGAATGGTTTTAGTATCAGCATTGGTGCACTTGAGGATAACTCTGAACGGATGATTCCGAAGCGTCATAACATGAAGAAGGAGTCCGCGATCGTCAAGAAGTTTGTAAAGCTTGTCAGTGCTCCTATTGAGGAGAATACGATTGATGATCATATTGATCAGTTCAAGAACCTCAGTGAGCCAAAGCAGAAGCAGATGATTGAGGCACTTGAGCGGAAGTCAAGTGCGGCAACGGCTGAGCAGCCACTCATGTTCAAGATTCTCTCGATGAATCTTCCTGGGGAGACACAGGCGATGGTGCTCAACAAGTATAACAGTCTTCAGGCACTTGATCCAAGTAGTGGTGAGTATTTCAAGCTGCGCGCCTGGCTTGAGAAGCTTACAAGCGTACCCTTTGGTCTTTATAAGGAGATGCCGGTAAAGATTGAAGATGGTACGGATACTTGCGGCGCCTTTATGGAGCGGGCGCGCCGCTGTATGGTCGACGCGATCTATGGTCAGGAAGAGGCAAAGCTTCAGATTCTTCAGTTCATCGCAAGTAAGATTGCAAACTCCAATGCTCGTGGCCTGAGTCTTCTCCTTGTGGGTCCTCCTGGTATTGGTAAGACGAGTCTAATCAAGAATGGTATTGCGAAGGCCCTCGGTTTTCCCTTTCAGTTCATCTCTCTCGGTGGCGATTCGGATGCCTCGACCTACACGGGACATCAGCTGGTCTATGAGTCTAGTCATTGCGGTAAGATTGTCAATTCTCTCATTGCATCGAAGTCCATGTCCACAATTATCCTCTTTGATGAGATCGATAAGATCTCAGCTACGCCGAAGGGC
>Ga0114963_10003210_pt1 | contig 11148 bp, 9 predicted proteins | sample C_131016_EF_Meta_FD_87019 | JGI IMG/M metagenome (GOLD analysis project Ga0114963, IMG submission 87019) | Freshwater microbial communities from Lake Croche, Canada to study carbon cycling - C_131016_EF_MetaG | ecosystem: Environmental > Aquatic > Freshwater > Lake | place: Lake Croche, Canada...
ATTACGACAAAACCACGCTCACTGGTCGCCCTTTTTTCTATTTTGCCTATGGCGCGGCCTGCACTGAAGTCGTCATCGACACCCTCACCGGTGAAAGCCGGGTGCTCAAGGTAGACATTCTTCACGATGTGGGTCGCAGCATCAACCCGGCACTGGACATCGGCCAAATTGAAGGTGGTTTTGTGCAAGGCATGGGCTGGCTTACCAGCGAGCAGTTGGTGTGGAACGACAAGGGCCTGCTCACCACCCATGCGCCCAGTACCTACAAAATCCCTACTTCTGGCGACGTGCCTGAGCACTTCAAGGTTGCGTTCTGGCCCGAGCCTAACCGCGAGGACAACGTCTTTGGCTCCAAAGCCGTAGGCGAACCGCCTTTCATGCTGGCCGTCAGCGTGTACGAAGCGCTACGTCACGCTATTGCCCATACGCACAGCGGCACCCAAGCGGTGGACTTGACAGCCCCGGCCACGGCAGAGAACCTGCTACGCGCCTTGCGATAAGGACTTAGTTCATAACACTAAAATCGCCCGAAAGTCGTTCACATTGGTGTGCGTCGGGCCGGTGACGACCAGGTCGTCCAGGGCAGAGAAAAATCCGTAGGCATCGTTGCGCTGTTGGTAGGCACTCAAGGACAGTCCCAAGGCAGCAGCCCGTTGCAAAGTATCCGGGCCCAGGCGCGCGCCGGCGTTGTCCTCCACGCCGTCGATACCGTCCGTGTCGGCCGCCAGTGCCCACACGCCGCTTTGGCCTTGCAGGGTTTGCGCCAGACCCATGCAAAACTCCCCAGCCCGTCCGCCGCGTCCCCGTACCTGACCCGGCGCTTGCGGCGCAATCGTGACGGTGGTTTCGCCGCCGCTCAATATCACGCAAGGTTTTTGAAATGGCCCCAGGCCTTTGGCTGCCGCACGCGCCAGCGCACCATGCACCTTGGCTACTTCGCGGGATTCGCCTTCGATTTCATCGCTCAGCACGTAAGCGGACAAGCCCGCATTGCGCGCTGCTTGTGCTGCTGCCTGCAAAGACTGCTGCGGCGTGGCGATCAGGTGAAACCCATGGCCTGCAAATGCAGCGTCCTGCGGCTTTGGGCTTTCCAGCGCACCCTCTGTCCAGGCATCTAGCACCGCTTGCGGCAGCGCAATGCCGTAGCGCTGCACAATGGCCAGCGCCTGCGCGCAGGTGCTGGCGTCGCCAACTGTGGGGCCGCTGCCAATGGTGGAGGGGTCGTCGCCCGGCACATCGCTAATGGCCAGCGTCACCACGCGCGCCGGTGCGCAGGCTGCACCTAGGCGTCCGCCTTTGATGCGCGAGAGGTGCTTGCGCACGCAATTCATCTCGCCGATGTGCGCGCCACAGCGCAGCAAATCCTGGTTGATGCGCTGCTTGTCGGCCAGCGTCAGGCCTTGGGCGGGCAGCGTCAGTAGGGCGGATGCACCGCCGGACATCAGGCACAGTACCAAGTCATCTGCTGTCAATCCTTGGGTCAGCGCCAAAATGCGCTGGGCGGCTTGCTCGCCCGCAGCGTCGGGCACCGGGTGCGAGGCCTCCAGCACCTCGATGCGTTGCGTCAGCCCGGCCGGACGCGGTGGCGTGTGGCCATAGCGGGTTACCACCAAGCCCGATAAGGGCGCGTCGTGTGGCCACAGCGACTCCACGGCCTGTGCCATCGCGCCAGCGGCTTTGCCCGCGCCCAGCACCAGGGTGCGGCCACGCGGTGGCGGGGGTAAAAAAGCGGCGGTCTTGTGCAGGGGTAGCGCGGCTTGTACGGCCGTGTCAAACAGGCTACGAAGCAGTGCGTGGGGGTCGGTAGTCGGGCGCATGGTCGGCATCATAGAGGCCTTGCACGATGCCTACGGCACAATGGCCTCATGTCCACGCTCCTTATCCACAACGCCCACACAGTGGCTACGCAAAACGACCAAGGAGACGAACTGCGCGAAACCTCCGTGCTGGTGCGCGACGGCCTGATTGCCGCCATTGGCCCCGTCGCCGAGATGCCGCACATGTCCGACGCGGTGATAGACGCGCGCCATTACTTGCTGGTGCCGGGCATGGTCAATACCCACCACCATATGTTCCAGTCGCTCACGCGCGCCATACCGCGTGTGCAAAACGCCGAGCTATTTAGCTGGCTGCGTGGCCTCTACCCCATCTGGGCGAGTTTGACGCCGGACATGATTTACACCAGCACCCAACTGGCTATGGCCGAGTTACTGATGAGTGGCTGCACCACCAGCAGTGACCATTTGTACATTTACCCCAATAGCGTTACGCTGGACGACAGCATCGAAGCGGCGCGCGCCATCGGTATGCGCTTTGTCGCGACGCGCGGCAGTATGAGCTTGGGCCAATCGCAAGGGGGTCTGCCACCCGATAGCGTGGTGGAGGGTGAGGCCCATATCCTGAAAGATACGCAGCGCCTTATCGAGCGCTACCACAGCGCCAGCCATGGTGCGATGACGCAAGTGGCGGTGGCGCCGTGTTCGCCTTTTAGTGTGAGCGCGCAGTTAATGAAAGACTCGGCTGCACTGGCGCGCCAGTTTGGCGTGCGCATGCACACCCACCTGGCTGAAAACGACCACGACGTGGCCTATAGCTTAGAAAAATTCGGTTGCACGCCTGCGCAGTACGCGCAAGACTTGGGCTGGCTGGGTGAGGATGTATGGCATGCGCACTGTGTCAAGTTGGATGAGCACGGCATCGGCCTGTTCGCCGCTACCCGCACTGGTGTAGCGCATTGCCCGTGCAGCAATATGCGCTTGGCCAGTGGTATTGCACCGGTGCGCCGGATGCTCCATGCTGGCGTCGCAGTTGGACTGGGTGTCGATGGCAGCGCCAGCAACGACGGCGCGCACATGCTGGGCGAGGCACGTCAGGCCTTATTGCTGGCGCGCTTGCGCAAGTCCTTGGAGCCACCCACCAGCGATGCCCAGGGGCGTGCTGTTTTTGGCTGCGACAGCGCACCCATGGAGATGACGGCGCGCGATGCCTTGCGCCTGGCCACGCGCGGCGGCGCGCAGGTGCTGGGGCGCAAAGACATCGGGCAAATTGCGGTGGGTATGTGCGCCGATATGGCTTTATTTGATTTGCGCACATTGGGCTTTGCCGGTGGTGCAGTGCATGACCCGGTGGGCAGCCTGCTCTTGTGCGCCAGCCAGGGTGCGGCCTACACCATCGTCGGCGGACGGGTGCTGGTCCGCGAAGGCCAATTGGCCAGTCTGGAACTGGGCCCGCTGGTCGAAGAACACAACCGCATGGCTTTGCGCCTGGCGCGGGCCTGATACGCACTGCGCACGCCTATGTTGAGTTTGCAAACCGGTTTGGCATTTTTTTCCGTGTCCGTGCTGTTGGCCTTGTCACCCGGGCCAGACAATGTATTTGTGTTGGTGCACTCCGCCCAGCACGGTATGCGCGCCGGGGTATTGGTGGTGCTAGGTTTGTGTACCGGTTTGTTATTTCACACGGCAGCGGTGGCCCTGGGCCTGGCGGCATTGTTAGAGGCCTCGCCGCTGGCTTTTGGCGTGCTCAAAGGTGTGGGTGCGCTGTATTTGTTGTGGCTGGCCTGGCTGTCGTGGCGCGCGCCCACCGGCTTGCTTGAAGGCCAGGCCGCCCCGGGACTCAGTGCGCGTCAAACGTATGCGCGCGGCATCATCATGAATGCCACCAACCCTAAAGTGGCGATTTTCTTTTTGGCATTTTTGCCGCAGTTTGCGGACCCGGCGCTGGGCCCTGTGCAATGGCAAATCGTTCAACTAGGCGCCTGCTTCGGCTTGGCGACCCTGGTAGTTTTTGGTGGCATTGCCGCGTTGGCCGGGCGCTTTGGCCAGCGTCTGCGCGACTCGGCCAAAGCCCAGCAAACCCTCAACCGCATGGCGGCCTTGGTATTTGCCGGCTTGGCGCTTAAGTTGCTGGTTTAAAAATTGAATTTGGGAGGTATGTAGAAGAAGCGCCCAGGCGGGCCGTACCGCCTCACGTCATAGCCTTGTTGAAATAGCAGAGGTGGTCACACAGGGTGACTACCTACAAAATTTGAAATACGGCAAGACGCTTGAAAGCTCAAATCGCCAAATACTGTTGGCGCAATTCGCTGTTTTCTATCACTTCCTTGGCCGTGCCGTCGAACACGACTTCGCCCATGTCCAGAATCAGCGCGCGGTCGGACAAGTGCAAGGCAGCGATCGCGTTTTGCTCCACGATGATGGTGGTAAAGCCAAGTTCTTTGATTTCTTCCAGGATTTTTTCGATCTCGCGAACGATAACCGGTGCCAGGCCTTCGTAGGGCTCATCCAATAGCAGAAGTTTCACATCACGCGCTAGCGCACGGGCCACGGCCAGCATTTGCTGTTCGCCGCCGGACATGGTGACCGCTTCTTGTTTGCGCCGCTCGGCCAGGCGGGGGAAGTGCTCGTAAATGCGCTCAATAGACCAGCCGATGGGCTTTTCAATTTGCGCCAGTTGCAAGTTTTCTTCTACCGTCAGGCTGGGAATGATGCGCCGGTCTTCGGGCACCAGGCCCACGCCCAAGCGCGATGCCTGGTAAGCGCTCATGGTGTGCAGCGGCTGGCCGTCCAGCCAGATTTCGCCCTGTTGCAGCTTGGGGGCGTCCAGGCGGGCAATCGAGCGCAGGGTCGATGTTTTCCCCGCGCCATTGCGGCCCAGCAAGGCGACGATTTCACCCTTTTGGATTTGAAAACCCACCCCTTGGACGATATAGCTCTCGCCGTAGTAAGAGTGCATATTGCTGCACGAGAAATAAGCGTTGGGTGCGGTCACAGATGCGCTCCTCCGAGGTAGGCTTCTTGCACGCGCGGGTCTGTTTTGATGGCCTCGGGCGCGCCTTCGGCAATGATGGCGCCTTGGGCCATGACGCTGATTTTTTCGGCCAAGGAGAAGACCACGTGCATATCGTGTTCGATGATGATTTTGGTGACTTTACCGTCGCCCAAGCGTTGCAGCAGGTCGATGGTGCTATTGGTGTCGGCCCGCGACATGCCGGCGGTGGGTTCGTCCAATAACAATAGCTTGGGTTCTTGGGCCAGGCACATCGCCAGCTCCAGACGCCGTTTGTCGCCGCGCGACAAGCTATTGGCGATCATGTCGCGCTTGCCGTAAAGCCCCACGTCTTCCAGCATGTGTTTGGCGACTTCATGCACATGGGCTTGTTCGGCAGCGCGCGACCAGCCGTTGAGTTTGAACTCACCGTCTCGGTGAGAGAAGGCCGGAATCAGCACGTTGTCTAGCAGGCTCAATTCACCAAAAATTTCGGGTGTTTGGAATACCCGCACCACGCCAGCTTGGTTGATTTCATGTGGCTGCAAGCCGACCAGCGAAATGCCGTCAAAGACGACGCTGCCTGCGTCTGGTATCAAACGACCAACGAAGGCATTGAGCAAAGTGGACTTGCCAGCGCCATTGGGTCCGATGATGGCGTGTACGGTGCCAAATTGCACCGTTAGGTTGACGTCATTGAGGGCTTTGAGGCCGCCAAAACTTTTCTTCAAACCGGAGACTTCAAGTGCAGCCATTAGTGTGCTCCTCGGGTCGCATCAGCAGCCGGGGTGGGCTGCGTAGGAAATACGCGGCGCTGCAAGCTTTGAAAGCCTTGCATCAAACCTCCCGGCACAAAAATAATCAGCACCAGGAAAAGAACCCCCAAGGTCAGCTCCCATCCTTCGCCTACAAACAAGCCTACGAACTTGACCACCGGGTGTTGCAGCGCGTCGGGAAGGAAACCGAAAACGCCATTCAATATCTGTTCGTTGAAGGAGGAGAAAATGTTTTCCAGGTATTTGATGACGCCCGCGCCAATTACCGGGCCTAACAAGGTGCCCACGCCGCCCAAAATTGTCATCAGCACCACTTCGCCCGAGGCCGACCAGTGCATGCGGTCGGCACCTGCCAGCGGGTCGGTCACTGCCAGCAGGGCGCCAGCCAGACCAGCGTAGCAGCCGCTGATCACAAAGGCGATCAAGGCGTAAGAGCGGGTATTGACACCGGTATATTTCAGACGGTTTTGATTGGACTTGATCGCTTTGAGCATCAGGCCAAAGGGCGAGCGCGTCAGGCGCATGGCGACATAAAAGCTGATGATCAGCAGGGCCGCACAGAAATAAAACCCGCTGTAACCCACCATGGAAATACCAAAGAAATTGGTAGATGGAATCCCATCCACAATGGGCACGCCAAACCAGCGGTCCAGAACGTGCGGATCGCCTTTGACCAGTTGCAAACCGGTCTCGCCGTTGGTAATCGGCGTTAACACCGAATACGCTAAGTTGTAGGCCATCTGCGCAAATGCCAGCGTCAAAATCGAGAAGTAAATGCCCGAGCGGCGCAAGCAGAGGAAGCCGATCACCAGGCCAAACACAGCGGTCATTAATACGCTCAGAATGATGGCGGGCAACACGTTCATGGTGAGCAGTTTGAAGCTCCACACCGCGGTGTAGGAGCCAATGCCCAAAAACGCGGCATGGCCGAAGGACAGGTAGCCCGTCAGACCAAACAAAATGTTATAGCCCACCGCAAAAATTCCGAAGATACAAAATTTTTGCAGCAAGTCCGGGTAACCGGCCCCGAAAGGTTTGAGCAATATAGGCCCGGCCAAAATGGCCAGGGTGAAGCCGATCAGCAACCAGCGGTCTTGTTTAGCGAGTGTGTTCATTATTAATCCTCCATCACGCCTTTGCGGCCCAATAAGCCACGCGGACGGGTCAGCAAAATGACCACTGCCACCAGGTACACAATGACCTGGTCGATGCCGGGAATTAGCTGTTTCACTTCATTCATCGAGGCAAAAGATTGCAAGATACCCAATAAAAACCCGGACGCCACCGCACCGGGCAGCGAGCCCATACCGCCCACTACCACCACCACAAAAGACAAGACCAAAAAGTCCATGCCGATGCGGTAATTGGGCGACACGATGGGTGTGTACATGGCACCTGCGATGCCGGCGACCACTACCGCAATGCCGAATACGATAGTGAAACGGCGCTCAATATGAATACCCAACAGCCCTACGGTTTCGCGGTCCCGCATACCCGCGCGCACCACCATGCCAAAGGTGGTGAATTGCAAGAAAGCAAACACCATGGCAATCACGGCGGTAGAAAAACAAAAGTACACCAGACGCCACCAGGGGTAACTCACTCCGGCACCCATGCCCAGCCACTCGCCAATGTTGGCGCTACCGGTCAACATCTGCGGCGCAGGCACCGGGATAGGGGTGGCGCCAAAGAAGCTTTTGATTAACTCTTGCAACACAATGGCCAGGCCAAAGGTCACCAAAATTTGGTCGGCATGCGTGCGATGGTAAAAATGCCGAATCAAACCGCGCTCCATCACCACGCCTACCAGCAGCATCAAGGGTATGGCCACGATGACAGAAATAGGCACTGCAAAACTGATGATTTGCGCTCCGGTATCGCCAAACCACACTTGCAGGTAAGGCACGTCCACCATCATCTCCAGGCCAGGAATGCTTTCGTCCTTGACTTGGGTGGACAAATTGAGCAGCTTTTGCACACCAACGGCGCAAAAGCCGCCAAGCATGAACAAAGCGCCATGCGCAAAATTCACCACGCCCAAGGTTCCAAAAATCAGCGTTAAACCCAAGGCAATCAGGGCATAGGCGCTGCCTTTGTCTAGGCCGTTGAGTAACTGTAGAAAAATAGCGTCCATAGGTTCATCGGATGTTGGCAAAGCGCAAGCTGCCCTCAAAAAAGAATCGGGTTCCGTAATTTTGCAATTACTGGGAACCCGCGGGTGCCACTAGGTAACCAGGGACTTGCGTGCCAAGTCCCTGGAGGCGTGGAAATTAGACGACTGCGACTTTGTACGGTCCCAACTCGCCGCCGAAGATATCGGCTTTGTATTCCACCTGGGCGCGCGGAACGATTTGGTGCACGTCCATCAGATCCCACTTGCCCGCTGGCTTTTCCTTGCCACGCACCACCAGCACGTCTTTGAAACACTGGTGGTCTTCAGCGCGGTACTCGGTGGGTCCATTGCCCATGCCGTCGAACTTGAAGCCTTCGAGCTTTTTGATCACTTCCTCGGGATTGAAGGTGCCGGCCATCTCGCAAGCGTTGGCGTAGAGCAGCGTTTGCACATACGCGGTGTGAGCAGCCTGTGACGGTGGCTCTTTGTAGGCAGCGACAAAAGATTTGGTGAAGGTCTTGGAGCCTTCGTCTTTCAAGTCCCAATCCCAGTTAGAGGTGCCGAAAATACCTTTGATTGCGGAACCTGCGCCCTGCGCCATCAGCTCCGAGAACAATGGCACCACGATTTCAAAACGCTTGCCATTGGCCATCTTGTCGCGAAGACCGAATTGCACTGCCTGGGTGAGCGAGTTGATCATGTCTTTGCCGTAGTGGTTCAGGATCAATACGTCAGCGCCCGAATTGAGCACTGGCGTGATGTACTGCGAGAAGTCGGCAGAGCCCAGCGGGGTTTTAACCGCGTTAGCGGTTTTCCATCCCAGCGCTTCGGTTGCATTTTTCATGGACTCTTGTTGTGTCCAACCCCAGGTGTAGTCCGCGGTCAAATGGTAGGCGACGCGCTCTTTGCCATATTCTTTGCCCAGCACAGGGCCCAGGGCCTTACCGGACATATAGGCGTTAAAGAAGTGGCGGAAACCATAGCGGCGTTTGTCTTTGCCGGTGGTGTCGTTGGAGTGGGTCAGGCAATTCATGAAAATCACACCCATTTCTTGGGCCAGTGATTGCATGGCGATGGCTTCGCCGGAAGAAGAGCCGCCGGTACACATGATGGCGCCGTCTTTTTCCATCATGCGCTTGGCCACACCGCGCGCGACGTCGGTTTTAGTCTGGGTATCGCCTTGCACGTATTCGACTTTTTTACCCAAAATACCGTTGCCTTTAAGGGCCAGTGGCTTCATGGTTTTGAGCATGCCGCCGTCGCCTTCGCCATTGATGTGCTTGATGGCTAACTCATAAGCGCGCAACTCATCTTTGCCTTCGTCGGCATAGGCGCCGGTCAGGGGCAGGGTCAGGCCGATGGTGACAGTCTTGCTATTACCTGGGTCATTGCGAAAGGTACTGGCCGTGGAATTTTTCATGTAGAAAGCAGGTGCTCCTACGCCAGCGACAAAACCTGTTATCGACTTTAGGGCCTTACGGCGAGTGGAATTCAACATGAGATTCTCCGAAGTTGTAAATGCAGTGAGCGACTGCCTAGTCTAGAAAAAGACGCCAAAGTATATGAAGCAATATCCGATTAATCAACGCGGGTTTTATAGGGTTTACCCTAGAAACTAAGGAATTAATTTACGAGATATTCACAATTATTTTTTTAATTCCCTGACGCTTAACTGACTCGGGTCTATTTACCTGTGAGCGCGTAGGGTTTTTTCATCATTTATTCAGACGAGCTTATTGCACCAGCGCCCCGTCTTCAAACCATTTTTTAATGAGCGCGCGTTCGGCTTCTGTTATTTGCGTGGCGTTATTCATGGGCATGGCGCGTATTACGACGGCTTGCTGGTACACCGCTTGGGCGTTTTGGGCCAACAGCGCGGCCGAATCCAGGCGGATGTTCTTCATCTGCATGGCCTGGCCGTGGCAACCATAGCAGCGCTGGGCGATGACCGGCTGGATTTGGGCATAGCCGATGGCTGGGCTCGCCCCGGCGCTGGCAAGGGCGTTAGAGCTTGCACCCAAAGCCGCAAGCGCAGGCGAGTTGCTGGCAAGGCCAGCCGCACGGGTGGCAGTGGCACCGGCGCTGTCCTGAGCGCGGGGCGGCGCCATCGCCACGATCAGGGCGGCTATCAGCACCAGAGCTGCCGCAACATAGGGCCAAGGATGGGTATTTCGGCCCAATTGGTAGCCGTGGCGCAGTACAAAAAATTGGCGAATGAACGCGCCCGCGGCCATCATGGCTATCAGTACCAGCCAGTTATGCGGATGGTTGTAGGTAAAACTGTAGTGCGTGCTGAGCATGGCAAACAGCACCGGCAAAGTGAAATAAGTGTTGTGCACGCTGCGCTGCTTGCCGCGTTGGCCGTGTATCGGGTCCACCGGCTCGCCTGCACGAATACTTTCGATGACGGTTCGCTGACCGGGGATGATCCAGAAAAACACATTGGCGCTCATGCTCGTGGCCAGCATCGCGCCCAGCAGCAAAAAGGCTGCGCGCCCCGCAAACCAGTGGCAGGCCAGCCAGGCCGCCCCGCATATCAGCAGGGCCACTAAGGCGCCCACGATGCGGTCGCCGCCGGGGCGCTGACCCCATAGGCGACAAATCGCGTCATAGGCCAACCAAAACACCACCAAAAACCCCAGCGCCGCGCCCACGGCAGCGGCAGGCGACCAATCCATGCGCGAGGTATCTACCAAGTAGTTACTGGCGTTCCATAGGTAGGAAATCGTAAATAGCGCAAAACCGGTCAGCCAGGTGCTGTAGCTCTCCCAGTAAAACCAGTGCAAATGCTGGGGTAGCTCAGGCGGGCGTACCGCAAACTTCACCGGGTGGTAAAAACCACCGCCGTGTACTGCCCACAGTTCGCCGCTGACGCCTTGGCGTTTCAGTTCTTCATCCTCGGGGGGCGTCAGGTTGCTGTCCAGAAAAACAAAATAAAAAGAGGCGCCTATCCAGGCCACCGCAGTCACCACATGCGCCCAACGCAGCAGCAAATTGGCCCATTCGAGCAGATAAGTTTCCATGGCGTCGTACGGTGGTGGTGGGGTGGGAAATTGTAGGCAGCGCGACTGCGTGCTTATGGCGTGGGCCAGTCGGCTAGGGCCATGAGTTGCGCCGCTACCGAGACCGCAATCACCTCGGGCCGCTTGTCGCGCAGGCCGGGCAGGCCGATGGGGCTGGTGATATGCGCAAGCTCTTGCGCGGTGAACCCGCGCGCTTCTAGGCGCTGGCGGAAGGTGGCCCATTTGGTTTTGCTGCCGATGAGGCCGATAAAGGGCAGGTCGGCATGCGCGCGCTGGCGCAGCAGACAGGCCGCCACGATGTCGAGGTCTTCGGCATGGCTAAAGCTCATGATCAGCACGCGCGCACCGGGCACCAGCGTGGCCACTGCGTCTTGCACGGGCTGCGAGTGTTCGCAGTGCACATTGGCGGCGACTTGGTCGGGAAACGGCGCATCGCGGCTGTCGATCCAGTGCACATCCAGCGGCAAAT
>Ga0114963_10003211_pt1 | contig 11147 bp, 7 predicted proteins | sample C_131016_EF_Meta_FD_87019 | JGI IMG/M metagenome (GOLD analysis project Ga0114963, IMG submission 87019) | Freshwater microbial communities from Lake Croche, Canada to study carbon cycling - C_131016_EF_MetaG | ecosystem: Environmental > Aquatic > Freshwater > Lake | place: Lake Croche, Canada...
GAAGGGATTGATCGTCGCCATGTCGGCGATCAGATCGACGGTCACCACGAACCGGTCGACCCGCTCCGGGAAGACAACGCGGGCCAGGTAGTTGCCCTGCGGGTCCTGCACCCAGTTCAGGTAATGCCCGGCGGGCTCGACCTTCAGCGAATAGGCGAGGATCGGCGTCCGGGCCTGCGGCGCGGGGCGCAGGCGGATGACCTGTGGCCCGAGTTGGATGGGGCGGTCGTAGGTGTAGGCGGTGCGGTGGTGCAGGGCGACGTGCAGCGGCATGGGGCTCGACCTCGGCGATCGACGGCTTGGAAGGGAGGTACGTACGGTTTAGAGCAGAATATTGCCGCGATGGGCATGAGCATCGAAAGGGGCAGGATTGCGCGCGACGCGAAGCGGTTGCCCGTTCCCCAGGCACCTGCCGCCGATTTGGGTGATCGACGCTTACGCCCCGGGCAGCTTAGACTGCCACAAACAGGGAGGAGCTGCGTATATGGCGCCGCCGAGCAAGATTTACCCCGATTTCGCCGCAGCCATTGCAGATATTCCCGACGGATCGGTCATCGCCTTCGGCGGCTTTGCCGGGCCGGGCACCCCCTACAACCTCACCCGCGCCCTGCTGGCGCAGGGAACGAAGCGGCTGACCTGCATCGCCAATACCACCGGCGGGGCGCATCAACCGCGCATGCCAGATATCGGCATGCTGGTGGAAAATGGCCAGGTGGCGAAGGTGATCTGCAGCTTCACGGCGGCGACCCGGCCGACCGATGTCCTGCCCTTCACCAAGTACTACGAAAGCGGCGAGGTGGAGGCCGAGCTGGTGCCGCAGGGCACGCTGGCCGAACGGCTGCGCGCTGCCGGTGCGGGCATCCCCGCCTTCTACACCCCGACCGCCGTCGGCACCGAACTCGCCACGGGGCGGGAGACGCGGGTGATCCATGGCCGCGAATACCTGCTGGAATACGCGCTGCCCTGCGATGTCGCCTTCGTGCGCGCCTGGCGCGCCGATACCGCGGGCAACCTGCAATTCAGATTGGCGCAACGGAATTTCTGCCCGCTGATGGCCATGGCGGCCAAGCTCACGATCGTCGAGGTCGAGGAGCCGATCCTGCCCACCGGGGCGTTTGATCCCGATCAGGTCCATGTTCCAGGCATCTTCGTGCAGCGGCTGATCCAGGTGCCGCCGGCACCGGAAGGGTTATGGACCATGCGTCGGCAGGAGCGCGCAAGATGAGCGAGTTGGGCTGGACCCGCCAGCAGATGGCCGATCGGCTGGCGCAGGAATTCGAGGAAGGCTGGATCGTCAATCTTGGCGTCGGCATACCGACGCTGTGCAGCAACACCGATATCGGCGGCAAGCAGATCACCTACCACGCTGAAAACGGGGTGATCGGCTATGGTCCGGTGCTGCCGGCGGGCGAGGAAGACCTGCATCTGGTCAATGCCGGCGGCCAGAACGTCTCCCTGCTGCCAGGGGCGGCGATCGTCCACCACGCTGACAGCTTCGGCATCATCCGCGGCGGGCACATCGATGTAACGGTGATGGGGGCCTATGAGGTCGCGGCCAGTGGCGATTTCGCCAACTGGAAAGTCGGCGGCGCCAAGGGGGGAGGCATCGGCGGTGCCATGGATCTCGCCGCCTGCGCCAAGCGCGTTTACATCATCCTGGAGCACACCACCCGCAAGGGCGAGCCGCGCTTGGTGCCACACTGTGCGCTGCCGGTGACGGCGCGCGGCGTGGTGACGCTGGTCGCGACCAATCTTGGTCTCTTCGCCCCGTCCGGCGATGCCTTCGAAGTCCACGAACTGGCCCCAGGTGTCAGCTTCGAGCATGCCGCGAAGCTGACGGGTGCACCGCTGAAACATGGATAACGCAATGCCACTGATGATCGATTACTATGTTTCTCTGAACTCGCCCTGGACGCATCTGGGTGCTGCCAGGATCGAAGCCTTGGCGGCCTCACACGGGGCGAGCCTGCGGATCTGGCCGGTCGATTTCGGCGCGATCTTCGCCGCTTCGGGCGGCCTGCCGCTACCGCGCCGCAGCCCGCAGCGGCAGGCCTATCGGCTGCAGGAACTCGCGCGCTGGCGCGACCATCTGGGCCTACCGATCCAGATCCGGCCGAAGCACTTCCCGGCCAAGGAGCTGCCCGCGGCGACCATCGTGATCGCGGTCCGGGAGACGCTCGGCCATGCGCCGGCCATCCGGCTCGCCCATCGCATCCTGCGCGCCTGCTGGGAGGATGAGTTGGACACCGGCGACCTGCCCACACTGGCGCAGCTGCTCGGCGAAGTCGGGCTCGATGCGCCCCGCTTCCTCGCACTCGGTCAGGAGCCGCGCTTCGCGGCGCTGCGCGAGAGCGACACCGAAGCCGCCCTCGCCCGCGGGGTCTTCGGTGCGCCGAGCTATGTGATTGGCGAGGATATCTTCTGGGGCCAGGATCGATTGGAGTTCGTGGCGCGCCGGCTCGCCCGCGGCTGAGGCAGGTTTTGCCCAAACCCTGAGCATCAGCGCCACGCGCCCGTCCGGGGGTCCCGACCTGGGCCTAGCGGTGGGCCGGACCCACCGCTAGCCTCGGTGCGGTCCGCGGAGTGGCACATGACCCAGGCGCCGGCCGAGCCCGCCATCGACCCGATCGAGTTCGAGCTGTTCAAGAACGCGCTCTTCTCGATTGCCGACGAGATGGCGCTGACCGTCCATCGCACCACCTATTCGGCGGTGCTGAAGGACAACATGGACTACAGCACGGCGTTCTGCGACAGCGACGGCCGCCTTGTCGCACAGGGACTGACCCTGCCGAGCCATCTTGGCTCCATCCCGGAAGCGCTCGCCGCGGTGATCCGGCGCTACGGCCACGACATGCATGAGGGCGATATCTTCGTCCTGAACGACCCCTTCGAGGGCGGCATGCACCTGCCCGATATTTTCCTGTTCCAGCCGATCTTCGTGGCTGGCGAACGCGTCGCGATCGCCGCGACGATCTGCCACCATACCGATGTCGGTGGCCGCGTACCTGGCTCCAACGCCTCCGACAGCACGGAGATCTACCAGGAGGGGCTGCGCATCCCGCCGCTTCGCCTCTACGACCGCGGCCGACCCAATGAGACGCTGCACATGTTGATCGAGCGCAATGTGCGGGTCCCGGTGAAGGTATTCGGCGATCTCCGGGCACAGCTCGCCGCCTGCACCATCGCCGAACGCGCCTTCAAGGAGTTGGTCGGGCGGACCGGTATCGCGCAGGTTCGTCGCTACATGGCCGAACTGCTCGATTATGCCGAACGACTGACCCGCGCCGCGCTCCGCGCATTGCCGGATGGCGAATGGTCTTTCGAGGATCATATCGACGATGACGGCGTCGAAGTCGGCAAGCCCATCGTCCTGAAGGTCCGCGTCGTAAAGCGGGGCGATGGCCTGCTGGTCGACTGGACGGGTACCGGGCCGCAAGCGAAGGGCGCGATCAACAACACGCCCAGCTACACACGCTCCGCCAGCTATTGCGGCATCCGCAGCATCCTGCCGGCGAATATCCCGAACAATGAAGGCTATTTCCGTGCCATCCAAGTCGTGGCGCCCGCCGGCACGGTGGCCCATGGCGTCCTGCCCGCGGCCTGCGCCGCGCGCGGCCTGACCGGCTTTCGCATGGTCGATTGCCTGTTCGGCGCCCTGGCCGCGATGCTGCCGGATCGCGTCGGCGCGGCCGGGGACGGCGGCAATATCGGGGTCTCGATCGGTGGCTGGACCGCCGAGCGGCAGCCTTTCATTTATGTCGACTTCACCTGCTCGGCCTGGGGCGGCCGCCCCTTCGCTGATGGTTGCGACGGCAACAGCCATATATTCGCCAATATGGCCTCACCCTCCATCGAGGTGACCGAGGCGGAGCAGCCGATCCAGATTACGCGCTACGAGTTCCTGCCCGATACCATGGGCGCCGGCGAGTATCGGGGCGGCGCCCCCTTCTGCCGGGAGTACCGCTTTCTGGAAACCGAAGGCGTGCTGCAGGTCCGCGCAGATCGCCGCACCTTCCTGCCCTTCGGACTGTTGGGGGGACAGCCCGGCGCGCCTTCCATGAATTGGTTGCAGCGCGATGGCCGGACGGAAGAATTGCCGTCGAAATTCTGCATCACCTTGCGGCGGGATGACTTGTTCCGGCTGGAAGTGCCGGGCGGGGGCGGCTGGGGCGACCCGCTGCGGCGCGATCCGGCCAAGGTGGCAGTGGATGTCCGCAACGGGCTGCTCTCGGCCGCGGCGGCCGAACGCGATTACGGCGTCGTTCTGGGCGCGGCCTGCGAGGTTGATGCCGCGGCGACGGCGGCGCTCCGGCGCGACCGCGCCGTTGGACGGGGCGGCCTGCCTTTCGTGACCCGGACGCGGGAGCGCGCAGCGTGAGCTGGCGGATCGGCGCCGATATCGGCGGTACCTTCACGGATCTCGTGGCGCTCGGGCCCGGCGGTGCATTGCGGACCAAGAAAGTCTCGTCCTCGGTCGGCGATTACGGGCGCGCCATCGTCGAAGGGCTGGGGCAGCTTTTCCACGAGGTGGGTTTCGCGGCTGGCGAGGTCGAAGAGGTGCTGCATGCAACCACGATCGCCTCCAACGCGATCCTGGAGCACAAGGGCGCGCGCACCGGCCTGATCACCACCGCCGGCTTTCGCGACGTATTGGAAATCCGCACCCTGCGGATGCCGCGCCTTTATGATCTGCGTTGGGAGAAGCCCGCGCCCCTGGTGCCGCGACATCTGCGTCTTGGCGTCGCGGAACGGGTGAATGTGCGCGGCGAGGTGGAGACCCCGCTCGATGAGGCGAGCGCCATGACCGCCATCGAGGCCCTGCTGGCCGAGGGCGTCGAGGCGATCGCGGTCTGCCTGCTGCATGCCTATGCCAATCCCGCGCATGAACGCCGGATCGGCGCGCTGATCGCCGCGCGGGCGCCCGGCATCCCGGTATCCCTGTCGGTCGATGTCCTGCCGGAGATGAAGGAGTACGAGCGCACCTCGACCACGGTCATCAACAGCTATATCGGGCCGGTGCTGGGGCGTTACCTGAATGCTCTCGCGGCCGATCTCGCCGGGGCGGGCGTGCGGGCGCCGCTCCTCCTCATGCAGTCCTCCGGCGGCTTGATGCCCGCGGCCCAAGCCGCGCGCCTGCCGGTGCATGTGGTGGAAAGCGGACCAGCAGCCGGCGTCATCGGCGCTCAGGCGCTGGCCAAGCGCATCGGCCTGGCCAATGCGATCTCCTTCGACATGGGTGGGACCACCGCCAAGGCCGGCGTGATCGAGGAATTCGCCGTCCACCGGACGGGGGAATACAGCGTCGGCGGCGGCATCATGGTCGGCTCGCGGCTGCTCTCGGGGGCGGGCTACCAGCTCAAGGTCCCGGCGATCGATCTCGCCGAAGTCGGGGCGGGCGGCGGATCGCTGATCTGGCTTGATGCCGCGGGCGCACCCCAGGTCGGGCCGGAAAGCGCCGGCGCTTTCCCCGGACCGGTCTGCTACGGCCTCGGCAATGCCCAGCCCACGGTCACCGATGCCAATGTCGTTCTTGGCTATCTGAACCCTACCTCGCTTGTCGGCGGGGCGCTGCCGATCGATGCCGGTGCGGCCCGGGCTGCGATCGCCGAGAAAGTCGCCAAGCCGCTTGGGTTGCAGCCCGAGGAAGCCGCGCATGGCGCGCATCTGATCGCCGCCTCGAACATGATCCGCGCCATCAAGGCGGTCTCCTCGGAACGCGGCCGCGATCCGCGCGCCTTCGCGCTAATCGCCTTCGGCGGCAATGGCCCCCTCTTCGCGGCGGGCATGGCGGCGGAACTCGGCATGCGACGGGTGGTCATACCACCCGCGGCCGGCGTCTTCTCGGCCGCCGGGCTCCTCGCTTCAGACGTCGAAGTGCATCTCTCGCAGTCCTGGCGGCACCCGGTCCAGGGCCTCTCGCCGACGGCGCTTGAGGCTGCCGCCGGCGCATTGGCAGCCACCGCGGAGCAGCGCCTGCTGGCGCAGGGTTTCCTCGCCGCGCGGATCGTCGTCGAACGGGCCGCAACGCTGCGCTACCAGGGCCAATCCTTCGAGTTGCAGGTGCCGCTGCAGGCGCATGACACGCCAGCCCTGCTGAGCGAGCGGTTCGGCGCAGAGCATGAGCGGACTTATGGCCATCGTGCCGGCGCCGAGGAACCGGTCGAGGTCGTGACCCTGCAGGCGGTCGGCCGCGGCATTGCGGAGAGCCCCCGCATGCCGGAACGCCTGGCCCTGGTCGCCGCAGCCATGCCACCGGGCGAAAACCTGCGGCGGGCGTATTTCGGGCGCCGGCATGGCTGGCTGGAGACGCCGGTGATCCTGCGCTCGGCGCTGGCCGCTGGCCCACGTCCGGGCCCCCTGATCGTGGAAGAATACGACTGTACCTGCCTCGTGCCGCCACGGGCCGAAGCCAGCCTCGATGATTTCGGCAACATCGTCATCGACCTCAAAGGGAACCCCACAGCATGAAGCCCCTGCTGCTCGGCGCTGTCGCGGCGCTCACCATGACCAGCCTTGTCGCGGCGCAAGGATTGCCGCCCGGCCCGAAAGTGAGCGTCGTCGCGGTGACGCAACCGCTGCCGACGCAGCCACAATATACGCGGGTCGATGTCCCGGTGCTGAAGGAAGGCCTGGCCGCGAAAAGCGGCGGCCGTATCGAGGTGCAGCTCTCGACCCATGCTGAGCGCAACCTCTCGGGGACGGAACTGGTCCGCCTCGCACGCTCGGGCCAGGCCGATATTGCGGCCTCCACCCTGACCACGCTGTCGGGCGACGTGCCGATTCTCGACGGGGTTGATCTGGCCGGTCTGGCACCCAGCATCGATGTCGCGCGGAAGATCGCCGAGGCGATGCTGCCAGTCGTGAACAAGGACCTTGAACGCTTCGGCGCGCGGCTGATGGTGATCTATCCCTTCCCCGCGCAGGTGGTCTATTGCCGCGCGCCGTTTACCAGCCTGGCCGACCTCAAGGGCCGCAAGGTCCGGACCTTTGGCAACTCGCTGGTCGATTTCTTCACCGCCCTCGGGGCCCAGCCGGTCTCCATCGGTTTCCCGGAAGTCTATTCGGCGCTGGAGCGGGGCGTGGTCGACTGCGCCATCACCGGCACCGGCAGCGGCGTTGCCGCCCGCTGGCCCGAAGTGACGACGCATATCTCGAACCTGCCCGTCTCCTGGGCGCTCGCCGGCTACATGGTGAATATCGCCTGGTGGAACCGGCTGGACCCGCCGGTGCGGGCGATGATCGAACAAGCGCTCCAACAGGTGAACGAGGAGCAATGGGCGCTGGGCGCGGCCGCGACGCGCGACGGGCTGGATTGCGCCATCGGCAATGCTGCCGGCTGCAAGATCCACAGCCTGGCCACGCGCCCGATGACCGAGGTGCCGGCGACCGAAGCCGATAAAGCCCAGGTCAAGCGTATCCTGAGCGAGAGCGTCCTGCCCGGCTTCATCAAGCGCTGCGGCGCCCGCTGCGGTGAGGTGTTCAACCAGGTCATCGCCCCGCTGGCCGGCGTGAAGGCCGGCGGGTGATCTGGGCGCGACGCCTTTCGGCAGCGGTCGCGGCGGTCGCCGCATGGATGGCGTATCTGGCAGGTTGGAACTACATCGCCTGTGCGCTGTTCATCACCTGCGATGTGGTCGGTCGCGCCGCCTTCGGCGTCTCCTCGGCCGCGACGGTGGAGATCACCGGCTATATGCTGGCCATCGGCATCGCCTGGGCGCTGGCGCATACCCTGGCGCGCAGGGCGCATATCCGGGTCGATGTCTGGGTGAATCGCCTGCCGCTTCGCCTGCGGGCGGCGCTGCATCTGCTCTCGCTCCTGCTGCTCGGCGGCTTCGCCGGCTTCTGCGCCTGGGCCGCGCTTGGCCTGGTGGATGAGAGCCTGCTCTTTGATGCGCATGACAACAGCGCGCTGCGGGTGCCGTTGGCCATACCGCAGGCGCTTTGGGCCTTCGGCATTGCCGCCTTCTGCGTGATGATCGTGGTCCTCCTCCTACAAAGCCTCCTCGCCCTGCTGCTCGGCCAGCCGGAGGAGCTCGATCGCCTGCTGGGCGCGCGCAGCATCAACGACGAAGCCGCCGAGGCGCTGGACGCGATTGAGATGGCACGCAAGGCATGATTGCGGTCGTCTTCCTGCTGTTCATCCTCGCCGCCGCGATCTATGCCGCGGCCACCGGTGGACAGGCTGTGCCGGTCATGGAAATTCTGGCACTGACCGGGGTTTTCCTCGTCTTTTTCGGCGCCGGCGTCTACATCGCGGCGGCCCTCGGTCTGCTCGGCATCCTGATCGGCCTGACCTTTTCGGATCGGCCTTGGTGGGCCTTTGCCGGGCAGACGCTCTGGGGGCCCTCCTCCAACTTTGTCCTGGTTGCGGTGCCGCTGTTCCTGCTGATGGGCGAGATCCTGCTGCGGGCTGGGCTATCGGACCGCCTCTACCGGGCCCTCAATGTCTGGCTGCAGCGCCTGCCCGGTGGTCTGCTGCACACCAATATCGCGGCCTGCGCGGTCTTCTCGGCCATCAGCGGTTCCTCGGTGGCGACGGCGGCCACCATGGGATCGGTCGCCCTGCCCTATTTTGAGGGCACGCGGTACAATCAGCGGATGGTCCTAGGCTCGCTCGCGGCGGGTGGCGCGCTCGGCAACCTGATCCCGCCCGGGATCACCTTCATCATTTACGGTCTGATCACGGAAACCTCGGTTGGCGCGCTCTACATCGCCGCCCTGCTGCCGAGCATCCTCGTCACCGGCCTGTTTATCGGGGTGATCCTGCTGCACGGGCTGCGCCATCCGCTGCCGAAGCCGCCCGCCCTGCCGCTCGGGGTCAAGATGCGGGCCCTGGTCGATCTGGTCCCGACGCTGTTGCTCATGCTGCTGGTCCTTGGCTCGATCTACGCCGGCCTGGCGACGCCGACGGAAGCGGCGGCGCTCGGCGTCGTCGGCGCGGCGCTGTTCGCGGCCGTTGAGGGCAAGCTGACGCTGCGGCTGCTGAATGCCAGCGCGGAGGCCACCGCGCGCAATACCGCGCTGCTCGGCCTGATCATCTTCGGCGCCTATCTGCTGAATTATCTGCTGACCGCCATCAACGTCCCGCAGACCCTGGCGCATTTCATCGGCGGACTACCACTGCCGCCCTGGGCGATCATGGCGGCGATCCTCGCGCTCTATCTTGCGCTTGGTACCTTCATGGAAGGCTTTTCCATGATCATCACGACCGTGCCCGTGGTCTTTCCGATCGTCACCGCGCTGGGGTATGATCCGATCTGGTTCGGCGTGATGGTGACGATGCTGGTGGAGATCGCCCAGATCAGTCCACCGGATGGGACGGTGATGTATGTGCTTCAGGGCATGCGGCCGCGCCCGGGGCCCATCACCGACGTCTTCGCCGGCGTCGTGCCGTTCCTCGGCGCCTATCTGCTCGCGGTGGCGCTGCTGATGATCTGGCCGAATATCGCACTGTGGCTACCTCGGGTGATGTCATGAATGAACGTCCGGTCCGCATCGCGGTCGATATCGGCGGTACCTTCACCGATTTGCAGGTCCTCGATGCGCGCTCCGGTCATCTGCATGCCTGGAAGACGCCGACGACGCCGGAAGATCCCTCCATCGGCCTGCTGCGCGGCGTGGCTGAGGCGGCGGAGCGCTTCGGTTTCGCGCTGTCCGATGTCGGGCTGCTGCTGCACGGCACCACCATCGCCACCAACGCGGTGCTGGAACGCAAGCTCGCCCGCGGGGTTCTCCTGACCACCGCCGGCTTCGAGGATGTGCTCGAGATCCATCGCCATGTCCGGCGCGAACTCTACCGGCTCGACCCCGACCCTTTCCCCTGCCTGATCGAACGTGACTGCCGGCTTGGTGTGCCGGAACGGCTGCGGGCCGATGGCAGCGTCGAGACGCCGCTCGACGAAGCGGCACTCCCCGCTTTGCTCGCGCGCATCGACGCGCTGGGCGCGGAGACGGTCGCCATCTGCCTGCTCCATGCCTATGCGAATCCATCGCATGAACGGCGCCTGCAGGCGCTGCTGGCGGCGGCCCGGCCGCAGCTTCCGGTTTCCATCTCCGCCGATATCAGCCCGGAAATCCGGGAATTCGAACGTTCCAGCACCACGGTCCTGAATGCCCTGCTGGTACCGGTGGTGCGCGCCTATCTCCGGCGGCTGGAACAGCGGCTGGGGGAAGGCGGTTTCCGCCCTCTGGTCTTTCTGGTGCAATCGAACGGCGGCGTCTGCAGCCTGCAGAAGGCGGCGGAACAGCCGGCGCGCCTGCTCCTCTCTGGCCCATCGGGCGGCGCGCTGGCGGCCGGACGGATCGCGCAACTGCTCGGGCAGCCTAATCTGGTCGCGGTCGATATGGGCGGCACCAGCTTCGATGTCTCGGTGGTGCAGGAGGGCCGCGTTTCGGTCGTCACGCAGGGTGAGGTGGATCGCCTGCCGGTCCGCCTGCCGATGGTGGAGATGCGGACCATCGGCGCCGGCGGCGGCTCGATCGCCAGCGTCGATGCCGGCGGGCGGCTGACCGTGGGGCCGCGCAGCGCCGGCTCCCGCCCTGGCCCCGTCGCCTATGGCCGCGGTGGGACGGAGCCGACCGTCACCGACGCGAACCTGGTCCTCGGCCGCCTCGATCCCGATTATTTCCTGGGCGGGCTGATGCAGCTCGACATGCCGGCGACCGAAGCGGCGATGGCGGCAAGCGTCGCGACGCCGCTGGGCCTGTCCATCCAGGCGGCGGCGCAGGGCATCCTGACCGTCACCAACGCCAATCTCGGCGCCGCCGTCCGACTTTCCCTGTTCGAAAAGGGGCTCGATCCGCGGGAGTTCGCCCTGCTCTCCTTCGGCGGCGCGGGCGGGCTGCACGCCACCGATGTCGCAGCCGAAATGGGCATCCGGGAGGTCATCTTCCCGGTCGAGCCAGGAACGCTGTCGGCCTACGGCATCCTCTATTCGGATCTGGTGCAGGATCTGGCGCGCTCCCGCGTCATCCCGGCGCAGGAGGCGCATCTGGCCGATATCCTGGCGATGGCGGAGACCCTGCGGGCGGAAGCCGATGCGGCCTTGGCGCACGACGGTGTCGCGGCCGGCGCGCGAGAGGTCGCGATCGCCGCCGATATGCGCTACCACGGCCAGGCCTTTGAACTGCTGGTACCCTGGCCGGAA
>Ga0114963_10003213_pt1 | contig 11142 bp, 10 predicted proteins | sample C_131016_EF_Meta_FD_87019 | JGI IMG/M metagenome (GOLD analysis project Ga0114963, IMG submission 87019) | Freshwater microbial communities from Lake Croche, Canada to study carbon cycling - C_131016_EF_MetaG | ecosystem: Environmental > Aquatic > Freshwater > Lake | place: Lake Croche, Canada...
CTGGCAGCCATCGTGCTGGCCGGCTCAATCGGGTTTTATGTCTTCATTTATACGATGTGGCTCAAGCGCCGCACGCCGCAGAACATTGTCATTGGTGGTGCCGCCGGTGCCTTCCCGCCGCTGATCGGCTGGGTGGCGATGACGGGGTCGATCAGCGCTGAGCCGCTGTTGCTCTTCGCCATCATTTTCTTCTGGACGCCGCCGCATTTCTGGGCGCTGTCGCTCTTCGCCCATGCCGATTATGCCCGGGCCGGCGTGCCCATGCTGCCGGTGGTGGCAGGCGCGCGGGAGACCCGCAAGCAGGTGCTGGTTTACACGGTGGCGTTGCTGCCGGTGGCGCTCTCGCCCTGGATCATGGGGTTTTCGGGCTGGGTTTATGGCGCGTCCGCGCTGGTTTTGGGGCTTTGGTTCCTCAAGCATGCCTGGGCGGTTTGGACCGATGCGCAGGACGAGGCGGGCCGCAGCCTGACCAATGATCTGCCGGCGAAAAAATGCTTCAAATACTCCATCAGCTACCTCTTCATCCTGTTGGGTATGCTGGTGGTGGATCACCTGGTGCTGACATGACCCCGGATTTCGACAAGGAAGCCGCCGAGTTTCTGCGCCGCCGGCGGCAGCGCAATTGGGCCATTCTGGGGGCGTTGATTGGCTTGGTGGTGTTGTTCTACCTCATCTCTGTCGCGCGGTTGCTGCGTGGCTGACGCATCGGCCCTGGCGCGGCGCAACCGGCGCACGCTGTTCGGCGCCATGGGGTTTGTCGGCGTCATGGTCGGCATCTCTTTTGCCGCCGTGCCGCTTTATGATTTGTTTTGCCGGGCCACCGGCTATGCCGGCACGCCCATGCTGGGCAGCGCGGCGCCGGGGGCCATGGCCAATACCACCATCAATATTCGTTTTGTTGCCTCCACCAGCCCAGGGCTGCCCTGGCATTTCGCGCCGCAGCAGGTGTCGATGCCGCTGGCTTTGGGGGAGGAGGGGGTGGCGTTTTACACCGCCCGCAATGACAGCGCGGCGGCGGTGACCGGCATTTCCACCTATAATGTCACGCCGGATATTGTCGGCCGGTATTTCCACAAGACCGCGTGTTTTTGCTTCACCGAGCAGACCCTGCAGCCGGGGCAAAGCGTGGATATGCCGCTGGCCTTTTGGGTGGACCCGAAAATTCTCGATGACGCGCAGGCGCGGGCCGTGCGCAACATCACCGTGAGCTACACCTTCTTCCGCACCCTGGCCGATGCTGAGCGCGCGGGCGCCCTGGCCAGTGCGGGGCCGCATATCGGCGCTGGAACCACCCGCTGACGGGTTGATCAAAGCCGCATTTGCCGCGATGTTGCGGCGCAGAACAAAGGGCTCTTGAAGCCCGGGAATCAGGATTGAGAATGGCCAGTTCCGCCCACGCCGCAACCACCCCTGACGGCCAGGAGCCCGCTCCGCCGCATAAGCACCCCTATCACCTGGTCGACCCCTCGCCCTGGCCGCTGGTGGGCGCCTTTTCGGGCGGCGCGATGCTGTTCGGCATTGTGCTGAATGCGCATGAGGGCATTCGTTGGGTGTTTTTGGCCGGGCTCGCCGGGCTGCTTTTCACCATGTTCATGTGGTGGCGCGATGTGCTGAAGGAAAGCCGCCAGCCTGGCGTGCATACCCCCATCGTGCGGCTGGGCCTGCGCTATGGCATGATGCTGTTCATTGCCTCTGAGGTCATGTTCTTCGTGGCCTTTTTCTGGGCCTATTTCCACTACGCCATTTTCCCGGAAAATGTGTCGGGCGCCGAACACGCGGTCTGGCCGCCGGCGGGGATCACGACCTTCGATCCGTTCCATCTGCCGCTGCTGAACACCATGATCCTGCTGCTCTCGGGCTGCACGGTGACCTGGGCGCATCACGGGGTGATCCATAATGACCGCAAGGCGCTGATCCAGGGCCTGGCGCTGACCGTGCTGCTGGGGCTGAGCTTCACCGGCCTGCAGGCGATGGAATATATGGAGGCGCCCTTCGCCTTTGCTGGCGGTGGAATTTACTCCTCCACCTTCTTCCTCGCCACGGGCTTCCATGGTTTCCATGTGATGGTGGGCACCATCTTCCTCGCGGTGTGCCTGTTCCGGGCGATGTCGGGGCAATTCACCGCCGAGCGGCATTTCGGCTTTGAGGCCGCGGCCTGGTACTGGCATTTTGTGGACGTGGTGTGGCTGTTCCTCTTCGTCTCCATCTATGTGCTGGGTGCCGGCCACTCTGGGCATTAGGCGATGAGCGGGGGCGGGGCTGCCCGGCCCCCGCTGCGCTGGCAGCGCATTGTGCTGCCGAGTTTTCTGGCCTTGCCGATGCTGGCGGTGATGCTGGGTTTGGGCATTTGGCAGGTTCAGCGGATGGGGTGGAAATCTGCCCTGTTGCAGGAGCTTGCGGCGGCCCAGGCGGGGCCGCCTGTCAGCGCCGACAATCCAGCGCCTTTTGCTCATATCATGGCCAGTGGCCGGTTTCGGCATGATCTGGAATTGCTGCTGGGCAGCGAGGTGCGCGGCACCACCCTGGGCGCGGCGCTGATCACGCCGCTGGAGCGCGATGGCGCGCCCGCGCTGCTGGTGGAGCGCGGCTGGGTGCCGCTGGACCGCTCTGGCGTCGCCCGGCCTGAGGGGCTGGTCACCGTGCAGGGCTATATGCGGCCCTCTGAGCGGCCCGGGTTGCTTTCAGCGGCGGATAGCCCGGCCAGCCGGCGTTTCCACAATTTCGATATTCCGGCGATGGGGGCGGCGCTGGGCCTGCCGGTGGCGCCCTTTGGCCTTGCGGTTGTGGTGCCGGGCCGCGCCCGGCCGGATGGTGGCTTGGGCAGCACGCCGGCGCCCAATCAGGGCGGCGTGCCAAACCCGGCCACGGGCTTCCCGGCGCCCAGCAACCCGCATCTGGGCTATGCCATCACCTGGTTCGGCCTGGCCCTGGCCTGGACTGGGATTTTCGCCCTTTGGGCCAGCAGACGGATCAGCACGCCATGAACGCCGCCTATCAACGCCTGAAATCCCGCCATGCGCGCATCGCCACGCTGGGCGAGGCCTCTGCCATGCTGGGTTGGGATGCTTCGGCGATGATGCCGCAGGGTGGCGGCGCGGCACGTGGTGACCAACTGGCTTTGCTGGCCGGCATGATGCATGAATTGGCCATTGCGCCCGAGGTTGCCGAGGATTTGGCGGCAGCCGAGGCCGAGGGCGAATGGGAGCAGGCCAATTTGGCGCTGATGCGCCACGGCCATATCCGCGCCACCGCCCTGCCGACTGCGCTGGTTGAGGCGGTGTCGCTGGCCAATAGCCGCTGTGAGAAAATCTGGCGCGAGGCGCGCAGGACTGCCGATTTCGGCATGGTTCGCCCGGCTTTGGAGGAGGTTGTGAGCCTGCAGCGGGAAACTGCGCAGGCCCTGGCTGGGGCGCTCAATCTCAGGCCTTATGATGCGCTGATGGATGGTTTTCAGCGTGGCGTCACCGCCGCGGAGGTCGAGCCGATCTTCGCCACCTATGAGGGTTTTTTGGCTGAGGCGCTGCCGCTGGCCCTGGAGATTCAGGCGAAGCGGGGGGCCGCCATCCCGCTTCAGGGGCCATTTCCGGTTGCCGCCCAGAAGGCGATGGCGCAGGCGATGAGTGCGCGCATGGGGCTCGAATACAGCCATGCCAGGCTTGATGAGAGCACCCATCCGTTTTGCGGCGGCACGCCGAGCGATGTGCGTATCACCACGCGATACCATGAGGGCGATGTCGCCCAGGCGCTGCTGGGCGTGCTGCATGAAACCGGCCATGCGCTGTATGAGCGCGGCCTGCCTGAGGCCTATCGCCGCCAGCCGGTGGGCGAGGCGGCCGGCATGGCGGCGCATGAGAGCCAGTCGCTCATCATCGAGATGCAGGCCTGCCGGGGCGATGCGTTTTTGGGCTTTCTCGGCCAGCAGCTTCAGGCGGCTTATGGCGGTGAGGCGGCGGCTTATGATGGGGCGAATCTGGCCAAGCTCTGGCGCCATGTGCGGCCGGGTTTTATCCGTGTTGATGCTGATGAGATCACCTATCCGGCGCATGTCATCCTGCGTTTTCGGCTGGAGCGGGCGCTGATTTCGGGCGATTTGGCGGTGGCTGATCTGCCGCAGGCCTGGGGGGAGGGGCTGCATCAGTTGCTGGGCATCACGCCGCCGGATGACGCGCAGGGCTGCCTGCAGGATATCCATTGGCATGACGGCGCCTTTGGCTATTTCCCCAGCTACACCTTGGGTGCCATGGCGGCGGCGCAGTTGATGGGTGCGGCGCGCGCCGCCACGCCGGGGCTGGATGCGGGTTTGGCGCAGGGTGACGCTAGCCCGCTATTGGGCTGGCTGCGGGTGAACCTGCATGGCCAGGGCAGCCGGCTGGGCTTTCAGGATTTGCTGCGGGCGGCCACCGGCAAACCGCTGGACCCTGCCGATTTCACCGCGCATTTGACCCGGCGCTACCTGACTGATTGATAAGAGCCGGGTTATAAGCCCGGCCATGCGCTATATTTCCACCCGCGGCCAGGCCGCGCCCCGCGGCTTTGAAGGTGTTTTGCTGGCCGGTCTCGCCGAGGATGGCGGGCTGTTTATGCCCGAGACCTGGCCGAGCCTCTCGCCCGATGAATGGCGCGCCCTGCGCGGCCTGCCCTATGCCGAATTGGCCACCCGGCTGCTGCTGCCCTTCATGGGTGAGGCGGTGGCGGAGGCTGATTTGCGGCGGATGTGCCAGGAATCCTATGGCAGCTTCTCCCATGCCGCCACCGTGCCGCTGGTGCAGCTTGATGAGCGCAGCTTTGCGCTGGAATTGTTCCATGGGCCCACCCTGGCCTTCAAGGATGTGGCGCTGCAATTGCTGGGCCGGCTTTTCGACCATGTGCTGGCGCGGCGGGGCGAGCGCATCACCATTGTCGGCGCCACCAGCGGCGATACCGGTTCGGCCGCTATCGAGGCCTGCCGGGACCGTGCGGCGATTGATATCGTCATCCTCCACCCGGAAAACCGCACCTCTGAGGTGCAGCGCCGGCAGATGACCACGGTGCTCTCGGCCAATGTGGCCAATCTCGCCATCCAGGGCAGCTTTGATGATTGCCAGGATGCGGTGAAGGCGATGTTCAATGACGCGCCCTTCCGCAATGAGATGAAATTGGCGGCGGTGAACAGCATCAATTGGGCGCGGATTGCGGCGCAAATTCCCTATTACGCCGCCGCGGCGCTGGCGCTGGGCGCGCCGGATCGGCCGGTGGCTGTGTCCGTGCCCACCGGCAATTTCGGCAATGTGTTGGCCGCCTATGCCGCCATGCGGATGGGGCTGCCGATTGAGCGGTTTATTATTGGTTCCAACCGCAATGATATTCTGGCGCGGTTTCTCGCCGGCAATGACATGTCGGCGCGGCCGGTGGAGCCCAGCCTCTCGCCGAGCATGGATATTCAGGTTTCGTCGAATTTTGAGCGGCTGTTGTTCGAATTGCTGGGGCGCGACGCGGCCGCCACGGCCGAGCAAATGGCGCGCTTCCGTGCCGAGGGGCGCATGCCGGTGCCCGATGCCGCCTGGCGCGCCGCAACCAGCCGCTTCCATGGTTTTGCCCTCGATGATGCCGGAACGCTGGAGGAAATGCGCCGGCTGAAGCGCGAGAGTGGCTATGTGGCGGACCCGCATACCGCGGTGGGCACGGCGGCGGCGCGCGCCCATCCCGGCCCCGCGGATGTGCCGGTGATCATTGCCGCCACCGCGCATCCGGCGAAATTCCCCGATGCCGTGCGCGCGGCGCTGGGCGAGGCGCCGGCGCTGCCGCCGCATTTGGCTGATCTTTATGAGCGGGAGGAGCGCTTTACCGTGCTGCCCAATGCGCTGGCGGGGATTGAGGAATTTGTCCGCGCCCATGCCCGGCGCAACGCATGAGCAGCATTTGCGCCCATCGCGGCGGGGCACTGCTTTGGCCGGAAAACTCGCTCACCGCCTTCCGCCACGCCCTGGCTTTGCCGATTGAGGAGGTGGAGTGCGATGTCCATCTCTCGGCCGATGGCGTGGCCATGGTGCATCATGATGCGACGCTGGACCGCACGACCGAGGGCACGGGGCCGGTGGCGCATCGGACCGCTGCCGAATTGGCGGCGACGCGGCTGCGCGGGCTGAATGAAGGCCTGCCGCGCTTGGCCGATTTGCTCGAATTGGTCGCGGCCAGCGGCAAATTGCTGCGGCTGGAAATCAAGGCCAACCATGAGAACCACCATGTTCCCGCCCTGCTGGCGGCGGTGCGGGCTGATCTTGCGCGGATTCCCGCCCGCATTCGGCTGATGTCCTTCCTCCCCGCCTGCCTGGCCGAGGCGGCGATGGCTGATATGGATTTGCTGATCCGGCCCTCGGATATGGCCTGGCACAGTGCCGCCTCGCTCAATGCCTATGCGGCGGGTTTGGGCTGCAATGGGCTGGGCTTTGGCTTTGAAACCGCTGAATTGCCGCGGGTTCTTCCCGGCATCACCGGCACCAGCAATATCTGGCGGGCCGATACGGCCGAGGCTTTGGCGCAGGCCTTTGCCTGGGCGCCGCATTCCATCACCACCGATGACCCGGTGCGGGCGCTGGCGCTGCGCGGCGGGTGACGCCCTGCAATGCCCGCCCGCACGCCCCATATGGCGTGGGGGCGGTTTTGCCGCCAAAATGCCCCGCAAATATTCCCTCAGGATCCCAACCTTGCCCAGCGATGCCATCCAGGTCACCACCCTGCCCAGCGGCCTCACCATCGTCACCGAGACCATGCCGCGGGTGGAGACCGTCTCCTTCGGCGCCTATGTCGCCGCCGGCACCCGGCATGAGGATGCGGCGGTGAATGGCGCCTCGCATTTCCTCGAACATATGGCCTTCAAGGGCACGGCGCGGCGGGATGCGGCGGCGATTGCGCGTGAGATTGAGAATGTTGGCGGCCAGATCAACGCCTATACCGCCCGCGAAAACACCGCCTATTACTGCAAGGTGCTGAAGGAGGATGTCGCCCTCGCCGCCGATATCATTGGCGATATCCTGACCAATTCGGCCTTTGTGCCTGAGGAGCTGGAGCGCGAGCGCGGCGTGATTCTGCAAGAGATCGGCCAGGCCAATGACACGCCGGACGATATTATCTTCGATCATTTCCAGAACACCGCCTATGCTGATCAGGCGATGGGCCGCCCCACTTTGGGCGATGAGGCGATCATCAAGCAGATGCAGCGCGGGGCGCTGACTGGCTATATGCAGGCGCATTACGGCCCGAAAAACATGGTGGTGGCCGCGGCCGGGGCGTTGGAACACGCGGCCGTGCTCGATCTCGCGCGCAGCCATTTCGCCGGCCTGCCGCAGCAGCCGGCGCCGGCCGCTGAAGCCGCCCGCTACACCGGCGGCGAATTCCGCGAGGAGCGCGATCTCGACCAGGTGCATGTCGTGCTGGGCTTTGAGAGCGTGGCCTATCGCAGCCCGGACCATCATGCCGCCATGCTGCTTTCCACCCTGCTGGGTGGTGGTATGTCCTCGCGCCTGTTCCAGGAAATTCGCGAGAAGCGCGGGCTGGTCTATTCCATCTACAGCTATACCCAGCCCTTTGATGATAGCGGGCTCTTCGCCATCTATGCTGGCACAGGCGAGAAGGAAGCGGCGGAGCTTGTCCCCGTCACCCTGGCGGAATTGCTGCGGGTGCAGCATGACGTGACCGAGGATGAGTTGAACCGTGCCAAGGCGCAGCTTCGCGCCTCGCTGCTGATGAGCCTGGAGAGCACCGGCAGCCGCTGCGAACAGCTCGCCCGGCAATGGCAGGTGCATGGCCGCATCATCCCCACCGAGGAAACCAAGCAGAACATCGCCGCCGTGACGGTGGCCGATATTCAGGCGGTGGCGGCGAAGATTTTTCGCGGCAAGCCGACCCTGGCGGCGCTCGGCCCGGCGGGGAAAGTGCCGGGGCTGGCGCAGATCAGCGAAAGCCTCTCGGCATGAACCGCCTCGACCGGCTGGCCGCCCTTATCGCTGCCGCGCGCCAGGCGGGTGCTGATTCCGCCGATGCGCTGCTGGTGGAAAATGCCAGTCTTTCGGTGCAGCGGCGCCTGGGCAAGCTGGAGCAGCTGGAACGCGCCGAGGGGCTGGATATTGGCTTGCGCGTCTTTATCGGCCAGCGCCAGGCCATCATCAGCAGCAGCGACACTGACCCGGCAGGCTTTGCCCGCCTGGCCGAACAGGCCGTGGCGATGGCCCGGGTGGTACCGGCTGATCCGTTTTGCGGCCTGCTTGATGCCCGGCCGGCGCCCGATGCCGCGCCGCTCGACCTGCATGACCCGAGCGAGCCCAGCGCCGAGGCGCTGATCGAACGCGCCGCCATCGCCGAGGAGGCGGCCCTGGCCGTGGCCGGGGTTACCAATAGCGAGGGCGCGGAGGCGGGGTGGAGCCGGTTGCGCATTGCCATGGTCACCTCGGGCGGTTTTGCTGGCGAATATGCCCGCACCGGGCATTCCATTTCGGCCACTGCGCTGGCTGGCAGCGGCACGGCGATGGAGCGGGATTATGATTATTCCTCGGCCGTGCATTTGGCTGATCTGGAGGAGGCGGGGCTGATTGGCCGCCGGGCGGGGGAACAGGCGGTCAGCCGCCTCAATCCGCGCCGGCCGGCCACGGCGCGCTTGCCCGTGGTTTATGCGCCGCGCGTTTCGGGCAGCCTGATTGGGCATTTGTCGAGCGCGATCAATGGCGCTGCCGTGGCGCGCGGCACCTCTTTCCTGAAGGACAGTATGGGCAAGCGGGTGCTGGCTGCCGGGCTGCTTGTGATGGATGACGCGACGCGGCGGCGCGGGGCCCGCTCGCGCCCCTTCGATGCTGAGGGCACGCCCTGCGCGCCGCTCGCTTTGGTCGAGGATGGCGTGTTGATGAGTTGGCTGCTGGATGGGCGCAGCGCCCGGCAGTTGACGCTGGCCAGCACCGGCCATGCCAGCCGAGGCACGGGCGGCCCGCCTTCGCCCTCGGCCACCAATCTCTGGCTCGCGCCGGGCAGCGCCACGCCGGCTGAGCTGATGGCTGATATCCGTGAGGGCCTCTACATCACCGAGATGATCGGCATGAGCGTGAATGCGGTGACCGGCGATTACAGCCGCGGCGCCTCGGGTTTCATGATCCGCAATGGGCAATTGGCCGAGGCGGTGAGCGAGATCACCGTGGCTGGCAAGTTGCAGGAGATGTTCCTGCACATGACCCCGGCCTCGGACCTCATCTTCAAGCGCGGCACGGATGCGCCGACGCTGCGGGTGGAGGGGATGACGCTGGCCGGGGCCTAGAGCCTGTTGCGTTCGCAAGGGCTCACTGCACAGGCTCTAGCTCATTGTTTTGCGAGCATCTTTATCCGCTCAAACGAGTCCGTTTGAACGGATGATGCTCTCATCAGCCGCGCAGCCCCGGCGCATGGGCCAGGATGTCGCGCGCCACCGCGCGGTCTCGGGTGATGAGCGCCGCATAGGCGGGGCCATCGGAGAGGATGGGGTCATTGCCGCCGGCGATGAGGCGCTCGCGCGTTGTCGGGTCCTGAATCGCGTGGTGCAGGGCTTGGGTGAAGCGGGCGAGCGCCGCGGCGGGGCTGCCGGCGGGGGCGAAAAATCCGGTCCAGGAGACCAGGTCATAGCCGGGGAGAATTTCGCTGATTGCCGGGGTGTGTGGCGTGAGGGGCCGGCGCTCGGCGCTGGTGACGGCGATGAGCCGGGCGCGATTGGCCTGCAGGGCCGGGATCAGGCTGGAATGGCTGATGATGGCGGCATCGATCCGGCCCGTGCCCACCTCCCGCGCTGCATCGGCGCCGCCGCGATAGGGGATGTGCTCCAGCCGCATGCCGGCGCGCAACTGGATCAATTCGCCCATGAAATGGCCGATATGGGCGTGGCCTGGCGTGCCATAGGTGATCTGCCCGGGCCGGGCGCGGGCGGCGGCGAGAAAACCCTGAAAATCCTCGGCGGGGAAATTCTGGTGCACGGCCAAATAATAGGGCTGCGAGGTGACCTGGGCGACCGGGGTGAAGGCGGTTTCGTAATCCACCGGCAGGGAGCGGCTGACCAGTGGCAGGGTGGCGAAGGTGGCACCTTCCAGCATGAAGGTATGGCCATCCGGGGCGGATTGGGCGAGGGCGGCGGCGGCGATGGCGCCTGAGGCCCCGGTGCGGTTTTCCACCACCAGGGATTGGCCCAGATGCTCGGCCATTTTCGGCTGGATGGTGCGGGCGATGGTGTCCGCCACGCCGCCGGCGCTATAGGGGATGATCAGCCGGATGGGCCGCTCGGGATAGGTTTGCGCCAGCGCGGGTGTTGCGAGGGCGGCGGCCAGACTGGCGCGGCGGGTGAGGCGCATGGGCGGGCGTTTCCTGTTTTGCCGCAAGGCTGCGGGGGGCGCGGGGCAGCGTCAAGCAGAGGCTGGCTTTGCCGCCGGGCGCGGGGGCGCTATGGCGGGGCATGCGCATCCTCTTCCTGGGCGATATCGTGGGCCGCAGCGGCCGTGATGCCCTGACCGACAAGCTTCCCGGCCTTCGTGCCGCACTCCGCGCCGATCTGGTGGTGGTCAATGGTGAGAATGCCAGCCATGGCTTCGGCCTGGCGCCGGAGATGGCGCGCGCCTTCTTCCTGGCCGGCACCGATGTGATCACCCTGGGCAACCACGCCTGGGACCGCAAGGAGATCATCCCCTATCTGGAGATCGAGCATCGGGTGGTTCGGCCGATCAATTTCCCGCCCGGCACCCCGGGGCGCGGGGCTTTCGTGGCGGTGCTGGATGATGGGCGCAAGGCGCTGGTCATCAATGTGATGGGGCGGCTGTTCATGGATGCGCTGGATGACCCGTTTCGCGCCGTGCAGGCGGAGCTGCAAAAGCACCCGCTGGGCCGGGCGGTGCAGGCGGCGGTGGTGGATGTGCATGCCGAGGCGAGCAGCGAGAAACAGGCCATGGGCCATAGTTTTGACGGGCTGGCCTCGCTGATTGTGGGCACCCACACCCATGCGCCCACGGCGGATCACCAGATTCTGGCCGGCGGCACTGCCTATATGACCGATGCTGGGATGTGCGGCGATTATGACAGCATCATCGGCATGCAGAAGGGGGCGGCGGCGCTGCGGTTTTGGAAGAAAGTGCCGGGCGAGAAACTCGCCCCCGCCGAGGGCGAGGC
>Ga0114963_10003215_pt1 | contig 11138 bp, 9 predicted proteins | sample C_131016_EF_Meta_FD_87019 | JGI IMG/M metagenome (GOLD analysis project Ga0114963, IMG submission 87019) | Freshwater microbial communities from Lake Croche, Canada to study carbon cycling - C_131016_EF_MetaG | ecosystem: Environmental > Aquatic > Freshwater > Lake | place: Lake Croche, Canada...
TAGTCAAACAATAACCATTGATTATGGCATCGAAGTAGAAAAAGAAACGGATACCGAGCTTTGGATGACCGAATTTAACAATCCTAGTAAACAAAACATAATAAAGACTAAAAGCAAGCAATCCAAGGGTACATATCAGGAACAGATTAATGTCAATGGCTTAAAGAATGGCATTTACCTAGTGACGCTAAAAACGCCTGAAAAGAGCATAAGCCAAAAAGTGGAAATACTCCATTGACTCTAAACGGGCAGAAGAATGTAGATTAGTTGGGTTTGAATTCAAAAAATCTAGCGCTAAAACATTCTTCTGCCCAATTGCTTCAAATCAATTTATTCTTCAACTATTTAATCTTGGAGCCGTGAAAAAATGGATAATCTTTATGCTTTTGATTATTAACCAAACCGCTTTGAATGCTCAAACTACTTTTCTTAAGGCCAAATTCCTTTTTAAGGACGCTAGAGGTTTTCAGGATACGATTTTGGTAGGGGGGAGTTCGTTGGCTTGTGATACTTCACTCAATGCAGCTTTGGGAGAAATAAAGATTAGTGATGCTTTTCCTGATAGCTTAAAATTTGAGGTAATTGGAACAAAAATCAAGCAAAACTTTTACTCTCGTGCACTTACATACAAAGCCAATTTTTCGAAGAGGATTTTTTTTTACCAACCTAAATCAGATGATCAACCAATAAGGTATGAATGTCTCTCTTACTTTGATGAGTTCATTGTTTTTAAATGTAGAGTAACCAATTTTCCATTAAAAATAGCTTGGAATGCCTTAATAACTAATGGAGGATATACGGCTGGAGCTTTTCTTTTAGGTCCTTCACTTACTAGTAATAAAGACAGTACTAAATTTAATCTTGACGCTCAAAATTTGATTTCTAGGGGTAAAAAAGATACGCTAATTTTTCAAAAAACAGACTTAGCCCTGTGGCCTAATTCCGATAAGGATTATGTTTTATTATGCCGTATATACAATGAACTCGTCAGCACCCAAGACCTCCCCTTTAAAAACATCCCCGCGTTCCAAGTCTTCCCTAATCCGGCCAACAGCAGCATCCGCTTAGACACTGCGCAGCCCGTGGACGGGAGCACAGTACGATTTTACAACGCCACTGGCGCTTTGCTAGCCAGCAAAACTTTGCGGGGCACGGAAATCGACATTCAGGATCTTCCGACTGGCTTAATCATGGGCGTATTGATTAAGGACGGGGCGAGTAGCGGGGTATTTAGGTTTGTGAAAATGGAATGAGATGGGCCTGGAAATTGGAGTTAGGATCTCCCAGGAAATTGACCAAGCAGCTTGTTAATCAGAGCAAAAGAACCTATATAAAGACTCGAATTGATCGTGTGAAAAGACAGGCTGGCAAAATCACCCTGTGCGATCGCTGAAATCGCCATTAAACCCGACTATGAGTGCTAAATTTTCACAAAAAGCATCAATTCACAAAATGAAGAGACCAAGTAAAACTAGAATGGATATAAATAAGGCATTGAAAGAGAGAAGACTGTAATTTGTAAGTAGGATCTAAGCGCTAACCTTTGGCGGTTTTTGTTTTTTTACCCATCTTTACGCCGCGATTGACATCGAAAATTAACTTTTAAAACCGCTCTGGAAATGTCTGAGTTAGAAAACGCCGGCGAAAAAGGATACTGTTTCATGTACCTTTTGATTTTTTTCTTTCTGTTTTTTGTATTGTTGATCTATGTATACCAGCGCAATTTTGCGGCACTGGGATATTAATAGTCTCCGCTGGGCATGATTGTGCCTGGCTATAGTAAGGTTCAAAAATCAACTGAGTTCTGGTGCGTAGCTACTTATTTGTAGGCATCGACCAGAACTCAGGGTGATTTGCTATAATCTTGTTATCCTTCCACGTACATGCCTTCGATGGCAGCTTGGAATTTATTTAGTATGACGCGTCGTTTCAGCTTCATGGTAGGAGTCAATTCTGCTTCCGTACCGTCTGCTTTTACGGGTTCCCATGATTGAGCCAGTAATCGGAATCGCTTAATTTGGTCGATATGGCTGAAATGAGGATTAACGGTATCGATGATTTCTTGAAACTTTGCAATTACTTTAGAGTTTTCGACCATCTCATCAAATGCGGTCCAGGTAATGCCTTGATTTTTGCACCAGTCCTTAAGCGCTTCTTCCGCAGGAACAATCAAAGCAGAAACAAATTTTCGCTGTTCTCCCACCACCATCATCTGTTCGATGAGGAATTCTTCCCGGAATTTGCTTTCTATAGGTGTTGGCGCTACATACTTCCCGCCTGAAGTTTTTAACAACTCTTTTTTGCGATCGGTAATTTTTAAAAATAGCACTCCGCCTGGGCCAGGAACCATTTTACCCACATCGCCGGTACAAAACCACTCTTTGCCGTTGATCGTTTTCATGACTTCTGCGGTCGCTTCCGGTTTTTTGTAATACCCCATCATGATATTGGGTCCGCTGGCCAGAATTTCACCTTCACCAGGCTGGTAGATCCCATCGGCAGCATCAATAAACAATTCAACTCCCGGAATTACCGAGCCCACAGTTCCCAAAAGAGCGCCTCCTGGACTAAACTGGCTAAACGTAAGTACCGGGGAGGTCTCGGAAAGTCCGTAACCCTCGCGAATGGGTACACCCGCAGCCGAGAACACCTGCGCGATCATGCGTGGGCAGGCAGCGGCGCCAGTGCCAATCCCCTTGATATTCCCACCCAAAGCCTCGCGCCATTTACTAAAAATAAGTCGATCCGCTATTTTCCAACGAATGGCATTGAAACCACTCGGTTTAAAATCATATTCATAGGCTTCGGTTAGTTTAAGTGCCCAGAAGAATAGCTTCTTTTTGATTCCGGTAAGCTCCAAACCGCGATTGTAAATGCGCTCGTATACCTTTTCCAGCAAACGGGGTACAGTAGTGAAAAAGTGCGGTTTTACGGCCATCAGGTCGCCATTTTCACCGCCCAAATTGTCGGTGCCGGCATAGGATACCGAAACACATTTATAGGTATACAAATAAGTCGCAGCGCGCTCGTAAATGTGGCAAAGCGGCAAAAAACTCAAAACTCGATCTCCAGGTTTTATTGGAAAGGAGGAGTTATTTGACATGATGTTGCTCAAAATATTGTGGTGCGAGAGCATGACTCCTTTGGGAAGCCCAGTTGTTCCGGAAGTATAAATGATGGTAGCCAGAGCTTTGGGGTCAACGGCCGCTTTTAGCCGTTCCACTTCTTCTTGCCCCTCATCGATGAAGAAATCCTCCCAAAAGGGCACGCCGTCCATCCGATCGAAAGTGTAAATGGCTTGGAGGGAAGGAACCAATTGCTGGGCATGCTTAATGCTGTGGTATAAGTTGCCAGCATCCGAAAAACACAATTTGGCTTCCGAATCATTAAAAATATAGGCAAAATCTTTTTCGGTGAGCGTTGGGTAAACCGGCACATTGATGGCGCCAATTTGCAAAATACCAATGTCTAAAATCGGCCACTCTGGTCGATTTTGGGAGATAGCAACCCCGATGCGATCCCCTGGTTGAATCCCTAATTTGAGTAGACCCCGACTTACTTTGTTGGCAATATCGATTACTTGTTGCGTGCTGTAGTATTTCCATTCATCACCAACGCGCTGTCCAAACGCTTTTTCTTGCGGAAAGTTTGCCTGTTGATAATCAATGAGGTCAAAGAGACGAGTGGGTTCCATAGGGAATCTGTTAATCGTGGTTATTTTCGAAATATTTTTTTCCTGAAGGGCTAAAATAAAAAATTTTCAAAAAGAAACCAAGTTAGGAACATGCTTTCGGGGATCAAAAATGGATCATTTCCTGAACAAGCTCCGAAGTAATCATTTCATTTTTGGAATAAAAAAGCCATTGAGAAATACAGGTTTTCTCAACGGCTTTTTTATTGACTTCCATGAGGATATTTATGGATTAATAGCGCGATAAAACTGTTTAGGATCTTCTAAAATCGCAAAAAATTCATTTAAATATTTAACGAATTCCGTGCGACTGGACTTGTCGAGATTCGGAAAAGCCTCGGCATAAGCCAGCATTTTTGGTTTCGCTTCGATGAATTTTTGTCTTACAAGGGTAAATTCTGCTTCATTACCGGGCGACCCTCGATAAATTCGATCTCTCACGGTAGGGATACCCAGATTGGGATCAGGTGCGGCATAATGCGTATTTACCAAACCTGAGTAATCGAAATCATACGGCACAGGAATGAGCCTCGAAACCGCCCCAGGGAGCCTGATGAACCGCATGTTGTGGGAATTTCCGGCGCTCCAATCGGTATTCCCGATCATGTACTGGAAAACGCCAAAAATCAAATTGGGCTGTCGCATTAATAATTTCATGTCTTTGGGCGGTTCTTCTTGCATCTCTCCGCCATTTCGATCAGCAACTTGATCTTCATCCTCTACCATGAACCCAATTTTGTCAATTTTTCGATCAGGGTTCTTGGGGTCTGCTATGCTAATGCGTACCAATTTGGTTCGGAAACTTGCACTCGTAAGCATGGCGTAAAGTTGGTAAGTCATGTATTCGCGGTAGATATATTGCTCAGCGTTAGTTGATTCCGAGCATTCCCAAACCACCTTCATGTCATTATAAGGTCCAAAACCCTCTGCTTCCAAAACTGATTTTTTGAACTTTACTTTAATTGGCGGGTGTTGACATAGTTGTTTGCGGGTTTTTCCGCGAGCTTTGATTTCAACTTCGTAGCGTTTTGCCGTACCATCCTTATCCGTATAGGAAAAAATGGCAGGCTGGTATTGCTCCGACATTTTTCCTTTCATCAATTGTTTCATGTCGGTTTCCAAAACAACTTCCAGAATACCGTTTGAATCTTGCTGAATGTGATGATCCAGCCAGCTGCTTGGTAATCCTTTTTGGGAAACTGCAGATTCCGGAGAATTCTGTGCAGCGCTGAAAGTGAATAGAAAAGATTGCAAAGCCAAAAAGCAGGCAATCTTCCATTGGTTTGCTTTGTTAATCATGTTTTAGGTGTTCAATTTTAGAAAAGGGGTTTAGAGTTTGGTCAGATCCAAAACCTGAACAAGCTCCTATAAATTCAACAGGAGAAGCTGAAATAAGATTCAGCGTTCTCCTTGTTATTGAAAAAAAATTTACTGTGGGTTGATGGCCCGGTAAAACTTTTTGGGATCATCCAGGAGCGTAAAAAATTCATTTAAATACTCTATGAAATCAACCCGACTTAATTTGTCAAAATGGGGGAACGATTCACACAATGCCATCATTTTGGGTTTGGCATCTAAGAATTTTTGTCTTACCAGCGTTAGTTCTGTTTCAGAACAAGGCGAACCGCGGTACATCCGCTCTCTTACACTGGAAAGGGAGAGGCTCTCATGCGGTACTGCATAAGGGGTACCTACCAACCCGGCGTAATCAAAATCATAAGGTACCGGAATGAGCCGTGTCACCTGTCCTGGTAATTTGATGAATCGCGTATTGTGCAAATTTCCAAAACTCCAGTCGGTATTGCCGATCATGTATTGAAAAACGCCAAAAATCAACAAAGGTTGTCGGATGATCGAGGTCATGGACTTGGGCGGTTCTTCCGACATGACCCCGCCAATAATGTCGGCTACCTGTTCCTCGTCTTCTACCATAAAGCCGATTTTTTCCAGTTTTCGATCCGGATTTTTGGGGTCTACGACGTTAATGCGCACCAGTTTGGTACGAAAGCTAGAGGACATCAACATGGCGTAAAGTTGATAAGTCATGTACTCGCGGTAGATGTATTGCTCATAAACTTTGGATCCTTGGCATTGCCAAACTACTTTCATTTCATTGTAAGGGCCAAAGCCTTCGGCTTCTAATACCGTTCTTTTGAATTTTACTTTAATGGGCGGGTGCTGACAAATTTCTTTGCGAGTTTTTCCACGGGCTTTGATTTCTACCTCGTAACGTTTAAGAGTTCCGTCTTTATCGGTATAGGAAAAAACAGCAGGCTGGTACTGTTCCGACATTTTGCCTTTGACAAGCTGTTTCATGTCGGTTTCTAAGCGAATTTCCAAAATGCCGTTGGGATCTTGCTGGATCTGATGATCGAGCCAACTATCTTTGACAACTTTTTGGGCAGCCGCAGTATCTTGTGGGTTTTGCGCAACGGCATAGGTGAGAACTAAGAATTGTAAAGCCAATAAAGAGGCAATCTTCCAGGAAGTGTTTTTACGCATAATGCATTAATTATAGAGTTCGTGAATCAGTTGTTCGTTTTTTTGGAGAATTTTTTTGCGTCGCAATTTCAAAGTAGGAGTAAGCTCTCCACTTTCCTCCGTCCAAGGATCGTGAAGCAAGGCAAAATGCTTCACTTGTTGATAAGGCGGCAATTCTAGATTGACTTGATCGATAACCGTTTTAAAAAATTGCACCACTTTGGGGTTGATTACCATAAACTGTGGAGCAGTCCAATGCACGTTGTGTTCCAAACACCAGTGTTCTAAAACCCCAAAATCTGGTACAATCAATGCCGCTAAATGTGCCTGATTGGCGCCAGTAACCACGATTTGTGCAATGTAGGGGCTCAGGCGATATTCTCGTTCTACCACCTCGGGTACAATGAATTTTCCAGCTCCCGTTTTAAATAAATCATCACGCCGACCGTACAATTGTAAAAAACGCTTGTGCTCCCATTGCCCCAAATCTCCAGTTCTAAACCACCCGTCTTCCGTCCACATGGCCTTGGTGGCCGCTTCGTTATTGTAGTAGCCCAGCATCACATTAGGGCCTTTAACTTGTACTTCGCCTACGCCTTCCTCATTTGGCTGGTCAATTCTAACTTCAATGCCTGGGATGGGGATACCAACGGTGCCAAATTTCACCCCGCCTGGTTCGTAGCGATTAAACGCAATGACTGGCGAGGTTTCGGTAAGTCCATACCCTTCACGAATCGACAATCCGGCAGCTGAAAACAAACGGCTCCATTCGGGTTTCAGGGCGGCTGCGCCTACGGAAATACCTTCTACTTGTCCGCCCAATGCTTTGCGCCATTTTGAAAAAACCAATACATCTGCCAGCAATAACTCGAACCAGTATAAAAATTTGAGTTTTTCATCTTGATGGTACCGTTGTCCCAATCCTACTGCCCATTTGAACAAGCGTTTTTTCCAAAATGGCCCTTTTTTGCTGGAATCCCGCATTCTATCGAGCAGGCGCTCCAGGATTAAAGGTACTGCCGTAAAATAATGAGGGCGCACCTCTTTCAGGTTTTCAATTAGCCGATCTTGCCCTTCGCCGTAATGAACGGAAGCGCCAACGGCAAAACAGGTATAAGTCACCATCCGCTCCATGATGTGGCTCAATGGCAAAAAACTCAAGGTGCGTTTTTCGTAATTGATGGGAATGATGGTGATCGTGGCTTTGATGTTGCTAACAATGTTTCGGTGCGATAGCATAACCCCCTTGGGCACGCCAGTCGTTCCCGAAGTATAAATGATGGTGGCTAAATCTTTTTCTTGAATATCGGCCTTCAGTTGTTGGATCAATATTTCTTCCTCTTCTGTCGGCGAATGAAGCAGGCTGGATAAGTCTTGAATTGCTCCTTCGAAAGGTTCAAAAGCAATGACATGGGTGAGATCAGGGCAATCAATTTGCAGTTGTAATATAGTGGCATACAAATCGGGCTGCCCCACAAAACAACATTTTACTTCGGCCTCTTTTAAAATGTGGAGCAATTCGTTTTCACCGGCCGTGGCGTGTAGCGGGACTACCACTACCCCAATTTGTTGCATCCCCAGATCCAAAAAATTCCAAATGGGACTGCCTTGTTTGGCGATGATGGCGGCTTTGTCGCCGCGTTGTAAACCCATTCGCAACAAGGCAGTGCTGACTTGCTGAATGTACTGGGTGCATTCATAAGTGGCATAGGATTTCCACTTGCCTTGCGTTTTGCTGGACAATGCAGTCGGGTTAGGAAACCGAAGGAGTTGGTAATCAAAGAGGTCAAATAAGCGCTGAAAATCCATAAGACTGAGTATTACTCCTAAAACTAATAAAAAAGTTATAGTTAAAGAAGTAAGTACTGCGCCGGAATGGATCTATTTCATTCATTTGGGGAGTAAATGGCAGTTTTTTGCTTAAAAAAGTTTCACAGGCACTTACAAACAAGCCGGATTGACCCCCAGGACGTATTTTTTTACCACGTCAATCTGTTTGGCGGTTTCTGCGCCGGAAAAACCTTTGAGCTGGTCATTTCCCAATTGTTTGCGTGCCGTTTCGGTAAGCTGGCGGGCAATGGGGACATAACTCCAGTGCCATTTTTCTTCATTATAGCCATCGGGGCGATTAGCGCCTTTAGGGGAATAAGGTTGGCAAAATCCATATTCACCAGCGTGTTTGCTCAGCCAGTTGTAGATGGTTTTGCCTGGCCCTTTTACAAACCATTGATCCGAAAGGTTATTGAGGTCAATATCAGTTCCCCAATGGTGGCGAGAGGCGCCGGGCATGGCGCTGTATTCCATGATTTTTAAGGCACGTTGCTGTGGGTCGGGATAGGCAGTTGCCGCATTTTCACCCGATGATAGGATCCGTTCGCCGCTCCATTTTGCTTCCCAGATGGATTTTTGTTTCTCAAAATTGCGCGTTGCGGAAATGATCACCAATTTGATGCCTTCTTTTTTGGCAGCAACATGCATCTTTTTAAAAGCTTCGTAAGCGTCGCGCCGCAGGTACATGCCGTTACCACTGGCGTAGCCGGGCTCAATAGCAATAAAGTCGGGATGATTAGCGGGTTCAAAATGACCGGTAAGGTACTCGATGGACCAATCAGCAGCAGGGGTAGGAGGCGTTGTAGCGGGCACACCAATGCAGCCCCACCGCAAAAATGCCCACAAGAGGATAGTCGTCATTAATATTCGAATTCTTTTTGTTCAATGGGGTAGCCAAACAAGAATTTCTCCTTGATCAGGTTGGCAACTTTAGCTGGCACCATGGCTTCCCAGCCAGCATTTCCGCTGCGGATCAACGATAGCACTTCTTTGGAAAAAACATGTAGTACGTTGTGATCGTAGCCAGTAATGTCTTCTATCTGGTGGTTGTCCAACAAATGGCGGTACAAAAACTTGGCGCCTTCAGGAACGGGCGTATTTTGGGCATCCATCAATTCTTCGTTCCCTTCCTGCATGGCTGGGTATACATAGATCTTGACGTTTTTGGTAAATAATTCACCAAAAGCGGCCAACAAACGGCCGTCCATGTTTTCGTAGTATTTTTTGTTGATCAACTCCAACAAAAACTGAACCCCCAGTACCAATCCTATTTTGTTGATGCGATGATCAGTAAGGTATTGGATCAATCGCGGCAATTCATCACAGTTGGAAATGATGACCGATTGCCCCAAAGAATTCAGCAATTCTGCGCGATCCAAAAAGTCTTTTTCATCCAACTCGCCATCTGCCCTTAGGTTGGATAGGGTAATTTCGGTGAGCAATGCGGTTTTCTTTGGGTCAACATCAGGCTCGTTGCGAAACTGATGGTACCCCGATTTCAACATGTCCATGTTCACGACTGTTGGCGGTCTAAAACTACCGCGCACAATGGCCACGTCTTTTCGGTATAAAAACTCCGAAGCGTGTACGTTGCGCCCATCAGGCCCAAACATCGCCACATCCGACATACCATGTTTGATCAAATAAAGGCTAAGCAAGCGGTTATCCAATTGTTCGAAATCAGGACCAGTAAGTCGGATCATATCAATGTTAACCCTGCCGCGCAAGCTATCAATCAAAGATTCGATGAGTACCTCCGGATTTTGGTTGTAGCGAAAACAACCATAAACCAAGTTGACGCCAAGTACGCCAATGGCCTGTTGTTGAAGCTTATTGTCGTTGTCGAGCATGCGCACGTGAAGCACCAAATCATTGGGTTCGCCATCCGGTTTTAACTGAAAACGAATACCCAGCCAGCCGTCGCCATTGATGGTGCGTTTGTAGTTCACCGCAGCAATAGTATCGGCAAAAACGAAAAACGTACACTCTGGGCGCTCCTGTCGCAATCGATTGTCCATGAGGTTGTACTCGTGATCCAGCATTTTGTAAAGCCGCGACTCGCACACATAGCGGCCGGTAGGTTCAGGACCGTAAATATGATCGGAGTAGACCTTGTCGTAAGCCGACATGGTTTTGGCAATGGTGCCAGCGGCTGCGCCTACTTGAAAAAAGTAACGAGCCACTTCCTGGCCAGCGCCGATCTCGGCAAAGGTGCCATAAATCAAGGGATCGAGATTGATCTCCAGGGCTTTTTGTTCGGTTTCGAGTAGTTTGCGCATGGTTTGTTTGAACTTGAGGCTATCACTTATTTGTATTGCCGATCACTTACAACAAAAATATTGATTATTTTCTGAACCGCCACACATTAAATATGACACAAAAAATTCTTCCCGATTTATTGAGAGGCTTTTGAATAGGAAACTCACTTGAAATGAACCGTTCGACTTCCTATTCAAAACCCAAAATCGGAAAGTTAATTTTTTTGCGGTATGAAATACTTACCATTTGTTTATTTATCCAAATGCCATTTTTGTGTAATAACAGCTCTAGGATTAAACGATTCTTCGAAGGTTGTTGTTGAAAACCAGGCAAAAAGCAAGGCAATTTTGTATCTTTGCCGGTCAAGTAAAAAAAACAGCACTATGTTTCCCGAATACGATGTGATCGTGGTGGGCGCCGGCCATGCCGGTTGCGAAGCAGCAGTTGGAGCGGCGAATATGGGCTCCAAAGTTCTGTTGGTAACCATGAACATGCAAACGATTGCCCAAATGTCGTGCAACCCAGCCATGGGCGGTGTAGCTAAAGGGCAGATCGTGCGCGAAATTGACGCACTGGGTGGCTATTCGGGCATTGTAACCGATGAAACGATGGTGCAGTTTCGCATGCTCAATCGCTCCAAGGGGCCTGCCATGTGGAGTCCGCGTGCGCAAAGCGATCGCAACCTTTTTGCCCGCAAATGGCGCAACCTGCTGGAAGCGCATCCCAATATTGATTTTTGGCAAGATATGGTCAAAGGCCTGGTGGTGAAAAACCAAGTAGTAAAAGGCGTTATCACCGGCATGGGGCTCGAAATCCCTGCCAAATCGGTAGTCCTAACCAATGGTACCTTTCTGAACGGTCTGATTCATATTGGTGA
>Ga0114963_10003218_pt1 | contig 11136 bp, 8 predicted proteins | sample C_131016_EF_Meta_FD_87019 | JGI IMG/M metagenome (GOLD analysis project Ga0114963, IMG submission 87019) | Freshwater microbial communities from Lake Croche, Canada to study carbon cycling - C_131016_EF_MetaG | ecosystem: Environmental > Aquatic > Freshwater > Lake | place: Lake Croche, Canada...
CCGCTCACCGCGCGCAGATGCGCGACGAAGGCAACGATCTTGGCGGGAAGGCGGTCGGCGCGGGCATGCACGGCGTGGATCTCCGCCTGGTAGCGCGCCGGCCAGGCGGGCAGACCCGCCAGCAGCGTTGCCAGCCGGCCGGCGGCGACATCCTCGCCGACCATCCATTCGGGCAGCAGCACCAGGCCCATGCCGTCCAAAGCGGCCTGGCGCAGCGCCTCCCCGCTATTGGACCGGAACGGCCCGGCGACTGCGATCTCCTGCTGCCCGCCCGCGGCCGTGGCGAATACCCAGACCGGCGCCTCCTCCGCCTCGTGATAGGTCAGGCAGGGGTGCTGGAGGACCGCATCGGGCGTGGTCGGGGCGCCGTGGCGCGCGATGTAGCCGGGGCTGGCACACAGCACGCGCCGGCCCGAAGCCAGCGGATGCCCGATGAAGGACTTGCCGGCCGGCAGGCCGAGGCGGATCACGATGTCCACCCCATGCGCCGGCACCAGGCCGGTCTGTTCCGTCAATACGAGATCGATCTCCACCCGCGGATGCGCCGTGCGGAAACCGGCGAGATGCGGCACCACATGGCGCAGTGCGTAGGACCGCCGGGCCACGATGCGCAGCGTGCCGGTGGCGTCTTCGTGCATCTCCCGCGCCTCGACCATGGCGGCATCGAGGCCCTCCAGCAGCGGGGCGACGCGGGCCGCCAGGCGCCGCCCGGCCTCGGTCGGCGAGACATGGCGGGTCGTGCGGTTAAAGAGTCGCAAGGCGAGGTCGTCTTCCAGCTCACGCAGCGCCCGCGATGCCGCCGTCGCCGACAAGCCGAGCGAGCGCCCCGCCGCCGCGATGCCGCCGCGATCGAGGGTGCGCAGGAAAAGCCGAAGTGCGGTCAACCGGTCCATGCGGCCAGGCAAGCTGTCATGGCGGGGGAGGGTGTCCCGCCGGGGCCGGGTTGGGAAGCGGCGGTTGCGACGCCGGCCCCTCCACAGCCCGGCGGGCCGGATGGACCGCCATGCAAAGCGCCGGACGCGGCCGCCCACGGGGTGAGGCGAAAGAGCCGGCGGGCTGCCGCTCGACGCGGGCCGCCCGAGCCCCCAGATTGGGTATGCGATGAACCTGCTCGTCCCAACCCCCCCGATGTTCTTTCCCGCCAAGCGGCCGCCGCCGCCGACGGAGAAGCGCCTCCGCGTCGAAAGCCCGTTCGAGCCTAATGGCGATCAGCCACGGGCGATTGCCGCGCTGATCGAAGGCCTCCGGGCGGAGGAGCGGGACCAGGTGCTGCTCGGCGTCACCGGCAGCGGCAAGACCTTCACCATGGCCAAGGTGATCGAAGCAGTGCAGCGACCTACGCTGATCCTGGCGCCGAACAAGACGCTGGCCGCCCAGTTGTTCGGGGAAATGAAGAGCTTCTTCCCCGACAACGCCGTGGAATATTTCGTCAGCTACTACGACTACTACCAGCCGGAAGCCTATGTCCCGCGCACCGACACGTATATCGAGAAGGACGCGCAGATCAACGAACAGATCGACCGCATGCGCCATTCCGCGACCCAGTCGCTGCTGGAACGCAGCGATGTCATCATCGTTGCCTCCGTCTCCTGCATCTACGGCATCGGCTCGGTCGAGACCTATTCGCGCATGGTGGTGAAGCTGGAGACGGGCGGGCGGATCGAGCGCGACGCGCTGGTGAAGGGCCTGGTCGAGCAGCAATACCGGCGCAATGACAGCTTCTTCGCCCGTGGTACCTTCCGCATCCGTGGCGAGACGGTGGATATCTGGCCCTCTCACCTGGAAGACCGCGCCTGGCGGGTTTCCCTGTTCGGCGACGAGATCGACGGCTTGCGCGAGTTCGACCCGCTGACCGGGGAAGTGACGGCGGAGATGGCCCGCATCTCGATCTACGCGAACAGCCATTACGTGACGCCGCGCCCGACGCTGCAACAGGCGATTGGCCAGATTAAGACCGAGCTGCGCCAGCGGCTGGAACAGCTGCACGCCGAGGGCAAGCTGTTGGAAGCCCAGCGCCTGGAACAGCGCACCACCTTCGATATCGAGATGCTGGAGACCACCGGCGTCTGCAAGGGGATTGAGAATTACAGCCGCTACCTGACCGGGCGGAACCCGGGCGAGCCGCCGCCGACGCTGTTCGAATACCTGCCGGATAATGCCCTGCTGGTGGTCGATGAAAGCCATGTCACCATCGGCCAGCTGGGCGGGATGTATCGCGGCGACTTCGCGCGCAAGAGCGTGCTTGGCGATTTCGGCTTCCGGCTGCCCAGCTGCATCGACAACCGGCCCCTGAAATTCGAGGAATGGGAAGCCTTTCGCCCGGATACCATCTTCGTCTCCGCCACCCCGGGGCCGTGGGAGATGGAGCGCACCGGCGGCAGTTTCGTCGAGCAGGTGATCCGCCCGACCGGGCTGGTCGATCCCGTCACCGATATCCGCCCGGTCGAAGGGCAGGTCGATGACCTGCTGGCCGAATGCCGCGATGCGGTGGCGCATGGTGGCCGGGTGCTCGTCACCACCCTGACCAAGCGGATGGCCGAAGACCTGACCGAATACATGACCGAGGCAGGGCTGCGCGTCCGCTATCTGCATTCTGATGTGGATACGCTGGAGCGGATCGAGATCATCCGCGACCTCCGCAAGGGGGTCTTTGACATCCTGGTCGGCATCAACCTGCTGCGCGAGGGGTTGGATATCCCGGAATGCGTCCTGGTGGCGATCCTCGATGCCGACAAGGAAGGGTTCCTGCGCTCCGCCACCTCGCTGATCCAGACCATCGGCCGCGCGGCGCGCAATGCCGAAGGGCGGGTGTTGCTGTATGCCGACCGCATGACCGACAGTATGAAGCGCGCGTTGGAGGAGACCGAGCGGCGGCGGTCCAAGCAGGTCGCCTGGAATACCGAACACGGCATCACCCCCACCACCATCAAGCGCGACATCGTCCAGATCGTACAATCCGTCTACGAGCAGGACTACGTCACCATCCCCGCGGTCGCGGGCGATGCTGCGGCCGAGTTCGTGGGGCGCGACCTGAAGGCGAGCATCGCCGAGTTGGAGAAGCGCATGCGCGCCGCCGCCGCCGATCTGGAATTCGAGGATGCAGCCCGGCTGCGCGATGAAATCAAGCGGCTGGAGGCGCTCGACCTTGGCCTGCCGGCCGGTCCCGCGCTGGCCCCGAACGTTGCTGGGCGGTCCTTGCAGGAGGCAACGCCCAAGTCGCGTGGCCGCGGCGCCTGGCGGCCAGAGCCGATGGGCCCGGGCGGTGGCGGACGGGCACCGAGCAAGCGCGACAAGCGGCGCTAGAGCGCGATGCGTTGAGGCGGAATCGCCGAAGGCGCTGAATCGCGCGATCCAACACATGCTAGAGCGCGATGCGTTGAGGCGGAATCGCCGAAGGCGCTGAATCGCGCGATCCAACAAATGCTCTAGAGCGCGATGCGTTGAGGCGGAATCGCCGAAGGCGCTGAATCGCGCGATCCAACAAAGGCTAGAGCAGGCTGCGTGAACGTATGTGAACGCAGCATGCTCTAGCGCAGCCGCCGGTCTGATGGATCACGCAGTGATCCATCAGCTCAGTCCGGCATCGCCGCGCCTTCGTAGCCGATCGGGACCAGCGAGAGGGTCAGGCCGAGCACGTTCCGCTGCTGCGCGAGCATCGCCTGGGCCGCATCGCCCAACTCCGCCTCTGGCCCGGCCACGGCGGCCACCAGCGCCATGGCGCGGCGGCGATCGGCCGCCTTCGTCAGCAGCCGGGGCAGGGTGGCCAAGGCCTCGGCCGGGGCCATGCTGACGATCACCGTCTGCTCGCGGATCATCGTCTGGCGCGCTTCGGCGGTCATGACATCGAAGGGCGGTTCGGACTGCATCAGGGCGTTGGACCGTGCAAGGCGGCTGCGCCGCACCGCGCCGCGTGCCTGGGCCAGCAGGATCATCATGCGGACCACGGCTTCGGCGAAGCCGCCCGCCTCAATCCGCCCGAGCGCGGCGCGGACTTCCGGCGCGTCGGCGGGGACCTGCGCCTCGGCTGGCGCACTCGCTTCGGTGCCGGCGATCCCCCAGGCGGCCAGCCAGCCATAGGTGGCGTGGAAGGCTGTCTCGGTCCAGGCATCGCGCCAGTCCCGCCAGGTGTCGATGCTCCGCTCGATGGCGTCCGCCATGCCTTGCTCGACCGCAAGATAGGGATTGTCCGGCCGCGCCTTGCGCCGATGCGCCTTCACCTGCCGCGCCGCCTCACTCAATTGGCCGAGCGCGGGGTTGCGGTCTGAAACCAGGGTCCGGCGCAGGCGCAGCGGATGCATCTGCCGGCGTAGCTCGGCGCTGCGCTCGTTCGCCCAGGGGCGCACCAGGGGGGCCATGAACAGGTCGTAGACCGACTGGTTGAGTTGGGAGATCTTCGCCACTTCAGGGAAGGCCTCGTTGGTGGCATCGCCGGAGCGGGCGCGGATATCGTCCATGGTCCGCTCCACCAGCTCAACCTGCCAGCCATTATCGGCGGTTTCCCGGACGATCTGCATTTCGTAGAGACCGGGCGCGAGGCTGTCGATCAGCCCCAGCAACTCGGCGATCTCGCTGTGCTCCTTCAAGGCGACGGCGCCGGAGACGAAGATACCGAGATGCCCGATATCGTCATGCATCAGATAAACGATGGTCTGGCCGAGCGTCTTGATCTCCTGCTCGTCGCGATAGACATCGGCGATCCAGCGCAGCGCCTGCCCAGGCGGCGTGATGTTGTCGCCGGCGGACGCGAAGACGATGATCGGGCAGCGGACCGCGCGCATGTTGAAGACCGTGCCGGCGCCTGCCGCGATCTCGCCACGGGCGAATTTATCGCCGATGAACAGGTTCTCGACGATCCAGCGGATCTCGTCGCGGTTCATCAGGAAGTAGCCGCCCCACCACCGCTCGAACTCCAGGAAGCGCTCGGCTTCGGTATCGGCCTTCTGGAACAGGTTGTAGTACTTCTTGAACCAGGTATTGCCGGGCGAAAGACTTTCGAAGTTCAGCACCAGGTTGGCGCCGTCGAACCTGCCATGGCCGAGATCGGCCATCAGCGCCGACGGCCAGGAACCGCCAGCCAGCCCGCCCAGGTAGCGCATCGGGTTACGCCCGCGCTCGCCGGCCCAATAGGATAGCGGCGCGCCGTTCAGGACCAGCGCCCCGGTCAACTCCGGCTGACTGGCGCCCAGCATCATCACGGCCCAGCCACCCTGGCAGTTGCCGATCACGACGGATTTCGGCGCCTGGGGATGGGCCTCGTGGATATGTTCGAGGAAAATCGCCTCGGCGCGGGTGATGTCGAGGATGGTCTGCCCGGGCTCTGGGTCACGGAAGAAGATGACAAAATACACCGGATGCCCGCGCCGCAGCGCCACGCCCACCTGACTGTCCGATTTGAAGCCGCCAATGCCGGCGCCATGGCCGGCGCGGGGGTCGATGATGACGAAGGGCCGCAGCTTCGGGTCAGTCGGCGGATAATCCGCGGGCACCGTGATGCGGACCAGCGCGTAATTGCAGGGCCGCGGCAGGGTGCGACCATCGACCACCATCTCGTAGTCGAAGATCAGCACCGGCGGACAGCCGGCGGCCTCGTGCTCGGCGAAGCTGTTGCCCGCCTCGCGCATCGTGTCCCAGAATAGGACCGCGCGCTGGCTGGCGTCGATCAGATACTCCACCGTATCGGTGGCGGCCTGCATCGGGCTCGCGGCAACCTGCGGCGGCGCGGCGGGCTTGGGGAGGGAGGGCGCGAGAGTGACCGCCTGGCGGCGCATGACCTCGCCGAGTGCACGGGTCTGCGCCATGACACGGCGCATCCCCTCGCCACTGAGGGCCAGCATTTCCGGGCCGGGCAAGATTTTGAGCTGAGACATGGGAAGGACCCTCTCAGCCTCTTGTTGCACCGCAGCATGAGCGGGACAAGCGAAATCGGTGACCCCCGGCTCAGGCCCGGGCCGGCCGCAGCCCCCGGCGCATTTTCTCTAGCCGGGCGAGCCCGGCCAAGCGCCGATCCAGGAAATCGAGCGCCGCATCCAGCCCAGGATCGTCGTCGCGCAGCCAAAAGGCCAGCGTCGCGCCATAGATCGCCGCCAGCGTCGCCCGCTTCGTATACCAGGAGAAATCAGCCGCGCTATCGCCTGCCGCGTACCACATCGCATCGACCGTCCGGGCGGTGGCGGCCAGCGCCAGCGGCGCGTTCCAGGGCAAAGCGAGCAGGCTCAGCGCCCGGCGCAGCGCGGCCTTGTGCGGCGCGACGGCCGCAAGGCGCAATTCCAGCAAGCGGCGGATGCGCTGCGGGGTGCGCCCGGGCAGGCCCTCAGCCGCCACCGCCGCCGCCATGTCGCGGTCGGCGAGGTCGCTCCACGCGGTGATCGCGCCGGCCGGGCCGGTCGGGAAATGGCTGCCCGCCAGGGCTGGGTCTTCACCCGCCGCGGCCAAGCCCAGGCGAAGGGTGCGCGCGTTCCAGCCCTCCCGCGCGGCGATGGGTAGCATGGCACGGATCGCCGCGTCGCGGCCGGGGTTTTGCTCGATCATGCCGGATGTTGGGCCGGCGCGGCGGCGCGGGCCAGCTCCTCGTTAAAGCCGAAGCGGCCGAGATCGGCCATCCGCATGGTGTAGAGGATGCCGTCGAGATGGTCTGTCTCGTGTTGCATGATCCGCGCTGCGATCCCCTCGGCCTCGCCCTCCACCGCCCGGCCATCGGCATCGAGCCCGGCGAAGTGCAACCGGCGCCAGCGCGGGACTTCGCCCCGCAAGCCGGGGATGGACAGGCACCCCTCCCAGGCCGCCTCGGTCTCCGGCCCCAGGGCGGTGAGCACCGGGTTCACCAGCGCCACCATCCCCTCCGCCTGCCGCCAGATAAAGACGCGCAGCGGCACATGCACCTGTGGCGCGGCGAGACCCACGCCGCCGGCATCCAGCAGCGTCTCCGCCATGTCGGCGATCAGCCGGCGGATCTCCGGTGCGGACGGGTCTGGCACCGGCGCCGCCTTGGCGAGCAGGACGGGATGGCCCATGCGGGCGATCTTCAATATGGACACAATGGCCTAGAATGGCCGCCCCGGGCGCCGGGGACAAGCGGCGCGTAGCGACTCGCTGGGGCGGGGCTTCCCGGAGGGCGCGGCATTGTGCTAATACGTTCGAGCGGCGCAGACGGCTTGGCGGAAGGTGGGTCGCCACCCTCCGCCAAGCCGCCTGTGCGGTTGCGCATTTTCCACCCAGGAACCCCGAGGAGGTTGCCCCGCGTGCAAGTCGTCGTCCGTGACAACAACATCGACCAGGCTCTGAAAGCGCTTAAGAAGAAGCTGCAGCGCGAGGGCGTGTTCCGCGAAATGAAGCTCCGCCGGCATTACGAGAAGCCCTCCGAGCGCCGTGCCCGTGAGGCCGCCGAGGCCGTCCGCCGCGCCCGCAAGGTCGAGCGCAAGCGCGTGGAGCGCGAGGGTTTCTGAGTCAGCCGGCCCGCTCACGCGAGCCTCTGACGTTATTGAGCCGCGGCGCGGGGCCACCCGCTGACCGCGGCTTTGACATATCAGGAAGGGATCATCGCCATGGCCCGCATGCCCCTGCATTGGTCCTCGCGTTCGCCCTATGTCCGCAAGGTGGTCGTGGCGGCGCATGAACTCGGCCTCGCCGATCGGATCGAGACGGTGCCGACCAAGGTGGCGATGACCGCGATCGATCCCGCCATGCTGCCGCGCAATCCCTTGGGCAAAATCCCCGCCCTGCAGACGCCGGAACATGGCTGGCTCTACGACAGCTTCGTCATTTGCGAATATCTGGATGGCCTGGCGGCGCCGTCGAGGCTGTTCCCCGGGCCGGGGCCGGCACGCGTCGAAAGCGGCCGACGGCATGCGTTGGGGAACGGCTTTCTCGACATCCTGCTGCTTTGGCGGACCGAGTTGACCCGCACGCCGCAGCATCCTGGCATCATCGCGGGCTTCGAGGCCAAGCGCACCGCGATCCTTGCGGTGCTGGAGCAGGAGGCACCGGCGCTCGCCGCCGGGCCGTTCGAGATCGGCCGCCTGACCATCGCCGTGGCGCTGGCCTATCTCGATTTCCGCTGGCCGGATTTCGACTGGCGCATCGCGCATCCGCGCCTCTCGGCGTGGGAGGCAACGATCGCTGCCCGTCCGGCCATGCAGGCCAGCCCCTTCATCGACGCCTGAGCGCTCCGAACCGCCTGGCCTCCAGACCAAGGTCGCAAGGCTTTGGTATGGAGCCCAGGATACCGGAGGTTTCTGCCCGGCGATTGATGACTAGAGCATGCTGCGTTCACATGCGTTCATGCAGCCCGCTCTAGCCTTTGTTGGATCGCGCGATTCAGCGCCTTCGGCGATTCCGCCTCAACGCATAGCGCTCTAGAAAAAGCTGCGACGCGCGGTCCAAGGCTTTGACCGCCGATATCAATCCTTCTCCCCGACATCGAAGCTGCGCAGGCCGATGCCCTGATCGAGCGTCGTCAGCCAGGGCGAGGCGACCAGCGTCTCCTGCGCATCCCGCAACCCCTGCGCCCAGCGCGCGGTCATTGTTGTACGGCTGAACTCGATATCCTTGTCGTGGCCGCCGCGATGGGTGGAGCGGTCGATCAGATGCGCGATGTCGACCTGGCGGCCATTCCGGCTATGGGAATACAGCAGTTGCGCTTCTGGCGTGGTCTGCAGCGCCGGCGGTAGTTTCTCCCACAACTCCCGATAGGCGTGTTGCAGGTTCTGCATCAGCCGCATCTGGTCGGTGCCGGCGCGGGTGCGGCTGGAGAAGCGGATATCCTTCTCCCGCTCCGCTGACTCGACCAAGTTGGTCGGCAACTTGCCGCGGGCAGGAAAGAGGTCGATCTGGAAGGCGAGGCGGCTGACCAGTGGCTGGCTCTCGATCACGTATTGCAGCGGGGTATTGGAGACGATGCCGCCATCCCAGTAGAAGCGGCCATCGATCTCCACCGCAGGGAAACCAGGCGGCAGCGCGCCGCTGGCCATCACGTGCTCCGGCCCGATGCGGATCTCGTTATTGTCGAACCAGGCGAAGTTGCCGGATTCAATATCGGTCGCGGCGACGCTGAAGCGGACCTCTTTGGCGTTAATCCGGTCGAAATCGACCACTTTTTCGAGCGTGCTGCGCAGCGCCGACGTGTCATAGATGCTGGGTGGCCCTGCTGGCTGCAGCCAGGAGAAGGGCAGCCGCGGCGAATAGAAGCCGGGTTGGCCCAGCACCAAAGCGCGCCAGGTGCCCAATTCCCGCCGGTCGAGGCTGCTGGGCCAGAGGGGCGGCGGTTCGGTAATCGTTTCCCAGAACAGGCGTAGCTGGGCAACGCGGCGTTCCGGCGCATTGCCGGCGATGATCGCGGCGTTGATGGCGCCGATCGAGATGCCCGCGACCCAGTCCGGTACGTAGGGGCTGCTACTCAGCGCCTCGTACACCCCAGCCTGATAGCTCCCGAGTGCGCCGCCACCCTGCAGGACGAGGGCGACGGACTTATCGTAGCTGGCCGGGCGGGGTGGGATGGCGGCATGGCGCGGCAGGGCGTCGGGCATTTGCTGTCTCCGCGCGAAATCGATCCCGCCGCGCGAACGCGACGGAAGCCCTTCTCCTATGCCACGATTGATCGCCATCGAGCAAATGTCGCAAGGCCCACCCTTGGGTTTGCCGGACGGGCGCCTTAGAGTGCGCGAGTCCCGTTAGCCGGAAAGGCCAAGCCCATGACGCCCCCGCGCAATTCAACCGCCGCCCGTGACATCGCCTACACGCTGCACCCCTACACCGACCACAAGGCGCATCTCGTGAACGGGCCGCTGGTGATCAACCGCGGCAAGGGCGTCCATGTCTTCGACGACCAGGGCAAGGAATATATCGAGACGGTGTCTGGCCTCTGGTGCGCCAGCCTCGGCTTCGAGAATGAGCGTCTGGTGCAGGCGGCGATGACACAAATGCGCAAGCTGCCGTTCTACCACAGCTTCACCGGCAAGTCGCATGAGCCGATGGTCGATCTGGCCGAGATGCTGATCGAGCGCGCGCCAGTGCCGATGAGCAAAGTCTTCTTCGCCAATAGCGGGTCGGAGGCGAATGACAGCGTCATCAAGATCCTGTGGTACATGCACAATGCGATCGGCAAGCCCGAGAAGAAGAAAATTATCAGCCGCCTGAAGGGCTATCACGGCATCACATTGGCGTCGGCTTCGCTCACCGGCCTGCCGGCCAACCACAAGCTGTTCGATCTGCCGCTGCCGGGCTTCATCCATGTCGGCACGCCGCACTACTACCACGGCGCCCTGCCCGGCGAATCCGAGGAGGATTTCGCCACCCGCCTCGCCGCGGAGCTGGAGGCGACCATCCTGAAGGAGGGGCCGGAGACGGTCGCAGCCTTCTATGCCGAGCCCTTCATGGGTGCGGGGGGCGTCATTATCCCGCCGGCCGGCTACTTCGAGAAGATCCAGGCGGTGCTGCGCAAGTACGACGTCCTGTTCTGCGTGGACGAGGTGATCGCCGGCTTCTTCCGCACCGGCAGCTACTGGGGCAGCCAGACCTTCGGCATCCAGCCGGACATCCTGGTCTGCGCCAAGGCGCTGTCGGCGGCCTATCTGCCGATCTCCGCCGTGCTGGTGAATGAGCGGGTCTTCCAGGGCATTGCCGAGGGCTCATCCACCGTCGGCACTTGGGGCCATGGCTTCACCTATTCCGGCCATCCCGTGCCGGCCGCCGTCGCCATCGAGACCCTGAAGATCTACGACGAGCTGGACATGCTGGGCCATGTCCGCAATGTCGGCCCCTATATGCAGGACCAGCTCCGCGCCCGCTTCGCCGACCACCCGCTGGTTGGCGAGGTGCGGGGCGTCGGCCTGGTCGCGGCGGTCGAGCTTTCGGCCGACAAGGCGAAGAAGCAGCCCTTCGACCCGGCGAAAAAAATCGGCGCGCGGATGGCCAAGCTTGGCGAGGAACACGGTCTTATCATGCGCGTGATGGTCAATGACAGCATCGGCTTCTCCCCGCCGCTGATCATCAGCCGGGCAGAAATCGACGAGATGCTCGACCGCGTTGGCCGAGCACTGGATGAGCTGACCGTCCAGCTCCGCCGCGAGCAGATCGTCGCGGTCTGAGGTGCCGGAGGAGAAGGCAAGGCGGCGCCGGTCGCGCCGCTCCTCGAGCTCGTCG
>Ga0114963_10003220_pt1 | contig 11132 bp, 7 predicted proteins | sample C_131016_EF_Meta_FD_87019 | JGI IMG/M metagenome (GOLD analysis project Ga0114963, IMG submission 87019) | Freshwater microbial communities from Lake Croche, Canada to study carbon cycling - C_131016_EF_MetaG | ecosystem: Environmental > Aquatic > Freshwater > Lake | place: Lake Croche, Canada...
ACTGGGTTCGTTTAAAAGTTGGTGCATTCGGCACAAATTGATAAGTAAATCAGGCACGGTCACAAAGAAATGTATCAACTTGGCAAAGAATTCCCCCAACTTGAAAATTCGTCGTAAAGCGATATTCGCACAGAACATCAAAGCATACCAAGGTGCTAAAAAAGGTTCTAAATTTGGAAAAAAGACTACCAGGAAGGTTCTTAAAAATAAGATTCCCAAAAGTCTTAAAAAATTAGCAAAGAAGTATTCAGTCAGGTTGACTACCAAACGTGGATACAAATCGGTACAACAAATTAAAAAACAAATTAAATTGCGGAAGTAATTAATAATAATTCAACATTTTATTTAAATCTTCAATGGAATACCTTACGTCTTGAGTACCTAGGTCAATTTCCTGTGCAGAAAAGTTTACTTCAGTATTATCTTGACGTACAAATGAATAATTAAATTCATGGATGAGAATCAAACCTAGATTGGTTAGTAAACATTTCTTAATTAATTCTTCCGATGATTCCTGAATGATAACTAATTCTTCTCTAAGATCGATATTCTTTCTTTTTTTTGCAAATGGATTTTTAGTATGTTTATCTATATCATCATTGCACATTGATGGATAATGTCCATAACGACTTCTATACATACTAATGAATTGCGCACATTGTTTAGTAGGTTGGTCTGTAGCAAACGATAGTATAGATTGTTTATCATTTATAATACTTGTATAGTACTTCGTTGGAGTCTTGGCAGTAAATTTGTATTTATTTACCGATACTATCACATTGACATTTTCGGGTACTTTGGAACTAATCATCATTAATTATTAATATTATTTATTTTTTTAAATATTATTAATAATTAAAATGAATTTTAGCAAGGTATTTAGAGAAAAACCCGGTGACGACACGGGTATGCAAACTCGCGTTTGGGGACCTGCGGGATGGTTATTTCTTCATTCCATCGCTCAAAATTATCCATGGAAACCAACCGAGGAACAAAAGGTTAACTACCTTTTCTTCTTCAAATTGGTAGGCAATGTACTACCTTGTCGGTACTGCAGGGAATCTTACCAGGGTTTTATAGAAGATCCCGATACACAACTCAATATCAATGTTATGAAATCAAGAGTAACGTTGGTAAAGTGGTTGTACTTGATTCACAATAAAGTAAATGAAAAATTAAATATTAGTACAGGACCGTCACTCAAAGAAGTATGGAACAAGTACGAATCGTTCAGAAGCAAATGTACAAAAAGTCCTGAAATCGTTGAAAAGATTAAAACAGGATGTTTGGACCCTCTAAAGGGTTACCGTAAAAAATGTGTAATAAACGTAGTTGAAGTTGATAAAAGAGGTAACGAATTTGGATTTGGAAAAAAGGTAAAAAGTAGTTCCAAGAAACAAATTAAATTGGTAAGTGTCAAAAAGTCCAACAGGGCGGGTAAAAAATTGATGGCAACGTTTGATGTTGGTGGTAAAAAACGTATCATTCACTTTGGATTCTCTGGAATGAGCGACAATACCAAACACAAGAATAAAGAACGTAGAAATAGGTACATATCTAGACACCGTAAAGATCTTGGAACAGGTGACCCAACAAGAGCAGGATACTTGAGTATGTTTATTCTCTGGAATAAGAATACCTTATCGGCAAGTATTGCTGATTATCGCCGACGGTTAGCAACTTACAATCGTACAGGTAAATTTCCAACCAAAATTAATTAATTAATAATTAAGTAATTAATAATATTATTAGTAATTAATATGAATAAATGATTGAAAAGAATGAAAAAATAAATCAACGGATATTTATTTTTTTTCCTTTACTAATATTATTTTATATTTCATTAAATAAAACGGTATTACCGAAGTACTCTACTATTGTTAATATATTATTTGTAACGCAGATTGTAGCACATGTAGTATTATTACTTTCAGGACTTAATTGCACACCCAAACAAAATAATATTTGTAATAATCTTGCTAAATTAATAGGATTTGTTTATTTATTTATTATTTTGGATTCAGGTAATAAATTAAAACACAAGAATTATTATTTTTATTTCTGTTTGTTTGTTATATTATACATAATCTTGTCACATTATATAACAATTTATCCTATTAAGGGACTATTCGAATACAAGGATGTTAGTCTTAATATATTTGAATTGAATACTTACATATTAATATTTTCTGATTTATTACACGAAAGAAAACTAAAGCATGAATTAGAAAATATACTAAAAGGGAATAACATTACAATGGTAGATGCAGGTGCGTATATCGGAGATACATCTATTTTATTAGCAAAAAAATATCCAAATAGTTTATTCTATGCTATAGAACCATCTGTTAAAAATTTTAATTTTATAACAAAAACAAAAAATAAAAATAATCTAGATAATTTGACTGTAATAAATTGTGTTTTAAGTAATGATAATTCATTTTATTCGGTGAAGAAAAATTTAGATCAACCAAATGCACAATACGAAATCGGTGAAGGTAATAATGGAATACAGAGTTATACACTTGACTCTCTAGTTAATTCCCAAACAATAAAAGGAAAAATAGGTATTCTACATTACGATGTAGAAGGTATGGAATTAGATGTATTAAATGGTTCAAAAAATACTATAGAAAGAGATAAACCTTATATTATTTTAGAATTTTTAAATACCAATCGATTAAGTCCAAACCAAGATTTAATTATAAAATTTCTTGTGGATCGTGGATATAACTACAAAATAATAGACGAAAATTGTTGTTTTGGAGACTTCTTCGATTTAAAAAAATGTAGAAATTTTTTATTTTATTATTAGTATTAATTTAGTATTCTGGGAGTACCATTATTAAGAATAATCGTATTCTTCAGGTTCATCTGGTTCATCGTAAAGATCGAGATTTTCAAGATCATCGAGTATTTCTTCATTTATTTGACATTCGGTGGCGACCTCTGTATCGGTTTCGTCACCAGAGTCAGAGTATTCTGAATCCGATTTTTCAGAGTATTCTGAATCACTGTTTTCAGAATCTGAATTTAACTCAGTTTCTATAAAGTGTGATTTATTTTTCTTTTTGGGAATGGGAATATTCTTGGGAGTATTCTTGGAATCCCGAAGGGTCCCGGAATAAGGAATATTAATTATGGGTTTGGAAAATATCCGGGAATAATAATCGTCCATGGATTCCTTGTGCGATTCCATAAGAACTGGTCCAGCAGTAACAAGATAATAAGTAATTCTAGTTTTTCTGTTTAATTTAAATTTAACTAGGGAATTGATTTCTTGAATGGTAATATCTTTTTTTGCAAGTTTATAAAATTTAAAGAGTGATTCCAGATTTTCGCGTAAATTTTCGTGTGGATTCTCTGGAAGTACTCTTTCACGTTGGGGAAGTACTAAACTATTATAATTGGGAGAATCACCTTTATGGATATTCATAAAACTGCAAGGTTGTTTTTTGGACTTACTCCATGTTTTAGTTTTCATATCCAAATTTTCTTTTACATGTCCACATTTAACTACAAATACGTTTCTTGTACTATCGTGGTATTTAAATAAAGGACCACCACACTCGCATTCAGAATAATCATTGTAATCGTCCAATGATATTTCGGGAATTCCGGAATACTTGTTGTCCAATCGTTTGAGAATACTCACTTGACTAAAATTCATTTGGACTACGGGACCCTACGGGTATTAATTAATTAATTAATTTCCAAATCATTAAGTAATTAATAATTTTGTAATAATTAAATAATTTTGGAATAATTAAAGATTCTGATATCTAGGATTTCCATTCAAAATACCTGAATAACCAGGTGAAGGTTTTCCTGGTTGAACAAGGTTGTAATACGAATATAGATAATTTTGGTTACTATTATTATTTATAAGACCAGGATCGACTTTACTACTTGAAAAAAGATCAGCACATCCATCAACCTTAGCAGAAAATCCTACACATCCAGAAGTAGTTGAACATAATTTAGATATATCGTCTAAATTACCTTGACATAATATATTATCGGTTGTATACTTATCGATAGTAGTAATAGGTGAACCATTTATTATAGTGTTACCAAAAGGTATATAATTCAAACTATAAGGATAATCGGTAGGAGTTAATGTAGAATCATAAGGAATATTATTTCCAATGTTATTCCATATATATAGATAAATAGGATTTATTATGGTTTTTTCTATTGCATAATCATCTGAAGTTGCATATATATATCCTAAAATACATGCTAATAAGTAAGGTTGATAAGGGTCTGTGCTAAGACTCCATATATATAAAAACTGATTAAATGAACCACCTGCATTAGCAATAACGTTAAGTTGTCTATATGTTATAGATATAGTACTCTTGTCATTTATATTATCATTTGCATACAAAGAGGTTATTTTTGGACTTATTGTATTGAAATTTATATAATTTTTAATACTATTTACATTTAGGTATTTGGAACCTATAATATCTACCGGGTTTATAGGTTTACCTATCAAAGCGTCATATAGATACGCGTATGCGTCTAATAAACGTGGACTTATCATAGTACTTGTAAATCTGGGTTCATTTAATAAATATCTAAAAAATCCATTCATTTTAAAATCTGTACCGGCAATACTTCCAAATTTATTATTTGCTTCCGGTATTGTATTAAATTCCATGGACTGTACATATTTAACACCTGCTCCTTGTTTTGATACAAAAAATCTAATTGTTTTTCTTGAACTTAGTCCGTATTTTTTCGATCTAATTACAAATATATCTGCTACTCTATTTACAAAATCCACAAAAGGATTTAAATAATTCCCTGTATATTGACTCCATCTAAAATTTTTATCTACAACTGCACTATAAGCATTGGTAATAAGTAAATTAGGTCCGATAATAGATGTCATAGTTTCATTATTAAAACCTCTTGCAATGGGGTCGTTATTTGCACCTACATAATACTGAATTGCTGTATAAAAGTTATCAAATGCTTTCGTTATGTTATTTATAGTTGGAGTATCATATTCTTTGGAGAAAATGTATCTGATATTCTTATTATTATTAATTGTTGTATAATATATAGTATTATTTGAATCGGCGTATTTATATATTATATAACCCCAATTGCCATTGCCATCTTGATAAAACTTAGCAAAATCTTTTTGGAGAATATTCCAGGAATCATAATAATGAGCGTAAATGTCTTTTATGCTTGCTACTGAAAATTCTGTTCTAAAATATGGATCTATACCACCTGCCATTTCTTCTAATTCACCATCAGTGTAAAAAATATTTATGTCCATATATTCATTAATAATAAATTCTCTTGCCATATTTGAATACATATAGATAGCACTATTATTATTGTTATTTGCGACATCGATCATCTGTTGAGGAGTTAAACTCAAGTAGTATGTCATGTGATAAGTGACGTTTATTTCATCCCAAACACCTACATATTTTTTAAGTGTATCAAGATCAGGAGGATTTTTATTATATGCACTCAAAAAATCTGGAGATGCATGTACATCCGATGATAATATTTGTTGCATTGTATTACTGTATTCCAATCTTGACTTTATTTCATCTTCTTTTATTAACGTTGCCTTTTCTCTTTCTCTTCTTCTCTTTTTAGCTCCCTTCGCAGATTCGATAATATTAAAAAGAACTAAGGCTATTGCGACTACTGCTAAAAGAGCCAAACCTGGAAGTAGAGTTGCTGAAACCGCTGCTGCAATAGCAGAAGAAACTTGTGCCATACCTACAGCTATAGTTCCAAGTAACGGTGAAGCCGCTGTAAGGGTAGATGCAAATGATAGTGCTGCTGATGAAAGATATGCACCTGCTGTTATGAAGACGTTATAGAAAAACGTAGATGCTATTCCTACATTTGCTACGGCAGATGCTCCTAATACATATGTAGCGCCAGAAACAATAGATGCAGATGCCGATGCAGCTATTCCTGCTATTCCTCCGTATGCCACTAAAGCGGCATCGACAGATGTATATGCCCATACAGCTGCCTGAATTATACCTTCTATAACATAAAATGGGGCCACAATCTCCAAAGCATCTGTAACTAAAATTTTTGCTCTACCAAGCGGTTTTTGTTTCCTCCACTGACCTACTTCTTGATATATCATCAAAGCAATCGATCCAAATAATAAAACATTTCCTACAAATTCTAATGCCAACAACGTAGATGATCTAACAAATAGTCCTCTTTCTGCTATCGATAACTCCGATATACTCACTTTTGATAGAGCAGTCACGTCTCTTGCTGCTGCAGCATTTCCAATAAGTTTTGCTTTTTCGGTCAGAGCTTCTGCTGGACGAGTGAACACCATTTTGGCCTTAGTACCAAGTAGACTATCTGTATCTTTTATTATATCAGAAGCATCTTCCGTTAATTGAGATGCAAGATTACAATCTCCACTTGCTCCAATAGGGTCGTATGGTGCATCGGGAGTTGATGAAGTTATATGTGATTGTTTAGAACCAGGAAATTGGGATATCTTCATTCCGGATGTTTCTCCGACACTTGATACTCGCCCCCTTTCGCCGAAGTTTTTTAAATAACTCTCTTCTTTTAGAAATTGTGCTCTATCTGCATCTAACCCATCTCTCATATTTTTGGCAGCATTATTAGCAGCTGTTTCGGTTGGACCACCTGCCGCTGCTTCTGCCGCTGCTGCCCGAGCAGCGGCATCTGCCGCTCTTTCTTGTGCTTCGGCCACCTCTCTGGCCGCTTGTGCTTGTTCTGCTAACCGTGACGCTTCTGCTGCGGCTTCTTGTGCTGCATTTGCCGCATTTCTTGCATCTGCTGCTTGTTCTGCCGCTATTCTTGCAGATTCCGCCGCTGCTGCCCTTTCAGCAGCCGTTGCAGCAGACTGTTCTGCTTCTGCCAATAGTGCTGCTAATCTTGCAGCTTCTTGTTCAGCTGCTTGTGCCGCTTCTTCGGCAGCTTGAGCAGCTGCATCTGTAGCAGAAGTTCCACTTTCACCAGTTCCACCTTGACCAGTTCCACTTTCACCAGTTCCACCTTGACCAGTACCACTTTCACCAGTACCACCTTCACCAGTACCACTTTCACCAGTTCCACTTTCACCAGTTCCACTTTCACCAGTTCCACTTTCACCAGATTCCCCCTTACCCTTTTCGTCCTTACCCTTACCCTTTTCGTCTTCACCCTTACCCTTTTCGTCTTCACCCTTACCCTTTTCGTCTTCACCCTTACCCTTTTCGTCTTCACCAGATTTATCCTTGCCCTTTTCATCACCGGATCCCCCCTTACCCTTTCTTCCTAAGGCATCTAGGATAAGGCCCAATAAATAGTCTAGGAAATTTGGTTTTGGCATATTCGAAATCAAAAATATAACTATTAAAATAATAATTATAATTATAATTAATTTTAATTTTGATTTTTCCATTTTTTAATAAATAAATATATTAGTATCAATTAATAAAAAGTAATATTTTTATTTAGTAAAAAAATGCGTAACATTTTTAAATTTGGTAACATTAATATGAAATCACCATTAGTTATAGTCGGTGCAATAGTAATGGTAATCGTTATAGTAATAATAATAATCACCATGAATAATAATAATCCATCAGCAAACGATACAACTGCAACGGATACAGACAAGGCAGCAGCAGACCAGAAAGCAGCAGACCAGAAAGCAGCAGACCAGAAAGCAGCAGACCAGAAAGCAGCAGACAAGGCAGCAGCAGACAAGGCAGCAGCAGACAAGGCAGCAGCGGAAGCAGCAGCACAAGCACAGATAGACGCAGCAAAAGCAGCAAAAGACAAGGCTGATGCTGAGGCTGCCGCTACAAAAGCAAGGATAGACGCAGCAAATGCAGCAGCACAAGAGAGTGCTAACCAAGAGGCAGCAGCTCTGGCAGCAGCGGCAGCACAACAAGCAGCACAAGAGAGTGCTAACCAAGAGGCAGCAGCTCGGGCAGCAGCAGCAGAGCGGGAGCGCCAAGCAGCTGAACAACAAGCAGCAGAAACCAGAAGAGTAGCAGAATTAAGTGCCGCAAAATCAGGTGTTTTAACGGTAAAATCAAATGTTTCAAGTGTATTTTCTTCAATTTCTACAAAATTAGTGGAAGCTCGTGCACCATTACCAGAAATTACCAATAAAAAAAACGACACAAATGCATTATTAGCTCTTCCGCAAAAAATAGATTTTTATCTTCAACGTTGGTCAAATGCTTATTCAGGAGGAGTTCCTGCTGATCCGGGCCGTAAATGGCTTGTGGAAGATTTAAGACCTGTGTTGCATGATCTTGTTGTGCATAATAATGAAATTCTTAATTTTGCACAAGATCGAGCTAACAATTCAGCACAAGTTTTAGAGTGGGCAAATGGAGATATCGGTTGGGCACAAAGTTCTTATGATCTTGCACAATCCGATAATAATAACGCAATTAGCGCAAATGATGGGGCACAGGCAGCAACAATAATCGACACTGTAAATATATTTAAAACACAGGCAGATAACGCTTACATTGACATAGGGAATCAATTAACAAACATAACGACTGCCGTAACAAATGTTAATACCAATCTTGGTAGAGCTAGAGATGAATATTCCTACGCAATCGATAATATAGTAACTCCAATAATAAATGCTGCGGTAGGACCAAAATTTAATGGAGGACAAGGTACTCTCGGAGGGACGCTCCAAGTAATGAAAAATTTTCTATATGATGAATTAATAACTAATTTTCAAACTAATTTTATTGACAATCCAGGTGGACATGTAAAATATGCTCATCAAACAATATATAATAAATGTATTGTTATAGTATTAAATCAAAATGAACCTGGTATATCATTCTTGAGCACAACAATGCTTCCAGGAAATCTTAGATTATTTTCATCTTTACAATACCTTAATTCAACTAAAAACTGTGCTATATTATTATTAGATGATCAAAAAAATTACACGTACTCACGTAGTGCATTTGGTCCAAATAAATCAGATGTTACATTATACGACCAATATTATTTTGATTATTCTTACTCGGACCCTGCTTTACAGAGTACACCTGTTGGGGCATATAATTGGATAATTGAACAGATAAACAGAAGTAATAATGATGATTATCCTTTAATTTCTGAACAAATAAGACTACCTCCTCTAAGACTAGATACACAAATTACGCAGGGATTACTACCACTTTTAAATCAAGGTCTTGCTAAATATGCTTATTGTTTAGACGCAGGTCGTAAAATAGCATATTGCAAACAATATTATAGTAGTACTAACACGGATAATAAACCAGGAAAATGGTACGAAATTGACGATAGAAGTGGATTTACTTCTTATAGTAATTTTTATCAATATAACGGTGATCTATATTGTATAGGAACTGGTCCTAGACGTATTTATAGAAATAGTCAAAGATTGGCGGATTTTGAAAATAATACAAATGCTGATGGAGCACCTATACTATCAGGTGGATGGTCGCAGGTAACTTTTGGTGGAACTATTATTGGTTCAGGTAAAAATATCGAAGGTCAAACAATTCCAGATTGGTGGGAATTTACCGATTTCCTCATTTTATCGGACAATACACTTGTACTAATGACTTTGAATCGACCTCGTGCATTACTTTTAGGTAAAACTCCAAACGGTCCATGGACATCTGTATTCTCTGCAGCGGATAATGCGAATAAATTATTATTTTGGAGTGGAGTTTATCCAATGATATTATCACGAACTCTTGTTTCACAGTGGCAATCTAATGGTGCTATTGCCGGTTTAGATAGTTTAGTAGGAAAATATGTTTTTATGGGAGCAAATGAAGATGACCATATAATTATTATACAATACAGTGGTTACTCAAGTGGCGGATTTGATATGAATACCAATAATAGTAATAAACCGATAGTAATACCAAGTACATATGCAAGACAATGGGGCGCTTTATTTGTTCCTCATAATATTTTTGGATCTTTGATTTATTCTTATGGTAGGAGGTTTTACATATCATATAACGGTCTAGTAGGAAAATGGGACACACCAAAAACACTATTAGGAGGAAGTTCCTCAACTGGAATTACACCCGTACCTCCACAAGTATGGGGACCATCAGGAAGTACTACTGATAATATGGAGATGGCAGGAGGCGATTCTATAGGTGAAGGTGTAATATGTTATTCATTTAATTGGTAATTAATAATATTAATTAATACTAAGAATAATGTGTTTCTCTGCCGATGTTTCGTTGGGTACGTTTATTAGTGGACTAATATTTTCCGTGTTGTGCTTTAGTCTCGGAACTGCAGAAGCGAAAATAATTGGTGTATTCTTTGGATTTGTAATATTTATGCAACTGATTGAATATTTATTATGGAAACACCAAGAATGCGATCAGTACAATAAAAACTTAACAATTGCAGGTATGATATTAAATCATCTACAACCAATAGTACTATTCCTTGCAGTAATATTGTTCAATAGGAATATTCCAAGTAATAATTTAAAAATCATGATTATGGTACTATTAATGTATGTGTCAGCAATAATTCCATATTCACTGCAATTCAACAAATTTTGTACTCAAAAAAGTAAAGAATCGAATAATCACCTAGTATGGAAATGGAACAATATGGATCGTGCCGGAACGGTTTATTTAATATTTTTAATATCCATGATGGTAATTACCTTTCTCGGAATGCCTACACATAAAGTAACACATACTCTCGTTGTTTTATTATCATTTGTCATAAGTACAATAATATATGGAAAACAACAAGTTGCAGGTGCATTGTGGTGTTTTATTGCCGCATTTGCTCCGTTGGTTTACTTCATCACTCAAAAAATTAGTTCACAAACCTAAATTGCTCAAAGTCGAGTACCACCCTTTTTATGGAATTATTGAATAATTCTTTATTCTTTGTTGAATAATAATAAATTAACATAAGCATCGCGTCCGATATGTCGTGTTTGCGGATATTATTGTAAAAGTTACTAAAACTACATAAGTATTTACTTGCAATCTTTTCTGATTCCATCTTGCGTTTGGAATAATCCCTAGACATCATGAAATACTTAATAATTCTTCCCGGATTCATTAATACCACCTTGTTTCTATATTTTGTAAAAAGTAAATCCTGTACAT
>Ga0114963_10003222_pt1 | contig 11121 bp, 7 predicted proteins | sample C_131016_EF_Meta_FD_87019 | JGI IMG/M metagenome (GOLD analysis project Ga0114963, IMG submission 87019) | Freshwater microbial communities from Lake Croche, Canada to study carbon cycling - C_131016_EF_MetaG | ecosystem: Environmental > Aquatic > Freshwater > Lake | place: Lake Croche, Canada...
AGCCACCATAGCCAGACCAATCGGTCGGCCAGGCGACTACCTGCTCGGTTGGGAGCGAGCATGGCACCCAACGAAAGATTGGCGGTCAACAGGAGCAAGCCGATAACGAAGACGCTGGCAGCATTCATGGATGTACCTCACCAGAAAGTCGTCCATCCCGAGCTCTACGCAAGGGGGAATGTTTGTCGAAATACGTCCTCATCCGCAGCTTCACCGTGCAAAAAATCTCGCGTTGCCCACCGTCGCCTTCAACACCGGTGGCAGCGCGCCTTTTTCCAAAGCCACCACCAATGTGTGTTCGCCGCCTTGCTCAAAGGCAAAACTGCCGTTTTGAGCCGGCTTTCCATCCACCCAAAACGACTGGCTTCCTTCAACTTGCAGTTGGACCGTTCCCGAAGAGCCCAGTCCAAACTTTGCCACAGCGTACACCTTGGGAGCTGACTCCGCCGCCAGCGCCATTTCCAAGTGTTCCGGCAACAACCGCCCATCGGTGAGCGTGTAGGCGACCGGCGCGCTCACCGGAGTCCGTCCCGCGTGGGCATCCTCCGCTTGCGCCGTGATCCGCCATGCGCGAGCGACTCCGCCGTTGCTGGCGTCGAAGGCACCGGGACGTCCCACTGAGCCTAGGAAGGCAAACAAGTTGGTTTTTTCCTCTTCACTCAGACCGTCCGTCAACCCGTTGGGCATCAGCGAACCGACCACTTCGGAGCTCTTTATTTTAGCCTTGGGTACATCAAATTCCACTCCGCCCGGCAGCCGCACCTTGATGACTTCGCTGTTTTCTTCAAAGGGAATGCCTGTCACTGAAGCACCATCGGTCAACATGTAATTTACGCCATGATACCCCTCCTTCACCTTTGCGGACGGGACAAGCACACTTTCAATGACGTAATCCAGAGGCGCGCTGGCGCCCAGCGTCGACATGTCCGGGCCAAACTTTCCACCGGCACCTCCAATCATGTGGCATTGCACACAGTTTAACTTGGTGCTGTGGTAAAGCCGCTCGCCTTTCAACGCATCGCCTTGTTCCTGAACCAGTTTGACCCAAGCTTGAAGCGTCTTTCCGGGATTAGACGCCATCGCTGATTTGTCCGACAACGCCTGTTCCAAACCCCCGTCGCGGCGTCCCAACTCACGCGCCGCAGCCAGACCGGCTTCCCGTGCCAACGCTGGCAGGCCTGCTCGCCATTCGCGCGCCGCAGCCGCAGTCGCCGCCGGATTTGCACCGGTTAAGGCGCGCCAGACGGACAGCGCTTCCTCTTTATTCACAGCATGTTGCAGCCAGTCATGCGCCGCTGTGTTCGCTTCTTCCGCACGTGTACGCGCCAAAATTCCCAGAGCGAGAAGACGTACTTCGGTTGGCCGTTCCGCACCCAGCAAAAGGCGCGCTTCCTTGGCGGCAGCTTCGCCACCCAAAAGGCGCAAGCCTTCGGCGCCGGCGGTGCGTTGTGCTGGAACATCTCCTGCCGCCGCTGCGCCCATTTCTTTCGCAAGTGCCTCCATTTTCCAATGACCCGCCAAAGTCAGAGAGCGCACGCGCACGCTGTTTTCTTTGCGAGCGACAAAATCCGCCAGTGGCTTCAAATCGCCCGTTGGCCTAACCCCGCGTACCGCTGCCGCGATGAGTGCTTCACATCCCTGAGTAATGACCGTTGGGGATTGGCCGGGCTGCAATAACACTTCCCACAATTTGCGCGCTTCTTCCGGCCCGCCTGCGTACCCGATAAGCTGCGTCCACGGGCCGGAACCGTCCGTTGGCAGGGTGAAGTTCTTTAATACCGCGCTCAACGCAGGTGCGGCCTCCGTCGCGTCCAGTGCAAGCAGCCGATCGCGCAGCTGTGTCTCGCGTCCTTTCCAATCCCAACGTCCCTCCACAAGAGCCTTGACCCAAAAACGCCCCGCCTCACGCATGGAAAGCTTCAACGCAAAATTGTACTGTTCATCCCCTTTGATTGGCGTTTCCGCTGCCTCTGCCACCAATTCGGAAGCCTGCGGGCCAGGAATGCGTGACAGCGCACGCAGCGCTTCCACCCGTACTCTTGGCGAGGAATGCTTCACGAGCTCGCCGAGGCGCCGCATGTTTTGCGCGTCCGCTCCGAGTGCACCACGCCAGCGCGCTTCCCACGCCGCCCCCGCAACATCTTGAGCGTGTAACCCGTTCGCCGCAGCCTCGGCGCCCAAAGCGCCAGCACGTACGAACGCAGCCGCCAAGTCCGCTTCCGGCGTATTCTTGCCCTTTCGCCACGCTTCCAATGTCTCAAAACCTTGTTTGCGCAAACGGAGACTAAGTTGTTGCCGGGCTTGCTCTTGCTCCCAGCCGTTATTTGAGAGCAACGCCGACAACAGATCCGCTGTTTCACGCCCAAACACTGGCGTCCACGCCACCGGCGTTCCGTCTTTATGCGCAATGCGCCAGATCCGGCCACTCACTTTGTCACGACGCGGATCGCGAAAATCGACTTCGCCATGGTTGATTACGGGATTCGTCCAATCGGCGACATACAAAGCGCCGTCGGGCCCCAGCTTCAAATCAACCGGCCGGAAACTCTGATCAGCCGTGCGAACCACATCTGGTTGATCAGCAGTGGCATAAGCACTTTTCGATGGCTCCGATTTGTTCAAGTCCTTAATGGAAAAACGCACGATGCGATGCGCTCGAAAATCATTGGTGATCGCATTGCCCTGCCACGCCGCAGGAAAAAGCGGGCTGCGTATAATCTCCAAACTGCAAAACTTCGGATACCCTCCACCGCTGACTCCCGGCATGACTCCTTTTGCTCCCTCGGAAGGGCTGAAAGTCGCGCCCGGAAAGGCCCAACTGAGCCCAGTACTTCCCGCGCCATCTGTGAGGAAAGATTGGCCGTCTGCGTCTGTTTGATGACCCCAATTGTTTACAAGTCCCTTGGCAAAGACCTCGACGCGTTCGGTGCGCGGATCGTAGGCGAGCACGCCGCCGGAGTTTAGACGGACAACGCCCCAGGGCGTTTCCATGTGGCTGTGGATGTAAATGCTTTGACTGCAATAAAGTCGACCATCCACCCCCCAATGCAGAGAATGAATCGTGTGATGCGTGTCCTCGGTTCCAAAGCCGCTGAGCACCACTCGGCGGCGATCGGCTTTACCGTCGCCATCAGTGTCAGTCAGTTCGAGCAGTTCCGTCGACGCGCCTACGAACGCACTGTCGCGACCGTCCTCGCGCGGCGCAGGGGCGACACCCGTGGGGATGAGCAAATCGTCGGCAAAAAGCGTGCCCTTATCGGCGTGACCAGTGTGTTTGGTGTCTTCGAGGATCAGCACCTTGTCCGTGGGATACGCGCCGGGTTGGATTTGAGGGTAAATTGGCGTGGACGCGACCCAGAGGCGGCCCTTGGCGTCCCAGTTCATTTCCACGGGCTTGGAGAGGAGCGGATTTTCCGCCCATAACGTCATTTCCAAACCGTCGTCCAGAGTGAACGCGGGGGCGGCGTTGGGCGAAGGCGCAGGATTGTTGGCCGGTAACTCAGGCAATTCCGGCGCCTGTTTCCCGTCACGCAAAGCGACGATGGCGGCATCCGCTTTTTCCAACAGAGCGTCGAATTGCTCGATTTCAACGGCATTGCGACCCTGTTCTCTTTTGCGGAACCCGAAAATGTAAGTGTGATTCGCGGGACGCCAGCGGTGGAAAAACAGCTCGTTTTTGCGCTGCAACGCCTTGCGAAGTTGGGGCGACGCTGGCGCGGTGTTGGATACGGTCCAGCCGAGTTCGTCTGCAACGGCCGCCGCCCAACGTTCGAGGCCGTCCGCCGACGGGTGAATGCCGTTGTCGGTGAGCATCTGTTGCGCATCCGCTTGCGCCACAGCCGCTTGATCCACAAAACGTGCACCGCGTTCGGTGGCGAGTTCACGAATCACCTGCGTGTACCCCGCCAGCAGGGCGTTGTGCGCTGCGGGATCCGGCAGACCGGGGCGCGTTCGACGCAAATCCTCGTGGCGCAATGGCGCAAGCAACACAAAGCGCACGGGGTTTTCGGACGTCTGCGAAATGACATCCATCAGCGCGGCGAGATCCGCCTTGAACTTGGCGGGCGAAAAATCTGTCCCGTACCGCGTGGGATCCGCGTTGAGATTGGGGTCGCCGGAGCGAGCGGTAATTTCCTCCAAACTGGCAGCCATTCCGTATCCGAGGACAGCCACAGTAGGCTTAACTAGAGCTACTTGTGCGCGAATTCGCTCCATGCCGACTGGTGCCGGATCAAAGCTGGCGCGCGACACACCCGTAGGCAAATCCGCGCTGAAGGCGAGGTTGCGCACCGTGAAAGGCACCTTGGCGAAGTGGCGCGTGAGGCGCATTTCGAGAGCGGCAGCAGACCCTTCGCGTTCCAAAAGCGTGTCGCCCAGAAGCAGAACGCGGTCGCCGGGACGCACTTCAAAAGGTGCTCCAGGATTGGCCACAGCCGGCGCGACAAGCGCAAAAGGGAGCAGAAGGGGTAGAAATTTCATAGTTCTTCTAGGGAATGACGGGGGATTGACGAGGGGGAGTACGCGGCTGGTGGAAAACGCGAACATTACGGGCCGCTCTCCGACCATGAAAAAGAATAGGACGCATTCCAATGGAAAAAGGGCAGCGTTGTGCATCCATCTTGCGTCCAGCAACGCTTCAGTCTTCCGTCTTTTGCCGCATCGCACAGAATAGCGCGCTTTAGCCATGCCAGAGACCACGCCCAACAGCTCCAATCTTTCTCCAGATGACATCCAATGGATTCCCAGCTCCATTTTGGAAAGAGTCCGTCTCGAAACCCTCTTCCCAACGCCAGCTCCAGTCACGATCGACTACGGCTGCGGAGAAGGCGCCTTCGTGCTAGCCATGGCTAAGCGGCACCCGGAACAGAATTTTCTCGCCACCGAACGCCTCGCGCTCCGTGTCGAAAAGGTGTGTAAAACCGCCGCGCGCCTTGGGTTGTCGAACATCCGTGTGCTGCGTTTGGAAAACCTGTACGTGGCAAAGTTTATTCTGCCGCTGAATGCCGTTTCCTGCAGTTACGTCTGTTTTCCCGATCCCTGGCCCAAACGCGCCCATCAAAACCGCCGCCTCGTTCAACCTGAATTCCTCGACGCTGTTCGGGCCACGCTCCTTCCCGGCGGCGAACTACGGCTCAAAACCGACGACTTACCCTACTTTCGTTGGATGGAAAAAGTAATCACCGATAGCACGGGCTGGGAGCGCCTCGACTGGCCGGATGATTCGGATTTGCCGTTAACGAACTTCGAAGCCCGCTTTATCGCTCAGGGGTTGCCTATTCACCGCACGATATTGCGCAAACGCGTCGACGAGCTTTAACCCGAAAATGAATTTCACGCGGAGCTGCGGCGAAATACAAATTACCATAGCAAAAGGATTTCTGTTTTTATTCTTCCGCGTTTCCGCTCGTCCGCGTGACAACCTCTTTTCCCCTTAACTTTGGAGTTAAGTTTCGACAGTTAGCCCTTTCCAGCACTTCATTCCGTAGAGCCGACGTGCGACTCCCACAAAGCGTCGACTGTTGGTTTGATACAAGTGATTTACTCATAAAAGAACGCTGTTTTATCGCAACAGATTCCCAAAAATCCATTGACGTCCCACGTAGGCGGCTACTAGATTTCCGCCCCCCGAATTCTAGGTGTCGCAGCCTTTAGAATTCGTTTTGCCGCCTCCGAAAAATCTAACGAATTCATCTGCGTTTTGAAAACACCATTAGTGTTCAACGCTCGGTTTTCCGCAAATTAACCCAGAGGCAACTTTCTATGTCCGAAGAACTTTCATACGTCCTCGTAACTCCGTACTCCATCCGCAAGTCTCGGACGGGTGCGATTTTATCCAGGCTGATCTCCCGAACAGCCTTGGAATTAGTTGCGGCGCGCATGTTCAAGCCCAGCAAACCGCTGGTCGACGCCTTCTCAGAGACGATCGTGACACATGAACACGATTCGCACAGGGAAGTTCAGGAGCTGCTGAAGCAGTACGTGCTCAAAAATTTTTCTCCCACCGAAGTCCACCAGCCACGCGTGCTGCTACTGGTGTTCAAGGGAGAAAATGCCGTCGAAAAAATCCGACTCGCAGTGGGTCATATTTTGCACGACGACCCCGCTGGTCAGACCATTCGGGACACATTCGGCGACTATATTACCGATAGTCACGGCAATGTGACCTATTTCGAGCCAGCCGCCCTTGCGCCTCAAACCGCTGAGGCCGCGAAGCACGACCTCCTTCTCTGGGCCAGTTACTCTGACAAAGACGGCGGTATCTTGGACTCTTCCGTGAATTTCCCTCAAGGTGCTGCTGTGGAAAAAACGTTGGTGTTGATTAAGCCCGACAACTTCCGCGTCCCAAGCACCCGACCTGGCGGTGTCATGGATGTCTTTTCGCGTTCAGGCTTGTACATTGTCGGCTTCAAGGTTCACCGCATGAGCGTCGCCCAGGCGGAACAGTTCTACGGCCCTGTTCTCGAAGTGTTGCAAGATAAACTCAGAGAGCCTGCGGGTAATCAGGCCGCCAGGGCGCTGGAAGCCGAGTTCGGCATCCCCATTAGCGCTGATACGCGTGCCAAGTTGGGCGAAATTCTTGGCCCTGTAAACGGTCGCGAAAACTGGGAGCAAATTGTCAAGTTCATGGCAGGTCGCAAACCCAGCGATTGTCCCGAAGAGCTCCGCAACTCTCCAGGCACTGAGAAGTGTATCGCCCTTGTGTACCAAGGCGTCGATGCTGTACGCAAAACGCGTGAAGTTCTGGGGCCAACAGATCCGGCCAAGGCGCCTCCCGGCTCCATTCGCCGTGAATTCGGTCAGACCATTATGATTAACGCTGCGCACGCCTCTGATTCCCCCGAAAATGCAGCGCGGGAAATGGCTATTATTGGTGTGGCAGATAATAATTTTAAGGCGTTGGTCGAGGACTGGTACTCGCACTAACCGCAGCTAATACACTAGAGAACACTAGCTCCTCCCCACCACCCACTTCTTTTCAACCGACTTCAACCACCCTTTCCATGGAACTCGCTCACCGCGCCACTATCCTTACCCCGTCCCTGACTCTCTCCATCGACTCGAAGGCCAAGGCGATGAAAGCCGAAGGACTCGACGTCTGCAGCTTCGGAGCTGGTGAACCAGACTGCGATACTCCTGAACACATCAAGGCCGCCGCCATGGCCTCTTTGGACGGTGGCTTCACGAAGTACACGCCTTCCAGCGGCATTCCAGAGTTGCGCCAAGCCATCTCTGAAAAATTCAAGCGCGACAATCATATTGATTATAAATCGTCGCAGATCATTGTTTCTAACGGCGCCAAGCACTCTTGCTACAACGCAGTCCTCGCCGTCTGTCAACCTGGCGATGAAGTCATTATTCCCGCACCCTACTGGCTGTCTTACCCCGAGATGGTTCGTCTCGCGGGCGCGGAACCCGTCATCGTGCACACCACGGAAGCCAACCAGTGGAAAATGACACCGGAAGCCTTCGAGGACGCGATGACGCCGCGCACGAAAATGGTGATCATCAATTCGCCCGGCAACCCGACTGGATCGGTTTACACGAAGGCCGAACTTGAAGCGCTGGTAGAGATTGCTGCCGAAGAAGACATTTGCATCTTATCCGACGAAATCTACGAGAAACTCACTTACGATGGTGCTGAACATGTGTCTGTCGCGTCCCTTTCTCAGAAGGCGTACGACCTGACCATCACGATCAACGGCTTTTCCAAAGCCTACGCCATGACAGGCTGGCGGCTTGGTTACCTCGGTGCTCCTGAACCCGTTGCGAAGGCGATCGACGCCATTCAGAGTCACTCCACCTCGAATCCCTGTTCGTTCGCCCAGCAAGGCGGGCTCGCCGCGCTCAAGGGTGACCAAACGCAGGTGGAGGAAATGCGCCAGGAGTTTGATCTTCGGCGCCAGTACATGGTGCAGCGTCTTGGCTCAATTCCCCGCGTGAGTGTGGTGGAACCCAAAGGTGCTTTTTATGTCTTAGCAAACATCGCGGCTTTCGGTCTCACCTCGAGCAATTTCGCGGAACGTCTTCTTACCAAGCATCATGTCGCAGTAGTCCCCGGCATTGCTTTCGGAGATGACAGAACCATCCGTCTATCCTACGCCACTGGTTTGGATACGATCAAAAAAGGCTTGGACCGACTCGAAGAGTTCTGCAACACCTTGTAATCCAAGACTATCGTAGTTTTCCATTAGGGTGCTCTCGGGGTTATCAGAGATAGTTCATTCTTTTTCCTTGCCTCAGCTTCCCTTCTCAAATTGGATTTCCCTCCCCCTTAGCAAGCGCACCTTTAATCCTCACCGTTGGTCCTTGGGCGGCTGATCCGATCAGTCCGTCGTCCTGCGCCAAGGGAAACCCGGTGAATTTAGAAAACCAAGCCGTTTTTGCGGCTCATTATTCCTATGACAGTTCGTCTCGGCCGTTTCGAAATGCCGTCCTCTCTGATTAAAGACGAGGCTTCGCGCACAGACACTTACGCGAAATTCATCGCGGAACCCTTTGAAGCCGGTTACGGCCACACCGTGGGCAACTCGCTCCGCCGCGTGCTTCTCTCCTCCCTCGAAGGAGCAGCAATTACGGCCGTCAAAATTCAGGGTGCAAACCACGAATTTCAGACTCTTCCTCATGTTGTTGAAGATGTTACCGACATCATCCTCAACCTCAAGAAGGTGAAGTTCAAGGCCCACGACCACGAAATCCGTAATTTGACGATCTCCGTTAACAAGGAAGGCGCTGTCACAGCAGGCGACATCCAAGACTCCGCACAGTGCGAAGTCGTGAACAAAGATCAGTTGATTTGCACACTCGACAAAAAAGTCAAATTTGACGCCGAACTCGAAGTTCGTGTCGGCCGCGGTTTCGCCACGGGCGACGCAAACAAACGTCCCGAGCAGCCCATTGGCATCATCGCGATCGACTCCATTTTCTCACCCGTTACCCGAGTCAAGTACGCCGTTGAAAACACCCGTGTGGGACAACGGACAGACTACGACAAGCTCATCCTCGAAGTCTGGACCGACGGCCGCCTCACTCCAGAAGAAGGCCTTGTCCAAGCCTCGAGCATCCTGAAACGCCACTTCGAACCCTTCTATGGGTACGACGAAAACGCTGTTGAATTTGCCGAGGAACAACCTCAGCAGAGTCAGGAAAACCAGAAGCTCAAAAAGCTTCTCAATATGAGCGTTAACGAAATCGAACTCTCGGTACGCGCCGCTAACTGCCTCAATAACGCCAACATCACGACAGTCGGGCAACTGGCGCAAAAATCGGAAAACGAAATGCTCAAGTACCGCAACTTTGGTAAAAAATCTCTCAACGAGATCAAAGATAAGTTGCAGCAGCTCCAGCTTTCTCTCGGTATGAAGTTTGAGTCCGGCTTGGTCGACATCAATTCTGCTGATACTTCCCTCAGCCCACGTTAACCACCTCGCCAGCGGGCGCGTCTCAGCCTCCGAGAGCTCGAAGCGCGCCACGCTCCTTTTAAGTTAATCCCTCCGTTAGTTTTCATTTACACCTCCGATTTTTAGTCTCCCATGCGCCACCAAAAGAAAACCGTCAAACTTGGCCGCTCTCAGTCCCATCGCGACTCTCTGTTAGCAAACCAAGTCATTAGCCTGATCGAGCATAGCCGTATCAAAACCACTTTGGCCAAGGCACGCGCCGTGCGTCCCCTCGCCGAAAAGATGGTCACGATCGGCAGAAAAAATACGCTGCACGCTCGTCGTCTTGCTCTTTCCTATCTCCATCACAATCAGGCAGCCGTCAAGGCGCTGTTTGAGAAAGTTGTTCCTCGTACCGAGGGCCGTCACGGCGGCTACACCCGTATCATCAAACTTGGCCATCGTCACAGTGACGCCTCCGAAATGGCCTACTTGGAATGGGTGGATCAGGCTCCCGCGCAAACAAGTGCCACTCCAGCTACTGATGCTGCTACGACTGCAACACCAGCAGCGGAAGCCCACGAGCATACCCCACAGGCATAGTATTTACCTGTTTAATTATTAATCCTGAATGGCGCGCTTTCGTAAGGAAGCGCGCCATTCTATTCCCTGCGAGCGTCAGGTTACCTCGTAAGCTTAATCCGACTTTCCTCGCCGCCTCCACGTGAATTCCTATTTTTAGTTTGAGTGACTTTCCTTTGTGCTCTCTGTGTTCTTTTGCGGCCACCAACCTCAGACGCGGCTGCCGAGTGCCCATTGACCTAGTGTAGCGAGCCCGAGTTGAGCTTGGCGGCCTCGCTGATTGATAAAGAGCGGCTATCCGCCGACAGCCTGATACTTACTCACGCCGCGTGCCCACAAAAAACGTGCGATTCCGTAAGTGATACCAATCCACAAAAACTGAATTAAAAACCCTTTCAGTACAGCAGCATGATTCAAGCGTTCTAATAGGATTTGAACTGGGAAAAATAGTTCATAAGGAAATGGTAACCACTGAAGAATCGCCTGAAGTTGTGGTGACAAAAGATCCAGCGGGAATACATGTCCGCTTAAGAAGTATTCGAATGAGTAGAGAATGAATATCAAAGTTGAAACTTCTAAAATCCAAAACGCCAGCATCGCCAGCGCATAAGCGATGAAAAACTGAATCAGCGCGGAGCCTGCCACAGCGAGAACAAACCAAATCCAAGTTACAGCATGCTGTGGCCACTGAATATAGCCACTGAGGATCCATAACACCACGCCCACCACAGGCAATGTCACTAACGAATATAAAAAGCGATAAGCACAGAATAACGTTAAGCGATACGCCAGATAGTTTAGAGGCTTAATCAGAATCGCGCTGATTTGACCGTCCCGTATCTCTGCGGCTATCCTCCATTCGTCCTCCGTGGGGCTGGCAAGATTTTCAACTAACAATATGCCGACAAAATAAAAAACTACCGTTGAAAATTGATAGCTTGAAACACCCTGTCCAGCTTCGCAAACCGCCCGCCAAACTGATACTGTGCCAAGCAAGGGAATAATACTAAATAAACTCCTGAGTATAAAATTCCACCGATAAACAAACGTATCCTGTAAGCCAATTTCAAATACTCTGCCGTATAACGCCCTCATACCAGCTTGCCCCTTTTTCCCAGTAATTCCGCAGCAAGATTCAGCGCGCTTAACATACTCCCAAAAT
>Ga0114963_10003223_pt1 | contig 11117 bp, 9 predicted proteins | sample C_131016_EF_Meta_FD_87019 | JGI IMG/M metagenome (GOLD analysis project Ga0114963, IMG submission 87019) | Freshwater microbial communities from Lake Croche, Canada to study carbon cycling - C_131016_EF_MetaG | ecosystem: Environmental > Aquatic > Freshwater > Lake | place: Lake Croche, Canada...
CTTCCGCCAGCACGATCTGCCGGCGCTCGACGCCGCCACCGGCCTATTGCTGCTCGACGGCCCCGGCCATCTGGCACTCGCGCCCGATGGCCACGGCGGCATGCTCGTGGCATTGGCCGAAGCGGGCGGGCTCGACTGGTTCGGCAGTCAGGGCGTGGAGCATATTGTCAGCTTTCAGGTCGACAACCCGCTCGCCATGCCCCTGGCGGCCGAGTTCCTCGGCTATCACCTGCTCTCCAAGGCCGACTTCAGCACGCAGGTGGTCCGCAAGCAGGAACCGGGCGAACGGGTCGGTGTCGTCGTCGACTGCGACGGCCGGCACAGTGTCGTCGAATACAGCGATCTGCCGGCGGATCGTGCCGCCGAGCGGATGCCCGATGGCCGGCTCCGATTCCACGCCGGCAGCATTGCGGTGCACGCCTTTGCGAAGGCGTTTCTCGATCGGGTGGCCGCGCGAAACGACTCGCTGCCCCTCCACCTGGCCTCCAAAGCCGTGCCCTTTCTCGACGCCAACGGCAACCGGATCGTGCCGACGTCGCCCAACGCCATCAAGTTCGAGCGTTTCATCTTCGACCTGATGCCGCTGGCGAGGCGGGTGTGTGTCGTCGAAATCGAGGCGTCCGAGGGATTTGCACCGCTGAAGAATCCGAACGGTGCCGCCAGCGATACGGCTGAGCACGTGCACGCCGCTCTGGTGTCCCACGCCCGCCGTCTGCTCGCGAAGGCGGGAGTCGCGGTCGCCGACGGCGTCGATGTTGAACTGGCCACGAACCGCATCATCGACGAGACTGATATCGCGGACCTGCTGGAGTCAGGCACGCTGCTCGAAAAACCCGTCGTGGTTGGCGGCTGAACAGCCCGCCGGCCACAGTTCACCATCTGCCCAGACTGCACAGAAGAACCCTGAACGGAGAGATGCATTCCATGCTGCACGCGATCGTCATGGCCGGAGGATCCGGCACCCGCTTCTGGCCCGCCAGCCGCGCCGCCCTGCTCAAGCAACTCCTGCCGCTGGCGGGCGCGAAGACCCTGCTCGAAGATACCGTCGAACGACTCGACGGCCTCGTGCCACCAGACCGCGTGATGGTGGTCACCGCGGGTCGGCTGCTCGACGCGGTGCGGCGGCAACTGCCGCAGGTGCCGGAGGCGGGCCTCGTCGGCGAGCCCTGCAAGCGCGACACCGCTCCCTGCATCGGACTGGCGGCACTCCTTGTCTCACGGCACGACCCCGACGCGATCATGGCCGTCATGCCCTCCGACCACGTGATCCGTCCCTCTGAGAGTTTTCGCGACGCGATCCGACAGGCCGCCTCCCTCGTCGAGCAATCTCCCGGCAGGCTCGTCACCTTCGGCATCAAGCCGACCTACCCTGCTGAATGCTTCGGCTACATTCAGCAGGGCGAGCGACTCGAGAGTCCGCCGGCCGAGAGTCCGAAGGGCGGGGGCGGCGGAGGCACGCCGTCAGCTCCCGTGAACGCGGTGGCGCAGTTTCGCGAAAAGCCTCCTGCCGCCGTGGCCCAAGAGTATCTGGAGGCGGGCAACTACCTCTGGAATGGCGGCATCTTCGTCTGGAAGGCGGCCACGATCCTGGCCGCACTCGCCGAGCGGCAGCCGGAGTGCCTCGCCCACCTCCGCCGCATCGCCGACGCCTGGGACACCCCAGCCCGCGACACGGTGTTTGCGGAGGAATTCGCCGCCATCAAGGGAATCTCCATCGATTACGCCGTGCTCGAGCACGCCCGTGATGTGGTCGTCATCGAGGCGCCGTTCACGTGGGACGATCTGGGAGGCTGGTCGGCCGTGGCCCGCCAGCGGGGCGGCGATGCCGACGGGAACACGGTCGTGGGCAAGCACTTGGGAATCGAGTCGTCACGGACAATCGTGCACGCCGGCGACGATCATCTGGTCGTCACGATGGGCCTGACGGATATGCTTGTCGTACACACGCCCGATGCCACACTGGTCGCCCACCGGGCCCACGAGGAGGCGGTGCGGAAAGTGGTGGCAGAGCTCGAAAAACGCGGCTGGACGGAATTTCTGTGAGCACATCACGCCCTCGACTGCTGATGACAGCCTGGCTCGCATGCAGCCTGTCCTTCCCTGCGGCAGCGTGGGCGGAGGAGATACCTGGCGATTCCGCGAAGTCGATATCAGAGACACCTGCGGCGACGACCGACACCGACTGGATCAAGATCCTGCGACGCTCGGGCGACTCCCTGCAATGGTCCGACGACATCATCCGACACGACTGGCGGCTGCAGCGGCGGCCCGGCACCGATCGCTGGCGTATTCTCGATCCGCGGGATGAGGTCGTGCACGAAGGATCGCGGCAGGCCTGCCTCGATGCGTTGACGACACTCGAGCGGGCCGGGAAGGTGCCTGCGGTGAGCGGCCCCACAGTGATTGTGCTGCATGGTCTCGGCGAAGGTCGCCGTTCGATGCGGCCGCTCGTGGAGTACCTTGAGAAACACCTCGACGCCACGGTGCTCTCCTTCGGCTACGCGAGCACGAGCGTCGGCATCGACGACCACGGCCGTTCCCTCGCCGCCGTGGTCAAGAATCTTCCCGCCGCCGACAGCATCAGCTTCGTCGGCCACAGCATGGGAAACCTCGTCGTGCGGCGGTGGATGGGGCTCGCCGACGCGGACGACCTCGCCCGCGTCCGCCGGATGGTGATGCTCGGTCCTCCCAACCAGGGTTCCGAACTTGCCCGCATGGTCGCGAAGATCAGCGTGCTGGCGGCCCTCTCCAACGGAGCCGCCCGGGAACTCGTCCTGGAATGGAACCGCATCTCGCAGGACCTGGCCGTTCCCCGCTGCCCCTTCGGCATCGTGGCCGGCGGCAAGGGGGACGACCGGGGCTACAGCAGTTTCCTGGCTGGCGACGATGACGCGGTGGTCCGCGTCGAGGAGACACGGCTGCCCGGATCCCACGATTTCCTGCTTCTGCCGGTCCACCACGCGGCGATGATGAAGAACGCGGGCGTGCAGCAGGCCACCGCGGCATTTCTGAACACCGGGCGGTTTCCTGCCCCCGCTCTCCCAGCAGCCGCCGCCAAGTGATCCCCCCACGCCTTCCTATGCCAGACGATTCTCCTCCGAACACCACAGGAGCCACGACAGCCGCTGCCATCCCCGCGGGCCGGGTCGCAGGCGTCGACTACGGCCGCAGGCGTATCGGCGTGGCAATCTGCGACACCCACCGGATCCTGTCCAGCCCGCTCTGCGTGCGACAGACCACGGGAGACAAGACCGCCGATGGAGCCTTCTTCAGGAAACTCGTCGCCGAAGAGGCCATCGTCGGCTTCGTGGTCGGCCTGCCAATCCATGCCGACGGCACCGACAGCCGGATGTCGGTCGAGGTGGAACGGTTCGGCGCATGGCTGACCGCGGAGACGGGCCTGCCGGTCGTGTTTCACGACGAGCGCTACAGCTCCCGCGAGGCGACGGGCCTGCTGGCCGGATCGGGGCTGACGCGGGGCCGAAAGAAGGAGCGGACCGACGCCATCGCGGCACAGGTGGTGCTTTCCTCGTGGCTGGATGCGCAGGCACACGGCGGCGCCGACCTGCGGCCTGGCCCGCTCGACGCATGACTCGGCTGCGGACAGCAGGAACAACCCTCGCATGAATGCTACACACGACACGATTGCCATTTCGTCCACGGCCCCAAACACGCCGCGATCCGCGGCCACGCGGCTGATCGTCGGCTGTGGCTATCTCGGCACGAGAGTGGCCAGCCGCTGGCTCGCCGCCGGCGACCGGGTGTTTGGCATCACCCGCAGCCCGACCCGCGCGGCCGAACTCGCGGCGATCGGCATCACGCCGATCGTATGCGACGTGACCGCCGGGCCAGAGTCGCCGTCATGGGAAACACTGCGGGCACTCCCGCCGTTCGACACGGTCTTCTGGGCCGTGGGATTCGATCGTGCCAGCGGCAAGACCCATCGCGACGTGCACGTCACCGGCCTGGCCCGGCTGCTCGATGCCCTGGCTGGCTCGCCGCGGGTGATTCTGTCGAGTTCCACGGGCGTGTGGGGGGATGAAGGCGGCGGCATCGTCACTGAGGACACACCCACGAACCCGAGCCGCGAGGCGGGCCATGTGCTCGTGGAAGCGGAGTCACTCCTGCGCAGCCATGCGAAGGGGCCGGGTGTGGCGCTGCGGTTCGCCGGTCTCTACGGCCCAGATCGCCTGCCGCGGCTCGACGACCTCCGGGCCGGCCTGCCGATCGCGGCCGACCCCGACAGCTGGCTCAATCTGATCCAAATCGACGACGCAGCTGCCGTGGTGTGTGCGGTGGCCGCGGCAGACACGCCACAGCCGCTCTACGTCGTTTCAGACGGGCATCCCGTCCTGCGACGCGACTGGTACGGTCACCTGGCCGCCATCATCGGCAGCCCATCACCACACTGGGAGCCGTCACTGCCACGGGCCCGCGGAGCCGACAAGCGGGTCGACCCCGCCCTGCTCTTCCGCGACCTGCCCATCCCGCTCGCCCACCCCGATCCGCTCCGCGGCATCGAGGAGGTGCTCCGCGGCTGAGAAACGCGAATCCGACACCGTGGGGACACGTTTTCAACTTGTCCGTGTCGTCGGCACGGATTCCACAAGTTAAAAACTCGTGGCCACGGGTCGAACTCCTCTGGCCGCGCCCGCCGCGCCCAAAAGGGTTGCAGGACGTCGCGTCTTTCTACTGCAACACCGGCACTGGTGCGGGCCGTGGTGCCTCAGCCGGACGGCTCGTGCGGGCCAGGCCAGCCGCACCACCTGCCAGCGAGTTGAGATAGTCGGCCGTGACGTTCATAGCCTCGTTGAAGTAGAAGTCTCGCTTCACGATCGGCCGTCGCTGGGCATCCATTTCTTCTTCGAGCTTCTTCTCTTCGTCCTCAGCGGCCTTGCCATCATTCCACTGCCGCGCGAATTCCGACTCGACGAGCGAGATGGTCTTTTCGCTTTTTCGCTTCTCGTACTGCGCGATGTCCTTCTGAACCTTGGTGAAATCTTCGCTCTTCGCGATCCGCGCCGTGGACCGCTCCTTGAGGGCCCGAAGCATGTCGTCGGTCACACGGCCGCTCGATTGGAACGCCGCGGGCGGCACCTTGTCGAAGGCGATCGCATGGTCGAGATCCGATTCGCCCACCGGCAGGTGTGTGGTGATGCTCGGCAGTTCGATATCGCTCTTCACGCCCTCCAACTGCGTGCTGGCACCGAGCGGCCGGTAAAACTGCTGCATCGTGATCTTGATGGCACCGAGCGACGGGGCGTTCGGGAGCCGCTGGAAGAGCTGGCGGCCGAGGTCGAGCAGGCTCTGCACCGTGCCCTTGCCGTGCGTTGCCTTGTCGCCGATGACGAGACCACGGCGGTAGTCCTGGATGGCGCCGGCCACGATCTCGCTGGCACTGGCACTGAACTTGTTCGTCAGCACGACCAGCGGACCGTCCCACGACACGCCAGGATCGACGTCGTCATACTGCTGCACCCGCTTGTCGGCATCCTTGATCTGCACGACCGGACCTGTGTCGATGAACAGGCCCGTCAGCGAAATCGACTCCGGCAGCGAGCCGCCGCCGTTGTTCCGCAGATCGAGCACCACGCAGTCGATCCCCTTCTGCTTGAATTCCTCGATCAGCCGCTTGCAGTCGCGGGTGCTGCTCTTGTAGTCGGCCTGCCCCTGTCGGGCACCGTCCATGTCCATGTAGAAGCTGGGCAGGTTGATCACGCCGATCCGCCAGGGCGAACCGTCCGGCTTCTTGCCGTCCTCGACGACTTCCCCACGGGCCTCGGCATCCTTGAGCTCGATCTTGTCCCGCGTGATGTCGTAGATCTTGGGCACCGTCTCACCCACCGGGATCACCTTGAGCCGCACGACCGTGCCCCGCTTGCCACGGATCAGCTTCACGACCTCGTTGAGGTTCATGTCGACGACGTCGACCATTTCCCCTTGCTGTCCCTGGCCAACGCCCACGACGCGGTCCTTCTTCTTCAGCCGGCCGTCGCGGTCGGCGGCACCGCCGGGCGTGAGTTCCATGATGGTCGTGTAGCCGTCCTCGCCCTTGAGCTGGGCGCCGATGCCGTCGAGCTGCAGCCGCATGGCGATGGCGAAGTTTTCCTGGGTGCCGGGCGACATGAAGCTCGTGTGGGGATCGAGGCTGCTGGTGAGCGCCGTGAGGTAGGTCTCGAGCAGTTCGTCGGCGGTCATCTGGTGCATCCGCTTGGCGAAGCTCTTGTAGCGACGGAGCAGTTTGTCCTTCGCCTCCTCGGGAGGTGTCTTCTCCATCTTCTGGATGAGCAGGTCGTACTTGATCCGCTTCCGCCAGTTGTCCTCGGCCTCGGCCTCGCTCTTGGCCCAGGTCGCGGCTTCACGGTCGATGACGATCGACTCCTGCTTGGTGAAGTCCTGCGTGCCATTGACCATTTTTTCGATCAGCGGCAACCGCGCATCGACACGCTCGAGAAAGCGGTTGAACACCTCGTAGGCAAAGCTCACGTCACCTCGCTTGACGAGGTCGTCGAGGGAATCCCGCTTCTGCATGAAGCCGTCGATGTCGCTCTGCAGGAAGTGCAGCTTCCACGGGTCGAGCCCCTCGAGGAAGATCGTGAACCACCGCTTGGCGATATCATCGTCGATCGGGTGCCGCAGAAAGTGCTCCCGCTCCAGATAGCTGCGGACGGCGAGGGTGATCTGCCGATCGTTGGGTCCTGGCTTGCTGCCTGCGGCGGGGGCGGCGGCGGTACCAGCAGCGGACTGCCCGGCGGCCGTGGGCGGCTGTTCAGCGCGGCTCGGCACGACAAAGGCGACCAACAGACAGGCCGCAAAAACCGCCGACAGCTGCCAGCCGGCGTGGGTGGGACGATTGCCGCTCACGTGAATTGACTCCTTCGCTCGGGACGTTCCAAGACTCACCGCTGCATTCTGACGAATCGACCGGTTTCTGACGAGATGTTCTTTGCTGCCTGAAAAGGCCTCTCGGACAACTTTTCCGGCCCGCACCCCAACGACGTCAGGATGCCACCTCGTCGGGGAATGCGACCGCGGCGCGATCGATCAGCGCCCGCGCCACAAGCCGATCGGCCCCAAGTCGCTGGACCTGCACCCATTCGATACCGGGATGTTCCCGACGGCCGCGATCCACGGCAGCGGTCACCTGCTCTTCTACGTGACCGCGGAAGAGAAGGTGCGGTTGCACGACGACACGACGCACCGAACCGCTGCCCCCGGCAGCACTCCCCGATCCTCCTCCTGCCGCATTCGCAATCGCCTCATCCAGCGTCGGTCGGGCCGCGGCCACGAACCCCAGTTCGATGCGTGACCGGAATGGGCCAGCGGCATCTGCCGGCCGTGGAGGCTGGTTCTCGCAAGAGGCCACGGCAAAGTCGTGCAACTGCCGATGGGCTGTCGGATCGCTCGACCCGCGGCCGATCATCAGCAGCACCATGTTTTCAGCAGGGAATGGGACAAGCGATGCCAAGGCCTCGTGGCGACGCTGCCGCGTGAGTGCCAGAATGTCAGGATGACAGCCCAGGGCATCGGCCTGTCGCACGAGGAGCCCCGCTCGCATGGCCCCGTCGCGGACCGCCTCGGGAACGTCCCGTCGGGCATGCCCTGCCGTGAACAGGAGCAGCGGGGCAGCCACGACCTCGGTGCAGCCGCGGGCCGCCAAACGCTCAAGCGCCTCACCAATCGATGGGCCGATCACCTCCAGGAATCCCAGTTCGACGGCGACATCCGGCAGCATCCCCGCCACCAATGCCGCGACCTGCCGCGTCTCCTCGGCCCCCACCGGGTCGGCCGTCCCATGCCCCACGACCACCACGCCCCGCGTTCGGCCGCCCCGCCAGACGCGGGCATTCGGAGCCGCTCCCCCCGCCCGATCTCCCGACTGATCTCCGGGCCGATCTCCAGCAACGAACCGGCGAAAAAGCCCGCGGAACGGACTTTTCACGAGGCGATCAACGGCACCGGCGGAGAGGAAGGGCACGACGAGGGGCCTTTCGGGAGGCGACCGCCCGCCGGAATGTCGGCAGACAGCCAATGGTCCAGTTCCATCGCGGACCATTCAAATTTATAGTGATGTGGGTTGAAAAGCCACGTCCCCTTCTGCACCGCCCCCGCCCCGCCGTCCGCCGATTCAGTCCCCCCTCCATCCGAGAGCTCTGCCGTGTCGAGCGCATCGGTTTCCATTCCGCACATCCAATTGGCTCCCGCGGCACTCATGCTGCGGATCGCCGGCCGCCCAGGGCCGACGTTCGTGCTCAAACCCGCGCACGACAACACCCTCGGCCGCTCGCCCGAGGCCTCGATCGTGGTGGCCGACCGACTGGCCAGCCGCACGCACGCTGCCGTGCGTTTCGATGCTTCACGAAACACCTGGATGCTGCACGATCTGGGAAGCCGCAACGGCACCTTCCTGGACGGCGTGGCGGTCAGTTCGACGACGATCTCGGACGGCGCCGTGGTCCGGGTGGGAACATCGGAGCTCGTCTTCAAACAGCTGCCGGCCACGACAACCACGCCGCCGGCCGCGGATCGGGGCCAGTTCGTCCGCTGTCGCCCGGTGGCCGAACTCGAGGGGAGCGTCCTGCGCAGGTCGTCGATCGGCTCGACCGACGACGCACGGCGGCCGTTGTTGCTCTACCAGGCCAGCATCCGTCTGCTCACCTCGCGGAGCACCCGCGAGGTGATCGAGGCCACACTGGAACTGGCGGCGCAGCATTCAGGCGCCGCAAGCGTAGGCTGGTTTCGCGTGAGCGACGACACACGCCTGGAGCCGGTCTGCGTGGTCCCGCCAGGCAGTGCGTTGGCCACCCTGCTCGATGAATCGACGGCGCAGCTGGTCGTCCGGGAGGGCAATGCCATCTGGCTGGCAGCCTCGCATGCCGACAACGCCACCCACGATGCCGAGCCGGACATCGCCTGCGTGCCGATCGTCGAGCGGGAGCGGGTGCATGCGGCGCTCGTGGCTTCGGCTGCGCCCGGCTCGATCCGAAATGCTGATTTTGATTTCCTCGTGGCGCTCGCCAGCCTCGCCTCCGCCGCCTGCGCCGGGCATGCCGGAGAAGCGTCGGGCCGCGCGAGCGCGGCTGCCGATCTGGGCTCGCTGCAGACGGTGGGCCTCGACTCGGTTGTGATGCTCGACGCGGGCGATCGGTCGGCCGGTGCAACGGTCGCAGGAGATGGCGGCCTGCTGGATGGAACGGTTGCGATCAACGAGGCAAGCCTGCGACAGCTGGTTTCGCAGGGGGCGTTCGAGGGTTTGTTCCAGGAGGGCGAACGCGAGCCAGCGACGGCCCGGATCGGTTCCTTCGTCGCCGAGACCAGCACACTCAAGCTCGAAGACTGGCAGCGGATACTCGTGATCGAGGCCTTGCGACGGTCCGGCGGCAGCGTGCCGAACGCCGCGGCCGAACTCGGCATCAGTCGCGCCACGCTCTACCGCAAACTCGAACTCTACGGCCTCACGCGCGAGTCGTAGTGGCGGGGCCAGCTGGCATCCTGCAAAGCAGTCATGGGGGAGCCGGGATCGGCGGAAGCTCGACGAGCGTTGGAATTTCGCCCTCCCGAGGTCTGCACTGCCACGACGCCTCACGGCGAAAGTCCCCGCGAAGGAGACTTCTGCCGTCCCAGCGGTGCAAGACGTGCAGATGCGACCCGTCGGCACACGCTTCTTCAACTCACTGACACGTTGAAAACAAGCCCCCACGAGGGGAGCCCGCCCGGTGGGATCACGATCAACGCTCGGCGGTGTTGCCGAGCCGGGGCAGGAGCGTGGCCACGCATGCGAGCACGGCCACCGCCGCCACGTAGGGAAGCGTGTGCGTGGCGTTCATCGCGAACAGCATCGAGCCCGCGAAGGGACCGAGAATCCGCCCGAGCGACGCGAACGACTGGTTCACACCGAGCACCTCCCCCTGCCGGTCGGCATCGGCGCTCTTCGAGATGAGTGCCGACACCGAGGGATTCACGAAGGCGAAGCCGGCCACCGCCAAGGCGGCCGCGGCGTAGAAGAGTTTGTCGAGGTGCCCGCCATTCCCGGCAGTCCCGCCATGCACGGCCCAGGCCACGAGTCCCACGCCACCGAGTCCGAGGATCATCAGCGCGATGCCCGTCGCCAGCAGCCGCGTTTCCGGCAGCCGTTTGGCCAGCGGGCGGTAGAAACCGCCCGCGAGCATCAGCATCAGTCCGATGAAGGCAAAGACGAGAAAGTTACCGTCGTCGGTCATGCTGAAGGCCGACTCGGTCAGCCGTGCCAGCGTGGCCTCGAAATTGGCGAACGAAAAGATCGAGAGGAAATAGATGAGCACGAGCGTCCCCACCCGCGGCATCCGTAGGACGGCGGCCGTGCGAGACATGCTGGGAAACTCCTTGGCCGCACGGGCGCCGGGCCGCCGGGTCTCCTTGAAGACGAAGATCGCGATCAGGAGTGCGACGAACGACAGCATCGAAGCCAGCGCCCCCACGCCCCATGGCTGCTGCTTGAAGAGCGCCAGGCCGAAGTAGCCGATCAGTGGGCCGAGCGTGAACCCTGCACCGAACGCGATGCCGATCAGCGCCATGCCCCGGGCCCGGTTCTCCGGGGTTGTGCAGTCGGCGATTACTGCCGCGGCGGTGCCGACACTCGCGCCGGCGATGCCCGCGCCGACACGCGATAGGAGCATGAGCGTGAGCGCCGTCGCAGCACGGTCGGCGGGAAACGTCACGGCATATCCGTAGAGGGCGTAGAAGACGACCGACCCCAGCAGGCTCACGAGCAGCATGGGCCGCCGGCCGATCGAATCGGAGATGCGGCCCCACATCGGGCTGAAGATGAACTGCATCAAAGAGAAGACGGAAAATAGGATCCCGATCGTGGCCCCGATGGCGATCGGCGAGAGGCCCAGGGCCGTGAGGTAAGGCTCTGCCTGTCTCGGCATCACCGGCAGCACGATGCCGAAGCCGAGCAGGTCGATGAACACCGTGAGAAAAACAATCAGCAGCGCACCGCGGTGGGACGGCGTGGCGGACGCTGCCTGATCGGCGGACGTGGATGCCATTGGAGGACGCGAAGAGGCGGGCATGCGGGATCCAGGGAGGGCACGAAGGTCTGGGACGAACAAACTGGGACGAACAAACTGGGACGA
>Ga0114963_10003224_pt1 | contig 11115 bp, 10 predicted proteins | sample C_131016_EF_Meta_FD_87019 | JGI IMG/M metagenome (GOLD analysis project Ga0114963, IMG submission 87019) | Freshwater microbial communities from Lake Croche, Canada to study carbon cycling - C_131016_EF_MetaG | ecosystem: Environmental > Aquatic > Freshwater > Lake | place: Lake Croche, Canada...
AGGACAAAAGGTCAATTCCATGCAGGGCTTTAAAGTCGTGCTTTAGGTCCCCAAGGCTCTGGCTCGTACCAGGGCCGGACGTGCCAGCAGACGGGCCAAATAGTCCTGCACGTGCGGCGCGTATTGCGCGCCCATGTCCAGGCCGGGTGTCGTGCCCAAAAACAGCGCGTAGCCAATGCAAATATCGGCAATGGTGAAGCGCCCATCGCACAGAAACTCTCGGTCTTGCAGATGCGCCGTCAGCATGCGAAGCCGCGCCAGATACCATTTTTTGTAATCCTCCACCGCCTGCGGCAGCTTGCGTGGTGGCGGCTCCATGATGCCGTAGCGTAGCGCCACGGTTTGCGGAAAGGTGAGGGTGGCGTCGCTATGAAACAGCCAGTTGGTATAGCTGCCGTATTCTGGGTGATCGGGCTTGAGGCCAAAGTCATGCTTGCCGTAGCGCTCCACCAAATAGTGGCAAATACCGCTGGACTCGGTCATATGGGTATCGCCATCGACCAGATAGGGAATCGTACCCAAGGGATTCACGCCAAGATAGTCTTTTTTGAACACGCGCGGTGGGAAGGGAAGCACTTCCAGCTCATAGGGCAAGCCCATTTCTTCCAAGGCCCATAAGGGGCGCAGGGAGCGCGCATCCACACAGTGGTAGAGCTTCATGCCGGTGTTCCTTCTTGGGTTTGTGTGGGCGCGAGACTAATTAACAACTGACGGGCTTTCACTTGTTGCCCCACGTGACAGGCTACGGCCGTGACGCTACTGTCCACACCGCTACTAATGGCAAATTCCATTTTCATGGCCTCTAGCACCGCCAAGGTCTGGCCTTTGCTAATGGTGTCTCCCGGCTGCACCAGCACTTTTAAAATTTTGCCGTCCATGGGCGCCAGCATGCGCCCATCGCTGCCGGCGGCGTCTTTGCTGGCCGGGGCTAAAGTGGTGTCGGTGTAGCTGAGGGTCAGGCCGGCGTGTGACACATGCACGCGGTCGTCTATCAGCGCATAGTCGGCTTGTGCGTCTAGGCCCTGGTGCATAAAGCGCAAGGTGGGCGCTTGCATGGACACTATTTCTATGTCCTGCGTTTGTGCGGCTAGTTGTATGCGGTAAGCGCCCCTGCCCAACGCTGCCACCACCATGCGTAACTTGCGCTCGCCGCATTGCAGCAGCAGGGGCACCTGCGCCGGGGCCGAGCTTTGCCACTCCAGCAGTTCCGCATCCAGCCCAGCATCGGCCTGCAGCGCCATGGCCTGGCTGCGGTAAAGCAGCACCGCAGCCAATGCGCTATGCAGCGCCGTGGGCGCGCGACTGGCCGCAAAACTTTCGGGGCTGAGGTGCTCGGCAATAAAGCCGGTAGAAAAATCGCCCGAAGCAAACACTGGATGCGCAATGATTTGGCGCAGGTAATCGCGGTTGCTGTTCACGCCTAGCAGCACGGTGTGGTCCAGCATGTGTAAAAGCGTCCGGCAGGCCTGCTCGCGCGTGTCGCCGCTGGCAATGAGCTTGGCCTGCATCGAGTCGTAATACGGCGACACCACTCCACCTTGGCGCAAGCCGTGGTCGGTGCGCATTCCTGCGCCCTGCGGCGCTTGCCAGGCCAAGAGCGGCCCGGTTTGGGGCAGGAAATGGTTGGCAGGGTCCTCGGTACACAAGCGCACCTCAATCGCCCAACCTTTGCGCCGTGTGTTGATGGCATCTTGCGCGAGCGGCAGGGCTTCGCCTTGGGCCACACGCAATTGCCATTCCACCAGGTCCAGGTCGTACACCATTTCGGTGACCGGATGCTCCACCTGCAAGCGCGTGTTCATTTCCAGGAAATAAAAGCTGCCGTCGCGCGCCAGCATAAATTCCACCGTGCCCGCGCCCACATAGTTAACCGCCCTCGCTGCGGCCACGGCCGCTGCGCCCATGCGCGCGCGCAAGGGTTCGTCCACCGCCGGACTGGGCGCTTCCTCCACCACTTTTTGGTTACGCCGCTGCACCGAGCAATCGCGCTCGCCGATATGTACCACGTTGCCGTGCCGGTCGCCAAAAACTTGAATCTCCACATGGCGCGCATGCAGCACGGCCTTTTCGATGAGCAATTGCCCCTCGCCAAAAGCATTGCTGGCTTCGCTGCGCGCAGACTGGATGCTGGCTAATAAATCTTGCGCATCGTGCACCAAACGCATACCACGCCCGCCGCCGCCCGCTGCGGCTTTCACCATAACGGGCAGCCCTACTTTCAAGGCCTCAGCGACCAAGGTGTCGTCGCTTTGGTCATCGCCCTGATAGCCCGGCACGCAGGGCACACCTGCCGCCAGCATGCGGATCTTGGAGGCGCTTTTATTGCCCATGGCCTCAATGGCTTGCGGGTCCGGGCCGATGAACACCAGCCCGGCGTCTTGCACCGCTTGCGCAAAAGCAGCGCGCTCGGACAAAAAGCCGTAGCCGGGGTGGATGGCCCCGGCGCCACTGCTTTGGGCGGCGGCAATTAATTTGTCTATCGATAAATACGAATCCTGCGCAGGCGCCGGGCCAATGCAAACCGATTCATCGGCAAGGGCCACATGCGGCGCACCGCGATCGGCTTCGGAATACACCGCCACCGTGCGGTAGCCCATGCGCTGGCAAGCCCGGATGATGCGTACCGCGATCTCGCCCCGGTTGGCAATCAATACTTTGTCAAACAGCATGCGCTGCTCCTGTTGCAAAACGAAAGGCCTTCGATGCGTGGTGCAGGGCCGAGCTTGTGGGGAGGTGTGTCATAGTTTGCGATTGCATTTAAAACCGCGCCACGCCAAAGCTGTTGGGCTTGAGTGGACGGGTGCGGCCTTCACGGCATATGGACAAGGTCATGGCCAACACGCGGCGGGTGTCGCGCGGGTCTATCAGGCCGTCGTCGTACAAGCGCGCGGTTCCCGATAAGGCCTGCGAGTCGCGGTCAAATTGGTGGATGACCGCGCCTTCCATAAAGGCAAATTTACTTTCCTCGTCGGCAGTAGGCTCGCGGCCTTCTTTCAGGATTTTTTCGCGGTTGACGATGGACAGCACTTTGGCCGCCTGTTCGCCGCCCATCACCGCCGTGCGCGCATTGGGCCAAGCAAAAATAAAGTCAGGCCGAAAGCCGCGCCCGGACATGCCGTAATTTCCCGCGCCAAAAGAGGCGCCTATCACCACGGTAATGCGCGGCACCCGGACATTGGCCACGGCCTGAATCATCTTGCTGCCGTGCTTGACGATGCCGCCTTGCTCGCTTTCGGTGCCCACCATATAGCCGGTAGTGTTCATCAAAAACACCAGGGGAATATCAGCTTGGTCGCACAGCTGGATGAACTGCCCGGCCTTGGTCGCGCCTTTGGCGGTAATCGGGCCGTTGTTACCCAAGATGCCCACTTGCATGCCATGGATGCGTGCGCGCCCGCAAATAGTCTGGTTGTCGTATTCACTTTTAAAGTCTAAGAACTCGCTGCCGTCTACGATGCGGGCGATCACTTCGCGGCAGTCGTAGGGCTGGCGGTAGTCCACTGGCACTACGCCGCACAATTCGTCGGGGCTGTACAGCGGCGCTTGTACCGGCGCATCGGCAAACTGCGGGCGGTGTTTGTTCCAGTCCAGGCTGGCCATCACCTCACGCGCCAGGCGTATGCCGTCGCCATCGCTTTCAGCCAAAAATTCGGCGGTGCCGGTGACTTGGGCATGCATCTCGGCGCCGCCCAATTCCTCGTCACCCGCCACCTCGCCGGTGGCCGCTTTGAGCAGTGGCGGCCCGGCCAAAAACACCTTGGCGTTTTTACGCACCATGATGGTGTAGTCCGACAAGCCCGGTACGTAGGCACCGCCAGCGGTGCTGGACCCATGCACCACGGTAATCTGCGGCACTCCCGCCGCCGACAGCATGGCCTGGTTGGCAAACGTGGTGCCGCCGTCGATAAAAATTTCGGCTTGGTAGAGCAAATTGGCGCCGCCCGATTCCAGCAGGCTGACGATGGGCAGCTTTTGCTTCATCGCAATGTCTTGCATGCGCAGGCTTTTGCGCAAACCCCAGGGCGTGATCGTGCCGCCTTTGATGGCGCTGTTAGACGCCGTCACCATGGTGCGCACGCCGCTGACATAGCCGATGCCGCAAATACTGTTGCCCCCGGCCAGCGAGCCGTCTTTGTCATCATGCTGCTTGTAGCCAGCTAGGGTGGAGATTTCCAGAAAGGGCGTGCCCCTATCGAGCAGCAGGTTGACCCGCTCGCGCGGCATAAGCTGGCCGCGCTTGTGGAACTTGGCTTGTTTTTCGGCTTCGGTGGCGCGCACCTTATCTTCCACCGTACGCACCCCGGCCAGGGCTTTAAGCATGTCTTCGCGGTTGCGCACGAAGGCCTCGCCAAGGGTGTCCACTTGGCTCTCTATCACGGGCATGTCCGAACTCCTCGTTATGTGTGGGCGCTGGGCCTTTGGCCGAACGCGCTGTTTGATTGCATCTTATAAGATTCACGGCGCGCCCGGCCTCTTGGGCGCTGGGCTGAGGGCTTGTCCGGCCCAGCGCGATGGCGGCGCTGTCACGCGCAGGACAATAGGGCCGCAAGCCCACTGCTACAACGCCTTGCAAAGTGGCAAACAGCCTAGGGTTTCACCTCATTTTTTCAAAGGATTCCCCATGAGCGATATCGCTGTATACGGCGTAGTCAACCTGCAAGTGACCGACGCAGGCGCCTACCGCCAGTACGAAAAAGGTTTTTTCCCTATCCTTAAGCGCTATGGCGGCGAGTTCATCACCTTTGATGACGCGCCGGTGCATCTGGAAGGCACTGCGCCACGCGCCGGGCGCATGATTATTTTCAAATTTCCTTCCGAAGAAAAAGCCCAGGCTTGGTTTGCCGATCCCGAGTACCAAGCCTTGTCCGAACACCGCCGCGCCGGCACGTCGCTGGAGTTTTTAACCCTGGTGCGCGGCTTGCCGCCCCGTGCCTGAAGGCTGCACCATGGACCAAGCTAAAGTTTGCCTCGTCATCGGCGCGGGCGATGCCACCGGCGGCGCCGTGGCCCGCCGCTTTGCCCGCGAGGGCTATACCGTCTGCGCCACGCGGCGCGCCTTGGACAAATTACAGCCCCTGCTGGAGCAAATCCGGTCGGAGGGCGGCATCGCGCACGGCTTTGGCTCGGACGCGCGTAAAGAGGACGAAGTCATTGCGCTGGTGGAGCACATCGAAATGCAAATAGGGCCGATCGAGGTGTTGGTGTTCAACATAGGCGCCAACTCGCCGAGCAGCATCCTGACCGAGACCGCGCGCCGCTACACCAAGATGTGGGAAATGGCTTGCCTCGCCGGATTCCTGACTGGGCGCGAAGTGGCTAAGCGCATGGTGGCACGGCCAGACGCTGCGGCGGGCGCTGGGACCGATGCAGCAAGCGGGCAGGGCGTGGCGCACAAGGGCAGCATCATCTTTACCGGTGCCACAGCCTCCTTGCGCGGCAGCGCCCACTTTGCAGGCTTTTCGGGCGGCAAGATGGCCTTGCGCGCACTAGCCCAAAGCATGGCGCGCGAATTGTGGCCGCTGGGCATCCACGTAGCCCACACCATCATCGACGGCGCTATCGACACCGAATTCATTCGCACCATGTTCCCCGAGCGCTACGCCCTCAAAGCGCAGGACGGCATCCTCAATCCGGATCACATCGCCGATGCCTATTGGATGCTGCACCAACAACCTCGCGATGCTTGGACGCATGAACTGGACTTGCGGCCCTATATCGAAAGGTTTTGAGGGACTAGCAAAGCCGCCGTGGCCGGCGGCGAGTGCACTCCTCACTGGCGGGCGTTCAATGCCCGCGGCCCTTAAGGTAATCGTCCCAGGCCTTGGTGCTGTCGCTGCCAGTGGCGTCACTATGGAAATGGTCGTCATCCAATTCGCCCAAGGTGTTTTTGACGGCGATCACGCGAGCGATCAGTGCGCTCCCAGTCTGGTAAGCGTCCACGCGCACCGCCTGGCCATTCATCGTCGCGCTGGTGGTGCCAACAAAAGCGGTTTTCTCATCCCACTGCACATTCTGATTGCCCAGCGCAAAGGTCTTGGCATTGGCGTTGACATTGGCGACAGTGCCGTCAAGCGGGCGCACGCTGAGTTCGGGGGCACTCTGGCATGCCAGTGCGCTAGCCAAGACCACCGGCGTATTGGCCTGCTGGGTGGCGCTGATTTTGACGCCCACCCCATTCTTCAGGACAACACCGGGGCACGCAGAAACAACCGTGATCGCGCTGGCATCGACGGGAACGCCGCGCACCAGAAATTTGCTGTTGTCCACAAAGTCGCTGATGACCCCGATCAGCTGCACTTTGGCAAGGTCCGCGATGGTGCTTTGCTCGCGCACATTGATGCTGGTGGCGGCCACGCTACCGTCTGCATTAAGCGTACCTTTGACTTGCACATAGGCGGCATTGGCCAAGCGCGCGCTGCTGGGGTTGATGGCGGCGGCGCCCACCAGGACTTTGACTCCCTGGACCTCAAAGCTGCCCGCCGCGCTGTCATAGCGCGACATCTGACCACCGATCTGCGCTTGGGATGCCGCCGTTGCCGTGTTTTGCAGGTTATTGAGTTTGATATTGCTGGCGGCCAGGGCGCTGCCGGACAGCGCCCCAATTGGCGCATAGACGGTCACCGGCGTGTCATTGCTTAGGGCCGCGCCACTGGGCCGCAAAGCCGCGCTGGCATAGCTCACAGTCAGATTATTCAGCGTAAACTTTTTGGTCGCGGTATCCAGACCACCAATTTTTCCGTTGATTTTTAGGCTGGCGATAGTGGCAGCTTTTTGGATGCGGGTGGCAACTACCTGATAGGTTTTGCTGGTGCTGTCATACACCGGGCTGCCGTGTACTTGCACCAGGTCGCCTGCTTTGACGTCGGCCAGGCTGGCGTAGCCGCCGGCCCAAACCGTCAGGGGTCCGGCTTTGGCGTCCACGTTGACATTGACTTTTTGGGCTGCGACGGTCAGGCTTTGGGGGCTGCTGGCGATGGCGCTCACCGCGCCAATGATCGCCGCATCAACCGTTACGCGAGAAGCCGTTCCTTTGCCGTCGTGCTCCACGCGGATGTTTTGGCCCATCTGCAGCACGCTGTTGCCGGGGTTTCCATCCTTGTCCTCGGTGATGACAGAAGCTTTGGCATCCTCTATCTCAACCCCATCGACGAACACCGAACCAAAGCCAGTGACCACCCCGGCCGCGATTTGGGAAGAAGATCCATTGAATTGTTGACCGCCATCTCCGCCACCGCCGCCACAGGCTTGGAGCAGCATACCCAGCGCCACCGCGCCCATTGCGCCAGCCCATAGCTTGGAAATAACACTTTTACGCATAAATACTCCTAGTAGAAACGGCGGAAGGGATCGGCTGAAGAGGGCTCTTGGCTTGTGTGACCGATCATCACAGCTCACTTTAAGCGTGAATACCGATTGTATGGACGGAACCTTTCTGCTAAGTTTCTGCTTTGTAAATTGATCATGAACCTTTCATGACGCGCATCCGAACACACTCGGGTCCCACACAAATCAGGGGCGCCGAGCGCTGGGGTTACCATGCGGGTCAATAGCTGCATAGGGCGGGCTGATGAGGATGGGGTATGCCATTTAAAGCGGTAGTTTTCGATGCCTATGGCACCTTGTTCGATGTGTATTCCGTACAGCATTTGGCGGAACAATTGTTTCCCGGCCAAGGCGCCGCGCTGGCGCTGGCGTGGCGGGATAAGCAAATTGAGTACACGCGCTTAATTACCCAGTCCGACCCCAATGACAAGGGGGGCAGCCGTTTCTATCAGCCGTTTTGGGACCTTACCCGCCTGTCTCTGCACTACTGCATGGACCGGCTGAAACTGGATAGGACCCATGGACAGGCGCAGGCCCTCATGGGCCAGTACGCCAAGCTCAGCCCTTTTACGGAAAATTTAGAGGTCTTGCGTAGCATCAAGCGCCACGGCCTGACAACGGCTATTCTGTCCAACGGCAGCCCGCAGATGTTGGACTCGGCGGTAGATAGCGCCGGCATGGCCGGGTTGTTGGACCATGTCATTTCCGTGGACGGCATACGCCTCTTTAAAACCGCGCCGCAGGCCTACGCGCTGGTGCAACAATCAATATTCTTGCCACTAGCGCAGATTTTGTTTGTTTCCAGCAATGCCTGGGATGCGCTAGGCGCCAATTGGTTTGGCTTGCGCACCCATTGGGTCAACCGGCAAGGTTTGCCATTTGAAGCCTTGGAGCCCCGGCCCGACTACAGCGGCGCAGATTTGCGATCGGTATTAAAGACTTTGGACATTGAGGAATAAACCTATGCTCGTCAAGCAAATTTGGACCGGTAACGCCTACCGCAATTTCAACTACCTCGTTGCTTGCCCCGAAACGGGCGAGGCCTTGGCCATCGACCCCTTGGACAGCCAAAAGTGCCTGGACGCGGCCAAAGAGGCGGGTTGGGAGATCACCCAAATTCTCAACACCCATGAGCACCACGACCACATAGACGGCAACCAGGCCATCGTGGATAAAACTGGGGCCGCGGTACTGGCCCACCATAAAGCGAAGGACAGCATTCCCGGCATGACGCGCGGATTGTCGGCGGGCGACCTTATCAAGGTAGGTAAAACGGTGGAACTAGAAGCGCTTGACACGCCGGGCCACACCATGTGCCACATCTGTCTGCGCTCACACACTGATCAACCCGCTTTGTTTTCCGGCGACACGATGTTTAATGCCGGTGTGGGCAACTGCCATAACGGCGGTGACCCCGCCACTTTGTACCAAAGCTTTGCCCAACAACTTCACCGCCTGCCCGACAACACCCTGGTGTATCCGGGGCACGACTACATAGAAAACAATTTGCGTTTCACGCTAGACCGTGAACCGGACAACACCGCCGCGCAAGTCTTGCTCGATAAAGTGCAGGGCCAGAACCTAGAGCAGGCCTATGTCAGCCAACTCGCTGAAGAACGCGAAGTCAACACCTTCTTCCGTCTGGGTAGCGCCGGCGTGATTGCCCGTTTGCGCGAAGCCTACGCCGAGTTGCCTCCCCATCCCGATGCCATGACGGTGTTTTTAAAACTGCGCGAATTGCGTAACCGCTGGTAAAACTACCAGGCGGCGCTAAGGCTTCACAAAGCGAAGGGTAAAGCGGTCGCTCTCGCCAATGGCAGCGTATTTTTCGCGGTCTTTGTCTTTCAGACGGTAGCTCGGTGGAAGCGTCCAGACACCTTCGGGGTGGTCTTTGCTGTCCTTGGGGTTGGCGTTTACTTCCGAGCTGGCTTGTAGCTTGAAGCCCGCTTGTTCGATGAGTGCAATCGCCACGTCCTGGCGCACATAGCCCGAGGCAATTTGCTCGGCTTGCGTCTGGTCGGTTCGGCCTCGATGGTCCACGATGCCCAAAATGCCACCGGGCTTTAAGGCCAGGTAAAAAGCCTTGAGCGATTCCTGCAACTCGCCTTGCTCCATCCAGTTGTGCAAATTGCGAAAGCTGATGACCACATCGGCGCTACCCGCAGGGGCGATGGCATGGCGATCCGCCCGAAAGGGCCTTACCAAGACCTTGCCGTACAAGTCCGGTTCCTTGACCAGGCGCTGCAATAGTTTTTCATGGTCGGCTTGGTACTGGGGCTGCGAACCATCCCGGTTGGCTGCGATGTACAAACCCTGGTCCTTGAGCCAGGGTGCCAAAATTTCCATGTAATAGCCGCTACTGCCGGGCAGGATTTCTACCACCGTGCTATCGGGGCGGATACCAAAAAACGCCAAGGTTTGCGCCGGGTGCCGGTAGGGGTCACGCGCTACATTGCCCGGCGACCGGTAGCTGGCGCTTAGCAGGGGTTGAAACGTGTCGGAAGTGGTGGGCTGGGCGAAGGCGGTGGGTAAGAGCGCTGACAGCGTTAGGGCCCAAAAGGCAAATTGACGCGAAAAAGCATGCATGGATAGTCCTTTGGGGCTAAGGCGTCACAGTCAAACTGCCAGACTACGTCTTGCGCTCAAAATCACTGGCATCATGCCGCTCGGCCAACTGGTTGTCGGCATCGCCCCAGGTGCGGTTGACTTTGCGTCCGCGCTGTACCGCCGGACGTTTGGCTATCTGGTCGGCCCAGCGGATCACGTGGGTGTACTCTTGCACTTGCAAAAATTCGCCCGCTTCATAGAGCTGGCCTTTGGCCAGGGCGCCATACCAGGGCCAGACGGCCATATCGGCGATGGTGTAGTCCTCGCCAGCCAGATACGGGCGCTCCGCCAGGTGTTTGTCCAGCACATCCATTTGCCGTTTGACTTCCATGGCAAAGCGGTTGATGGGGTATTCCATTTTGCTGGGCGCATAGGCATAAAAATGCCCGAAACCGCCACCCAGCATGGGGGCGCTGCCCATTTGCCAGAACAGCCAGGCCATGCACTCGGTCTGCAGGGCAAAGTCCTTGGGCACAAAGGCATCAAATTTTTGTGCCAGGTACCACAGAATGGCCCCTGATTCAAAGACGCGCACCGGTTGGGGCCCGCTGCGATCCAGCAGCGCGGGAATTTTGGAGTTGGGGTTGATGGCGACAAAGTCGCTGCCAAACTGCTGGCCTTCTTGGATGTTGATGAGCCAGGCATCGTATTCGGCGCCCCGGTGGCCCAGGGCCAGCAATTCTTCCAACATCACCGTCACTTTGATGCCGTTAGGCGTACCCAGTGAATACAGCTGCAAGGGATGCTTTCCCACAGGCAATGTCTTGTCGTGGGTGGCGCCAGCGATAGGCCGGTTGATGTGCGCGAATTTACCGCCGCTGGCTTTGTCCCAGGTCCAAACTTTGGGGGGGTGATATTCCGTGTTATTGCTCATTTAGCATCCCTTAAATTGCGGCGCGCGCTTTTCAACAAATGCCAGGGCCGCGCCTTTGTGGTCCTGGGTTTCAAAGGTTCGAATCATATTCGGCGCTTCAATGTCCATCACATCCGCCAAGGAACCGCGTAAGGCCGTATTGAGGTTTTGCTTCATATACCCTACGGCTACGGTGGGCAGCGCTGCCAGTTCGGTGGCCCAGGCTTGGGCGGCTTGGGCCAGTTGTTCTGGCGCAAGCACCCGGTTGACCAGGCCTATGCGCAGGGCTTCTTCGCTTTGCACGACTTGGCCGGTGAAATACATTTCGCGCG
>Ga0114963_10003228_pt1 | contig 11112 bp, 11 predicted proteins | sample C_131016_EF_Meta_FD_87019 | JGI IMG/M metagenome (GOLD analysis project Ga0114963, IMG submission 87019) | Freshwater microbial communities from Lake Croche, Canada to study carbon cycling - C_131016_EF_MetaG | ecosystem: Environmental > Aquatic > Freshwater > Lake | place: Lake Croche, Canada...
AATAAAACAAGCGCTTGGCAATAATTGTATAGAAATTCATCATGTTGGTTCTACGTCTATTCCCGGCTTATCTGCAAAACCTATTATTGATATAATTGCAGTTACTAAAGTTCCAGAAAACACCATAGAACCTCTAAAATCGTTAGGATTTGAATATAAAGGAGAATATAATATTCCAATGCATTTTGGATTTAATAAGAAAGAAGATACACAGGTTAATCTTCATGTTTATGAACAAGGCAATCCAGAAATTAAACTCAATATTTTGTTTAGAGATTACTTGCGTGCGCATCCTGAAGCATGTCAGGAATATGCTGAACTAAAAAATAATCTGCTTTCGCAAAAACCTTCATATGAAAAAAATAATCGTTTAGTTACCGGATATAATATGGGCAAAGATGCTTTTATTAGAAATATATTAGATAAAGCAGGATTTAATGAAATTAGAATGGTGCGCTGTGCCCATTATCATGATTGGGAAGAATATCACCGGATTTGTGAAGAGCAAATATTTAGTCCAATCAATGTGGTTTATAATCGTAATCATTCAAATTTTAATTCGGAAAATCATTATCATTATGTGCTATATAAAGGTACAAAAATTGTTTCTATTGCTCATATAGAATTTCTGAATGCAAATGAGGTTGCTATTAGAGCTTTTGCAACTGATTATCCGTATAAGGACCATCATTACGGTTCGCATATGATGGAATTTCTAGAAAAATGGATAAAGTATCATGGGCAGAATATTATTAGAGTCCATGCGCGCTTAAGTGCAGAGAAATTTTATCGAAAACTCGGATATGTTGAAATGGATTTTAACGACCTATCTCTTTCAAAGAGTTTTATTAATTTAGGCAAGAATCTATAAGTATTTAACTTAGTTATTATAAAGTTGTAGTAGCAATAAAACTAGTTTATAAGCTTCCAAAGTAAGTTGAGAAAAATGCATAATGGTTTTGTTGAGTACGAAATTAGCCATGGCATTGATGTAAATTATAAATAATTTTTTAGAAGGTGTTTTATGAAAATAGAAAGTTTTAATTTTCTAGATGAGTCTAGAGACAGGTTAATTCCAGTTGCTCTTTATTTTCATGAAGAAAGAAAGCATACTAAAAAAATTCCAGTAGTGCTTTTGAATCATGGGTCTGGATCATTTTATACTCGTTATTCATATCTTGCTGACTTTCTTGCTGATAAAGGTTATGCAGTAATTAGTATTCAACACGATCTTATTGAGGATGAACCGATTACATTGCCAAAATTTAATGAAGGAATAGTAAAAGAAATTCGTAAACCTATATGGGAAATGTGGATTGCCAACATGTCATATGTGATAAAGGAGTTTAAAAAAATTATGCCAGATTTTGATCTAGATAGACTTACATTATTGGGTCATTCGACTGGCGGGGATGTTATTATGTATTTTGCTGAAAAATATCCTGATATGGTTGCTGATCTCATTTCATTAGATGGGCTCCGTTGTCCCTTTCCAAGGAATATTAAATCACGAGTTCTAATGTTTTTAGCAAATGACACGATAACAGATCAAGGAGTGATTCCCAATAATAATGAAAAGCATCAGTTGGATATACAAACCGTAAAGCTTAATGCAAAACATCGAGAATATTCAGATCGAGGGTCTGATAATATTAAGCAGGAGGTGATATCAATTGTTGGCAAATTCCTGCATCTTTAGCTCATACTGAGTCGCAATCTTTATATCAGGTTGTCGAACTTCGAGTTCTACGGTGCTCAGCTACTAAAGTGTAGGCTCCGCTTCTCGACTACTTGTTCTACTACTGCTATTTTGATTGCAGCTCAGTATCAATTTCATCCAATCAAAGAGTTTATTTGATATCATCAAATACTGCTAAATTATATGCATCATTCCAGAAATGCCATTCCAAGCAGGTGCTTTTATAAAAAACATCTAGCATTTTTTCACGTATTTCATTAGTGGTGTTTTCACCTAGTTCATCAAAAATTTTAATTACTACGTCAACTGATCCACTGAAAGATTCACTTGAGTAATTTTTAATCCAATTGGTATAAGTATTATTGTTAACTGAATTTTTAGAGATTGATAACCCAACTTCTCGGTATGCCCAAAAGCAGGGCAATAATGCTGCAACTGCTAATTCTACTGGTTCAGTTGCACAAATACTTACTAAATAACTAGTGAAGCTTATTGTTGTCGGAGCAATTAATCCCGTTTTTATTACACCTGGATTTTTAGCAAAAATTCCTTTTTCGGCAGCAAAACAATTATTAGCATGTTGAAGAAATATAGGTGCATATTCTGATTTAATTTTTGCTGCAATAATGGAGTTGCACCTGCCAAAATCATGTAGCCAAAGACTATCTTGTTCAATGTAATAAGAAAATCTGTTATGAGCTAATGTCCCACGCGCCATTTCTTGATTGAATGGATGCGAAGTAGCTGCATTAATAACGCTTACTGATTTTTGCCATGCTTGTTCAGATAATTTCATAAAGACCTCGATTTATTATTAATTACATTGTCTAGTATTATTCCAACTTCACTTAGGTTAGTTACGGTAATATCTGGTTTTACTTCTGGTCTTGGGTTTCCTACTAAAATAGACGTGCAACCAGCAGCTTTTGCTGAAGTCACGTCTCCTGGAGTGTCTCCTAGATATAATATTGATCTGCTAGGAGCAATGCCGATAGAGTTTAGAGCTTCTATTAGCAAATCTGGACTAGGCTTAAGATGCTGATCATTTTTTGAACCAATAACAACCGAAAAATAATCACTAAGTCCAAGTATTTCAATCTCTTTTACAAGTAAGTTATGATCTAGATTACTTACAACTCCTTGTGGTAATCTATAATCTTTTATTCTTTTGATTAGTTCCTCAGCACCTGGTATTAGATTACTTCTTGAGAGAGGGTGTGTAGAAAAATGATGACGAAAGGCCTCAAGCGACTCTTCTGTTTTTGTTTGGCATTGCATGGTTCGTGTAAAAGTATCACGAATGGATTTTGAGTCTGCTAGAGACTGCATTTTTGGATGACCAAACATAAACAATACTTCGTTTATACTATTAAGAAATTGATTTCCTCGAAACTCCATCAAAGTTCCGTCCCAGTCGTAAAATACCCCAGTTATGCCATTTGACAAAGAACGAGTGGTGGTTACAGTTTGTAAGTACCTAGGAGTAAAATTCATTTGTAAGTGTCTGGGAGTAATTTTCATAATGAGCCCATATCCTCAATGGTTTCGGTGTAGATCATCACCAATAATTTTCCTTCAAGAACTTCTATAGTAATATTTTCTGAAACAGTTCTGTTAAAGCAGGAATTATTTCCTGGAAATTGTAATGTTTCATCATTTAATTCCCATTTTAAACCTAAAGTTCTAACTTTTGCCTTTGTCATAGCTAGTAGTGATATTTTAGTATTTGGCGTTAAAACCAAATTAGAGACAGTATGTTCTTTTAAGACATAGCCAATTAATGGCGGAGAATAGAAGGAGCATTCATTTTCGGCGATGATATTGATATTGTATAAAATATGATCGATAAACCCGCCACCAATACCAAATACAATAGTAGGTAATAATTGATTTTGAGCAAGATAGTGTAATGCTTTCTGGAAATCTGACTGATCTTGATTAGGCAAATAAATTATTTTTCTGTCTGGGTGGTTATCACGTTCAATACTATCGAGATCGCCAATGATTATAGATGGTTCTATTCCGATCTTTAGCAATTTATCAGCAGCACCATCAGTCGCAACAATTACTTTATCTTCAGTAAAGAAGTGACTGGTTGGCAAGTCGCCGTTCAAGCATAAAATGGATTTGGCATTTTGATAACATTTAAGTGGCATCGTAATATCTTTTTTGAAATATAGATATCAAGATAGTTATTAAGCCAACTACATTACTATAAATAACAAAATCGGCACCTGTATATAGACCATAAACAATCCATGATATGGAGCAGCCAAGAAAGTTGTATAGCATGACTTTTGATATATCATGTGCTGATTTTGTTTTGTAAGTTTTGTAGATTTGTGGAATAAATCCAACAAAAGAAGTAATGGTGGCTATAATACCAAATAGATCAACTATGTTCACATCTCCCTCCGCTAGCATTAACTAGATCAAGTTGTAAGGGTATTTCTCAGCTGAAAAAGTAAATTCTAAATCAGCACCCCTGGTGAATTATTTTCAAGCTGACTATACATTATGGCTGATTTTTGTCAAGAGCATTCTGTAGTTTAGATATTGTTATTAAAAATAATTGTGATTTTTGCTAAATGGTAGTACCAATAAATAAGATTTATTTTTATTTACTGATTTCATGAATAAGGTTTCGTTACCACCATTTTGGATTATCGCGTTTATTGCGGGGTTACCGTTATTTGCTGAAACGGCTTATACACCGTCATTGCCTGACATTGCTCGCGCATTAAAAGTTTCAGAATCAATGGCTGAGTATACACTTACTGTATATATTTTTGGCATGGCTATTGGTATTCTTTTCTGGGGACATCTTTCTGATAGAATTGGACGAAAGCCTTGCATTTTAGGAGCCCTATGCTTTTTTATACTTGGTTGTGTAGGTTGTTATTTCTCTGAGTCAATTCACATTTTGATGTTCTTTAGACTTATTCAGGCATTCGGTGGGAGTGTAGGAAATGTACTCGCTCAATCTATTGCTAGAGACGCATTTCAAGGACCAGCTTTAGGAAAAGCATATTCTGTAGTTGCTAGTAGCGTAGCGCTTTTTCCGGCTATCGGTCCAGTTATTGGTGGCCATATAGCAGAGTATTTTGGGTGGTATGATATTTTTTTATTCCTTATAATTTTTGCACTAGTTTTGGGTTGGGCTGTAGTAAAAAAACTGCCTGAAACTCATGGAGTAAAAGATCAAAAGTCAATATCCTTTAAAGAAGTATTGCCAATTATGCTAAAGGATAAAAAACTTATTGGCCTTGGATTATTGGTAGCTGCAAGTAATGGTTTGGGGTTTTGTTATTTTGCAGAAGCGCCATTTTATTTAATGAATCTTCTTGGGTTGACCCCTAGTGAATATGGTTTTACTTTTATCGCTATTGCTATTAGCGCTATGTTTGGTGGATTGTGTTCGGCAAAACTTCAAGATAATTATACGTCTAGGACTATTTTAGGATATGGGCTTTTATTGATATTGATTGCCGGCTTATCATTTAGCCTAATCATAATATATAATACAGAAATTGAGCAAATGTCTAATCTTGCGCTAATTATTGTTGCGGTTACAGCGCAAATGATTTTTACTTTTAGTAGAGGCTTAGTTAATAGTAATGCTCTTGCATTAGCCTTGGTCGATTACAAATGGTGCGTTGGCACGGCATCTAGCTTGTTTGGCTGTTTCTATTATTTCACTGTATCATTATTTACTTTGGGTATGGGGGCGTTACATAATGGAACATTGTTACCAATGCCACTATATTTCTTCGCAATTGGTTTGTTTATGATGTTGGTGAGGAGAATAACCATGCGTGGTTAACTCTTCTTATTATTTCAACTCGGCTGTTTGGTTATGTTTTGCATGCTTATTTTCCTTTGCGCAACCTACATATAGGAAGTAAGAATTATTTTCAAAAGGATATGACTTGAAATCTATCTGTGTTAGACCAAGTTCTTTTCGAATCAAATTTCTAAATTGATTTAAAATGATTAGATGAGACTCTCCTGATTCAGGATCACTTTTTTTATGAGAAAAAAATTCAGCAAATTTTTTAGAGATTTCTGGGTTATCAGTACATATAAGAAGTTTAGAAAAAGTAGCTCTGACATCTTCTATTTCGACTTTTTGCAAAAGCGCACCTTGTTTCTTAAAATAGTAAGAAGTTTGAGCATCTAAAATATTCAAGGCTTCTAGGAAAGCATCTTTCTTGACTTGTAATCTTGTTTCAAAGTTTTTTTTGGGAAAAGCTAGCGCATATGCAATAAAAACCATAATCAATGGTAGTAATCCTTGCATTAGCTGGGCAAAAGTTTGTAAGTATTCCATATGCCACCTACTTTAATTAAAAAATAGACATTGGTATTACATTTAAAATGTATAGCAGATTTTTGGGATAGTGTCAAGGAAGTCAGTATATTGTACCATGCTAAGCGCTTATTTCACGTGAGTTTTTTCTTTCAATTCCATGGCTTTTTTACGCATATTATGGTATTCTTCTATTGGAATATATTTATCGACAGGAATATAATCAATAAATAATTTACCATGTACATGATCGGTTTCATGTTGAATAATGCGAGCTAAAAATCCTTCAGCAGTGCCTTCTAATAAATTGCCCTCAACGTCATAAGCTTTGTAATTGATTTTCTTGTAGCGTGTGACTAGGCCAGTAAGATCTTTCACTGAAAAACATCCTTCATAATCTTCATTTTTTCCTTGTTCTTCAATTCCTTCATAACTTGGATTAATCCAGATAGATTTAGGCATTGATTGAGTAAAATCTTGACGCCATTTTTTTAATCCTGGAGTTTCGTTAGCAGCAAAAACTATTATTTTTTTGGCTATGCCGACTTGTGGTGCAGCAAGTCCGGCAATATTCGATTCTTCATCATATTTCGCTTCTAATATTGCAATGTCGTTCTTATCCTCAACGCTTAAGGGAAAAGTTAAACTTTTGGCAGGAGTTGTTAAAATATGAGGCCTAAAGCCATTGACATCAGCAACTAAATATTGAGGTAGAGGATGTTTTTTAGTAGTGTTCATGGTGTTTATTATCTATATAACGAAAATTTTTTGGTTATCTGAGAGACAACATCCCATTTTCCAAAAATTACAGAAGCATAATAAATATGTTCATTTTGAGTCTTTTTTGAAATAGCCTCTATTTGCTCTAAATATGTTCCTCCAGTCATACTGTTGACAAATGCTAGTTGTGTGACCCCAGCCTCTTTTGCGCTTATTACCGCCTTCATGATCTCACTTGATTTGCCACGTAGCACTATGTAAGGCAGGCCTGAAATCTTCCACTCGTTAGCACTTGCATCGATATTAGATTGCAGAAAGCAAATGTTTTCCCCAAGCAATGCTCCAATTGCCAAAGAAGCATGCGCTACTGCATTCATCGCAACACCAGCCTCTATATCTTTATTTACGATTATAACTAGTTTGTTTTCAAAGGTCATTTTCCCTCTTTATATTAGTTAAAAAATGTTCTAGCCCAATGGGTCTTATAAGTTTGGTGAGCTAAGCCCCCATGCAAAAACTTACAAATAATAATTCGGATGGGTAAAACGCATTTAGCCTAAATATATACATTATTCTACTATATTGTTGTTATTTTTCTAGAGTAAATAATTGTTTTGCGATAATTATCAACCTTAAGCCCATCAAAGCAATACAGAATCAGATTAAGTATCAACTCCCCCAATTTTTTTGTGTTGTATCAGTAGATTGGCTCTGGTTTGAAATAAAGTTATTTATGAGTTCATTAAGCCTTTCAGCATCTTTAACCATACCTTTACTTTGAGCAATGGCTAAAGCCTGATTCAAGTATAGTAAGCCTTTTTCATTATCACCTTCTTTTAAGCATATCTTCCCCTTTATTTGCAATAAATGTACAAATGTTTTGCTACCCTCTTTCACTTGTAAGTTTTCAAAAAATTCCTTTGCTTCATTTAGTTTTCCTAGCTCCACTAAACAACGTATATATCTTATTGCTGTTCTACAATAATCGTCAGAGTATTCTTTATATATCTTCATAGCTTGCTTGTAATACTGTGAAGCTAGCTCTGATTGGTTAAATAAATCCTGATGTAATGCGCCAGCATTAAAGTATATTTTTGCTTTTACATATTCATTCATTTTTGGATTATTGGTTAGTTCTAAAGCTTTTTTTATCATTTTAAAAGCTAGCTCTTGTTGTTTAGTAGCTCTATATATTGCAGATTGCAAATACAGGCTTCTTCCCAACAAATTAGGGTCATCCCCAGCCAGTTTAAAGCCTTCTAAAGCAGCTTTTCTTGCTTCTTCGTAATTACCTAAATAAAAATAACAGCTTGCTAATCTTGCATAAATTAATGATTTTTCTTCATTTGTTAGAGCATCATTATTGATAGTCCTAATTCCTTTAATTATAATCTCTTGCCAATTTTCTTGCTCCTTTAAAGTATGATAGGAACTTTCAAATTCATTTAATCTTGTATTAGCTATCGCAGTTTGTATTACATTTGTTGCAGAACAATCTTTCGCAACAATAACTACAGCTGCAATAATAGCCATTATGGCTAATATATGTGATATTTTGCTCTTAGGTTGGTTCTTAATTTTGTAATGGATAAAGAGACTACTATAGGACTGATGCCATGAATAAGGTAATATGGCCCTGGCTTTAGTGCATATGCTTGTGAAAAATACATATAGACTTGTGCCAAATAAAGTTGATCGTATATTAATACTCAAATGATGTTGTGTAATCATATAACAATTTGCATACTACCTTTCCGGTATGGACTGAAGGCAAATGGCTGGGACGGTAGGATTCGAACCTACGGATGACGGGATCAAAACCCGTTGCCTTACCACTTGGCGACGTCCCAATGACAAAATAAGAGCTTTCTTTATAGATTTATTCTCAATCGATGTCAAATATCTATTGTTTGAAAATATTTCATTGAGAAGCACTACTAATTAATAAATTCCTTTATATTCAATGCAATATCGGCTATTGTCTGGATTTATTTTATAATAAATTCAGATGAATAATAAAAGAAGACGTATATTAGTGGCGATGTCTGGCGGGGTAGATAGCTCAACGGTGGCTGCATTGTTGGTTGATCAGGGTCATGAGGTTATTGGTGTGACCATGCAGCTTTATGATATGGGTGAAACCTTGGCACGCAAGGGTGCTTGTTGTGCTGGTCAGGATATTTATGACGCAAAAATGGTAGCTGATAAACTAGGTATTCCTCATTATGTGTTGAATTATGAAAATCGATTTAAGGATGCGGTTATTGAAGAGTTTGCTGATTCCTATTTACGTGGTGAAACGCCAATTCCATGCATTAAATGCAATCAAACCGTGAAGTTTACTGATTTGTATAAAATGGCAAAAGATCTTAATGCTGATGCATTAGCGACAGGGCATTATGTGCAAAAAATAAATGGACCAAATGGGGTAGAATTACATAAAGGTGTGGATGAACGAAAGGATCAAAGCTATTTTCTATTTGCTACTACTAAGGAGCAACTAGAGTTTGTAGAATTTCCTTTGGGTGGTATGACCAAAGATCAAACCAGACAATTGGCATTAAAATATGAGCTTGAAGTAGCTGATAAACCAGATAGTCAGGATATTTGTTTTGTACCAAATGGTGATTATGCCTCGGTGATTGAAAGAATTAGACCTGGTGCATTAGACGAAGGTAATATTTTGGATATTGATGGTAAAGTAATTGGCAGACATAACGGTATTATCAACTATACCATAGGTCAACGTAGAGGCATAGGCATCGCGCATGCTGAACCCTTATATGTGATTAAGATTAATCCTACTGATAACAGCGTGGTTGTTGGCACAGAAAATCATTTACAAAAGGCAAGCTTTAGCATAAAAGAGGTGAATTGGTTATTAGGTGATGAGTTTCCGAGTGAGGGTATCAGGTCGAAAATAAAAATTCGATCAGGTCACGAAGGATGTGAAGCGATGATTAAAAAATCTTCCACCGATAATGGCTGCTTCATAGTGAAGCTGCTTGAATATCAAAAATCAATAACTCCAGGGCAAGCATGTGTTTTGTATGATGGCACGAGAGTGCTTGGTGGCGGGTGGATTGCTAACATTAAAGAATAAGGAATTTACTCATGAGTATATTTAGGAAAAAGAGCATTAAAACTGTGCATGATGTAAGTGAACATAGCAAACTTGAAAGACGGCTTGGTGCAATGGACTTATTGTTAATGGGTATTGGTGCTGTGGTTGGTACTGGTATTTTTGTATTAACTGGAGTTCAAGCGGCAACAGCTGCAGGGCCAGCAGTAATGGTTTCATTTATGCTTGGTGGTCTTACCTGTATTTTTGTAGCATTAGTTTATACTGAAATTGCTTCAAGCGTTCCAAGCGCAGGTGGTGCTTATACGTTCTCTTATATATCTTTAGGTGAAATAGTTGCGTGGCTTGTTGGTTGGATGTCGATTGTACAGCTATGCTTAGGTGCTACTACTGTGGCAGCTGGTTGGTCTGGTTATATGATGGGAATTCTAGCTCAGGCAGATATATATTTACCACATGCTTTTGTTAATATTCCGAGTAAAGGTGGTATTATTGATTTGCCAGCATGCTTTATCTGTTTAGTTGTCACTGCAGTTTTGATCAGAGGAATTAAAGAAAGCGTTAAATTTAATGCTATTTTAGTTGTAGTAAAATTAGTTGCTATCTTTATTTTTCTTATTGTTGCCGCCCCTCATTTTAAGTTAGAAAATTGGAGTAATTTTACACCATTTGGTATCGAAGGTGTTGCGGTTGCTGCTGGCGCAATCTTTATGGCATATACAGGTTTTGATGCTGTAGCAAATGCTACAGAAGAAAGTAAAAATCCTGAAAAAGATGTAACTTTCGGATTGATCGGGTCTTTGTTAGTTTGCATAGTGCTTTATGTTTTAGTATCAGGAATGCTTACTGGAATAGTGCCTTATACTCAGTTAAATAATACAGAACCTCTTGCCTATGCGCTAAAAGCTAATGGTAGCCAGATTGGTGGTGCTTTGGTAGCGGCTGGTGGTATTGCTGGTATGACTACGGTTATCTTATTTCAAGTTTATGCACAGTCGAGAATTTTTATGGCTATGGCTCGTGATGGTTTATTACCAAAGTTTTTTAGTAAAATTCACTCTAAATATCATACGCCTTATATATGCACTATCATTATAGGTGTTAGTATGTCTATTGTTGCCGGGTTCTTACCAATTGCAATTATGGGAAATATGGCAAGTATGGGAACTTTAATTGTCTTTTTAGTTGTTTCAGTTTCTGCTCTTGTTTTAAGAAAATCTAAGCCAGATATTAAAAGACCTTTTAAATCTCCGGCCATTAATTTGGTCTCAACACTTGCAGTGTTGTCTTGTGGATATTTAA
>Ga0114963_10003229_pt1 | contig 11112 bp, 6 predicted proteins | sample C_131016_EF_Meta_FD_87019 | JGI IMG/M metagenome (GOLD analysis project Ga0114963, IMG submission 87019) | Freshwater microbial communities from Lake Croche, Canada to study carbon cycling - C_131016_EF_MetaG | ecosystem: Environmental > Aquatic > Freshwater > Lake | place: Lake Croche, Canada...
CCCCTGGAACACGTGATCGCCGCTAAGGCCGTGGCCTTTGGGGAAGCACTGCAACCCAGTTTCCGCAGCTACAGCACCCAGGTGGTGGCCAATGCCCAAGCCATGGCCCACCGCCTCACGGAACGGGGGCTGCGGGTGGTGAGCGGCGGCACCGACAACCACCTGGTGCTGATCGACCTGCGCTCCGTGGGCCTCACCGGCAAGGTGGCCGACCTGCTGGTCAGTGATGTGCACATCACTGCCAACAAAAACACCGTGCCTTTCGACCCTGAGTCCCCCTTCGTGACCAGCGGCCTGCGCCTTGGCAGCGCCGCCCTCACCAGCCGCGGCTTTGATCAAGCCGCCTTCGAGGAGGTGGCCGAGGTGATCGCCGATCGCCTCCAAAACCCCAGCGACGCTGCCATCGAGCAACGCTGCCGCGACCGGGTTGCCGCCCTCTGTGGCCGCTTCCCCCTCTATGGTCCCCAGGCGGTTGCTGTGGCCGCCGGCCATGGCACCTAAGCTGCGCCTGTAGGCCCTGGCCTGGTCGTGCCCATCAGCCCCCTGATCCCCGCGGTCGCCACCCTTTTGGGGGCTGGTCTGTTTACGGCTGCCATCGTGCCGTGGGTGCGGCAACTTGGTTTGCGCTGGGGCCTCACTGACGAGCCTGACCCCCGCAAGCAGCACCAAACGCCGATGGTGCGGCTTGGGGGCATTGGCATTGTGTTGGGTTTCTGTTTAGCCCTCACGGTCACCTGGCTGCTGGGCGGCTTTGGTTCGCTGCCCACCAGCCGAGACCATCTGATCTGGAGCACCCTGCTGGGGGGCCTCGCCTTCTTTGCGATTGGCCTCAGCGACGATCTCTTCTCCCTGCCGCCGCTGCCGCGGCTGGTCCTCCAGATTGCTGGGGCCATGGCGATGTGGAGCCAAGGGGTAAAAATCGGCAGCATCACCCTGCCCTTCGACAGCAGCCTGTCCCTGGCGCTGCCCGATTGGCTAAGCCTGCTGGCCACGGTGATCTGGCTGGTGGGGATCACCAATGCCATTAATTGGCTTGATGGCCTCGATGGCCTGGCCGCCGGCGTTAGTGGCATCGCCGCCGTAGGTCTGTTGTCGGTGAGCTTCAGCCTGCACCAACCGGGAGCTGGGCTGCTGGCGGCCGCCCTGGCGGGGGCCTGCCTGGGCTTCCTGCGGGATAACTTCAACCCCGCCCGGATTTTTATGGGCGACGGCGGCTCCTATTTCCTTGGCTTCAGTTTGGCGGCGATCAGCCTGGTGGGCCCCGCCAAGGAACTCACCACCGTCAGTTTGTTGCTGCCGCTGTTGATCCTTTCCCTGCCCCTGGCCGACATGTCGGCGGTGATCATGGGCCGCGTTAGCGACGGCCGCTCCCCCTTCTATCCCGACCGCCGCCACCTGCATCACCGCCTGCTGCGGGCCGGTTTCAGCCATCGCCGCACGGTGGTGCTGATCTATGCCTTCACCCAGTGGTTTGCCGCCCTGGCCCTGGTGGCCGCCAATGCCGAAATGCGCTTCCTCTGGTTGGCCTTGGCCACCGGTGTGCTGGTGTGGATTGTGGTGAGCAGCCGCCGGGAGCTGTTGGAGGAGGCCGAACAGCTCAACGCCCCTGCTGATGCCTCCGATGGGCAGCCGCAGCCACCGGTGTTGATGCAACGCAATTCCCCCCGCTGAGCCCTGTGGTGGAAACCTCCCCCGGCCCTGATATTCCCGCTGGTGAGATCACTGCTGGCGAAATAGCTGCCTGCGAAATCCCTGCCTGCGAAATCCTTTGCATCGGCACCGAGCTGCTGCTGGGCAACATCACCAATGGCAATGCCCGCTGGCTGGCGGAGCAACTGGCGGCCCTGGGGGTGCCCCACCTGCGCCAGGGGGTGGTGGGAGACAACCGCGAGCGCCTGATCCAGGCCGTGCGGGAAGCAGCCGGCCGCTGCCGCCTGCTGATCACCACCGGTGGCCTCGGCCCCACCCCCGACGACCTAACCACTGAGGCCATCGCCGCCGCCTTCCATACCCCCCTGGTGGAGCACCCAGAGATCTGGGCAGATATCCAGGCCAAGGTGAGCGCCCGGGGCCGCGTTTGCCCCCCCAGCAACCGCAAACAAGCTTTCTTGCCCGAAGGCGCCCAGGTGTTGCCAAACCCCAGCGGCACCGCCCCCGGCATGGTCTGGAGCCCCCAACCGGGCTTCACGGTGCTCACTTTCCCTGGCGTACCCAGGGAGATGCGGGCGATGTGGGAGGCCACGGCCGTTCCCTGGCTGGGGGAAGCCGGCCTCGCCCGAGGGGTGTTTGCCAGCCGCATGTTGCGCTTCTGGGGGGAATCGGAAGCGGCCCTCGCCGAACAGATGGCCGATCTGCTGGCCCTGGAGAACCCCACGGTGGCCCCCTATGCCGGCAGCGGTGAGGTGAAGCTGCGGATCACCGCCAGGGCGAATTCCCAGGCGGAAGCCAACGCCCTACTGGCGCCGGTGGAAGCAGAGCTGCGGGCCCGCAGCGGCAGATCCTGCTACGGCAGCAACGACGACAGCCTGGCCTCAGTGGTGTTGGAGCTGCTACGCAGCCGCGCTGAAAGCCTGGCCGTGGCCGAGAGCTGCACCGGGGGCGGCATCGGTGCAGCTTTAGCAGCGGTGCCCGGCGCCTCTGATGTGTTTCTGGGGGGGGTGATCGCCTATGCCAACAGCGTTAAACAAACCCTGCTGGGCGTGCCCGCCGAGACCCTGGCCAGCCATGGCGCCGTGAGCGACCCGGTGGCGATCGCCATGGCCGAGGGGGCCCGTCGCACCACCGGTGCCACCTGGGCCATCGCCGTTACTGGCGTTGCTGGCCCGGGGGGCGGCAGCGCCGAAAAACCTGTGGGGCTGGTGCACATCGCCATCACCGGCCCTGCTGGCAGCAGCAGCGAGGCGGTGCGCTTTGGCAGCAACCGCGAACGCCCTTGGATCCAAACCCTCACCTGCGGCGAAGCCTTAAACCGCTTGCGGTTGCAGTTGAGCCATTAATCCCTACGGCCGCCATGGGGCCTAATTACAAGCCAACCACTGAAGCAGGCCCGGTTTTAGGCTTGTTGATTCCATTGGCAGCAGCGCCTTGAGCTCCGGCACCCTCTACGACAAGGTCTGGGATCTGCACCAGGTCGCCGAGCTGCCCGGGGGGGCCACCCAGCTGTTTATCGGCCTCCACCTGATCCATGAGGTAACCAGCCCCCAGGCCTTCACCGGCATCCGTGACCTGGGCCTAGGGGTGCGCCATCCAGAACTGACCGTGGCCACGGTCGATCACATCGTGCCCACCACCTCCCAGGCCCGGCCCTTTGCCGATCCCCTGGCCGAGGAAATGCTCGCCACCCTCGAGCGCAACTGCAGCGAGTACGGCATCACCCTGCACGGCATCGGCAGTGGCCGCCAGGGAATCGTGCACGTGATCGCCCCGGAACTGGGCCTCACCCAACCGGGCATGACCGTGGCCTGCGGCGACTCCCACACCTCCACCCACGGCGCCTTCGGCGCCATTGCCTTCGGCATCGGCACCAGCCAGGTGCGCGACGTGCTCGCCAGCCAGAGCCTGGCCATGAACAAGCTCCAGGTAAAGCGCATCTGGGTGGATGGGGCGCTGCAACCGGGGGTCTATGCAAAGGACCTGGTGCTGCACGTGATCCGCAGCCTTGGGGTAAAGGCAGGGGTGGGCTATGCCTATGAATTCGCTGGCCCGGCCATCGAGGCGCTGTCGATGGAGGAACGCATGACCATCTGCAACATGGCGATCGAGGGCGGCGCCCGCTGCGGCTATGTGAACCCCGACGCCACCACCTTTGCTTACCTCAAGGAGCGCGAATTCGCCCCCACCGGCGAGGCCTGGGGGCGGGCCGTGGCCTGGTGGGGCAGCCTCGCCAGCGGCCCGGAGGCGGTTTTCGACGCCGAGGAACGTTTTGATGCCAGCAGCATCGCCCCCACCATCACCTGGGGGATTACCCCCGGCCAGGGCCTTGGCGTGGATGAAAAGGTGCCCAGCCTGGAAGAAACCGAGCCCAACGAGCGTCCGCTCACGGAGGAGGCCTACCGCTACATGGATCTGGCCCCCGGCACACCAATCGCTGGCCTGGCGGTAGATGTGTGCTTTATCGGCAGCTGCACCAACGGCCGCCTCAGTGATCTGCAGGCCGCCGCCGCCGTGGCCAAGGGCCGCCAGGTGGCCCCTGGCATCAAGGCCTTTGTGGTGCCTGGTTCCGAGCAGGTGGCCGCCGCCGCCATCGCCGAGGGCCTCGATGGGCTGTTTCGGGAGGCGGGCTTTGAATGGCGCGAACCCGGCTGTTCGATGTGTTTGGCCATGAACCCAGACCGGCTCGAGGGCCGTCAGATCAGTGCCAGCTCCAGCAACCGCAACTTCAAGGGCCGCCAGGGTTCCGCCAGCGGCCGCACCCTGCTGATGAGCCCAGCGATGGTGGCCGCCGCGGCCATCAACGGCAAGGTCACCGATGTGCGCGATCTCCTCAAGGCCTGAACCCATGACAAACCCTGCCTTCCCCCTCGGTCCGATCCCCAGCGTCAGCGGCAGCGCCGTGGTGTTGCGGGGTGACGACATCGACACCGATCGGATCATTCCGGCCCGCTTCCTCAAGTGCGTGAGCTTTGACGGCCTCGGCGCCCAGGCCTTCGCCGATGACCGCATCGAATTAAAGGGCGAACATCCCTTCGATCGGCCCGCACATCAAGGCGCTTCGATATTGCTGGCAAACCGCAACTTTGGCTGCGGCTCCAGCCGCGAACATGCCCCCCAGGCCCTGATGCGTTGGGGGATCCGGGCGATCGTGGCCGAAAGCTACGCCGAGATCTTTTTTGGTAATTGCCTCGCCCTGGGGATCCCCTGCCTAGGGGCGGAGCACACCGTGATGCTGGCCATTCAAGCGGCCGCCGCCGCCCAACCAAACCTGCAATTCCAGCTGGATGTGGGGGCCGCCAAGCTCCACGCCAAATTGAGCGGTGGCGAGCAGACCTGGCCCCTGGAGCTGGGGGCCGGCCCCGGCCAAATGCTGCTCAGTGGCCAATGGAATGGCACCGCCCAGCTGGTGGGCAACGGTGCCGCCCTGCAGGCCACCGCCGCCCGCCTCCCTTACCTGGGCTTTTGAATTAAGGCTAATAATTGGGGCCCTAGGGACCCTGCACCACCCCAGTGGAAGGCTCGTAGGGCACAAAAGGCAACCCAGGGCCCCGGAAGCCAAAATCATTGAGGCGGATTCGAATGCCGCCAATACCTGTGTAGGGGCTGTAGTAGGCGCCGAATTCATAGGCACGCCGTTGCCAACGCAGCTCCACATAGGAACTAGTTACATCTCCGTAGTAGCCGGAATTGCCGGCCACGTTGTAGCTAATCGCCCCATCTAAAACGAGGGGTCCAATCAGCTGTTGGGTGAGGCCGATGCCAAGGGTGGCCGTATCCACATAGCGGTCAAAGGCAAAGGGACTATCGCCACTCTTGGCGGCCACACTGCCAAACAACGAGAGCTTGGTGTAATCAAGGGCCGAACGATTAAAATGGCCCAGGGTAATCACAGGGCCCCCTGAAATACCCACAAGGTTTTGACTACTGCCACCGCCATAGGCAGAGAGATTAAAGAAAGGTGCAATATTGAGGCTTAACCCAGGCACAATCGGCACCGGGGAATAGCGATAGGCCCCTTCAGATGTAAGCGGCAGAGCCTTGCCACTTAAAAGCGGCCAACTGGAGCTAATCGTGCCATAAATATTGGCCCGCCAGAGATCAGCGAAATTATTACTTTCAGCCGTACTCGTTATGAATTCATTACTTTGAAAGTTACCCACCCCAGCCCGCCAGAGAAAACTCGAACTAAGCGCCCCAAAGCGGGGCAAAGTGCCGCGATTCTCCAGGGAAACTCCATAGGCTGAATAAATATCCTGTTCCCCCAGGGAGCCATTCCAAACCCGATAGCGATAGGCACCAAATAACCTGGCCACAGCACTACCGATCAAAGGCAATTTCACCGGCTGCAAAACCTCCGCTGAAGCCCTGGTGGCATTGGAAAGATTCTGCTCAGAAAAACTCGACACATTCACCCGGGCGGTATAAATGCCCTGGCCGAGCGCCCCATTGAGATAGGTATCTACCCCAAATAAATCACCAATTGTATTGCTCTGGGTTACAACTCCTGAACCGGCAGAAGACCCTGGGGCAGGATAACTGGAAGTGCTGCCATTAAAGGCCCGCTCGAGCATGAACTGGGGACGAATTGACAGGATCGCCTTCGAACCCAAACGGATATCAGGCAACTGGTACTGGAGGTAGAAGCCATCACGGTCTTGCTTATCTACCAGCAAACCCCAACGGTTTTCCACCTCATTTTCCTGCTTGGGCTTGATGCGCACGGTGGCCGGCAACGGCAGCGGCAACTTGTTTTCCAGCAACAGGCGATTACGGCCCGACTTAATCACCGTGGTGCCATCCGGCTCCTGCCAAGAGCTCACCCGGTCCATATCCACCCACACCTGGGCGGGGGTAAAGGGATCATTGGTGAAGCTGGCCCGGGGGGCAGTCCAACCCTCAGGGGTGAGCAGCACCTGGGGAGCTTGGAACCGCCAGTGGGTTACCGAACCACTGATTAATTTCTGACGCCTCGTGGTTTGCAACTGCCTCAACTCGGCTGGGGTGGCTTGGCCAAATTGAGCTTCCGTCCTCGTAATGCTGGCCAGGTCGCTGCTGCCAAAACGGCGATCAACCACGAGCCCCAGCCTTGGCTGCACCCCCCGGACCCGCTGATCCAGGGCAGCGATGGCGGCCCGCCGCTCCCTGAGCCGCTGGGCGGGGGAGCTACCAGCACCGTTAGCGGCGGGGGCTGGCTTCACTGGCGGCAGCGGCCCAGGGGCCTGGGCCTCCGGGCCGTCAAAGGCCACCGCCTCCAACTGTTCTTCCAGGGGACGCTGGGTCTTGCGCAGGGCCCGGTCGGGGTCAGGGCAACCCAGGGGCGGTGGATCTTCCTCCTGGGCCTTGGCTGGCTTGGCTTTACCGAAGCGATAACGGGCCCCGAGCAGGTAGCCATTACTGCCCTCGTACACCCCGGCATAGGTGCCATAGGCGCCGGAACGGTGGTGAATTCGACCTACCACCGACCATTGGGGGGACACCTCCAGCCCTAACTCCACCGCCAGGTAGTTGAGTAACTGGGTGGAATTCGGCCAAGAAATCTTCTCGTAATTACTAAGGCTGGAATTAAGACTGACGCCCTCAATCACCCCCATGCTGAGCCAAGGCTGGATCCACCAGCGCAACCCCAACCCAAAGGTCACCTCCCAGAAGGCCTGGGGTTCGGTTACGGCGGTGGCCGCCTGGTCGAGGGGCACCCCACCGGTGTAGCGCAGGTCGGCGTTGCGCCCGGCGCTATGGAACAGCAAGTTGCCATCTAGCTCAAGGGCGAAGGGATCGGCATCGAGCAATTTGCGCTGGGCCCCTAGCCCAAACACCCCCTCGGGCCGGAGGTTGCCTCGGATCAGGAAGGTTTCGCCAAAAGTGGCATCGGTCATCTGGCCGGCCCAACCGGTCACCGCCCAGGGGTAGGGATGCCTGCTCTCCAAGGGCGGCAGGTTGGGGGGACAGCTCAGCGCCTCGGCCTCGGGCAGGGGCGCCACCGTGGCTGGCGCCACCTGCACCCCTGGCTTGGGGGGATTGCGCTGCAATTGCTGCCGTTGTTTTTCCGCCGCCGCATTGCCCTCAGCGCTGCCCTGTAGGGGGCCATCGGGATCAAGATCGAGCTGGCTGGTGAGCAAATCCACCACGCCATACACATCTTCAAGCTCCCCTTCCCCCTGCAAAAGGTTGAAGCGCAGCAAGCTCGCCTGAAGATATTGATTACCCCGTTGAAACCGCACGGAACCCCGGGCCCAGAGCACCCGGGTGCGGCTGTCGTATTCGAACCGATCGGCCTGGAGCCTGCCCCCCGCAAGCTTGAGCTGAACGTTGCCGGTGGCCACAAAGCGCTGCAGTTGGTTGTCGTAACCCTGCTGATCAGCTTCTAGCTCGAGGTCTAGCGGGGGCAACTCAGCCACCGGTGCTGGAGCCGGTGCGGGTGCTGCTGCTGTTGGTGCAGCTGCTGTTGGTGCTGGCTTGGGGGCCGGCAGCTGTTTGGGCAGAGCTTCGCCAGTAACCGAAGAACTCTCCTGGGACTTAGCAGCGGTTGGCTGCAGCAGCACCACTGCAGCTGGGGACAGCACGGCAGCGATGCAAACCAGGATTTGGGCGGGAACCGGCGACCTCAATCCTGGATGGGTTCAGGGGCGGCGATCCTGCCACGCCGCCCAGAGGAAATCACTCTTCCAGGTCCTTACGGCTCGGGGTCCGGCTGGGGTCACTGGCTAGAAAACCAAAGACAAAGATGCCGATAAAAAAGAAAACGACCGAATAAACGGAAATCTTGAGGGCGAGCATGGTCCAGCCGAAGGGGGACGGGGAGGGGTGCCGCACCCGGAGCGGCTGGCCCATCCTATGGGCCATGTGCTCAGGAAAAGATGAAAGGGGCCCTGGAACCGCGGCTTGAGGGGTGGATTGAAACGTTTGCCCCGCTACGGGAGCTCGATCTGCTGCCCCTCTGGCGGCGGGCGGATGGCAGCCAGGCGCTCAATCACCCCTGGGGCCAGCGCCATCGGCCCGACTGGGCCGCCCGCGGCTTGGTGATCTGGCCCCGGGGCGGCCAAACGCTCCGGCTCAGCCACCGCCTGAGTTGTCCGCCCCTCTGGCGGGGCGGCAGGGCGCGGCTCGCCCTGCGCTGGTGGGCGGAGGCGGCGGAACTCTGGGTGGATGGCCAACGGGTGCACCAGGGGGACCTGTTTGATGCCGCCTGCCGCTGGCCCCTGCCCGAGCGCTTCTGGGGGGGCGCCCCGCTAGGGCTGGAACTGCGGCTGCGCAGCCCTAAACACGACGACGGCGGCCTCACCCTGGCGCGGCTGGAGAGGGAACCACTGGAACCCAGCGACCCCGACGGCCTACTGGTGCTGGGCCAGCTGCGGCTGCTGCGGCAACGGCTCCCCCAACTGCAGGAGGCCCTCAATGCAGCGGAACCGAGTGCCCTCGCCCTGGCCGCCGCCCTGCAGGCGGAACCGAGCCCTGCTTCCCTTCCTGCCCTGCGCCAGGCCCTGGCCGCCCTGCCCAGCCCGGGCAACCTGCAACTAATCAGCCACGCCCACCTGGATCTGGCCTGGCTCTGGCCGGTGGCCGACACCTGGCAGGCGGCGGAACGCACCTTCCGCTCGGTGCTGCAGCTGATGGCCGAGGATCCGGCCCTGCGCTTTGGCCACTCCACCCCGGCGCTCTACCACTGGTTAGAGCAACACCGCCCCACCCTGTTTGCCCAGATCCAAGCGGCCAGCCGGGCCGGCCGCTGGGAACCCCTTAATGGCCCCTGGGTGGAAAGCGACTGCACCCTGGGGGGCACTGCCTCGCTGCTGCGCCAGTTCGAGGCGGGCCAGGCCTACAGCCAGAGCCGCTTCCCCGAATGGAACCACCAACTGGCCTGGCTGCCCGACAGCTTTGGCTTCAGTGGCGGCCTACCGGCAATTTGCGCCGCCACCGGGGTGCGCTGGTTCCTCACCCACAAGCTGTTTTGGAACGCCACTAACCCCTTCCCCCACCGGCTGTTTCGCTGGCGCCACCCCTCCGGGGCGGAGCTGCTGACGCTGATGAGCGCCCCGATCGGCACCGACGGCGATCCGATCGCCATGGCCCAGCATCTGCAGCAATGGCAGGGGGCCACCGGGCTCAGCGAGGGGCTCTGGTTGCCGGGGGTGGGGGACCACGGCGGCGGCCCCAGCCGCGAAATGCTCGAACAATTGCAGCTTTGGAACGGCCAGCCGCTCTGCCCCAGCCACCAATTCGGCAGCCTGCGCGAATTTCTGGGGCGCCTAGAGCCGCTGGCGGCCCAACTGCCGATCTGGCGCGATGAGCTCTACCTGGAATTGCACCGGGGCTGTGCCACCAGCCGTCCCGATCAAAAACGCCATAACCGCAGCCTCGAACGGCTGCTGCGCGAGGCCGACCTGGCGGAAGCGCTCCTGGGGGCGGCCCCAGCGACCGGTGGCGAGGCTGCTGCTGGGGAAGAAGAGTGGCGGTGTCTGCTGTTTCAACAGTTCCACGACATTCTGCCGGGCACCTCAATCCCGGAGGTGTTTGACCAGGCGGAAAGCAGCTGGCGCAAGGCCCGGCGCCGCAGCCGCCAACGGCGTGACCGGGCCCTGGCTGGCCTCGCCCCAGGGCCCACCAAGGCTGGGGGCGGCCAGCCGCGCCACTGGTGGGTGGGGCAACTGTGGCCGGCGCCGGCCGCCTCTCCCATGGTGGAACGGGTGCTGCGGCTGCCGGCGCCGGCGCCAGGCCACCAATGGCAGGGGCCGCTCGGGCCGCTGCCCTGGCAGCCCTGCCCCAGCGGGGGCCAGTGGGTGCAATTGCCCATGGGCAGCGGCGTGGAATTACAGCGGCTGGGCCAAGGGCCGCAGCCCGGGCAGGGGCCGCCGGGCGCCGACAACTCTCCAGGGGCCCTGCCGCCACCTGTACAGCCCGTACAGCTTTCGGATCAGGGGGGGCAGCGCTGGTTACTGGAGAACAGCCAACTGCGGGCCTGGCTGGGGCCCCAGGGGCTGGACCAGCTGCAGGGCCGCCAAAACGGCCTTTGGGGCCCGGAGCTGCTGGCGGCGCCCCTGGGCTGGGGGCGCTTCGCCGACCGCGGCGAGTTTTGGGATGCCTGGGACCTGGCCGCCAACTACCCCGACCAGCCCCTGCCCTTCCAATGGGCCCAGGGCCCAGAGCTGCTGGAGCAGGGGCCCCTCTGCACCCGCTTGCGTTGGCAAGGCCGTTGCGGCCAGAGCCCGATCAGCCTGGTGATATCCCTGCAGGCCGCCAGTCCCATCCTCGAATTAACGCTGCAGACCCAGTGGCGCCAGTACCATGAGCTGTTGCGCTGCCAGGTGCCCCTGGCCCAACCCGGCGGTTTCTGGGCCGCCGACTGTGCCGCCGGCGTGCAGGAAAGGCCCAGCCAGCCCCGCACCCCCCGGGAGGCGAGCCGCTGGGAGTGCCCTGCCCTCAGCTGGGTGGCTGGCGGCACTGCCAGCGCCGGCCTCGCCCTGC
>Ga0114963_10003232_pt1 | contig 11103 bp, 12 predicted proteins | sample C_131016_EF_Meta_FD_87019 | JGI IMG/M metagenome (GOLD analysis project Ga0114963, IMG submission 87019) | Freshwater microbial communities from Lake Croche, Canada to study carbon cycling - C_131016_EF_MetaG | ecosystem: Environmental > Aquatic > Freshwater > Lake | place: Lake Croche, Canada...
CTGCAGGGCAAAGAAAAGGGCGCGCATGCCTGGAAGCTTGCGCGCCCGACGGTAAAGCCGGCGTTATCGCCGACCAGCCTTACTTTAGGCTGACCGCCTGCCGGCCGCGCTGCCCATCACGGACATCGAGCGTGACCTTCTCGCCCTGCTGCACGTCTTGCCGACCCGCGCGCTGCAGCACGGAGGAGTGCAGGAAGACGTCCTGGCCACCATCTTCCGGCGTCACAAAGCCGAAACCGCGCACCTGATCGAACCACTTCACGGTGCCATCGACTGCGTAGGTAGGACCACCGGCATCACGGTCGAAATCCCGCCGGGGCGGGGGACGGTCGCCCATGTCTCGCCGCGGGGCACCAAAGCCACCGCCACCACCAAAATCGCGGCGCGGCGCGCCGAAGCCACCGCCACCGCCGCCGAAGTCGCGGCGCGGCGCACCGAAGCCACCACCACCGCCGAAATCACGCCGCGGCGGCCGATCAGCAAAGTCGCGGCGCGGCGGCCGGTCATCAAAATCGCGGCGCTGTCCGCCTCCCTCGCCCCGCTTCAGGGACATGATGCGCGTGACCAGCCTACGGCCTTGGCGATCGCTGCCGATTTCGCAGGTCAGGGTATCGCCGGTATCCGGCGGCTCGACGCCGGCTTCGGTCAGCGCGGAGGCGTGGAAGAACAGGTCCTGGCCGTCCGGGCCCAGGACGAAGCCGTAGCCCTTTCGCGCGTTATACCACTTAACTTCCGCATCAATTGGGGCTGATGCTTCGAGAGATTCGTTATCGGAAGGCACCGGTCGATATCCATGTCCAAGATTAGGGCGGGATGCAAAAGCACCCTTCATGTCCGGAGCATGACATTACCTTACGACTAAAGCGAGGATAAAATCACCTGAAGCGGCCTGGACTATAGGGCGCCGGATCAATCTCCGGCGCTCGTCCGATGAGCAGGGCCGCCACCATCTGCGCAGTCCGCGGGCCAGCCACCAGCCCGACATGGCCATGCCCGAAAGCATAGATAACATCGTTAGTTGCGCGCGCCGCGCCGATACAGGGTAAACCATCGGGCATGCTGGGGCGGTGGCCCATCCAAAACTTCACCGCCTCGGCCGGCAGGTCGCGCGGCAGCTCGGGGAAGCTCCGCAGCAAATGGTCGCGCAGGATGGCCGCCCGCTGCCAGTTCGGCGCGGCCTCCAGCCCGGCGATCTCCACCTGCCCGGCGCAGCGCAGGCCGCGATCGGTCATGGTGATCGACATCTTCCCGTCCGAGGGCATGAGTGGCGTGCGGGGACCGGTGGCGGCGCCAGGGATCATGGCATGGTACCCGCGCTCGCTCTCGAGCGGCAGGGCATCGCCGAGCGTGCCGGCGAGCGGGCGGGAATGGGCGCCGGCCGCGATCACCGCCCGGTCGGCCACGATCTCCCCGGCATCGGTCAGGACCGCCTGAAGCCGCCCAGCCGCCACCCGGAAACCCTTGGCCGCGGCCTGAATGCGCCGCGCGCCTTCGGCCTCGGCCAGGCCAACCAGGGCCGCGACATAGGCGCCGGGGTCGCGGCAATGCCCACCTTCCTCGACCAACGCCGCGAAGCCGTAGCGGCGATCAAGCGCTGGTTCGCGCTGATGCAGATCCTCTGGCCCCAACTCCAGCCAGCGGATGCCGACCGCGGCGCGCACCCGCCAGGCCATCGCCTCGGCTTCAAAGGCGGCACGGTCGGGGTAGACGTACATCAGGCCGCGCCGCTCGATCAGCCCGCCTACCCCCGCGGCGGTGGCGAGTTCGGCATGCAGCGCCGGCGCATCCACGAGCAGCGCCCGCAGCGCCTGGGCCGTGCGCAGCACCCGTCCCTCGGTCCAACCGGCAGCGAGGTAGCGCACCAGCCAGGGCAGCGCCTTCGGCAAATAGGACCAGCGAATCGCCAGCGGCCCGAGCGGGTCGGCGAGGAAGCCCGGCACCTTCTTCCAGGTGCCAGGCACCGCCGGGGGGATCACCGACATCGGGCTGAGCCAGCAGCCATTGCCATAGCTCGCCGCCTGCTCGCCGCCAGGTGGCCCGGGCTCAAGGATGGTGACGCGATGCCCTTCCCGCAGCAACGCAAGGGCGGTGCAGGCGCCGACAATCCCCGCCCCGATCACAACGCTATGGGTCATACGCGCCAGGATAGGCGGCGCGCGCGGCACGGCAAGACGGCATTGTCACCGACCCTTCTCGGGCAGCGCTGCGGCTCCCTTGGACGTGAGGTTTGGGCGGCGCCGGCGCGGCGGCCTCCGCCGCTCCGCTACGCCTTGGCCTGCCGCCCGGGATCGTGCCCGGCCAGCAGCGAGACATGGGCCGAGACGACGCGCCAGCCCTGCTCCGGGATGCGCGCCATAATCTTCGTCTCCCGCCCGATCAGCCCGCTATCGGTGCGCTGGTATTCCAGATGCGTGCAGGCCGTGTCGCGCCCGAAGGTGGTGATATGCACCCGGCGGATGGCCCGCGGCGCATAACGCGCAACGCTGGCCCGGAAGGCGCGGATCGCATCGATGCCATAGAGGATTTCAGTGATGCCGAAGCGGACGGTGCGCGCATCCTCCCAGAAGCAGGCATCAAGGGTGACGGCGTCGTTCTCAGCAATCGCCGCCTCATAGCGGTCGAACACCGCCCGCGCCTCCGCGATCACGGTGGGATCGTCAATCTGCATTGTCTTGCCTCCATCCAAACCGCCCGCCGCATCAGGCCATGCGCGCGACGCGGCGTCGAGGGCACCAGCCTATGCGCGTTGCAATACCGCCAGCGTATGCCGCGCGATCATCGCCTCCTCGTCGGTCGGGATCACCCGCACCTCCACCGCCGAGCGCGGGGTGGAGATGACCGGCGCCTGCGCCCGGTTCGCCGCGGCATCCAGCTCGATCCCCAGCCAGCCGAGGCCGGCCAGCGCCGCCTCCGGCACCCGCCAGGCGTGCTCCCCGATGCCGCCGCAGAAAACCAGGGCATCGAGCCCGTCGAGCAGTGCAACGAGCCCACCGAGTTCCTGGCGGAGGCGAGCGATGAAATAGGCGATCGCCTCCGCCGCCTCTGCCGTGCCCGCCGCCTCCAGCTCCCGCATATCGCCAGACAGGCCGGAGAGGCCCTTCAGCCCGCTGTCCTGGTAGAGCAGATCGGCCAGCGCCCCGGGCGTCATGCCCTTGTGCTGCAGCAGATAGAGCAGCACGCCGGGGTCGAGCTGCCCGCAGCGCGTGCCCATCGGCAGCCCATCCAGCGCGGTGAAGCCCATGGAGCTCGCCACCGACCGGCCATCGCGCAAGGCGCACATCGAAGCCCCATTGCCGAGATGCGCGACCACCACCCGCCCGGCGGCGCGCGCCGGGGCCAGGGCGCGCAGCTGGCCGGCGATGTATTCATAGGACAGGCCATGAAAGCCGTAGCGGCGGATGCCTTCGGCATAAAGCGCGCGTGGCAGGGCGAAGGCATCGTTCACGAAGGCGTGGCCGCGATGGAAGGCGGTATCGAAGCAGGCGACCTGGGGGATCTCCGGAAAGGCTGCCGCGACCGCGCGGATGCCGGCGAGGTTGTGCGGCTGGTGCAGCGGCGCCAGCGGCGCCAGCGGCGCCAGCGCAGCCAGCGCCTCCAGCACCGCTGCATCGACCAGCAGCGGCGCGGCGTAATGCTGCCCGCCATGCACCACGCGGTGCCCGGCGGCGCCGATCCGCAGGCCTGGATGCGTCCCGGCGTACCAGCGCAGGGCGCGCGCGATGGCTTCGGCGTGGAACCCCGCCCCGCCAAACCACAACCTCCTCGGGCGGGGCGCCGACCGCCATCACCCGCAGCCGCCCACCCTCGGCCAGCATCTCTGCCACGCCACCGGCGCGCAGGAGGGGGCCGGCCGGCGCCGCCGCGAAAAGCGCGAATTTCACCGTCGCCGAGCCGGCGTTCAGCGTGATGACATGGGTCATGCCGCCTGCCTCTACCGCAGGCGGTGAGGGGCAGGACATCGCGCTTTTGTCAGCGCCGCCCGGGCATCAGCAGATCCAGCGGAATGGCCCCGGCCATCGCCTGATAGCCCGCGCGGTTCGGGTGCAACTTATCGCCCGGGCCACCCACCGTGCTGTCGGGCACCATCTCCGGCCTCAGCTGCCCGGTCGAGGGATCGCGCGTCGCGGTATCGAAATCGACCACGCTGTCGAAGACGCCGCTATCGCGGATGAAGGCATTCAGCGCCTGGCGCTTGGCATCCTGTTCCGGAAAGCCGTGCGCTGCGCTGGTGCTGGCGAGCGCGCTGGTCACCGTGGCGCCAATCAGGCGAACACCGGGGAATTTCGTCCGGATGCGGGCGGCGGCAGCGCGCATGCCCTCGCTCACCGTCTCGACGCTGGCATTGCCGTTGCGGCTGAAATCATTGATCCCTTCCAGCCAGACGAAGGCGGTGACGCCAGAGAGGGAGAGCACGTCCCGCTCCAGCCGCGCCCCGGCCGAGGGACCGCCGGGGACGGGCTTTTCCGGCGTGTAGCTCGCCGGGCCGGCCACCTGGTTGCCGCCGATGCCGGCATTGATCACCGCGGCGCTATTGCCGAAACGCTGGAACAGGCGGCGTTGCAACACATCCGGCCAGCGATCATCGCCGTTCATCGTGCTGGCGGTGCCATCGGTGATCGAATCGCCGAAGCAGACAATCACCGGCGTACCGGCCGGGGCCATCACCTCCATGCCATCCAGGAAGAACCATGAGGAGGTGCCGAAGGGAAACGGGGTTTCGCTGTCATCGGCCGTTGCGTCGCCGCTGCCGGGCGGGGAGACGTAGGAGGTCTGCATCGCCTTGGCGTGCCAGCTCATCGGCCCGCTCTCGCCGGCGACGGCAAGGCTGACCGCGAGTTTGCGGCCCTGCATCAACCCCGGCTCTGCCGGGACAAAGCCGAGCGTGACCGGGTCGCTCCAGGCCATGGCGCCGGCCGCGATGGTGACGCCGGGGGCCCCGCCGAAGCTCAGTGTCTGGCGTGTTCCAGGCACCAGGGCGGCGCCGCCCAGTTGCAGCCCGACACTCGCCGCCGCGATGCCCAGCGGGCGCGTGCCAAGCGCATTCGAAAGCCGGAAGCGCACCTGCCGGCCCCAGAGGCTGGGGCGGATGACCAGGCGCAGGGTCTGCTCCCGCGCGCCCCGGGCCGGGTCGGGGAAGGCAAAGCGCTGATCCGGTTGGGCCGAAGGATTGCCGGTGGGATAGGGTCCCTGCATCGAGGTCGCCCAGCTGGCGACCCACCCTTCCGCTGCAGCCGGCGTCATCTGCATGACCATGACGAAGACAAACCCCAGCAACCAGTGCATCCCAACCTCCTCTGCCCCGCCGAGGCTGCGCCGGCGGTGGCGAGACGGGAAGCTCAACCCTTCGGCGGCAAACTGCCGAAGACGGTCTCGGCTTCGATCTGCAGCACATTCTCCGGCCGCGGGAAGGGCGCGGGCGCCGGCTGGCCTTCGGCGCGGGGCCGGCCAATACGGGAGAAGAAGGTCTCCAGCCCACCCGGCATGATGAACCACATGTAGGTCAGCGGGCCGCTGCCGGTATTGTGGAAGGAATGCGAGCGGTTGCGCGGGAAGAAAAAGCAGCTCCCGGGCTGCATCGCGTGCGGGCTGCCCTCGATCCGCGCCTCGCCTTCACCGGCCAGCACGAAGATCACCTCCTCATTGGCGTCGTGCAGATGCTCGCGCACATGGCAGCCGGGATCGACCGTCTGGGTCCCCATGGCGAAGGGGGTCTCGGCGCCGGTCGTCGCCGAATCCAGGATGCAGTGGACGAAGCCATTGGCCGGGACCGGCTGCCAGAAGCTCGGCCCATCCTCGGGTTGGCGGATAACGAGGCGGGCGGGGCTGGGGCTGGCGTCCGGCATGGGGGCTCTCCTGATCCGCCGATCTTGGCGAAAGCGGCGCGGTCCTTGCAAGGCCCGCATTGCCCATGCGAGCGTCTTTCATCAGGCCAGGAGCCGAAGGTCCATGATACGCAGTCTTGCCGGCGCCCTCGCGCTACTTCTCGCCGCCCTGCCTGCGGCCGCCCAGACCAAATGGGTCATGGCCTCGGCCTACGCCGAGCAGAATTTCCACACGGTGAACCTGAAGGCCTTCATCGCGGAGATCGAGCAGGCGAGCCAGGGCAAGCTCAGTATCCAGTTGCATACCAATGCGTCCCTGCTGCCAATGCCGCAGATCAAGCGCGCGGTGCAGACCGGTCAGATCCAACTGGGGGAAATCCTGCTCTCCGCCTATGGCAACGAGGACCCCTTCCTGGAGGTGGACGGCGTCCCCTTCCTCGCCTGGACCTGGCCGCAGGCCGAGGCGCTGAACGAAGCCAGCCTCCCCTACATCAAGGCAAGGCTGGAAAAGCAGGGGCTGACGCTGCTGTATATCGTGCATTGGGACGCCCAGGGCTTCTATACGCGTGAGCCGCTGCCCTCCCTCGCGCCGCTGAAGGGCACGCGCTTCCGCGCCTATAATAATCTGACGTTCCGCATGGGTGAGCTGATGGGCACCACCCCGGTCACCGTGCAATCCGCCGAGGTCTCCCAGGCGTTTGCCACCAATATGATCCAGTCGATGTTCACCTCCGCCCAGACCGGAGTCGCCGTGACGGCTTGGGATTTCGTCAAGGTGTGGACCAATGTCGGCGGCATGCGGACCCGCAACGCTGTGATCGCCAATAGCCGCGCACTGGCCGCGCTGGACGAGCCGACCCGTGCCGCCGTGATCGCCGCCGCTGCCCGCGCCGCCGAGCGCGGTTCGGCCGCGGCCAAGGCCGCCGAGACCAGCATGGCCGAACGACTGCGGGAGAAGGGTGTGAGCACCCCAGCCCCGTCGGACCAGCTGATGGCGGAACTGCGCGCGATCGGCCAGCAGCAGGCGCAGGAATGGGCGACGCGGGCCGGCCCGGAGGGCCAGCAGATGCTGGATCGTTATCGCGCGGCCGCGAAGTAGCCGCTGGTCCGCCGCGCGCCGCATCGGTACCGCATTCGTCTTCCGCGGGGGCTGGCGGGGCGTTAGGCTGCCAGCGTTGAGGAGAGAAGGTCCGATGCCGCGTCTCGCTCTTGCCGGCTTCCTCGGGCTGCTGCTCGCCCTGCCTGCGGCGGCGCAAGGCTTCCCCGACCGCGCGCTGCGGATCATCAGCGGGGCAAGCGCTGGCGGGACGAATGACTTCATCGCCCGACAGATGGCCGAAGTGCTCGGCGCTGAGTTCGGCCAGCGCATCGTCGTTGAGAACCGCACCGGCGTGAACGGCGTGGTCGGCGCCGAGCATGTCGTGCACAGCCCGGGCGACGGCACCACCGCCTTTGTCTGCCCGATGAGCACCATGACCATGACGCCGCAACTGGTCGGTGCGCAGATGCCGGTCGACCCCGGCGTCGATCTTGGGCCCATCGCCCTGGTCGGGCTTTCCAGCTACGGCCTCGTCGTAAGGGCAGCGTCGCCCTACCGCAATCTCGGCGACATCATCGCCGCGGCAAAGCAGCGCCCGGGCCAGGTGAGCTATGCGAGCCCCGGCGTGGGGTCCGCCCAGCATCTGGGCGGTGAGCTGCTGCAGCAGCTCACCGGGACCAAGATGGAGCACATCGCCTTCCGCGGCGCGTCACCGGCGATCGTCGAAATCCTGGCCGGGCGCATCGACTTCACCATGACCAATCTGGGCGATGCCGTGCGGCAGATCCAATCGGGCGACCTGCGCCTGCTGGCGATCGCCGACGATACCCCCTCCCCGGTTTTCCCCGGCACGCCGACCATGGCAGCGACCGTGCCGGGACTGGAGGTGGTGGGCTGGTTCGGCCTGTGCGGCCGGCGCGACATCCCCGCCCCGGCCCTGGCCCGCTGGGTGGAGGCGATGCGCCGCGTGCTGGCCGACCCGGCGACGCGCGACCGCTTGACCCAGGGCGGGCTGACGCCGCTGTTCGAGGACCCCGCGACCCTGGGCGCCCGCATTGCCCGCGATCGCACCCGCTGGAAGCAGGTGATCGAGGCGGTGCAGGTCCGCGCCGAATAGCTATTCCGCGGGCGGCGGCGCGCGCCGCGCCGCACTTCTTCCGAGCAGCGGGCCCACCACCCCGCGCGCCGGCGTGCGCCTTAGAGCATGCTGCGTTCACATGCGTTCACGCAGCCCGCTCTAGCCTTTGTTGGATCGCGCGATTCAGCGCCTTCGGCGATGCCGCCTCAACGCATCGCGCTCTAGCCCAGGGCCAGCGCGCGGCGCATCGCTCAGCCCTTCGCCGCCGCCGTGACGGCATTCAGCACCGCCTCCATCGCCGCCTGGAAGGCGGGGCCGTCCAGATAGCCATCGGTCTCCCCGGCGCGGGCTTCGAAGGCGCGCCATTCCGGCTGCTGCATGCCCGCGCGGAAGCGGGTCTGCCAGTAAAGGATCGCCGGCTCTGGCGTCGCGGCCGGTGCCAACCAGCCCTTCATGTTCTCCAGCGCCATGTCGAAGCCGCAATCCTGCAGCGTCGGCACCTCCGGATACAGCGGCGCGCGCTGATCCGAACAGCAGGCCAGCACGCGCAGCAGGCCACCTTGCACCAGGCCCTGGAACTCCTCCGGCGCCGCCACCATCAGGTCCACCTGCCCGGCGGCGACCGCCTGCAGCCCCGGCGCGCCGCCGGTATAGGGCACGTGCAGGAACTCGACCCCGGCCTTCTTCTCCAGCACCAGGAAGACGGCATGGTAGAGCGAGCCGATGCCGGAGGAGCCGTGGCTGACCGCCTGCGGCTTCACCCGCGCCGCCGCGATCGCCTGGTCCATGCTGCGATAGGGGCCATCGGCGCGGGCCAGGATGAACATGCGCTGGCGCATCACCCGCATCACCGCGCGGAAGGCCGTGCGGGAGTCATAGGGCAGGGCGCGGAAGGCGGGGATGGAGGTGCTCTCACTGCCCCCGCCCAGGATCAGCGTATGCCCATCGGGCGGGGCGAGGGCCACCTGCTGCGCGGCAATGGTCCCGCCGGCCCCGGCGCGGTTGCTGACGATCAGCGGCTGCGGCACGGCGGGCTGCGTGGCTTCGATGATCGCGCGCGCGATCAGGTCGGCGCCGCCGCCCGGCGCGAAGCCGATGACGCAGGTGACCGGGCGCGTCGGCACCCAGCCGGTCTGGGCCCGGGCCAGGGTGGGGGCGGCGAGCCCGGCGAGCAGGGCGCGGCGTAAGGGCATGGGCGGTTCTCCGTCGTCCCAGCCTATCGCGCCCGGCGCGTCGGCGGAAAGGCGGTGGATCACGTCGCTGCCTGTGGCAAGCTGGACCCCGCGCCGGGGCGCGCGCGCGGAGGGATGGGTCGATGCCGAAGCTGCTGAGCGAAGCCGAGATCGCCGCCTGTCGGCGGGATGGCGATGTGGCACCGCTGCGCGCGGTGGATGCGGCGCAGGCGGGACGCTGGCTGCGGGACATCCGGCGTCGCTGCGGCGCGACCCCAACCGCGCCAAGCCCGATCTGCTGTTTCCCTGGACCCACGCCATGATCGCTCGCCCGCTCCGGACCGCGCTGCTGTTCGCCTGTCTGGCCGGCCCGGCCCTGGCCGAGCAGCAGGCGCTCGACCCGCGCGCCATCGCCCTGACGCTGCCGGCGCAAATCCCCTGGGGGCCGGTGACAGCCAATGGCAATCAGCAGGCGGTGCTGGTGGGCGACCCGGCCAAGCCGGGCTTTTACGCCGTGATGGTGAAGTGGCTGCCCGGGCACATGTCGCGGCCGCATTTCCACGCCCATGACCGCTTCATCACGGTGCTGTCCGGCACCTGGTGGATGGGCTCCGGCCCGGTTTTTTCGCCGGAGACGACGGTGCCGGTGCCGGCGGGCGGCTTTGTCACGCATTACGGGCGCGGCATTCATTACGACGGGGCGAAGGAGGAACCGGCGGTACTGCTGATTATGGGGGAGGGACCCGGCACCTCGACGCCGGCGGACCGGCCCGCGGCGCAAAAGGAATGACCACCGCGCGCATCCCCGCCCGCTTCCGTGGCCCGGCCGGGCTGGGCAATGGCGGCTATGTCGCCGGGCTGCTGGCCGGCCTGCTGGGGCAGGCGCCGGCCGAGGTGACGCTGCGCCGCGGCTGGCCGCTGGAGACGCCGGTCGATATCCGGCGTGAGGGAGAGGGGCTGAGCGCCCTGGATGCGACGGGCGCGGTGATCGCCGAGGCCCGCCCGGCCACGCTCGACCTCCAGCCGCCCGCCCCGCCGAGCTTGGCTGAGGCCGCGGCGGCGACCCGTTGGTTCCTCGATTCCCCCTATAGCCATTCGGATGGGCAATGCTTTGTCTGCGGCAGCGCCTGGCCGGAAGGGCAGGGCCTGCGCGTCTTTACCGGCCCGGTGCCGGGGCGCCCGGGGCTGAGTGCGGCCCTGTGGCGGCCGCACCCGGTCTTCGCGGGGGCTGATGGGCAGGTGGCGCCGATCTATCTGTGGTCGGCGCTGGATTGCGCCGGGCATTTCGCCTTCACCTTGGAAGACAAGCCGCAGCGGATGCTGCTGGGGCGGATGACCGGGCAGCTGCTGGGCCCGGTGGCGGTGGCGGAGCCGCTGATCGTCATCGGCTGGCAACTGGGGCGGGAGGGACGCAAATGCGCCGCCGGCACCGCGATCTTCACCGCCGCGGGGGCGCTGCGCGGCTTGGCCTCGGCCTTGTGGATCACGCCGCCCCCCGTCGCGGCATGAGGCGCGGGCATAGGCGGGCCGACGATCCCGGCTGGTCGGATGTCTTGGTCTCGGAAAAGCCGAGGCTCGAGCAGCCTAAAGCAGCCGCCGGAAATTAGGCATTTTTTCTTGAATTTTTGTCGCTCTCCGGCTACAAACAGGGTCCGTGCGTTTGCCCGGCCGCTCCTTCAAACCGTCCATCCGCTCCTCTCACCGCGCCAGGGCGCGCGCGCCGCCCCCTGGCCGTGTCGCTCCGCCTCTGCGCGCCGCCCCCCGCTCGGCCGGGGGCGCCATCGCGCCCTCCCACAGAAAAAGGGCATTTGTCCGAAAGCCACAAACCCGGCGTCTTGCCTGGGTTTCGGTCCGCTGGCCGCCGCCCGCCCGGCCGGGGGCGCCATCGCGCCCTCCCGCAGAAAAAAGGATTTGTCCGAAAGCCACCAACCCGGCGTCTTGCGTGGGTTTCTGCCCGCTGGCCGCCGCCCGCCCGGCCGCGGGCGCCATCGC
>Ga0114963_10003236_pt1 | contig 11097 bp, 9 predicted proteins | sample C_131016_EF_Meta_FD_87019 | JGI IMG/M metagenome (GOLD analysis project Ga0114963, IMG submission 87019) | Freshwater microbial communities from Lake Croche, Canada to study carbon cycling - C_131016_EF_MetaG | ecosystem: Environmental > Aquatic > Freshwater > Lake | place: Lake Croche, Canada...
ACCCCAGGGCGCTGGGGCCCAAAATATTGCACAGCGGTTTGCGCGCTGCTTTGTACTCGGCACTCAGCGTGGAGGGCTGGGACAGGTGGCGCACCAATTGGTAGAAGGTTTCGGACGCGCCCCAGTTTTCTTTGCGTTGGTACGAGGGCAACTCCAGCGCCACCACGGGCACCGGCAGGTCTAGCGCCTTGCACAAGCCGCCAGGGTCGTCTTGGATCAATTCCGCCGTGCAGGACGAGCCCACCAACATGGCTTGCGGTGCAAAGCGCTCAAAAGCCTGGCGCGCTGCGGTTTTGAACAATTCGGCGGTGTCGCCGCCCAGGTCACGCGCTTGGAAGGTGGTGTAGGTGACCGGCGGGCGCTTTTGCAGGCGCTCGATCATGGTGAACAGCAGGTCAGCGTAGGTGTCGCCCTGGGGCGCATGCAGCACGTAATGCACGCCTTCCATGGCCGTGGCGATACGCATGGCGCCCACATGGGGCGGTCCTTCGTAGGTCCACAAGGTCAGTTGCATGCTGCGGCTCGCTTTAGGCCGCTAGGCGCATACGGCGCACCAACGGGCGGGTAAATAATTCGGCCAGATCGCCGGCCTGGTCAAAGCCTTGGATGGGCGTGAAGACCAGTTCAATCGCCCATTTGGTCGTCATGCCTTCGGACTCCAGCGGATTGGCCAGACCCAAACCGCAGACCACCAGGTCCGGGTGCGCGGCGCGGCAACGGTCGAGCTGGTTTTCCACATGCTGGCCTTCCGAGAGGAAAGTGCCTTCGGGCAACAGAGCCAGCTCTTGGGCCATGTGCTGGCGGTGCAGGTAGGGCGTGCCGACTTCCAATAAGCGCATGCCCAGTTCGCGGGCCAAAAAGCGCGCCAGCGGGATTTCCAGCTGCGAGTCCGGGAAAAAGAAAATGCTCTTGCCCTCCAGGTGCAGCTTGGCACGGGCCAAAGCAGCAGTGGCGCGGGCGGTGGGGGCGGACACGGCAGCTTCAAAACGCGGGGCCGGCACGCCAAAAGCGGTGGCTGCGGCTTGCAGCCAGGCGGTAGTGCCTTCGATGCCCAAGGGAAAGGGCGCGGACAACAACTGCGCGCCACGCGCTTGCAAAGCCCGCGCCGTATCGGCCAAAAAGGGCTGCGCCAGCAAGAGGCGGGTGTTGGGGCCCACAGGCGCCTGATCGGCTGCGCGGCGTGGCGGGAAAAAGCGCACCCGCTCTATGCCCATTTGGGTAAACAAACGGATAAATTGGTCTTCCACCACATCGGCCAGGGTGCCGACGACCATGAGCTCCTGCTCGGCATTGGCAGCCTGCGTAGGCAATTCCGGCACCATAGAGGCCAGGCAGGCGTCTTCGCCCTGGGTGAACGTGGTCTCGATGCCGCTGCCCGAGTAGTTGAGCACCCGCACCGAAGGCGAATGTTGCGCCGACAAGCGCGATGCGGCGCGGGACAAATCGAGCTTGATCACCTCCGAAGGGCAGGAGCCCACCAAAAACAGCAATTTGATTTCGGGGCGGCGCGCCAGCAGTTGGCCGACCACGCGGTCCAGCTCGGTGTTGGCATCGGCCAGACCGGCCAGGTCGCGCTCGTCGATGATGGCAGTAGCAAAGCGGGGCTCGGCAAAAATCATCACCCCGGCGGCGGATTGGATCAGGTGCGCACAAGTGCGCGAGCCCACTACCAAGAAGAACGCATCCTGGATTTTGCGATGCAGCCAGATGATGCCGGTCAGGCCGCAAAACACCTCGTGCTGACCGCGCTCGCGCAGCACCGGTGCATCGCCGCAGCCGCCGGCGGCTTTGACGGGGATGGGGAACGCGACGGTGCTCACGCTGCGGCCCTCGATAAATAAGGATGGGCGTGAGACGCTGCCGCTGCGCGCAGGCGGGCTTCTTGGTCCAGGCGCGCGGCGCGCAGTTTCAGTATGAATTGGCCAGCGTTGACCAGGTAGGTGGCATAGGCGGCCAAGGCCAAACACATCAGTTCGCGGCTGGGCAGCAGGCCCTGGAACATGGCCACTAAATAAGCGGTATGCAGCGCCAGCACCAGCATGCTAAAGACGTCTTCCCAAAAGAATGCGGGGGCAAACAGGTAGCGCCCGAACACCACTTTTTCCCAAATGCAGCCGGTAATCATGATGGTGTAAAGCACCAAGGTCTTAGCGACGACTGAGTTATTGGCGTTTTCCAGACCCTCACCGGTGGCGAGGTAACGCAACACACATACGAGACTGCCCAGGAACACAAAAAACTGAATGGGCGCCAGGATGCCTTGCACAAAGGTCCAATACGTGCTGTCGCGACGCACCCGCTCCTCTGGGGTGTACAGAGGTGGACGGAGCTTTCTCGCGTTGGCCGCAGGGCCCGCGATATGCGATGGCGTTTCGATCATGGGAACCAATTTATCCCCACTTTCGATAAATGTCAACTTTTTGTTACGTCATCTAAATTTGACACTCAGAGAATCCCGAGTATTCTTATCGGGATTCAAAATTCCTTTGACCTGAATCGCTTTGGCGCGTAAAACGGACTTGACACTGAAAAGAGTAAAGTGATTTCGTCAGTGGACAGCGCTCCGCGTGGCCGACGACTTTAAGGTTGGCTTTCCCTGCCCCCGAAGGGGCGATCCGAATAATGAGAAGAGACAATTCCTTTGAATAAGGAGAGACGACATGGGTTCATCCAACCGTAGCACCTTGGTGAGCGACGCGGGTTTTAGCGAGGGCAGACAGCCCGAGGGCTGGCAAGGCGCCGGCAATGGCAGCTTTTCGGGCCGCCAGGAGACAGCGCGAGAACTGAACGGTTCAGACCATACGGTGGCGGTGCTGGCGCAAGCGATTCAGCATGAAATTATTCCGCGCCTGATGCTGGCCCACCGCACACCTATTGAGTGTGATGTGCCACCCGAGGTGGCTAAGGTCGAAGTGAGTGCTGAGGAAGTAGCCACTTTCGGCCAGCTGATCCTGACCCGCGGCGAGGAGCAGGCCTTGGCCTGTATCACCCGCATGCGCGCCGCCGGGGCGCCCATTGAGGCGATTTACCTCGATTTACTGGCGCCAGCCGCACGCTATTTAGGCGAGCTCTGGGAAGAGGATTTGTGCGATTTCACCGACGTCACGCTGGGCCTAGGGCATCTGCAAAAAATGCTGCGCGACCTGAATAAGGAAGCGGAACAGTCCCGGTACCCCACCCCCAATGGATTGCGCATTTTGCTGGTACCCACCCCCGGCGAACAGCACACTTTTGGCTTGGCTATGGTGGCCGAGCTGTTTCGCAAACAGGGATGGGAAGTGGTGGGCGGGCCCTACGACCTGGCGGACTCGCCTCAGGTGCTGGCGGGACATCGTGCATTCGATGTGGTCGGTTTTTCTCTGGCGACCTCCGTCAATTTGAACAATCTGAAAAAAACCATCGCAGAAGTCCGTAAAGCGTCCAAGAACAAAGGCGTGTGCATAATGGTCGGAGGCCCGCTGTTTACTTTGCACCCTGAACACGGGTCTGACATTGGCGCCGACTTGGTGGCCAGCGATGCCCAACAGGCGCCCTCACTGGTGCGTCTTCACCTTGCCAGCAGCGGCCCGCTGCAATAGGCCTAAATCCCCTTACCCACTTGGAAACTTCTATGAACCAGCCCCTCGAAACTGCCCCGACCCAGCAAGCGGGGCGTTTTGATCAAGCGCAGCGTTATTTTGATCGCATGGACGCCGATACGGTCTCCCGTCTGATCACCGCTGCGGCGGACGTCGTGCTGGTCATGGATGCCAACGGTGTCATCCAAGATGCCGCATTTGGCAGCGATGAATTGATGAGTCACGGCTACGCCCATTGGATGGGCAAACCCTGGAGCCAGACGGTCACCGAGGAGAGCAAAACCAAAGTGGCTTCCATGTTTCGGGACCTGGGCACCGGAAAAGGTGCCAAATGGCGGCATCTGAACCAACAGGCCAATGACGGAACGGACATCCCGCTGTCTTACTCCCTGATCCAGGTGCCGCCCACTCCTGGAAACAACCCGGCGCACGCTATCGCATTTGGGCGTGATCTGCGGCCCCAGGCGGCTTTGCAGCAAAAATTGGTGGCGGCGCAGCGCTCGATGGAACGCGATTACTGGCAGCTCAAACATGTGGAAACGCGCTACCGTTTGTTGTTTCAGGTCTCTTCCGAAGCGCTGCTGATTCTGGATGCAAATACCGAAAAGCTTGAAGAATGCAACCCGGCAGCGCAAGCGCTCTTTGGCGAAGCGCTGGGTAAATCGGGTTGGACCCTGGCCAACAGCCTGGACAAACGCAGCAGCACCGCACTGAGCCAGGTGTTATCCGGCTTACGGGCCAGCGGCCAATCAGAACCCCTGGACATTCGTCTGGTACCCAGCAATACCGAACTCAGTGTTTCCGTGTCGCTGTTTAGGCAAGAGCAGTCAGCGCACTTCTTATTGCGCATCAGCCCTAAGAACCGATTGGCAGACTCCTCAGTCAACGCCAATGCCAAGCAAGTACTCACCGATGTTATGGAGAGTGCGCCGGACGCCTTTGTGGTCACCGATTTAGGTGGCAACGTGCTGACGGCAAACCGCGCCTTTTTACAACTGGCCCAGGTAAGTAACGAGGGCTTGGTGCGCGGTGAATCCCTGGAGCGCTGGCTCGGACGCGCTGGCGTTGATTTGAGTGTGCTGATTTCCAATCTGCGTCAGCGCGATGTGGTACGTCTGTTCGCCACCCGTATGCGCGGCGACTACGGCTCGACCACGGACGTGGAAATTTCTGCCGTGGCCGTGACTACCGGCGAGCAGCGCTGCCTGGGCTTTACCATCCGCGACGTCGGCCTGCGTTTAAACAACGAGGCTAAGCCGGGCCGCGAACTGCCGCGCTCGACCGGGCAGATGACTGAGTTGGTAGGCCGCGTCCCGCTCAAAGACATCGTGCGTGAGACCACCGACCTGATCGAGCAACTGTGCATCGAAGCAGCCCTGGAGCTCACCGGCGATAACCGGGCCTCCGCGGCGGAAATGCTGGGCCTCTCGCGCCAAAGTCTGTATGTGAAGTTGCGCCGTTTTGGCATGGGCGACGCCACAACAGAAAGCGACAGCTAAAACACGCTGCGTTGCCTGCACCACGCGGGCACTAGGGGGAAACCATAGGAAGTGTAAATTTACCTTGACACTAGTAAGTGTCAAGGTTAAAACCTTCCGGTATGGTACTGCCCCAGTTTTCCGCAATCACCGAGCTGTTCAAGCCCATCACCTGGTTTCCGCCCATGTGGGCGTTTGCCTGCGGCGTGGCGGCCTCGGGCGTGCCCATGGACGGCAAATGGCTGCTGGCCCTTATCGGCGTGGCACTGGCCGGCCCCTTTGTCTGCGCCACCAGCCAGGCGGTCAATGACTGGTTTGACCGCCATGTAGACGCGATTAACGAGCCGCAGCGGCCTATTCCCTCGGGCCGCATGCCTGGGCACTGGGGCCTCTACATCGCCGTTATTTGGACGCTGGTTTCGCTGGCGGTGGCCAGCTTGCTGGGCCCCTGGGGCTTTGGCGCGGCGGTGTTGGGCTTGCTGCTGGCCTGGGCTTATAGCGCGCCGCCGCTGCGGCTCAAGGAAAACGGCTGGTGGGGCAATGCCGCTTGCGGCATCAGCTACGAGGGCATTGCCTGGACCACCGGCGCTGCCGTGATGGCCGGCGGCCAGATGCCCGATGTGCGCTCGCTCTGGTTGGCCCTTCTTTACAGCGTCGGTACGCACGGCATCATGACGCTCAATGATTTCAAAGCCGTCGCCGGTGACCGCGCCATGGGCGTGCGCTCGCTGCCGGTGCAATTGGGCGAACAGCGCGCGGGCCATGTCGCCTGTTGGTTCATGGCACTGCCGCAATTGCTGGTCATCCTTCTTTTGTTCGCTTGGGGCCAGCCCGGCAGCGGTCTGGCGGTAGCGGTGCTGCTGGGCATTCAAGTACTGATGATGGATTATTTTTTGACACGCGTGAGCCAACGAGCGCTTTGGTATAGCGGCTTTGGCGTGCCTTTTTTTGTGGCTGGAATGATGGTGAGCGCATTTGCTTTGCGCGCCTTGCTTCAGGCAGCGACATGAAGGGGCGGCACGCGTTAGTTTGGACGCGGGGGGCGGCAATACACCAACACGTGCCGAATGCCCGGCACAGGCTTTTAGGCTTTGCATAAGCAAGGAGTTAATGCAATGGAAACGACAGAAATATTTGATGTGGTGGTGGTGGGCGGTGGCCCAGCGGGCGCTACGGCGGCGCATACGCTGGCACAGCGTGGGCTGTCGGTGATGCTACTAGACCGTGCCGGACGCATCAAACCCTGCGGCGGCGCAATACCACCGCGCTTGATCAAAGACTACGCCATTCCCGACCACTTGTTGGTCGCCAAAGCGAAGTCTGCGCGCATGATTGCGCCTAGCGATCACAAGGTAGATATCCCCATAGACAACGGTTTTGTCGGCATGGTGGACCGCGCAGAATTTGACGAATGGTTGCGCGAGCGCGCGGCCAGCGCAGGCGCAGTGCGACGCATCGGTACGTTTGACAAACTCAGCCGCGATAGCGATGGCGTCAGTGTGGTGCACTTCCAAGCACGCGAGCGCTCACAGCGCGGCGAAGGCACGCCGGCGCGGGTGCGGGCGCGAAGCATCATTGGGGCCGATGGCGCCAAGTCGCAAGTGGCGCGCCAAGCCGGAGTCGAAGGTGCCAAAGACACGCAATACGTGTTCGCGTACCACGAGATCGTCAAAGCCCCGGCCATCAAGCCCTCGGGCTATGACGGCACACGCTGCGATGTGTATTACCAAGGCCTGCTCTCGCCGGATTTTTACGGCTGGGTCTTCCCGCACGGCGATACCTTGAGCATTGGCACGGGCAGCGCAGACAAAGGTTTTTCCTTGCGCCATGCGGTTGCCCAATTGCGCCAGGCCTCGGGCCTGGGTCAGGCCGAAGTGCTGCGCCGCGAAGGCGCACCGCTGCCTATGAAGCCGCTCAAGCGCTGGGACAACGGGCGCGATGTGGTGCTCGCGGGCGACGCGGCAGGCGTGGTGGCACCGGCCTCGGGCGAAGGCATTTATTACGCCATGTACGGCGGCGAACTAGCCGCCCATGCCATAGAGAAACTACTGCATACCGGCGAGGTGAAAAGCCTTTTGTATGCGCGCAAAGAATTTATGCGTGCCCACCGCACCGTTTTTACCGTGTTGGGCATCATGCAATGGTTTTGGTACCGCAGCGAAAAGCGGCGCGAGCGCTTTGTCAAAATTTGCGAAGACCGCGATGTGCAGCAACTCACGTTTGAGTCCTACATGAACAAGCAATTGGTACGCAAAAAACCCATGGCCCATGTGCGTATCTTTTTCAAGGATATGGCGCACTTGCTCGGATTGGCGAAAGTGTGAACCTAGAGCAGCTCTACCAAGGTCCGCTGGTAGTCGATATTGCGATTGGCTTTATTACTCTGGAAACTCTGCTGCTGTGGGCTTGGCACCAATTCACCGGGCGCGGTCTTGCATTGGCCGACTGCATACTGACCATTATTTCCGGGGCCTGTTTGATGCTGGCGCTGCGCTGCGCCTTGACGCCAGATGGCTGGCCAGGCATGGCGCTTTTTTTGATCATCGCAGGGATTGCCCACGGCGCGGATTTACGAAGCCGCTGGCGAAATAAGGCCTGCGTTCCTCGGCCCTAGGTTGATGTGACGCGCAAACTGCTGCGCCAAATAGTCTTCGCCATGCTCTAGCACGAAATAGCGAAAAGCCTCGGCGGCGGGTGACAGCAATTTGGACAACATGTGCACCACATTCCAGGCACGCACCACCGGCGCGCCTTCGACGTCCAACACCGCAATCAAGCGGTTGTCCAACTCCAAGCCCAGGGTATGCAGCGATAAAAAACTCAAACCCATACCGGCCATGACGGCTTGCTTGATGGTCTCGTTGCTGGCCATTTCCATGCTCACACGCGGCTCTACACGGGCCTTACTTAAAAATCGCTCCATGGCAGCGCGCGTGCCCGAGCCGGGTTCACGCAGGATGAAAGGCTGCGCCTGTAGCTCTTGCGGGGCTATGGTCTCCCCGCGTGCCAGTGCGTGGCCCACGGGCGCCACAAACACATGCGGGTGCGCGGCAAAGGGCTCAGCCCGCGTCGCCATCTCCGTGGGGGGCCGGCCCATGATGGCGATGTCCACTTCGTTGGCGTAAAGCATCTTGACCAACTGCTCGCGGTTGCCCACCACCAGTTTGATGTCCACGCCGGGGTGCTCCTGGCGAAACTGCGCCAGCAAATGCGGCAAAAAATACTTGGCAGTGCTGACCATGCCGATGGTGAGCAAACCCACTTCCAGTTTTTGCAACCGCGCTGCGGCGTCCTCAGCATCTTTCAGCGTGGCCAGCATTTTGCGGGCATAGACCAGCATGTATTCGCCCACGGTGGTCAGCGTCACGGTGCGGCCACTGCGGTCAAACAAAGGCATCCCGATGTGCTTTTCCAACTCGCGCACCTGCATAGTCACTGCCGGCGGCGTGAGGTTCAGAGATTGCGCTGCGCGCGTAAAGCTCAGGTGGCGAGCCACTTCGCTAAAAACGCGCAATTGGCGGAAGGTTGCGTTTTTCATTCAGCAATAGCTTAACCGAGACCAAAAAATATATGAATTTACTTTCACAGGGCGGACTTTTACATTCCATCCCCTGCAACTCTCAACCCAAAGGAAAGCGCTATGGCCGGTCGTAATTTTCTGTTTGTCCCAGGTCCCACCAATATGCCCGAACGTATCGGGCGCGCCATGATGGTTTCTATGGAGGACCACCGTTCGCCGCGCTTTCCCCAACTCACCCACACCATCATGGCCGGGCTGCGCGATGTGTTCCGCACCCAGGCTGGCACGCCTTTTATATTTCCTTCCTCCGGCACCGGTTGCTGGGAAGCGGCCCTGACCAATACCTTGTCCCCCGGCGACAAAGTATTGGCTGCGCGCTTTGGCCAGTTCAGCCACCTCTGGATCGATATGTGCCAGCGCCTAGGCCTGGATGTGCAGATCGTCGATTGCGAGTGGGGTACCGGCGTTCCCTTGCAGCAGTTCGAAGACATCCTTAAAGCGGATACACACCATCAGATCAAGGCCGTCTTGGCGTGCCAAAACGAGACCGCCACCGGCGTGACTTCCGACATCGCTGGCGTGCGGGAGGCCCTGGACGAGGCGGCACACCCGGCCCTGCTATTCGTGGACTGCGTGTCCTCTTTAGGCTGCCTGGAGTTCCGCTTTGACGACTGGGGCGTCGACATGGCGGTTTCCGGTTCACAAAAAGGCTTTATGTTGCCTGCAGGCTTGGGCATTTTGTGCGCCAGCCCCAAGGCGCTGGCCATGTACCCGTCGTCCAAGCTCAAGCGCGCTTACTTCGATCTGCCCGACATGGTGCAAAGCAATGCCACCGGCTACTTTCCTTACACCCCGGCTTTGCCGCTCATGTACGGGCTGATAGAGGCGCTCAAAATGATCAGCGAAGAGGGCTTGGACAATGTCATCGCGCGCCACCATTACCTGGCCGAAGGCGTGCGCGCTGCAGTGACCCAGGGGTGGCAGCTCAAGCTTTGCGCCAAAGAGCAACGCTGGCACTCCGACACGGTATCGGCCGTCATGCTGCCCGAAGGCATTGCGGGCACGGAGGTCATAGCGCGCGCCTACCAGCGCTACAACCTGTCGCTGGGCGGCGGACTGTCCAAAGTAGCGGGCAAGCTGTTTCGCATCGGCCATTTGGGCGATATGAATGAAATCCATTTGATGGCCGCCATCAACGGCGCTGAAATGGCCATGCTCGATTGCGGCGTCAAAGTGCAGCCGGGCAGTGGCGCGGCAGCCGCTGGCCACTACTGGCGCACGCATGAGGCGCCTTCGGGCTTGTGCGCCATGCCTAAGCTCCAGGAAGCGCACGGCAATCCGGCACGCCCCAATCCGGCGCTCACTCCCAGCTAAAGCGCGGGAACGAGCCCGGCGGCTTGTACGCCGGGCTAGCTCTCAGGCGCGGGCCGAAGCGGGTCATGCGTACTGCGAGCGGCAGCTCCCGCCATTTGACGAGCTATCAATGGCCTATCCACACAGCTCGGCATTCAATTCAGTATTTACTGAATCGAAGTCCAAGGAAGTATGAATTTACTTTATCGATTGAGACTTTTACATTCCTTCTCAGACGACCCGAAACCCTCAGCCAGGAGATACTAATGAGCGATACCGACAGCCAGATCACCGACGCCAAAAAGCGCTACAGCGCGGGCGTCTTGAAGTACAAGCAAATGGGCTATTGGATGCCCGATTACGTGCCCAAGGATACCGATACCCTGTGCCTGTTTCGCATTACCCCGCAAGACGGCGTGGACCCGGAAGAAGCTGCTGCTGCGGTGGCCGGTGAATCCTCCACCGCTACTTGGACGGTGGTCTGGACCGACCGCCTAACCGCCTGCGACAGCTACCGCGCCAAGGCCTACAAAGTCATACCGGTGCCCAACAACCCCGGCCAGTATTTCGCCTATGTGGCCTATGACCTGATTTTGTTTGAAGAAGGCTCTATCGCCAATATGACGGCCAGTCTGATCGGCAATGTGTTCTCCTTCAAGCCGCTCAAAGCCGCGCGCCTGGAAGACATCCGCATCCCGGTGGCCTATGTGAAAACCTTCAAAGGCCCGCCCACCGGCTTGATCGTTGAGCGCGAGCGCCTGGACAAATTTGGCCGCCCATTGCTGGGTGCCACCACCAAGCCCAAGCTGGGCTTGTCGGGCCGCAACTACGGACGCGTGGTCTATGAAGGCCTCAAAGGCGGCCTGGACTTTATGAAGGACGACGAGAACATCAACAGCCAGCCCTTTATGCACTGGCGTGACCGGTTCTTGTTTGTGATGGACGCGGTCAACAAGGCCAGCGCCGTGACCGGCGAAGTCAAGGGCAGCTACCTGAACGTGACCGGTGCCACCATGGAAGACATGTACGAGCGTGCCGAGTTTGCCAAAGACCTGGGCTCGGTCATCATCATGGTGGACTTGGTGATTGGCTACACCGCCATCCAGTCCATGGCCAACTGGTGCCGCAAGAACGACATGATCATGCACATGCACCGCGCCGGCCACGG
>Ga0114963_10003237_pt1 | contig 11095 bp, 7 predicted proteins | sample C_131016_EF_Meta_FD_87019 | JGI IMG/M metagenome (GOLD analysis project Ga0114963, IMG submission 87019) | Freshwater microbial communities from Lake Croche, Canada to study carbon cycling - C_131016_EF_MetaG | ecosystem: Environmental > Aquatic > Freshwater > Lake | place: Lake Croche, Canada...
AAAGTTCCTATATCCTGGCTTATTCGAGCCACTGCATATGTTTCTTTTAAAATCTTGCCAATTCTTTCATCGTTCAAGGAGGATTCAGAAGATATTTTTTCACCAACAATTTCTGCAAACTGTGCAATATAATTAAAGCTTATATCTATAATATTATTAATTTTTGAAGCAGCATTAAGATATAATATCTCTCTGTCTTTTTTAACAATCTGATAGTTTATAAAACTTATAATTACTCCGGTAATTAAAATCAAAGCTGGGACCAGTAGTGCAAAATAAGCGTATTGCTTATATATAGAAGACTTTTTTTTCATTTAACCAATATATTTACTAAGATATATTAATCATTATAGAGGAAATCTTTTGAATGTTAATTAATTTCTTTTATTTACAACTACGTATATATTTAGAGTATAAAATATCTAAGAAAATGTTTATACAACGGCCAAAAATGATTGCGTACTTGGAACGAGAATGCTCTCAAACCAAAACCCTTTGAAAGCTAACGTTACACTGGTGCAACCGACAGGATTTGAACCTGTGGCCCCAAGATTAGGAATCTTGTGCTCTATCCAACTGAGCTACGGCTGCACACGCATTATCTATAGCTAAAGTGAATGATTTTGTCACTAATATTAGCAATCATTCTTTGGCATGATTTTATTCAAAACCATATACTCAAATAAAACCTTATGATCAGTATTTTTAGATTTGCATAATAACTCTAGGTCTGTAAGCGCAGTAATAACATCTTGCAACTGATTAAAAGAATAATGCTTAAGGCAGCCCGCAAACTTTGGAACATATTTAAAAAAAACTGGCGGAGAAATCTTTTGCATTGCTTGCTCTAATGTCATGCCATTTTTTATCAAACTCTGAGCTTTGAGCAATTGTTGGAAACACCTAGCAATTGAACGAATAATGGCAATAATGTTAGTTTTTGTATCAAGCAATTGTCTTAGCCTCAAATCAAAATCCACACTATTACCTAAAGCAATATCAAAACAAAAGTCATCAATTGAGGAGTTACCACTTAAGCTTATCAATTGCTTTGTATCTTCAAGAGAAATTTTGCCCCTATTTTGAGCAAATAATATTAATTTATCTAACTCAGATAATAGAACCAACCGATTAAAATTAACATTTGCCACCAGATAATCCAAAGCATCTTTATCTATATTAATTTTATGTTGTTTTAACTTACTTTCAACTATGCTCTTAGTTATTGCATATTCATCGTGATAACAAGCAATAACCGCTAGGTTTTTCTCAGTTTCAAAGAGTTTTCTAATCGCAACATTAGGTAATAATTCTGACGCCTTAAATATTACAAAAGTATCATTATTAATATCCAGCAATAAATCTTTAAGCCACGCCGGCAAAATTTTTTCTACCTCATTTACTAAAACAACTTTCTTTTCTTTAGTTAAACTAGGAGAGTTTAACTCATTATAAAGTGACTCTGGGTTCTTTATAATTGAATTATATTGCAAGCTAGTAAAATTAAAGATGGTTTGTTCGCCTGTAATAAGTTTGCTAACAATATTATCGACAGTTTGTGAAACTACCCCATAATCATTGCCATATACTAACACTGACTTGAATTGTTTTATACTAGCTTCAAAATTACGATAATTTATTTTCATGCTTTAGCGTTTTTTGATATTTTACTAGAGCTATAATTAAGCGTTTTTTTAAAGTAGATGCTAATTCCTGCAAAGAATTGTCATAAGTTCTCTTATCAAGAGCATATGTAGCATATTCAGAAGGCAATTCAGAAAAACTAACAGAAAATTTTATAATCCCTTTATCAATAACTTTTCCAGACGAATTTTCTTTTAAATTATAATTTGCAATAATGTTATGCTGCTTGGTTGTAATTGTACTATCCTTTTGTACTAGTAAGCCAGAGATCGAATCAACTACATCAATAGATAAATCAAAGAATTTCTCTGCACTCACACCATTTGGATCTAACTCATCTTCAAGATAATTACGCAATTTATACGACTGTTCACTTTTTAAATGAGCAATTCTAATCTCAGACAATGAATAATCAGATTCAGAGTCAAAACTTGTAGAATACATAGGTTTAAAGCCACAAGCTGTAATCAAGAATATCATTAGTAAACTAAAATATAAGCGCATATTAAATAACTATATTTATAATTTTATTTGGTACAACAATAAATCGTTGTACTTCCTTACCATCTATATATTTAATTATTTCCGGCAGTGCTAAAACTTTAGCTTTTATTTTATCTTGATCTTCTCCAACTGGTAAAGACAACGTGCTTTTAAGCTTTCCATTAATTTGAATCGCCATTATAATCTCATCATCTTGTAATAACATTACTCGCGGTTGAGGCCATTGATTAAAGGTTAAGTATCGATCATTTCCCAACAACTGCCATAGCTCTTCACAAACATGTGGTATCATAGGGTAGAGTAATCTAATTGATGTTTCAATGCCTTCTCTTATAACAGTTTTTGCCGCAGATTCAGAATCATTTAGATCAAATATAACATTCAATAACTCTCTAATCCTAGCAACAGCTTTATTAAAATGAAACTTATCAATATCTTCAGTAACAAATGCTATGGTTTTGTGAATTTTCTTACGCACCTTTAAAAAATTAACAGGAAGTTTATTATCAGCAATATCTACAGCTTCAATCTTAGAGAGATTTGCAGTAAAACGATATAATCTACTGATAAATTTAAATGCTCCATCAATCCCAGAATCAGTCCATTCTAAATCTTTATCAGGAGGACTATCAGATAACATAAACAATCTCGCAGTGTCAGCACCATATTCTCTAATTATTTTTTCAGGATCAACAACATTTTTCTTAGACTTACTCATCTTTTCAATACGACAAACTGTAACTTCTTGCTGATTTTGAGAACTAATTAATCCTTGTTCTGTTTTGATAATATCATCTGGCAAAACCCAATTATTATTTTTGTCTTTGTAGCTTACATGTGTTACCATACCTTGAGTTAGCAAACTAGAAAAAGGCTCGTTAAGCGTAAAATACCCACATTTAGACATAGCTTTAGTAAAAAATCTTGAGTAAAGTAGGTGTAATATTGCATGCTCAATACCACCAATATACTGATCTACAGGTAACCAATAATCACAAGCCTCACGATCAACTACTTCTTTCGTATGGGGATTACAAAATCTAGCAAAATACCATGAAGACTCGAAGAACGTATCAAATGTATCGGTTTCTCTAGTCGCATCAACACCACATTTAGGGCATTTAACATATTTCCAAGTAGGGTGGTGCGCTATTGGATTTCCAGGCTTATCAAAATTTATATCTTCCGGCAACTTAACAGGTAGTTGTTCCTCAGGAACCGGCACAACACCACAATGATCACAATAAATAATTGGTATAGGGCATCCCCAATAACGCTGTCTTGAAACGCCCCAATCACGCAAACGATATTGAATGGTTTTTTCTCCAAGGTTATTTTTTTCTAAATATTCAATAATCTTATCTTTTGCTATTTTGGCAGACAAACCAGAAAGAAAACCTGAATTAATTACTAAATCAATATCTTCAACTTTAGTTGGTAAAATAGCATTTGGTTGATTATGTTTTTCTATAACTTGAATAATTGGCAGATTATATTTTAAAGCAAATTCATGATCTCTTTCATCATGCGCTGGGCAACCAAACAATGCACCAGTACCATATTCCATCAACACAAAATTAGCAATGTGCACAGGAATAGTATGATCATTTAGAAGCGGGTGCGCTACTCTTAAACCTGTGTCTATGCCAATCTTCTCAGCTTTTTCTATAGCTTCTTCTGAAATTGCGGTATGATTACATTTATCTATAAAATCCTGAACATGTTTATTAGATTTTGCTACTTTAATAGCTAGTGGATGGTCATAAGCAATCGCGCAAAAACTTGCACCAAATAATGTTTCCGGCAAAGTGGTAAAAATTTCTAAAATATCATCAGAATTTTGAACAGCAAATTTTACCTTACAGCCAATAGATTTACCAATCCAACGATCCTGCATCAACCTCACATGCTCAGGCCAGCCAGTAAGTTGTTGCAGATCACTCAATAACTCATCTGCGAAATCAGTGATTTTCAAAAACCATTGTGATAATTTTTTACGTTCAACAACTGCTCCAGATCTCCAACCTCTGCCATCAATCACTTGTTCATTAGCAAGCACAGTATTATCTACAGGATCCCAATTCACCAATGACTCTTTTTTATATGCCAAGCCGTTTTTTAGAAAATCGAGAAAAATCTTTTGTTCATGTTGATAATATTCTGGCAAACAAGTAGCAATTTCCTTAGACCAATCGTAAGCCAACCCTATAGATTGTAATTGCCCTCTCATCGTATCAATGTTAGATAATGTCCATTTTTTAGGAAGAGTTTTTTGCTCAATAGCAGCATTTTCAGCTGGTAGACCGAAAGCATCCCAACCCATAGGATGCAGGACATTAAATCCCTGACAAAGCTTAATCCTTGCTACAACATCACCGATGGTATAGTTGCGCACATGACCCATATGAATCTTACCTGAAGGATATGGAAACATCTCAAGGACATAGTATTTCTTTTTGTTTGAATCAACTTTTGCTTGGAAACATTTACTTTCCTGCCAAATGGTTTGCCACTTAGACTCAATATCCTTGCAATTATATTGCAATCCGTTTTCAGTCATAAGTAACTTCTCTATCCGCGAGCAATTTTTAATTCTCGTGCATTTGTAAGAATTTTTTCCTCAAGATCAATAGCTACTCTTGCATTCACTTTAACATCATGCCATGAGCCATTTCTTGAAGCTTGCTTGAACACAGTAAGCTTCAAAGACTCAACCCTAAGATCAGTTGAATTAATAATAGCATTTACTTTGTAACGCTCACCAGGATAGTTTGGATCTTCATACCAGTCAGTAATAATAACACCACCATTTGAATCAGCAGATGCAAGTGGCATAAAAGACAACGTATTTAAAGCTGCCTGCCATAAATATTGATTTACATTCATAGAACCACCACCAGATTTATTGCTACCAAAAAGTGTTTTGGCATTCGGGTTACTATCATAAATCTCAATTCCATCTTTACCACTACCACCAAGCAATGAACCAAAATCTTCCTTGCGACGTCGTGCAGCGCTTTCAGGGTAAGAAGACTCTGCTAAAGCAGCAAAATGTAAGAAAATAATGTAAGCCGATAATAAATATTTCACTGTTTTCATAAATTTTAGATCCTTTTTAAACAAATTATGGCTCAATCTACAATATATTATCTTATCTTTCAATAATATTAGTGTATTATTATATTGCAATGCAGCAAAAGCTGTGTTAAAATTTAAAATGAGACAACAATTTAAATAGGAGATTACAATGTATACATCAAATCAGAGCATATTCACAGATTTCTTTAGAAACCTTGCTGACTGGAGCGTTCTTGACCCATCAAAAATTAATACTAACTATGATGTTGATTCATTAATGCAGAAAAATAAAAAGCATGCTAAAGCTGTTACAGAAACTCATCATTTAATGATGTCTAATATGCAAGCAATTATACAAAGACAAGCTGAAATATTACAAGATAACACCTCGCGCTTACTAAATTGCTGTAAAAAATTATCAACATTAGGTAAAACCGAGCAAGTGATTGAAGAACAAACAAACTTTATTAAAGACACAATGGCTATAAACCTTGCTAACACACGTGAATTGATAGAAATGACTACCAAAGCACAAATTGAAGTAATGGATCATTTAGGTCATGAAATATCTGAAAACATGAATGAACATTGTAGTCAAACTAAAACGGACAAATAATTAGTTCTTGATATATCCCAAGATATCGCTTGCCATGTCGGCCGCTGTTATCTTTGAGTTATAGTATTTGATTAGTTTGCCATCTTTTCCTACAAAATAAAAGAAAGAAGAATGATCTACCATGTAGTTCTGGTCATTCTTTGAATTGGCTGTAACCGCATAATAAACCTTAAATTGCGCAACAACTTCATCAATATCTTTCTTAGAACCAGTTAACGGTAATATAGAAGGATCAAAGTGCGTGAAATAATCTTTAAGTTGTTCCGGAGTATCACGTTTTGGGTCAATCGTAATAAAAATAGGCTGTAAAAAAGTAGCATCTGCCCCTATATATTTTATCACCTTACTCATCTCTAATAAACTGCTTGGACAGATATCTGGACAAAAGGTAAACCCAAAATAAATCAATAAATATTTGCCATGAAAATCCTGAGATTTAACTAATTTTCCATCCACATCCTGTAAAATAAAATCTCCACCCATGCCATTAGGAGCGCTAATCATACCGCTAACCCCAGCCTTAGGCTTCTCTGGTATTTCTACATTAATCATGATGCCAAGCGATATAATTGCAATAATTATACTTAAAATAGTAATTAATCTGGTAGTGTTTGACATAAATTATTCCTTTGTAATGGTCGCAAGGAACAATCTAAGACTAGAAGCACCATTAGTCCAGTAAAAAAACAGACCATAGTATCAATATTAGGCGTTTAGTGAATATCAAAAGAAACAAATTTTACTGAATATAAAATGTAAAAAGGAGGCAGATGATTCTCTGCATCCTTAGTATAATTACAGCAACGCCAATATTAGGAAATTCCTGTAGTTCTAGATTTTTTACCACCCGGGGTATTATCAGGCCTTGTATTAAGAGTAGGATCAGATCCAACTATAAGACTTCCTAATGGTACTTTTCTAACGACTCGTGCTCCCAGAGCAGCCGTTTGTCTCCACAAGCTCTGATTAGCTGGTTTACTACTAAGAGCTGCTTTCTGAGCAGCTTGTGCTGCTACTGCCTTACTCTTAGCATGGAAACTTTTGTCCTCCAAAACCCCACTCAAATGAGCTCCACGTTCTTGTACAGCTTCAACCTTAATCGCACTAACATCTAACCCTTGATTAGCTTTTATATAGTCATTCAGAGGCCTTCCATTGACCTCAGAATCCCTAATATCTTGCGAAGTAATCTTTTTACTTTTTACAAAATCAGCTGCTAATGTCTTTAATGTTGCTGTATCTTTGTCTTCATGGTTATGTAAGAATCTTAACAATTCCTCTGCTTTACCTCTAACCATCGGATCTGTAGCTACAAGAATGACAGGCTTAGCAGCCACGCCTTCAACAACAAGCGCATTTCCGGCAAGCAAGGCTTCCATAAGTCCTTTGTCATCATTATTAGGAGAAAACACATCTGCTCTTTTCATAATATTTATATTTTCTGCAATCTGTTTTATATCTGCTTCAGGGAAAGCTCTTAAGTTTGCAGCTAAATTCTGTTGTTGTGCTTGTATATCCCTAATCATATCTAGATTAACTAATTTATGAGCTTCTAAAAAACTCCCTAATTGCTTAGGCCCTTGCTTATCAGAAAATCTGCTATAATGTAAAATCTCAGCATATTTCGGATCATTAATTAGCTGCTTGCAATATTCTGGCTCATCTTTGCCATACTTTACAATATGCTCCAAAAATGCTTTTGCATTATTAAGCGTTGGTAAAAGTTTCTCAATTTGTTTTTTAGCATCCAAAGAAGAAACAGGAGCGCCAGCCATAGAACCATTTGGTAAAGTAATAACAGCTGGGTATTGAGCCCTTCCAGATTTTTCAACACTACCAAGAGCGGCTTGCTTTCGTTTCTCTTCCAACACATCCATCTCCTTTTTAAGAGCAGTACCTAACTGATCAGCTACAGCACTCAGACCGGCTGGCCCAGTTTCTTTAACAGACAACTTAAAGGTTGGTTCTCCCCCTTCTTTCTTAGGTGGAACCTCCACTAATTCAACACTATCTTTAGCAGCTTGCTTTAATTGTCGAATCAAAGCTTGGGTATATATAGCCTGTTCAGAGCTTGTATCATATGTTTTTAAAGCAGCATCTATAGCTTTTTTCAGAGATTTTTCTACATCAGCTTTACCAGGCCCATTTTGACCATCCATAGCATCTTTTAAAACAGCTTTAAGAACTTCATCACGTGTCATACCAACATCTTTTATGCTAAATGTGCCATACACACCCATTACTTCCTTATTTACCACATCCTTACAAAAATCTTCTAAAGATTGAGAATCATGAGTGTTAGGTTTCATATAACCAGGAACAACCCCAGCAGATACTACGGAATCCTTCACTGTTTTTGCAGTAATTTCACCAGTAATCAAATCACGCCCTTTTTGTGCAAGTTCTTCCATACCTGGTTGCAAAGCATCAGAAATGTCACTTAAAAATATCTTCTTACCTTCTATACGAGCCTTCTCTAACTCTATAGTAACTTGCTTGACAAGAGCAGCACGAACATCTTTATCTATTGCAATAGGAGGAAGAGATTTACCCTTAACCAATATCATTCCTCCATTAGAAGCATACTTACCATTAAACATTGATATAGCATCGATTACTGCTGTTTGCGCATCACGATGTGAAGTATAAAGCCTAGGTGGAGTTATACCTGTTTTAACAATGTTTTCTACCTTATTAAGTACAAGATCAAAAGCTGCCGTACTTGGTGTAAATAAATTAGGTAATTCTGGAAGCCAACGTCCTAGTTTTGTGTTTTTAAGCCATTTTTTTAAACTTTGAAGTTTTTTTCTAAAATATTCTTTGAATGTCCCTTGAGTCCTATCCCCTTTTGGTTCAAAATGAGCTAGTGTAAATGTTTTATTAGCCTTACCTCTCTGGATAAAGCTATCACATAAAGACTTACAAAAAGATACTTGATCTAAGCCTGGAGTTTCATATAAATATCGAACTAAACGCTCTCTAACTCTAGGATGTAGGCCGAACTTCGGTTGCAACCTATTATTCCTCATCTCCGTTGTTACCATTAAATCAACAGCTTTTGATGCTTGTGCAAATCGCTCAGTTCTATCAGTCATTGCTTTTTGTGTGTCAACTTTGAGCTTATCTGCAGCAGGATAGGTAGTTTTATTATCTGGATCAAAGGCTATAAACGCTTCCAAAGCTTTACTTGCAACTGCAACAGCACCAACTTCTTTACCTTTAAGCAGTTCTAATACTTCCGGGCTTACTGCTACACCTGTAGCTTCTAGAGCTGAAGCGGCGCCTCTACCAGCCTTTGCTATAAGAGCTGTCCAACCATCAGAAATCTGATTAATTAAACCTTTTGAAACAGTCTCTAATGTTTGCTTTCTATCCAAAAGTGCGCTAGAAATCGCTGCTTCTAATAATCCTTTACCGACTGGATGTGCAAGCCTCATTGCTAAATTCTCAATAGTCATTTGACTACCCTCTGCTAAAGTTCTGGTTGAAATATAACTTCTCATAAATTCTTCTACTAGCTCACTTTTAACTTTTTTGGAAAAAGAGTCAGAAACATCATGCGCCATTTTCGATTTTAATTCTGCAGCTGCCGCCTTTAGATAAGGGTCGTTTGAAACCTCAGCTAATTGTGCAACAGAAGCGTCAACAGCCTTATTCACGACAAGTTTAACACTTTCTTTTGCTATTTCCTTACGGCCAAAAATATATTTTTCCTTATCTTGATTTAGTTCAATTGAAAGTGCGTTTTTTGCAGGTGTAAAATCTTTCCCAGCCATTTTCTGTGCAATTGCCTGAATTTCTGGAAGTTCGTGCAGCATTTTAATAGGAGTTTCACTCATACCAATATCTGACCTAACAGCAAATTGGAAATCTCTAAAGAGATCACCGCCAAGTTTTTTAAATCCAGAACCAGCCTCAATTATTGTCTCTGCTAATTGATTAATACGAGCAGAATCAGTGATTGCTGGTTTTAAAGCTCCTAAAGCTCTACGGGCTGTCTCTTGCGCCATTAAATTAAATCTTCTTGTAGAGTTAGTTTCAATTTTATCAGGAGAAAGAGCGCTTCTTTTGGTAGCAAGTACTACCATCCCTTCGCCAATATTCACATTACACAAATCACTAACTAAATCTTGTAATGCAATTATGTCCAGCATAGAAGAGCCTTTTGTAAAAGCGGCTTTAATTTCTGCTGCAATTTCCTGAACAGGGGTTTGATAAAACTTAGCATCTTCTGAATTACCATCTGCAATAGCTTTATAGCTAACACCATATCTTTCACTCACGTTATAAAAATGCTCAGCTAACCTTTTCTCTACTGCTTCTTTCAAACCTTGTCCAGTCTCTTGTAAAGAAACAGGTCTAGCTTTCCCTTGCTCTATCATAACCGCATTAAGATTATCAAGTGAGAAGTTATTCAATTTATTGGCTTTAACATATTGAGCAACCGCCTCAACAAATGGTTTTTCGATTGGCACCCCATCTGTACCTTCTAATATGGTCAATTGTTTTACAATCTCATTTTGTAATACTGGTGTTTTTACACTTTCTCCTATTAAGGCTGTACTAACTTCTGTACCAATATCAATTTTTCCTTTAGACATAATATCCCCATTCTATTAAAAAATTCGGCGCTTAATTACGCCTACTTGAATATTAGTCTTGCACAAAAAGATTAACAAACAGTTAAGATAAATATCTTTTTTCTGTCATTAATATTGGATGATTTTTAATCAGGTGGCTAGGATCTCTTTTACCTTAACAGCAAGTTGTTCAAGAGTAAATGGTTTTGAAAGAAAGTAAAATTCTTCCCCAGTTGCATAAGTATCAGCAAATGCTTCTTCCGCGTACCCAGACATAAAAATTACTTTTATATCAGGATAAATTTTCCGAAGCTCCGCTACGAATAATGGTCCATTCATGCCTGGCATTATCACATCAGTAACAACTAACGAAATTTCTTTGCCATGTTCATTTATAATAGCAAGTGCTTCCTCACCAGAACCTGCTTCTATAACTTTATAACCTTTGTTAGATAAAGCATGCGCACTAAACATTCTAACCGGCACTTCATCTTCCACCAATAATATTGTACTATCGCCTGTGAGATCTGGTGAAAGTAATTTATTCTGATGCTTAGACTTACCCTTTATCTGAGCCTTTGATTTCATTGCTGTGGTCTCTGTATCTTCAACGGATTTTAAATAAATGCAAAATCTTGTACCACTTCCTTCTGTAGATTGTACATATAAATAT
>Ga0114963_10003238_pt1 | contig 11094 bp, 4 predicted proteins | sample C_131016_EF_Meta_FD_87019 | JGI IMG/M metagenome (GOLD analysis project Ga0114963, IMG submission 87019) | Freshwater microbial communities from Lake Croche, Canada to study carbon cycling - C_131016_EF_MetaG | ecosystem: Environmental > Aquatic > Freshwater > Lake | place: Lake Croche, Canada...
CGGTAGCGTTTCCATCTCTTCGCGCGTGAACCAGGGTTTGCGCTGGCCCAGGCCGCTGGGCACGGCGTACAGCGGTACCGCAAAGCCTGCGCGCGGCAGGCGTGAGGCGTCCATCACCGGTTCGTAATAACTGGTCAACAAGCCCTCGGTGCCGCCTTGCAAAGTTTCCACCCGGTAAGGTTGAAAACGCTGCGTGAGCCATTGCTGTTGTGCCGCCAAGGGCGCGCCGTTCAGGCGCTGTAATTCGCTGCAAAGGGCACTGGCCGGGTTCGTCGCACGCAGGCAACTTTGCTGCCACGCCGGCCAGGCTTCTTGCAGTGCATCTTCTGACCAGCCAGGCAAATCTGACCAAGGCGCAGCCACCCAGCGGCTTTGGGCGCGCACGATGGACGGCGGCAGCGGACCCTCTGGGCCAGTGGGGATTCGCACCGGCAGGCCTTCGCTGCGCCCGGTAATGACAGGGCCTGGGGCGGGTCTGGGCATACCGCAGCCGCTCAAGATGCCTACAATCAGCCCCATCGCCAGGGCGTGTTGTTGCGTGCGTGCGGGCCAGTGGAGAAGCGGCATGAGTGGATTGATTTTAGAAGCGTTGTTGGCCTTGGGCATATTGCTGCTCATTGTGTGGTGGACCATGTTTTCAGGTCGTCCTGGCGGTGAAATAGCGCCGACCGATGAGCCCTCGCGTGACCCCGCAGGCGCGGCCGCGTCTTCAAGCTCTACCTGCGCCAAAGACTGAACCGCGCTCACAGCTCGCGCAGCAAGTTGGCCAGCTCCACTGCCGACTTCACATTCATCTTTTCGAACACGCGTGAGCGGTGCACTTCCACGGTGCGCACACTGATCTCCAGTTGATCGGCGATCAGTTTGTTCGGCAGGCCTTCGATCACCAGTCGCATCACATCGCGCTCGCGCTCGGTCAGCTCCGCCAAACGCCCGCGCAACGCATGGTGAATGTGTCGCGTGGCCAGTCGGCTGTGGGACAAGGCCAAGGCCTGCTCGACCCGATCGACCAGGGCGTTGTCAGAAAAAGGTTTTTCACAAAAATCGAAAGCGCCGCGTTTGACGGTGTCTACCGCTGTGGGCACGTCTGCGTGGCCAGTGAGAAAAATCACCGGCCAGACCTGCGCCAGGCCAGAAGCAATCAGTTTTTCAAACAAGGCCAAGCCGCTTTGTCCAGGCATGCGCACGTCGAGCAAAATGCAACCGGCCTCGTGCGGCAGGCCGTCGGTCAAAGGGCTTTGCGGCTGTTGCAACGCATCCTCAAAAGCGTCGGCGCTGGCATACGACTCACTCAGCAGGCGGCGTGAACGCAGCAACCAAGCCATGCCCTCGCGCACAATGGCATCGTCATCAACAATGTACACAGTGGCATGGGCAGAGGGTTGCATGCAGGCATTCTAGTCAGCCGCGCAGCGAGGTTGGCGCCGTGGGTACAGGCAGGGTAAAGCGAAACACCGTGCCCCGGGGTGCCTGCGCTGCAAACTCCAAATGGCCACCATGCTGCTCAATCACGGTGCGGCATAAGCTCAGGCCCAGTCCCATGCCTTCGGTCTTGGTGGTGAAAAAAGGCGTGAACAGCTGACTTGCCACGTCGTCTGCAATGCCATCGCCTTGATCGGTCACCGCCATCTCAACCCATTGATGCTCTGAATTAGAGGCGGCCCGCCGCACCTGGATCCGCAGCACCCGGGCGGTGCAATCTGGCGTATCCATAGCCTGCATGCCGTTGCGTGCCAAGTTCAGGAGTACCTGCTCGACCATGGTGCGGTCGCACCAGACGACGGGCAAGCCATCTTCGAGTTGAATCATTATCCGCACGCGCAGCTTGTGTGCTTGCAACTGCATCAGCGGCATGATGGCATCGATCAAGGCCTTTGGCGTGACGGCTTCCCGGTCTTGTTCGCGTCGGCGCACAAAGTCATGCACGCTGTTGATGATTTTGCCCGCCCGCCCAGCCTGCTCGGCGATGCGTTGGAGCGCCAGATGCAGGTCGGCCAGGGTCCGCGCCGGATCGTCTGGTTCGGGGTCACGCAGCAAGTTGAGCGAGCCGTTGGCGTAACTGGAGATGGCGGCCAATGGTTGATTGAGCTCGTGACTGAGCAAGGAGGCCATTTCACCCACCGTGGCCAGTCGGGCGGTGGCCTGCAGACGCTCTTGGCTGGCGCGTGATTGTTCTTCAACGCGACGTTGCTCTGTGATGTCTAAAAACGCACTCATCCAGCCTGTTTGTTCGCCCAGCACATTGATCAGCGGTGCCTCAATGATCAGCACCGAGATGCGCGTGCCGTCTTTGCGCATGAACACCGACTCATAGCCCTCGCGCGGGGGCGCATTGCCGGCCAGTCGAATGGCTTGGCGCTGCTGGTATTCGCCCACCATTTCGGGCGGCCAGTAAGGCATGGGGGCGTTATGGCCCAAGAGTTCGGCAGGTTCGAAGCCGACCATTTGGCAAAAAGCCGGATTCACGTAACTGATACGGCCTTGCAAGTCGCGCGCGCGTAAGCCGGTGACAAGCGAGTCTTCCATCGCCTTGCGAAATGCCAAGGCCTCCGCCAGATCGCGTTCGGCTTTGAGGCGCCGGCGCGAGTCTTTGACCAGCAACACCAGCACCGAAACCAAGGCAATCGACATGGCGGTGACCAAGGCCGTCAAAACATTGGGGAACAAATCGGGCGCGCCGCGCCGCCCATCCACCCGAAGCACCAGCGTCAGCCCCGGTAGATCCAGCAGTTGTTGCGCCGAAAACAGCCGCACGCCGCGGCCATGCTGGCCGATCACCGCCAAACGTGTGCCGTCCGGCTCGGTGAATGAGACCTCATTGCGCCGACCAAAATCAGGGCTCAACCGCTGTGCCATGATTTCTTGCAGGCTGTAGCTGGTGATGACGTAACCCACGGCCTCCCCGCCCACCACCAAGGGCAGGCACAGGTCCATGACCTCAAAGCCCGTGCCGTCTTCTTGCGGAACGAAGTAGCTGCTGGAGTATGACGGCCCGTTGGAGCGCCGCGCTTTTTGGCAAGCCTGAATGACGTCATTCAAAACGTTGCCGCGTGGCGTTTTGGTGAATGAGGGCGCCCGAAACGGCGAGTCCACGTGGCTGTGCAATTGCATTTTCGTGTCACGCCACTCCACGCGCAACCAATCGCGGTGTTCGCGCAGCAGGGCGCCGGTTTCAGCGGCCCAACTTGCCGCCGTATGGCGGCTGGCCTGCAAAGCCTGCAGGGCTTGAACATCGCGCATCAAACCGCTGCGGATGTCGTTGATCGCATCTTGCGTATCGCGCTCCAGCACGGTTTGCACCTGGCTGGCTTCGTAGCGTCCGGCCAACCAGACCAGGGTGATCAACACGGCGGTGACCAGGCCCACCAAGGCCACCCACAGCGATAAACGCCGATCCCGCAGCGACCAGATTAAAAATAGACGTTGTGGGATCTGGGCAAGGCCATGCCATGGCGTGGTCATAGCGCTATTTGGCCGCAGGAAACTCGAGCTTGGTCACCTTGGGATTGGACCAGGTGCCGTCCACTTGGAAGGTTTGTGCGGCGGCTTTGGACAAAGGGTTGTGCAAAAACCATTGCGCTAAAAAGGTGCTCAGGCCGATGATGGGGTTGACCGTGAACCCGGCAATCAGCGACGCGGTACCGGCGTCCACTTCAGGCAAGATCAATACCCGCAGGTTTTGGGTTTCTTTGGCAATGTCGGAGGTGCCCTCCATTTTGACCAAGGCATTCACGCCCTTCATTTCCAGATTTTGTGTGCTGGCGATCCCGCGCTCAATCGCCACGTCGCCGCGGATTACATCGTAGGAAAAACCTTCAGCAAACACATCCCGAAAATCCAGTAACAAGCGCCGTGGCAGCGATTGCAAACTCAGCACGCCCAAGAGCTTGGCCACGCCCGGGTCGGCTTTCAAAAACTGACCTTTGGCCAAGTTGATGTTGAAGCGCCCCGACAGGCTGGGGTAATGCAAGGCCAACGGTGAGCCTTGCCAGGCCACCTGGCCCTCTAAACGGCCACTGCCTGCGCGCATGGCGTCTTGTGTGCCCAGGCGGTTGAGCAGGTTGCCCGCGTCGCCCACATCAAGGCGGAAATTCATCTCGGTTTGCCGAGGACTGCGGCTGTCTTTGGCCGTCACCCAGCGCCCGGTCGCTTTGAAGCTGGCTTCGGGCACAGTGAGGGTGAGTTTGTTCAGCCGCCATTCATGTGCGCCTGTGCTGCGCTGGCCACCGGGCAGCGCCTCGGCATTGGTGGCCTCGATTTCAATGCGCCCTAACTTTTTGCCTCGCAGCTCCAGCTCGTCGACCACGATGTCCAGGGCCGGAATGTCCACCGGCCCGTTCTCAAGCAATTCTTCGACCACGTTGTCGGCTGTGGGGGGCAAGCTCAAACGGCTCAAACGGGCGTAGACCCGGCCCAGATTGGCGCCCGACGATTGGCGGTATTCCACATAGCCGCTGAACTCGCGCGCATCCAGGTTGGCGCGCCACAGCAAGCCGTCCCGCGAGCCGCCCACCACCACGTTGTGCAAAGTGCGGCCTTGGGTGACAAATTCTTGCGCCTGCAACGTCATGCGGGTGGGTAAAAAAGTGGCCGAGATCACGTCATCAACGGCTTTGGACGCAGCCCCTGCGGCATTGGCGTAGGCGGGCAAGGCAGCGGTACCCGCCCAGGCCGCTTGCCATTCGTCCAGAGAAAAAACGGGCAAAGCCATAAGGGCCACCACACCGCTGTCGGGCAAGGGCGGCGCTTGCACATTGCCCGGGCCAATGCCTAAGCTGCCTTGCACCACGCGCGGTTTGTCGCCGCTCCATTCGCGCACGTAGGTGGCGGCCAATAGCCGACCCAGGCTCAGCTGAATTTGCTCGCGCAGCGGCTTGCTGCCACTGCCCACGCCGCCAGAAACAAGCCGCGAGTCCAAGCGCAAGGCCAGCTCGTCGGCGGGTGCTTTGACCAACGGTGCCGGCAGGCTCAGGCCCAGGCCCTGCAAACGGCTGGTGATGGACAACTCGGGGTGACCTTGGCGAAAGCCAATGACGGCGTTGTAGGTGGTGCTGCCGCTCATGTGCTGCGCCAACTTGTTCAGCGGAGCCAGTTCTATCGCTTGCTGCAAGCCCAGTGCCGTGGCCGTGCCCTGTACGCGCAGCGCCATCGGTGCTTCGTTGCTGCCCGCGCTCGGCGCGCGGGTGCCGCCGTCCACCCGCAAGCTCCCACCCAGCATGCGCGCCAGGCCGGCGGTGATGGTGAACCCGGACTCATTGAAGCTCAGTGTGCCCTGTGCTTTTTCCAGTTTGGGCAACCCAGGCACGATGCGCAGGTCATTACCGCCCAGCACCACGTTGCCTTGGAGCTTGGTTTTTTCCAAGTTGGCCAGGGGCAAGCTGAGTTTGATGCGTGCGGTCACACTGCCTGTGGCCGAACTGTCGTGCAGGCTGTTGCCGAGCATCAGATCCAGCGGGGACTTTTGCACCAGGCTCAGCAGCTCATTGGCCAAAGCGTTGCGCGATTCGGCGGAGACCTCCAACTGCGCGGCGTGGGCGATGTTGGCAATCGCAGCTTGGCCGTTACTCACGGGCACATTGCCCAGCTTGCCGCTGGCATTGCTCAGCTTCATACTCAGCCGGTCAAACACCAGGTCGCCATTGAGCCCCGAGAGCGGAGGCCAAGGTGCTTCGCCTTGGGCTTGTAAGCGGGTCGGCACATAGGCCATTTGCAGATTGCGCACCTTGCCTGCAAAGCGCAGCTCGCCCGTTTTGGGGTTGCTGAATGGCAGGTCTTTCAAGTCGCCCTTGATGCGCACCGCCATTTGTGTCACGTCCCCTTGCGTGAAGGCGTCGCGCACATAGTGGCGCACGCTGTCTGAAAGCACCTCGGGCAAGTAGTGTGAGACCTGGGCGGCTTGGGCGCGCAAAATCTGCCCCTGCAAGTCCAACACCCCCAGCCCAGCGCCGTCTTTGGCCATGCGCCAGCTGCCATTCACATCGATCGCGGCATCGGCGTTACTGGCTTTGACGTGCCATTGCGGCACCGCCACTTGGGCGTCTTTGACCGTCCAGCTCAAGTCGGCTTTGAGCGCATCCAGGGGCACCAGCGGGTCTTGAAGCAGGCCGTTCAGTGTGACGCTGCCTTTGTCGATGGCCAGTGACAGTTTGCCGCCTGATTGGTTCAAGCTGAAGTCGGCCGCTGCGTTGTTGATGCCTGGCAGGCGCGCCCAATCCTCGCCCAGAGCGCTGCGCGCGGCTGGCCCAGCCCATGTCAGCGCATGGGCTTGACCCGAGGCCTCATAGCGGCTCAATTTTGGCCACACGCCTTGCCACTGGGCATTGAAATGGTCGACCGTGCCGGCCACGCTCAAAGCCTGGAACTGCGCCAGCGCAGTCGCGTCCAAAGGCATGCGCGCCAGCAGGCTTTGCAGTGCTTGCAAGTTGAGCCCGCTGGCCTTCACCCGCCCTTTGGCTGGCGCCGCGCCGACCGGGTAGGTGTAGTGCAATGACACATCGCCACCCGGCCAGTGCAAACCGTCGGGCGTGTCAAAGCTCAGCGCTTGGCTAGAGACTTCAAATCCTTGGTCATTGTGCTGACCGGCCAAGTGGCCTTGCAGCGACACGAATTGCACCGGTTTCAATTGCGGCCCCAAGGTCAGGCTCAGGTCGTTCAGGCGCACATCGGCCGCGGCTCGGACGGGCAGGCCATCCAACACGTCAACCACCAGGCGCAAAGCCCCTTGACCCGTATGCACGCCGATGCCGGTGGCCACGCTGCGGCCCAACAGCGCCAAATCCACTTGGGGCAATTGCACCTGCAATGCGCCCGACCAGTCCTTCCAGCGCGCGGCATGGGTTGACAGCAAGCCCCGGCGAAAGTGTCCCGTGGCGCTCCAGGGTTCACCCCAGCCCTCTGGAGGCGTGGCGTTCAGCTGCAGGTTGTGCTGGCGCGCGCTGTTGCGCAGCGTCAGCTCGACCGCTGAGACTGTGACGCTGCGCTGCGGCTCCAGTGACAAGGCGTCCGTCCAATGCAGCGTGCCTTGGCGCAGCACGATTTCTTTTTGTGCCAGCAGCCAGTCGGCCGCAGCCGAGGGGGTGGTGGTGTTGCTGGATAAGGGCAGGCCGGCGATGAAAAAACGCCCGTCCTCTGTGCGGCGCAGGTCCAGCTCAGCGCCGTCCAAGGCCAGTTGCTCGACGCCGAGCGTCAACACAGATTGAGCGCTGACGGTGATGCGCACTTTCGGCAAAGTCAATGTGGCTTGGCCCGCGGCGTTTTGAATGCGCAGGTTTTCGATCTCCAGGACCGGCGCCCAGCCGTTGGACTGCACCGTCAACGCCCCCATCTGCACCGGCAGCCCCACCGCTTGGCTGGCCATGTGTTCCAGCTCAGGGCGCAGCTGCGCGATTCGCGGCACAATCCAAAAATGCAGCATGGCCCATGTCAACCCCACGAGCAGGCCCAAGCTCAGCAGGCCCCAGGCGAGCCCGCGCAGCAGCACCCCAGGCAGGGGGCGTAGCCATGGCAGTTTCAGCATCCGAAAATATTCACGAGTTCCATACAAAGTGTCAGGAATTATGACCCGCACCGAAGTCATTGGCGCATCCGCAGAGTCAAAGACGGGGCAAATCTTCACAAAAGCGGCGTATTCACGCTTTCGCCAGCGCTTAGATCGCCGCTACGCGGATCTTTGGACACTGCTGCCGCAGGGCATACCCGACCGCGACAGTTTGCACCGGGCTTTCGACACGCTGTGCGCGCACAACGCCGCATGGCGGGCTGACCCGGGCGCTGTATTGCGCATCCTGCGTCAGTGGGTCATGGCGCAGCTGATGGACCGCGATTGCGAGCAACAGGTCACGCTGCAAGGCGTCACCTTGTGCGTCACGCATTTGGCCGAATTTGCGCTGGACGTGGCTTGCCGCCATGCGCTGGCCGAGTTGGATCGGCGCCATGGCGTACCCACTTTGGCCTCGGGCGCGCGGGCTGAGTTTTGGATTGTGGGCATGGGCAAACTCGGTGCGCGCGAGCTCAATGTGTCGAGCGACATCGACCTGATTTACGTTTACGACGAAGACGGCGAAACCACCGGTACCGCGGACGGGCGCGGGCGCATCAGCTGCCAAGCGTATTTCAGCCGCGCCGTGAAAATGATGCAGCTCTTGATCGGCGAAATCACCGAACATGGTTTTGTCTTTCGTGTCGACTTGGCGCTGCGCCCCAACGGAAACTCAGGGCCCAGCGTGGTCTCGCTCAGTGCGCTGGAGGAGTATCTGCTGGTGCAAGGCCGCGAGTGGGAGCGCTTTGCCTGGATGAAAAGCCGCGTGGTGGCGCCGCGCAGCGCCATCAGCAATGGCTCGGCGCAAGCCTTGCGCAGCATCGTGCTGCCGTTTGTGTTTCGCAAATACCTGGACTACAACGTCTTCGAGTCTTTGCGCACCTTGCACCAGCAAATCCGCAACCATGCGGCCAAGCGCAGCGCCGGCCACCCCGAGCGCGCCAACGATGTGAAGCTGTCGCGCGGCGGTATTCGCGAAATTGAGTTCACCGTGCAGTTGCTGCAGGTGGTGCGTGGCGGGCAGTTTCCCGAGCTGAGAACGCGGCCCACGCTGGACGCTTTGAACTGCGTGGCGAAAGCTGGCCTCATGCCCCAGGCCAGCGCGCAAGCATTGGCGGCGGCTTATGTTTTCTTGCGCCGCGTGGAGCACCGCATCCAGTACCTGGACGATCAGCAAACACATGTGTTGCCCACGCGTGACGATGACTTGCTGTGGATGGCGCAGACCTTGGGCTACCCGGACGCCTGCGACTTTTTGAAAGACTTGGACGCCCACCGCGAACGCGTTGCCCAAGAGTTTGATCTTTTGTTGGGTGGCGATCGCGAGGCCATGGCTTGCAAAGGCAAAGGCTGCAACGGCAAAAGCGCTGCTGGCGAGCACACGGAGTTAGAAACGCTGATTGACCAGTTCAGTGGCCCGGTGCGCGAACGCTTGGGCCATTGGCTGGACAACCCCAAAATTCATGCCTTGCGCGATGAGGCCCGTGGTCGCCTGATAAGGCTTTTGCAGCGCACTGCGCAATGGCAACAAGAAGACCGCGTCACCGAAAACGCGGTGCTGCGCATGGCCGATTGGCTGGAGCCCTTGCTGCGCCGTGAAAGTTATTTGGCCATGCTGCTGGAGCGCCCTGCGGTGCACGAACGCTTGCTGCGTTTGCTCGGTGCGGCGCGTTGGCCGGCGCGTTATTTGGTACAGCACCCTGGTGTGATCGACGAACTGGCGGGCGGCGATTTGCTGACCAGCCGTTTTCAAGCTGCAGCGTTCGAAGCCGAATTGCAATTGCGCTGGCAGGCCTTGCAGCGCACGGGTGAGGCCGACGAAGAAAACCTCATGAACCTGCTGCGCCGCGCGCACCACGCGGAGTTATTTCGCACCTTGGCGCGCGATGTGGAAGGTGTTTTGCGCATCGAACAAGTGGCTGATGACCTGAGCGCTTTGGCCGACACCCTGTTGCGTGTCACCACCCGTTGGTGTTGGGCTTGCTTTAAAAATCGCCATCGCGACGAACCTCAATTGGCCATCATCGGCTACGGCAAACTCGGCGGCAAAGAGTTGGGCTACGGCAGCGATTTGGACATTGTTTTTGTTTACCAAGACGCGCATGAAAGGGCGGCAGAAATATACGCATCTTTTGTGCGCAAACTCATCAGCTGGCTCACCGTGAAAACCAGCGAAGGCGATCTGTATGAGATCGACACCGCGCTGCGCCCCAACGGCAATGCGGGCTTGCTGGTCACGCCTTTTACGGCTTACGCCGATTACCAAGCGCAACGCGGCAGCAACGCTGCCTGGACCTGGGAACACCAGGCCATGACGCGGGCGCGTTTTGTTTCGGGCTTACCGGCCTTGCAAGCGCCTTTTGATGCGGTGCGCTGCGCGGTGATGGCAGCGCTGCGCGATGCCCGCAGTCTGAAAGCCGAGATTGTTGCGATGCGTGAGCGGGTGCACCAAGGCCACCCTCAAACACCCGGGCATTTTGACGTCAAACACAGCCCCGGCGCCATGGTGGACGTGGAGTTTGCCGTGCAATACCTGGTGCTGCTGCACACGGCTGCGCATCCCGAACTGGCAGACAACGTGGGCAATATTGCCTTGTTGCAACGCGCTGAAGCTGCAGGCTTGTTGCCCGCCGGTATGGGCCAGGCTGCCGCAGATGCGTATCGGCAGCTGCGGCGCGTGCAACACCACGCGCGCTTGAATGAAGAGCCAACCGAAGTGGCGCCTGCCCAGCTAGAAAAAGAAATCGCAGCGGTTCAAGCCCTGTGGCAACGGGTGATGGCTTGATGGTCGCTGCGCCTCTCGCCCATGCATAAAATGAAACGCATCCATTGAAGTGATTTGAATCATGCAGAAATTAATTTGGACCCTCGGGTTTTGGATGGGCTTGAGCCCCTTGTTCGTTGTTGCGCAAGATCAAACCCCCAAGCCGCCCGTCAGCGTCAAACCCAGTCTGACGGTCAGCGTGACGCTGCCGCAACCCGCAGCCATGGCGCAGGCTTTGCAGGCCAATGGCTCTTTGGCCGCCTGGCAAGAGGCGGTGGTGGGGGCCGAGGCCAACGGTTTGAAGATCACCGAGGTGCGGGTGAATGTGGGCGACCGGGTGCAGCGCGGCGATGTGCTGGCGACGCTGCAGTCTGACACCTTGCGCGCCGAATTGGCGCAGGCCGAAGGCAGCTTGGCCGAGGCCACGGCCAATGCGCAAGAAACCAAGTTGCAGGCCGATCGCGCCCGGGCTTTGCAGCAGCAAGGTTTTTACAGCAGCGCGCAGCTGAGCCAAGCGCTGGCCACCGAGGTGTCGGCGCAGGCCCGCGTGCAGTCGGCGCGTGCCATGGTGCAGTTGCAGCAACTGAGGCTGGCGCAAACCGTGGTCAAAGCGCCGGATGCGGGCGTGATCTCGGCGCGTCAAGCCACGGTGGGCAGTGTGGTCGGCGCGGGCACTGAATTGTTCCGCTTGATTCGCCAAGGCCGCTTGGAGTGGCGCGCCGAAATCACCGCCGCCGATGTGGGCCGCGTGCCGGTGGGCGCTGGGGTGCACATCACTGCCGCCAGCGGCCAG
>Ga0114963_10003240_pt1 | contig 11090 bp, 8 predicted proteins | sample C_131016_EF_Meta_FD_87019 | JGI IMG/M metagenome (GOLD analysis project Ga0114963, IMG submission 87019) | Freshwater microbial communities from Lake Croche, Canada to study carbon cycling - C_131016_EF_MetaG | ecosystem: Environmental > Aquatic > Freshwater > Lake | place: Lake Croche, Canada...
CAGCCCCCCAATATTCTGCGCGACCTATTATGGATGGAGACCTTTGTCCAAGTGATTGAAAGCGTTTATTATATATGGCTCGCCACGCATTTTGCGAGTGCGTCGGATATAACCCATCAACGATATTACGATTGGTTTATTACTACTCCGACCATGCTCATATCGCTTTGTCTTTATTTGAACTTTTTGAAGGAGGGGGGCGATTTGACAAAGCACGATGGGATATTTAGCAAAATATGGGAGTTAAGGGGTACACTTATACCAATTATGGTTCTGAATGCGGCCATGTTGGGCATCGGATTCTTAGGAGAAACGGGAATAATAGACCAGACTGTCGCCGTATTATTGGGTTCGATTCCTTTTGTCCATTATTTCTATTTGATTTACCAAGAATATGCGAAATATACCGATATGGGTAGAATGATATTTTGGGTATTTGCCTCCATATGGTCCATGTATGGTTTTGCGGCATTCCTCTCTTATTACTGGAAAAATATATCCTATAATATCTTGGATTTAGCTGCTAAGAATTTCTTCGGTCTATTCTTAGCCTATGTGATTGTTTCCAAAACTGTATAAAAGTATGGTTAGGTCAAAGACCATAATAATGGATGCCGAGAATGCAACCATTCGGTATGATAAAATGACATTGGCTACATGGCAACGTACTATCAAACCACTGTCAGATATGATAGTACAGGGTTCACCCAAAGATGGCAGTGATTCGTGGCAAGAATTTCCTATAGGAATGGGTTACAACTACCTGTTTTGCGATATACGTTCACGTGAACTTCAGCTCGGTAATCACGAAAATATGGTATTTTCATGTATCAATCCAAATACAGACAAGGTACGGCGACCCAAAGGTATAAATCGCATAATGATTTACAACAACTTGATGCAAAACGGTATTTTTACCGATTATTATTGCCCAACCGAGTATTTCAGTGCATTACCTCAATATAAATTTGTGATTTCACCTGAAGGGAACGGCATCGATTGTCATCGCCATTACGAGGCACTTATGGCCGGATGTATTCCAATTATTGAGCGGAATCCACTAATAGAGGAGAAATACCGAGGTTGTCCTATACTTTATACTATTGACTATAGCGAAATAACCGAAGAATTCCTAAACCAGCAATATATCAAAATGTTGAATATGGAATATGATTTCTCGCGTCTGTTTTTATCCTTTTATAGCAATGAGCAAATTACCGAAATCAAAGATTGTGGTAATTATTGGACGCAGACACTTTCAGGAAGGTCCTTTTATTGACGGACAATCTCGTTATGTTGCAATATCTTTGTTTTCTTCACTTTATTTGTCCGTTTGGGTTTAGTCTCTTTCGTTTCCTTCGTTTCCTTCGTTTCCTTATTCATTTGCTGTATACTTTCTAAGATTTCGGCTGGGTAAGACATGTCCTCCAAGATTTTCACCGCTCCATGAACATCCGATATACCCCGTTTCAACATATAGGTATATTGCATCTTTCCCGAGTCATCATATACAACATCCATTTTGTAATTGTCGACCGTATCCGATTCCTCGAATCGTTTGCATACATCAAAATAATGCGTGGTTAATACGAAATCGACATTATCGTATTTACTCAAATATAATAAAAAGGAATACGCCGACTTTGTCGCCTCTTCCGGATTTGTCCCCGAATAGAGTTCATCAAATATACAGTAATGGCGCGAACGTTTATTGTCCATTGTTTCTTGGATAATATCCAAGATTTCTTTGCATCGCCGCGATTCGGCCTGGAATAGACTGTCGCGACCCGACGTGTCGGGGATGTTCAAATAGGAATGTATATGGGTATAGGGTCGGATAAGACATTCGTTGTAGAATCCGAAGCCCACCTGTTGCGAAAAAATGATATTGATGGTCGACGTTTTCAACATGGTCGTTTTACCCGCCGCATTTGGACCCGTTATAATCATATTTTTATTCAAAGAACAATCATTTAGGACAACACTCTCGTTCTCCGCATAAGGGGGATAATATTGCCCGCTAATTTGCGTATCCGCCTTCTCATCTTCCACGGAGTCAATAAAGGTCGCCTGGGAAATCTTACCCCCCAAGAGATTGGACCTTATACCCACTAAATTGTTTATATATCCGGCGAATCCGAATGAATATTGGATACTATCGGCATAGGCCTGGCTGGCATATAGTTCGTAATAGCATCGCATAATATATCCCATTTCCCACATTTTACCAAGATTCGTTTTAAATGGGAGGACGGGCGCAAGTAATGCGCGCAATTGTGTCAACGTATTCATATGTTTAGCGGTTTCGACGAGAAACGGGCGATAGGTCAATTTATCCTGATTTAGGCGAATAAATGCCCCCATTGATTTTATCGAATAATCGACGTGTTCCCGCATATCACACAACTGTGTATTTATCTTGGACAAATTGCGATAAAACCGCGTGCACGAATTGATATTTTGATATATCTGCATCAAATAGAGACCCATAGTGAATCCGATATAAATAATCTTGTCCCAAGAAAGTGTTTGAATACTCGATATAGTGCGACCAATGAAGTGGTTTTTCGCCACATCCCGGAGTGTTTGTATATAGAGTGAAAACGTGAGTCGAATGCCCTTTATTTGCAGAATAATAAAGGGAAATATGAGAAACAGTATGGGTATGAGGAGACTCATGAGGGGGGACGACAGATTCACGATACTCAGTACCTGGAGAAAGGACGGCGATTCATTCAGATACTTTAGCATTTGCCAATCCATATAGGCGTATTTTTCTAAGAAATGGGGGTCGCGCCGAGTATCATGACAGATTGTTTGCAATGTTTCACATGTGGTTGGTTGCTCACCGACCTCATATGTATGAATGTCTAAAGTTTCGATGACGCGCTGTGTATCGGCCAAAAACTCGGTGTTCGTCGTAAAATGGGATTTCCAATGGTCCACCATATTGGCCCCGAATTCATTCGTCGGTTTTAGGAGATAATGATACATCGGTTTTGTTGCGCCTAAATTGGTCGATTTAGCCAATTCGAGGTCTTCGTGCACGACTTCGGTAAGGGGGTGTTTTTCCTCCTCGTCCAAATATTGGATGGGTAATTGAAAGGGGGCGTATTTAGGAATACTAGGGTCGATTTTGGGGATTTCGGGGGCGGCTCCAAAAAGGGCCGTTTCCAATTTCTGTGTCATCTCCTCCAGATTTAGCGAAAAGTTCATATTAATATAATAATTACATATTTGAATAATTATTATACAACGCGCCAACTATATAGTCACAATAAACCGACGCGCACCTAAAATACTGCTGGTAATTCCTTAATGTCGGATTTATAGTAACGTTCGATATTACGCAAGAGCTGGACATCTTGTCTCGTCACGAAATTAATCGCCATTCCCTTTCTCCCCCATCGTCCGCTTCGACCAATACGATGCAAATAAGTATGGACGCATTTAGGAATATCGAAATTGATGACCGTGCTGACCTGTTGGACGTCGATGCCCCTAGATGTAATATTGGACGAAATTAGGACGCGATACTCCCCCTTGCGGAATAATCCGATTTCAGTCTCGCGCTCCTCGCGCGTCATCGAGCTATGGAACGCGCCCACTGCAAAACCCTCTTCCGTCATTGCCGTATGCAAATCGATGACCCGCTTCACGCTATTCACATATATAATACATTGCCCCACATTGAGTTGCGAAAACAAATCCTTGACCGTTTCGTACTTGGCACTGTCACTTGGCAAGGCAATATAGTATTGTTGAATGCATTCCAGGTTCAATTCCTCCGCTTTCATCATAATGCGCACCGGGTTCCGCAATATCTTGCGCGACAATTCGACGACATCTTGGGGCATCGTCGCCGAAAACAGGAGGATTTGAACATTTTCACTAAGATGTTGGAAAATGTTGTATATTTGCTCCTTGAATCCACTCGACAACATCTCGTCGGCCTCGTCCAGAGCGAAGATTTTGATTTCGTCCATCGCAATGTGTCCGCGCTTAATCATATCGAAAATACGGCCGGAGCAGCCGACGATGACATGGGGTTTGTTATTACGGAGTTCATACGCGTCATCGGACACGGACCGTCCGCCACCATACAGCGTCTGGACCTTTAGACCTTCCAATACATTTCCTATACTCTTAACTACTTTGCTAATCTGGTCCGCCAGTTCGTGCGTCGGTGCAATAATAACTGCCTGGGTCTTCTTGACGGATGTATCGATACGTTGTAATATACCAATCGTAAATGTTCCCGTCTTACCCGAACCCGACTGGGCCTGACCCAAGACATCGCGACCCTGAACAATTGGTAGAATGCCCTTTTTCTGAATCGGACTCGGATTCTCGAACCCATAATTATAAATACCGCGCAACAATTCCTCTTTCAAGTTGAAATCGTCCCAGCGTTCAATATTGACTATATCATCTTCCTCAGATGATATATTTTCTATAGATGTATCTACGACGGTCGCGTCTTTAGCCGCGACCTCATTATCCCCCCACGCGTCCCTCAATGATATTGAACTTGCCATTCTTCTAAATAATAATAGAATGTATTTTTTATATAGATTTCGGCATAATATCTTAGGAATTCGTCGTACCTTAGTATTTCACCACATAATACTAAGATTAGCACATGTAAAGAATATAAATAATACCCAAGATATATAATAGAAATATGGCTTTTTATACAATTAAAGATATTAATAATATTATGTTTGACGGGTTCCGGTATGAACTGTCGCAAACGGTGATAGACAATATAAAACAATTGGAGCGATTAGTGGGCGTACCAGTCGACAATCGGAAGCCACCCTTGAATAAGCCATCAAGCGTGCCCTCTTCTCGAAGTGCGTCGGCCGCGTCATCTAGTTCGGGACAAGAGAATTGGGAATCTTTGCGGAGTTTCAAATCGACGGAAAAGAAGGTAGTCGACGGTATTGACAAGGACCTCAATACTATACGAAGCGCATTCAATAAAATTTCGGCGAAGAACTATACAGCACAGTTCGAGGTCGTACTTGCGTCATTACAGCATTTCATCGACGCCTACGTTTCACCCGAAATGTCGTGGGAGGACAAGTCGGTCAATATAGGAAAACTGGGCAAAATCATATTCGATATTATTTCGGGTACTAAGAACAATTCCGAAATAAATGCCGACCTCTATTGCAGTTTAGTGAATAAGTTCGACCTATTTTCGTCCATCTTAGAGACATTTGTCCAAGATTTCAAGGTGGGTATTGCGTCTATCGAATATGCCGACCCCAATAAAGATTATAACCTGTTTTGCGAATATACTAAGAAAAACGACATGCGTAAAACGGCGGGGCTATTTATGGTCGCTTTGGCTAAACGTGGTGTCTTAGACAAATCGGAACTGGTCGGTCTATTGGTACATATACAATCTCATCTTTGTTTGGTGATGGATTTAGATGGCAAGTCGAACGAAGTAGAGGAGTTATGCGATACATTATTTACATTGACCACTGCGGCAAGTAATCTATTGTATCGATTGGAAGAATGGACCCCCATTCAAGAATGGATTGCCCATGTCACGGCAAAGACGCCGGTATTAGAACACCCCAGTTTTACCACGCGCGCCAAATTCAAGTGTTTGGATATTTTAGACAACGTGAAAAAGTCAAAATGATGTGTATAGCCTATAATGGAATATATGCAATAATGGACATAAAATAAAAATACTATGATATTTATATCATGGTATTTTCGAAAATCAACGGTGAGGTCGAATACAAAGAAATGCGGGGTATTGACCCGGAAGACCGGGGATATGAATCGACCTTGTATGAGGTCGGTCTATTTGACAAAGATATTGTCATTACTCTTGGAAAACCGAAATATACATTTGCTAAATATCATATCATCTATTATCCCATTTATGTGGTGAATGTGAATAATGGTATAGAGGGGCAACTCGGCGTCTTTGAAATCGAGGATTCAAAAGTGCTAAAGTTATTGGATAAAGAGGGGGATGTCGATATTGGGAAATTGGGGAACCCCCTTTTGTATGAATTTGCAGAGAGGTCCGTTCGCCAGTCCAAATCCGACGTTGGCAATTATCTATTGCAATGGGATAAGAAGTCGACTAAGGCTGGTCCCGAAGTCGGTGTAGGTGCAGCATTGGCTGAGTCGGCTGACGACTTGTCCGACGACTTACCGGATGACATTGACGACCTATTTATTCATCGACCCAGTCCAGAAGAAAAAGGCGCTAAAGAATTCAGCTCCGCCAAGAAAATCTTAGAAAAGGGGGTTTTTATAACAGATACTGAAGTGAAACAACCGCCCCTATTGCCCGAAGAGGGCGAAGAGGACGCCAATAAGATTCGCAAGACATACAAAGAAACGGCTAAACAACCCTGGATACAAAAATTCATGAAAAATACCAACTATCGTATTCACGAAGTCGAAACAAACGGCGACTGCTTCTTCGCCGTTATTCGAGACGCCTATAAACAAATCGGGCAAAATACAACAGTCGACAAACTAAGGGCAATCGTGGCTACGGCCGCCACCGACAGCATTTTCCGAGAGCATAAACAGTTGTATAATGATTTGGAAGGGAATATTCGCGACGTCACTGCGGAAATGGCTAAAGTAAAAAAACTCTTAGAAAAAGACATGAAAAAACGGGCCAATGATGCCCGAGACAACAAAGAGGAATTGGCCGCCGTATTAAAAGAGGTCGAAACGCTAAAGCAGCAATACAAGGATTTAAAGGCGGACAAGGCCGCCTCGGAGGAAAACATATCCGTCTATTTAGGCGACTTGAAAGCAATAACCAATGTGGATGAATTTAGAAAATACATTATGACCTCCTCTTATTGGGCCGATTCTTGGGCCGTTTCCGTATTAGAGCGCGAACTCTCCGTCAAACTGATTATTTTTTCCGAGCTTTCCTATAAAGAAAAAGCATTGGATAGTGTATTGTCGTGTGGCGAGGTCGATTCCGATATAGAATCCCGTGGCCAATTCTTGCCGAGCCATTATATTATGGCGTCGTATTCGGGAAGCCATTACCGACTCATCAGCTATAAAGATAAGAAAATATTCACCTTTCGCGAAATACCATACCATGTAAAAATCCTCATTACGAACAAGTGTATGGAGCGCAATTCGGGCGTTTTCCATTTAATCCAAGATTTCCGCAATTTCAACAGTCGATTGGGCGTCGAAGTGGACGAGGGTCCCGCGGGGGTCGATGTTGGGGCCGAGGACGCCGAAATAAATAAATACGGGGATTTGTATGATGGCGATATAGTATTTATGTTCCATTCCGCCTCCCAAAAAACGCCTAAACCTGGCAAGGGGTCGGGGGAGAAAATTCCCGCCGACAAGGTCGCTAAATACGTGAATCTTGGTAAAATTGAGGATTGGCGACGCAAACTCGACGATTCTTGGGATAAATCCCCCTTTACAGTGGGCGGTAAGCGATGGCTGTCCATTGAGCACTATTATCAGGCGGCGAAATTCAAAAAGGGATTCCCCGATTTTTACGAACAATTCACCGTCGAAAGTGAAAGCGACATTTCGAAGGACGTAGATTTAGCGAAAATTGCCGGAAGTAAAACGGGGGTATTAAAGAAGAAAGGGGGCGATACAATTGTCCGACCCAAGAGTATTACCATCGATTCCGATTTCTATGGCCAAAAACGGAATGAGAGCGAGCGCGAAATGGCCGTCCGGGCCAAGTTTACGCAAAACCTCGACCTCAAAGAAATGCTAAAGGCGACGAAACCCGCCAAACTCATTCATTTCCTAAGAGGGCACGAACCCGAAATAGACCATATTATAATGACCGCAAGAAACGAACTCGAATAGCTCACGCCACATATTATCAATATATAGTATAAATAATATGAATGACAGTAAAAAAGTATCGGTCTATTTACGTAAATTTGTAAAGACCGAGCTGCGACCCCATATACAAAACATTCCCCACTTCAAATTCCGACAATCGAATAAAACCTTTTTATCGCAATTATACAAACACTTATTGGAGGCGGCCAATAAATGGCCCCACGTTGCCGTCGAATATACTCCCATCAATCTAATGGGTTCGCAAGGTCCCGATTACAACTATACTCCACAACAAATTCGCGCCATTATCCAAGAAACGACGCCAACCGGATATATGTGTAAATTCGCAGTTGGTACACATAATATACAAATAAGTGTTCTATTGCCGACAAAAATGACGGGACGGGCAAAAACCGATTATTGCCGCGAAGTTGCACGCAAGGTATTTTTATGGATGAGTATCGCAACCAAGTACGCAAAACAAAAATGCACCAATACAACATGCATTTATTTGTATATGACGGGGGCGACCAAGGAAATACCGATAAAGCCACATACGCCCATTGCGGAATTGAATGTAAATACGGCGTTTACTATACCCTGCAGGGAGAACATATACATCTATCGCAAAGAAGAATGGTTCAAGGTCTTTATACACGAAACCTTCCACAATTTAGTCCTGGATTTTTCGACAATGCCATCGGCGAATTCGAATCGGCGGGTACTCTCTATGATGCCCCTCAATATATCCGATGTCCGAGTATATGAAACCTATTGCGAATGCTGGGCCCGTATAATGAATCTGATGTTTATTGCCCATGACAATACCCGTGATAAGAAAAATACCCCCGTTATACTAAGAACCGTGGAGCAGGCGATTGATTTAGAGCGATTATATGCCATCTTCCAATGTGTCAAAATCTTAGACCACTACGGTTTAACCTACGAAGAAGTGGTGATGCCGGGTAATAATGTATCCGACAAATTACGCCAATACAAAGAAAATACCTATGTCCTCTCCTATTATGTCATTACGACCGTCCTCTTTTTCGGGGCGGACGATTACATCGATTGGTGTATTGCGGAAAACGGGGGGTCGCTCAATTTCAACAAGACGGAGGAATCCATCTCCCATTATTGCGATTTAATCAAGTCGCAATATATGGGGGGCGAATTCGTATCGGCGATTAAACAAATGACCGCCCTATTCCCCGAGATGAAATACCAGGAATTGAGTATGGGTCGGGGACTACCCCTCGAATTCACCACACTAAGAATGACCTCGTATGAATTATAGTGAAAAATCGATATAAACATATTTAGTGGATTTAGACGAACTCGATGGCAATTACAAAGGAGAAATTGCAACAAATGTACGAAGAAAAAGAACGGGCGGCCAGGGAAAAACGCCTGAGGCGCGACGTCGATACAATTAAATCCAATATATTACGGGAAAACTATGCGGGTAATAAATCCTATACTATCACTATGACCGAATATGGGAACAACTATTTAGGCGAGCTGACGAAGCGTCTGGGCGAGACATTTACAGATAGTGACATTTTGAACCAGGGAAATGCTATAACCGTATCATGGCGGATGTCGGGGTCAAAAAATTGATTGTATTATATTACCGAATAACTATAATACAAACATCGATACAATATGGGATTACGGGATTTGGTCGGATACTTAAATGACCGATGTTCGGTAAAGGCAATCGACAAACAACACCTGTTGAAACTGCGCGGGAAGCGGATAGTTATCGACATAAGCATCTATATGTACAAGTTCAAAACGTATGACCGACTCATCTCCAATATGGCCCGGCTCATCAATAATCTCCTAAAGTACAATATCACACCCCTGGTCGTTTTCGACGGGAAACCGCCCCCCGAGAAGAAGGCGACACTCTATTCGCGATATAAGAATCGATTGAGCGCGGAATTGAAATATGCCGAGATGCAAGACGCATTGGCCAATTTCAACTGGACCGAGGCGGAGAAAGAGGAGATGTTGCGCACCCTCGAAAATCTGAAAAAACAGATTGTTCGTATTACAGAGGACGACGTGGCGGAGGTGAAGCGGCTATTGGAATCAACGGGGGTCGAGTTCTTTATAGCCAACGGAGAGGCCGATAAACGTTGCGCTGAGATGGTATGTCGCGGCGAAGCATGGGCGTGTCTGAGCGACGATATGGATATGTTTATCTATGGATGTCCGCGGGTAATACGTCATATTAGCCTAAAGGATAATACAGTGATATTTTACGATACGGGTAAAATATTACAGGAGCTGGGACTCACTGTCCAACAGTTACGACAGATGTCGATTTTGGCGGGAACGGATTATAACAAAGGTATAGTAGACAATATGACGGAAGCCGATGCATGGGTACGCGAATATAGTAACAATGTGGTCTCAAATGTGGTCCCGGGTTTTTACAATTGGGTCGTCGAAAAAGCGCCTAAATGGGGGGTCTCTACGGAACATTTATGCAAAATCGACCAAATGTTCGATATGTCCTATAACAACGTCGATAAGAAGGACCCCTGAAAATCCTCAATGCCAGTATGGGTCAAATTAATGGTGACGTCGACAAATATATCGCCCCCCATTTTGCACCAGCGATTGCTAAATAACCAATCCTCTGATAAATAATGGTCGTCTTCAACGGCACAATCGAAAAGGGCGTAGGCAAAATTGTTCTCGGTCCCCTCCAAGAATCCAATATCATCTGTATATTTAGTGGACGGAAACGCGGCAAACATATGCTCGATTGTAGACCGCCGTATCATCATAAAGCCGGTGGCCAAATGTCTGACTTTGGCCAAATTATTCTCAATTTTCAATACATTGCCTAAATAATTGACGTTGTATTTCAATAGATTATTTTGAACCAATTTTTCGTCGGTAAATAATCCGCCTAATTGGGAGCCGTTTTTTTTCTGAATCCAGGATTGTACAATATTGGTATTATATGGATTCTGTTCGTCCTTTATTAATCGTTGCCAATTGTAGCATTTCAGTGGATAAATAGCACCGCAAAATGGTTTATCACATAGGACCAATTTCAGTATGTCAATCGCCGACCATGATATATCACTATCAATGAATAGTATATGCGTCATAAGGGGGTCGTTCATTGCCTTGGCAACGAGATTATTTCGGGCACGTGAGACTAAACTGTCATTCTTACAGAAAACGACCTGCAATGGGAATTCGAATTGTTGAAAAACCTGTATAGTGTTCATAAGACA
>Ga0114963_10003241_pt1 | contig 11087 bp, 3 predicted proteins | sample C_131016_EF_Meta_FD_87019 | JGI IMG/M metagenome (GOLD analysis project Ga0114963, IMG submission 87019) | Freshwater microbial communities from Lake Croche, Canada to study carbon cycling - C_131016_EF_MetaG | ecosystem: Environmental > Aquatic > Freshwater > Lake | place: Lake Croche, Canada...
ATCTTATCCATCAAGTAGAATGGCTACGTTTACACAGCGAATACAGGGTGTATACGCCGATGCACGTGTACACGCTGCAACAGCAAGTACGGCTGTACAATCCTTTCTATCTGCCGATACTGTGACGTCAACTCCTTTCTTGATTGTTCTGGGAGTTGTCTTACTGGCCTTTATCATTTGGTACAGTATTGAAAGTTTCGCCTTTGAAACACCGACGAATATCTTACGAAAGGAAACAGCGGCGGCAAAAGCCATGTCGGTCTACGAAGGTAAAACACGGTTGAGTCTTTCCGAGTCTCTGAGTAAGTATAAGAGTGCTGGAGAATTGGATGATGATTCCACCTTCTTATTTACCAATTTTTACTGGTATACGGCCAATATGGGTGCGATGTTTTTGTCGGACATGCTACCGGTGTCGTCTGTTCCGAGGGTGGTTGTGAGTCCGAAGGCGGCTCGTCTTGCCTTGTTGGGTGGTGCCCGTAGTTTCGTCTTTGACATTTGGCCGGATCTGACGCCTGGTAATGGTCAGTTTTCACCCCTTGTACAAACCGTGGAAGCAGGAAGTGCCTGGAAACGTAGCAGTTTCAATGCGGTGCCTCTCGCCGCCATCTTATCAGTACTGATGAAGGAAGCCTATGAAGTGGGACGTTTATCGACGCAAAATGATCCCATTCTGCTGTATCTGCGATTCAAGGGCGTTCCTCGCAAGTCGACCTTTGATTATACGGCCAAGGTCTTAGAGTCGACAATCCAGCCTTACAGACTGGATGCGTCTTACAACCATTGTAGGGGGCAACAACTGATTCCGACACAGAATATACAGATGTTTGCGAAACGAGTCATTGTCGCCAGTAACGTCACCGCACAAAACTCTGTGCTAGGAGACTACATCAACATTGGACCTTCGGCGGGCATTTCCTTGGAATACGATCCCAATTTTGCCAAGGGCCTTACGGCTGATATGAAGAACACGGCGGTTCAAGGAATCAAACAGAATATCTCCTTTGTAGCACCGGATGATGCGACGAACGGATGGGATGTATCAGGGTCAGCCAGTCTTGGTATTCATTGCTTGGCCTTCAACTTTGGGACCTTGGCAATTCCCGCAACGGCTCCTACCTATAACGCAGTGACGAGTGGTCGGGCGGCGGATGTAGGATTCGATAAGGTAAGTTTCCTTCTGAAACCAAAGGCCCTGCGATTACAGGTCTCGAGGATACAGGCGCCGTCGACCCCTCCTGACTTTCGATTCAATGGGGGCAATATTACACAGCCACAGGGCATTTCGATTCCTGGGGGGTATTAGTTAAAGCAAATAGCCGTATATAGAGTAGGATGAACGTTCGTGGTTATCAAATCCTGCCTTCTGCGCCTTCTGCGCAAACTGCGTTATCGGCCTGTATCTATTGCCGAACACCGGTGACAACACAAATAGCACCGTTGCCTTGCGGTTGCTTGCTACCCCTTCATTCACAGTGTCGTCAAACGATGATGATAAGTGAGGTGGGTTGTCCGGCATGTCGACAGTTTTGGCATCCTTTAGGAAGTAGTGCGACAAGTGTGGTGAGTATAGCGGGGAATCCAAGGATGACGTCTAGGACGGCGATCGGATGTGATTGTAATGTCATATGGATTTCCTATGGTGTCTTTATGTTCATCTTTGGGAGCGTCATTATGTATTTAATGATTCATTATATTGTTGAATAATACGTTTGGAAAACGTTGAATTCAATATTAGGCTAGGCGTCGCTTTCGAGTTAGGGTACGGGGATTTTTTCGCTTGTATGTGCGCTTGCGTGGATAGTATCCTGAAGTCACTAAGGTAGTGGTTGGATTTGTTAATAAGGGTACCTGGGGTCTCAATTGATTGGCAAGATTTGGTTTTACAGCTCTAAGAAGTGTAATTATCCTGGTCTTCGTTGCTTCATCTGTTTGCGCAAACGCTTCACGTATAACCTCGTCGGCGGTTACACCAAGTTTCCCTGCTATCAATGTATTACCCTTTCCTTTTTCCGATAAATTGATCAGCATGGTTGATGGATCAGTCCAAGCAATATAACGAGTGGATGCGCTAGCAGACCCTGCTCTAGCCCTAGAACTAGGATTATACGTTACATTTTGAGGCAGAGGTGGGCCAAACCTTGATGGTCGTCTTTGAACAATGTTCGAACTGCTGGAACTATTGGAATTATTATTTCCAGTATTACCTCTTAGGTAACCTTGAAGCATCGCCAAAGTACGAAGCTGTTGTGTTGCTAATTCTGTAGACGATGAAGAAGACGACGACGAAGATGATGAAGACGATGATGACGATGAAGATAGAGGAACAAGCGCACCAGTTGCATCTTTAATCGGTTGTAAAACCTGCACTGGAGGAGTTTGGTTTGCAATTTGAATGGCAGTTTGTGCTCTTCCTTTACAGAGAGTACAGGATCGGCTGGTCCCACATGTGACACAGGCTTTCAGAAGTTCTGGGATGAAGACTGCGAATAGAATGGTCAAAAATCCGGCTCCAAAAAAGATAGTCCTAGATCCTCTATTCCAGGTCCAAGGATACATACGGTTTGGATCACTAAAGAGAAAGGAAAACCACTGGTCGCCCCCTGGAACACCTTGAGTATATCTTGAAACCATTTTGTCAAATCGAATAGATTGGTCTTGTGCCATGGCACGAATCATTGCCTGCGCATCTTCTGGATGAATGGGGCTAGAATTTGCTTTTATCTTGTCATATAAGTTAAGAACTTTGTCTTCTCTTAGAACAATTCCCTCCTTTAAAAGCAACTTCACTACTTGTAAGGTTGAAGTAAGCAGAGAAGGATCATCCTCTGATCCTACGTAAGGTTCCAAGGCTCGTTTCGCATCATCTAGGCAGGCTTTGACATTTAGAAGACGTTCATTGGTAATCTGATGATTTATGTGAGAGAGATAAAGTCTTGTGCGATTGATATAATTATTTGTCACAAGGTTCTTGGCGAGATTTTGTACAATAGGTCCTGTAAGTCCTACCAAATTATCTTTTAAAACCTTATCCATGCCTATGATTGCCGTATTTGATTCAATAGGAGCAAGATCCGCTTTTGTTCCTTCTTCTGTTGCCGTAAACTTAGCATCAGGAACTCCTACAAGATATTTAGGCACAACATAAAAGGGAGCTTGAGCTGCTGCTGGAACTTCGACTTGTGCTACTACAGCAGTTGTAGGAGATGGTACAATTGGCCTTGTTGGTGCGGGTGTACTACTTACACTTCCTACCCCTGAACTATAGGGTGTTGGTGTTGCAGAGGATGTAGTTACTGTTCCGTCATATCCAATCTGGAAGCTTGCGGTTGACATCTCTCCCACAAAGAGTGCAAGAGGCGCTTCTGATGACGAAGAAGATGACGATGACGAAGAAGAAGACGATGTGGCAAGCGCAGTCGTATTTGCTACAGTGTGTACCGTTAATCCACATAAATTTGCCGCAGTCGTAGGATCTTGTATCGCCAGTGCAAGAAAGCATAGCTGATCCCGTTCCGTGACACTGTCATTCTCCTCACGTTTTATGATTAAATGAATATGTTCAAAAATATCACGAGAGTCTAACAATAAAGGAATCTGAGGCTTCATTTGTGTGTACAGGTTGTATCCCTCCTCGAATTTTGTAAAATCGTGATGTTTTATACCGAAGAGAGTTCGAAATTCATCTATCCTTGCGACGTTCTCATCATATTTATGCGTCATCCACTCAAAGAGTTTTATGGCATCTTTATCCGTTCCTTTATAAGATTCGCCTTCTTTTATATTTAAAATTTGTTCTACAACATTATCAAGATACGAAACAACATCTTCATATTCACGAAGATTTCCTTGAATTTGAAACAGGGAATAACTAGAATTTGTAGACACCCTCGCAACAACCTCTGGATTTCGAAATATAATCTTTGCAATCTCTATATTGATAAGTTGTCTGTTGGTCGCTTTCATGTTTTCGTATAAACTTAAAAGGCTATTTGTCTCACTATATTCTAAGGCGAATGGTTCTGGCACAAAGGTTTCATCTGTCCAAAAGGCTAATCCAGGTGCTTTTGCTTCTACATCGGCTATCCAAGCCTCTAAGCCGGCAGGCACGGTTTGAGTATCATTGAGGAAGAAAAGGACTTCGGTGAATTTACGAAAGTCGTTGCTTTTATTATACACAGTGGCCCCTGTTTCAACAAGTATATCGCTTACACCTCCAATTAAGATACTTGGAAGGGAACGAGTTGTAAATTCATCAAACACTCGACCTATTCCACTATGTTCGGAACTTAACCCAAGGAAATACACAAGGAGAAACCAAAAGATAAAGGTCAAATTCTCATTAAATCCGCCACCACTTTGTGTGTCACGTCGGTCTAGTTTTTCCTTACCTTCTGTTGTAGAAGGATCTAAATTATCAAGTACGGCTTGAAATTCAGGAGGGAACATATTATAAATGATTCCTCCACGCCTCGCTCCGTCCACAAAGCGACGAGATGCCTCTGGATCCTTTCGCAAGGCCTCTAGCATGTCGTAAAAAGGTCGCATCATAGCATTTTCCTTATCCATCTCATCCTTTCGCTTGTTCTCAATTGTCGCCTTAATCACACTTGCAATATAGGCGTCACTAAAAATACTCTCCACATTGTTTGATGTAACAATGCTCGACCTTCGAGAGGCGGAAGGTGATGAAACAGATGACACCACACTTGGTGACGCATTCAGTGTTTCCGTGGAAGCAGAAGAAGCAGAAGCAGAAGAAGCAGAAGACAACGAAAACGAATTCGATTTATCAGAGGGGCTTGCAGGAGGGTTATGAGTATCCTCCCGTGCTGGCGGAAACTCCAGAAGAGCCTTAATACCACTCATCTCTACTTATCCCTTGAATATTTCTTACCCCTCCACCAATCGCAGAAAAATGGAGACGCATTTAGCGGAGGATGTGGGGACAGCAATAATAGCAATGACAACTCCTGAAGGAAACGAACCCTGGATGCGGTTAGCCGTCGTAAATGCGCATCCACGAGATACACGGATTACCTTTGACGAAGCCACGCACAAATATACAATCGATGGAAGCAGAGAGGGCTGGATTTCTTGTACGCAATTCATCGGGCAGTTTTATGAACACTTTGATCCAGATGCCGTCATCGCAAAGATGATGGCCTCTAGGAAATGGCCACAGAGCAAGTACTTTGGAATGGAGCCGGAGGCCATTAAAAAACAGTGGTCGGATAGCGGGACGGAGGCCAGCGGATCGGGAACCAAGATGCATTTGGATATTGAACATTACTACAATGCGGAGCCGGTGGGCAATTTGGCGGGAGATGCGTGGATTATTACAGAGGGACAGGAATGGAACTACTTTCAGGCCTTTGAAGAGAAATGGCGCAAGCCAAAGGGGTTTGTACCCTTTCGTACTGAATGGCTGGTCTTTAAGGATGATATCAAATTGGCCGGTTCCATAGACATGGTGTATAAGAAACCGGATGGGACGTTTGCGATTTACGATTGGAAACGGGCGAAGGAAATCAAGACGGAGAATACCTTTCAATCCATGACAGGGCCCTTGGCGCACTTACCGGATACCAACTTTTGGCATTACAGTTTACAACTCAATATTTACAGGCGTATCTTACAAGAACTGTATGGAGTTGTCGTCAGTGAACTGGCCTTGGTGATCTTACATCCGAACCAGAAGAGTTTCAAGATCTATCCGCTCCATATGATGGACGCCGAGGTGGAGGACATGTTCAAGAGCCGAAGTGTTGAGGGGTTCAGTCCTTCGGACTGAACTTCAAGAGCCGAAGGCTCGAGTAAGCCGAAGGCTTCAAGACTCGTAGAGTCGAGGGGTTCAGTCCTTCGGACTGAACTTCAAAACACGAAGTGTTGGTGGCAAGAACCGAAAAATAGTACCTATACCACTCTACACGGGCCGAGTCTCAGGAATAGTGATCTCAATCCCAGGCATTTTTCGAGCAAATCGTTCCGTAAACTTGACACGGCATTCATTACAGTAATGAATAAGACTAGCGACCTGATCGCCAATCTCTTTAATATTAAAGCCTGTGGTAAGGACAGGGCGCATAATATCTTGAATACCTGTGATAAAGATCTGACGTAAATCCGACTTGGCCCGTTGTACCGTCGCATCCTTTTCCGCACGCTGTAAGGAATGAGACCAGGTCTCCGTCGTAAGATCATTCGTCAGGTACTTGACTCGTAGTTCACGAAAGATCTCTTCCGTATCTCCAGCATCTCGGTCTCGATCCTCCTCTTCTCGCATAAGTCGCCACGCTTCCAGAAGGTATTGGTTTATGTAGGGCAGATTACTCTTCGTGCGATTGTTCCCCACCATATACCGATCGTATCCGCCATTCTGGTTACCGAGGGCTCGGGTGATGGCTCGATCTAGTTCAAAGCCTGTTAGACATCCCCCTGCTGCTGCCGTATTAGCCCCTTGTGCGTCAGCAATCGTACGACCGGAACGTTGTAACCATTCAAAGTAGTGTGGATTGTGTACGGGCCCCTGATGGATCTTCCCCGTGCGCCAATTGAAGCCGGTATTACAGCAGGTACAGAACATAAGGTCGCAACCGGATATCTTACAGATCGAGACGCCGCACTTGGGACAGGACTGCGATTCTTGAGTAATCAGCTTCGCTGTCGCTACCTTTCCAGGATCGCACGTATGAGGATGATCTGGATCGTCCTTGGTCAAACAGGCGCCCTTCCAATCGTGGCAATCGGGACAACTCCAGGTATTACAGAGACCACACTTCCACGCCGTGCTCAGATATCCCTTACATTCTGGAGCGGGACAGGGCTTAATAAACGCACGGGCTTCTGTCTTTGCTTTGGCCTGCGCAGGTGTATCATTTGCGTACGTGACCGTATTTTGCGTGGACGCAATCATGACCGGCATTCGAGTACGTCCTAAACTCTGTACAATAGCTGACGCATGCGCATTCATAGTGGAGGTCTTGTATAATTCTTTTTGTAAGGTTCGAATTTGGGTTTCGAGGTCTGCCATTTTTACAGTAGATGTTTTTACGAAGACTTTCGCCTCCTTAAAGGCGGCGGCGTCCTCCTGCGTCGCCGCTAATCTAGCCCGTTCCTTATCCAGCAACACCTTCTCTCGATGGGTCTTGTATTCGCCGAGGCGAAAGGATTTCGTCGTATTGGCATCGAGAAATTCTCGATCCCAGGTGGATTCACACGTAGGATTCATACAGGGAAAGGGCTCATCGGTTTGATTGAGGGCGTAGGTTTGTAAGCAGGAGCGGCACAGTTGCTGTTCGCAACCAGGACACTTTAAGGGAATACGTGTCGATTTATTGTAAGATTCACAGCATATTGCGCAAGTAGACATTTTCTTACAAAACCGAGGTTGGAAAGACCGGTGTCAATTTTTTTGTTTGATCACAGAATCACAGAATCACAGAATCACATAACAAAGGACTTCAGCATAGATGGGAGATCATCATATGAAAAGACAATCTGACCAAGTTTGGTGGGAAGAAACTGGCCAGTCGGACCTACGATAATGTAGTGAGGATTACTTACCGGACCAGAACCCAGTATGAACTTCGATGGACGAAGTTCGTCACCCTCCTTCTTCATAAGAATTACGTTAATTCCACGCTTATTTCCAACATATTTCCAATCGTCGTCGGAACCCGTCCACGCATGACCCAATTCCTTATTAATCTCTGTAATCGGAATTTTCAGAAAGGCTACAACGGCGGTTTCACTCATGATACGACGGGAATCAAGATCGGCTCTTACTCGTACTTTGGCCTCATTCTCCGTTACCACTTTCTCCGTTGCTACTTTCTCCGTTGCCACTTCCTCCGTTGCCACTTCCTCCGTTGCCACTTCCTCCGTGGTCTTAACCACTTCCTCAGGGTAAAACAATCCCTGTGTATACTTATCACTACGGCGCCGAAAGAAGCCAAGACGTTGTAACAATTCATCACTGCTGGACCCAGGTGCCGCAAAGAGTACCGCATCGCCATCTTGGACGAGGGAATGCGAGTCAAGAGGCTTCAGGGGGGAGACACGATGTTGGAGCAGTTCTTCCGCCGCAGTAAAGGTTGTCAGCAGTTCATCGACGAGTCGACTTGTTAAGAATTCTACGGGATTCTTGTAACGAGGTGTCGTAGTTGTATGGATGCGGCACACACCCTTCGTCTTGCTACGACCTTCAGGACGCCAGACACATCCTCCAGTACACTCTTCGCCTTTCTTGATTTCGAGACAGTCCTTGCGTAGAAGCGCCGTATGAGGCGTTCCTTTGAGCGTAACAGCCATTCCTACAACGGGCATCAACAGGTACTCGAGTCGTTTCTGTAATTCATAAAGGGGCAAGATGTCCTTTTGTGTTCGCATTCGCTCGATCTGATCTGCGACATGCTTTCCCTCGGGATCCGTAAAAAACCAATTAGAGATGGTGATACGCAGATATTCGTAAGATTCTTCGAGCGCTTCTTCGCTTGTGATACCAAGGGGATCCTCAAGGAAGGGCCCCAAGATGCGTGCATCGAGATCCCACGGCATCTCCCGCTTCCCTGTGCGATCGCCCCGTTTCTTCAACTCGGTAAATCGGGGATGATCCGACAGTTTTGTTACGGCCTGCGGATCTAGAGGTACGGTAGCCCCACATTCCAGATTCATCGCCACATATTGGTCGTCCTTATTTCGTATCAAGTCATGGGGGGCTAGGAAGGGAAAGCGACCCTTCACGCCGACGACATCAAAGTAAAAGACCAAGGCCGCATCGAGGGAGGGACGTGGGAGCAAGAGTTCACCGTGTAGACTGGGCAAGGCCGGTACCACTAAGCCATCATCGAGCACAGGAATCATGAACTTGCTGTGCTTGTATTCACCGACTACGCCAACTAAGCGATTGCTGCGATCTCGTAACAGAGATTGAATGCTTGTACCAGCATCCCGCATCGTATCACCGAGGACATCGGACAACTTAGGGACAGACGCCGAGGATCGAACGGGCATCCAAGGATGTAGGGGAGCGACGGATCGTCCACATCCATCGTCTGCGGAGACATACGACCGTAGAAAGGACGACAAGGCCTCTCTCAGCGTTGGATTCAAGGATCCAAAGAGGGGCGTCTTTGCTTGGACAACACCTAGTAATGTTCTGCCATCCTTTTGCCCATCATACAAGACGAGAGGATCGACAGATCCGGATTCGGCATCCTCGAGTACAAAGAGAAAGGGAGGAGGGGCTTGTTGGTAGGCGAGAGGTACACCCATAGAAGGACATCGAATCGTTGCCGCTTCGCCTTTCTTTCCAATACGAATTGTTACGATTAAGACTCCAGTATCTGTAAGAAGTCCTGGGCACGCAAAGAGAGATTCCCACAAGCGTAAGTCCTTGGGTTCATCAAGATCTTTTGTATAGGCCACAAAGTTATTATACGCAAAAAAGAGCTGCTCCATTTCGGGCAGGTTTACATCCGACGAGAGAGGTCGACCCATTTTCTTACACCAGTCTTCAAGGACACCTCGTTTTACACTCTGTCCTAGTCGACTCATTTCATGTAACAAGGTGCCATAACTGGCTTGCTCTAACGCATGAAGGAGATGATGATTATTTTCTCCTAGAGTTCGCAGCACATCCTCGGTCGTCGGAATCTGTGTCGTATCATCCGTCAGTGATTTTGTGGCGTAATGCGCAAAGGCGATCAGTCGTAAGAAGGCGAGGCCAGGTTGTTTGCTTCCTAAGCCGTATCGAACAAAGGCTGTGGCCTTCGACGCCAGATAGGAATTAATGCCGGCGGCTTCAATGCCCTTATTCTTTGTAAGAAAGACTTCAGGATCTTGACCGAGGAGCGTATTCACGGCGACAGGAGGAACGGCGATAAGACCTCGCTCCAAGTCGATCCAGACCTTGTCGGAATTACGACCGACGATGTTTTGATTCGGAATGTACCAGGGATTTTGCGCAGTGCCTTTCTTGGTCTTGGGGCTAAAGGGGCGATCTCGGTTCTGCGCATCGGCCTCGCTAAGCACAGACGCTGAGGGAATGGTAGCAACAGGCAAGGCGGCTTCTTCCTCGGTCACAGCAGGCTTGGGCCATTCAGATCCTTGGGGAGGAATAATGCTTCTCTGTGACAGGAAACAGCAAGGAAGGGCGTACCGTTTGGGATGATACAGGCCTTTTAGAAAGCCGGCATACTTGGCGACCTCTCCGCCTTCGGACGCTGGAGGACGTATAAGAACGGTTTCGCCGATGCCTGGATGCTTACGATCCTTAATGACAGTACCACCACAGAAGGGGCAGGACATGGGGTCCTTACGTTTTTTGTCTCTCCCTTCTTCTGTATCAAATTCGGATCGCAGAATGGGAATACCGTCACGCACGCACCAGAGTTCGGCACAAATGAAATAGTTGGGATGATCGGCGTCGGAACCAGCACGGACGACAATCCACATTTCCTTGCCCTCTTGGGCCTCGTGTAAGGCTTGTAATTCCGCTTTTTCGGCGGGTGTTCCTTCGTAGTCCTTCACGCTGAGAATACTGTTATCGATAGCAAATCCAAGACGCAAGGCCATTTTCTCCTGTTCCCACATCTTGATCTTGAGTTCGGCTTTGGATACACTGGGCCAAATGTCCTTGGCTAACTTGACACGTTCTCTCACTGTTTTGAGGGCGAGAGTTACAGCGGTTTCTTGTGCGGGAGGAAGCGCAGGTTCTACCCAGAAAACACGGGTTCCGTAGAGAGATCTTACACGCGCATAGGTTTCGGCGGACATGACGTTGGGTTGTTTGTGATTGCTGAACTGGCAACAACTGCTGTATAATACGACACGGGCTTCACCGGATTCTTCTGTGTATTTAAAGAGGGCGTTGTCTAATTCGCTCATCTGTGATAAGTACCATTGACTGATGATGGGTTCAATGATTTCTTTTGGACCCAGACGAGTCAGGTTACTGACTCCGCTTTCTCCTTTGGCAGACGCAGTGGCAGCTGATGATTCCTGTACTTCTTCTGCTTCTTCTGCTTCTTCCTCATACGCTTGAAAGTTACCGAAATCAATCACCTCTTCTTCTGCTGAAGAAG
>Ga0114963_10003242_pt1 | contig 11087 bp, 14 predicted proteins | sample C_131016_EF_Meta_FD_87019 | JGI IMG/M metagenome (GOLD analysis project Ga0114963, IMG submission 87019) | Freshwater microbial communities from Lake Croche, Canada to study carbon cycling - C_131016_EF_MetaG | ecosystem: Environmental > Aquatic > Freshwater > Lake | place: Lake Croche, Canada...
GTGTATTCTCATCTATTGAGAAAGCAGAAGAAACAAGATTGTCAATAATTATTGATGATGTCAAACGCCTCAACGAAATAATTAATAATAAATTGTTAGTAGATAAAATTGAAGATGTCGTAACAGATTTAGGATTATTACAGACAGCTTATTACTTCTTAGGAGCACCAAAAGAAAGACTTCATTTATTACATGAAGGTCATGATGTAATTACATCAAGATATGTAATATATGTTAAGAAGATTGATTGCTTTGATATGAAGCATAAAAATAATACAAATATTATTTTACTACACTAGATTTATTACAATAAAAATATATAGTAAAGTAATGAGTCGTAAAGTTAATGAACTTTTGATGAAGTTATCTCTTATTGAACCTACTATGCCTGAATTCATAACAGTCTCTAAAGAAATCGCTGAAGCTTATAAAGAATACTCAAAGAAGAAGCTAGAACCAAAGCCTCCTAAAGTTAAGAAAGAAAAACCTAAAAGAACAGTATTGTGCGAAGACTGTTCTAAAATATTATTAGGTAGATTGAATGAAATAGTTACTCTACCTGAGAAGAAGGTGGAAGTTTAATAGATGGAGGTGTAGTTTTTTCTATATCTATACTTAAATCCATCTTGCGTCCACAACATGCAGACCTAACACGAGTATGATTGATAGCAGTTATAATAACACCACCCACTGATACTACGATTGCTACTATGCTCATCACTTGAGAATCCATTATATTATTATATATAATTAATTCTCTAATATAACCTTTAACTTGTATATTATCTCATCTGTTGATAATAATTCAATTCTTCTAAGTGTTCTTTGTTCCGATGCATTTCTGTTGCGGTCAGTATATACATCTTTATTTTTTTGATAATATTCTTTTTTATATTTAATTACATCAAATGGAGGCATCCACATTTTTAACTTGGGCATATACCTTATTATAGCTTTTGTGGTGTGGTTAACCGCACAAAACTTATTCTTATATATAGTATTTTTAGTATATAAAAACTTTATCTTTAACCCCACACCACCACACCAAAATATATACTTTTTTAATTATATGTTTTACTGTAAAAAATATCTAGATTTATATATATATGGAATTTGAGAGTGAAGTTCAAGAATTCGTTAATCAACTTTTAACAGAGCATCCCATTAGTGATTTAAACAGAAAATATCTAGGTTATCTTAAACATGTTCAAAAATATGAACCAGCTGTTATATATGATATTGGTTCTAGTATTGGAGCATATACTAAATTTTGTCACCTATTGTTTCCAAACTCAAAAGTTATCTTATTTGAAGCAGATGATTATTTTATTCCTAGATATAACAACGAGGATTATCATATTGCATGTCTAAGTGATACCGATGGATTAGAGATAAAATTTTATAATGAATCATTAATTAACAACATACAACAACTACACTCGTGTTATAAGTCAGACTATTTATCTGATAATTATAAAATATTAATGACAAAAACTCTAGATAAACTTGTTTCCGAAAAATCAATACCATTACCTAATATTGTTAAGATAAGCTGTTGTGGTTCTGAAATGGATATTATAAAAGGTGGTGAAGACACAATTAAAAATTGTAAATATCTAATTATTAGTTTACAGAATGATAATACATTCAAAGAGGCTCCTAAAGCTGATATTGTAGGACCTTATATTATAAGTCTTGGATTTAAACTTGAAGAGGTATTAGATTCATATGGAACTAAGGTTGTTGATTATGTTTTTATAAATAAAAATATATAATAGATTTATTTTCTAAATATTATATATATATACAATGCCTTATTATAATAGAAAATCAGGTGGTGGTATTTTAGATACAACACATCTTTATATGACTCTAAGTGTAGCTAATCATTATTCAGGAACAGGTGTAGATAGTAGTGGTAACTTAGTTCAGAATGCTACAGCTGATAAAGAGGTAGCAATCAATTTTGACCAATCTAGAGGACAAGCTTATCTTGAGACTCCAGATGAGAGTTTTCTTTCTGTTCAGAGATTTACTATTTATAGTCCCAATTTACCTGTATTTATAGCTCAACCTATCGTTGGCTCTAATAGTATAAATGAAACAATATACACAATATCAGTAGATATTAGTGGTACTGGTTCATACCAATTCCCTGTTATTTGGCAACCACAAAATTTAAATGTTTCAGCACCATCATCACCAGTTACACAAAATGATATATTTAATCCTTATTATTATTGTTATAGTTATGAATGGTTTATAAAGTGTATAAATGACTCTATAACTGCTAACCTTCCTGGATTTGTCAGTAATTATAATAATCCTTTTATGGTATACGATACTCTAACAAATCTTTTTTCTGTTGTCGGTAGTGTTAAAAATTATAGAACAACCAATTTAGGTGCTTCATTAGCTACTAACCATCCTTCTAAATTTTTCATGAATAATAGTCTATATAACTTATTTGCTTCTATACCTGCTATTTTTGTAGCTAATACAGTTGGTGTACTTAAAGACTACCAGATTATATTCTCTACTGGAACTAATCAAGCTACTTCGTCAGGACAATCTTTTATTATTAATACTAAAACTATTGGAACAGGTAATACAGCTTACAATGCTATTTATTCATCACAAGAATATGGTTCTCTAGCTTTATGGACTCCAATTAAATCAATTGTATTTAGAGTTTCTAAACTTACAGTTGTTAATGAAAATATAGCTACACCAGTTATTTATCAAAATGGAAATAACAATATAAATGCAGGTAAACAAAATACTGATATATTACCTACAATGATTGAATATTCTGTACCTTTAGAAACTGGAACTGAATACAAACCATATATCTTTTTTGAACCAAGAGGAGAGTTTAGATTGACAGATTTAAATAATAATTGTCAAGTACAAGCTCTTCAGTTCAATGTATTCTGGAAAGATACATTTGGTAATCTCATTCCTTTCTATTTAAGTATAGGTTCTTGTTTAACCCTTAAACTTTTATTTAGAAAGAAGTCATTTAATTCAGACCAACTTTAAATAAAAAAAATATAATAATTATTATATTTTTTCTACTTATTTATATATGCCAAAGTTTTTAAGAAAAGATGTAGGAGGTCTAGCACCTGATGCAAGTGAATTATACTATACAATTCTTATTAATAACAACAATGTTGATGCGAGTGCAAATGCTAATGGTCCTGTTCCATTAAAATTTAATGAAACTCGTTCAAACCCTTATGTAGGCTGTGCAGGTGATTATTTTATGTCTGTTATTTCTTATCAGTTAGATACTATAGATGTTCCTTTATTTATTTGGGATGCTGTACCTGGAAATACACAAAATGGTGCTCTTGGTAAATCTTCATACTGGGTAACTATAGTTGATGAAAATACTGGTACAGCTTATCAAAAAAATGTAGGTTGGCTTCCACAGGATAAAACAGCACCTCTACCACCAATACCAGTTCCGAATGATTATAATAATTATCCATATTATTATGCTTACACATATGACTATGTAATAAAATTGTTCAATGCTGCCATAGCATCAGCTTATTCAAATATTGGTGGTGCATTAAATGCACCATTTATAGTTTTAGATTCAAATACAAGGTCAGTTAGTATAGTAGGTAGTCAGTCTGAATTTCAGACACCATCACCTGCTTATAGTTTATATTTTAATACTGAATTATATTCATTATTTTCATCTACAACTGCCGTAAGAACAAATGAAGCTACTATTCTATCTACTTATGGATATTACAATATGGATTATCAAATTCAATTTACTTTAAATCCTGATGGGTCAAATCTTAAAACTGTATACACAGATTTTACAACTACTCCTCCATCAGGAGGATATGATGCTGTTTATAATGATTCTGAATATTCACCTTTTCCTTATTGGAATCCTGTTGAATCAATCGTCTTTACAGCTCAACAATTGACTCTAGTTCCTGAATTAATTATGGAACCAACTAATTATGGAGAAGCATCAAATTTTAATTCTAATACAGATACAAACTATATATTAGCTGAATATGCTACACCATTAAAAACTGGTGCAGAGTACCAACCAAATATTTTTTATCAACCTACTTCAGAATTCAAACTTGTTGAATTATACGGTGAAGAAGCACTAAACTCATTATCTATACAAGTATTTTGGAAAGATACATTTGGTTCTCTTCATCAATTATTATTAGAACCAGGTGGACAAGCATATATTAAACTTCTATTCAGAAAAAAATCTTATTATGTAGGATTAACTAAAGAATAAAAAAAATCTAATATTATATATATATATGAGATTTAAAACTAAAAACAAGACCGTGAACAGAGAAAAACTGATTATAGTGTTATTAATAATGATTCAAATGTAGACAATATCTATTATACTCTGACAATTAAAAATAATAATACAGGATACGGTCCCGATGGAAAACCTACTGGGGTTACTGAACCAGCTGTATCATGTAAATTTGTCCAGAACAGAGAAGAATATTATATAGATAATCCATCTAAATACAATGTAACTATTCCTTATTTTCATTTAGATTCTAATTCATTTCCATTACAAGTAGTCCAACCTCAAGTTGGTCAGTATTATTCACCAAAACAATCTACTGCATCATACTCTATACAAGGATTTCCGACTGTATTTGGAGGATTGATATATGACCCTGCAAATGCTGTATATTACCCTTTTACAGTTTATTGGCTTTCTGAAAATAAAACACTACAGACACCAGCTTCTCCAATTGTACGAGCTGATTTAACTAATGAATATTTTTATAATTATTCTTATAATTATTTTTTATCTTTATTAAATAATTCAATTGGGTATTGTAGAGAATTAAACAATATATTTATTGGTTCTTCTATTTCATTTTTTTCTTATGATGACAATACTGAATTATTTACTTTTAATGCTGGAATTCCTAACTTTTTCAATGTTAGATATCTTTTGAACTCAAACTTATACCAATTATTCGCAGGATTACCATTTATCCGATATATTGACATAAGTGGTATTTATTATTATGATATAGTAATAGAAAATCTAAATGATACTTATATAATGCCTTCTTTGTTAACAAATGTTCCTTTAGACTCTGCTAATATTAGTAACTTCTGTAGAGTAACACAGAATTATCCATCAGTAGAAGTATGGGACCCTGTTATATCAATTGTATTTATGGCTAGAAATCTAGATGTATTAGCTCAGATAAAAGGACAGCCATATATTTTTGGAGTTAATCCTAATCCACCTTCAAACAATGCTGATGTATCTCCTGTCTTATTTGAATTATTTTTAGGAAGAAGAAATAACCCAACTATTGATTACCAAAGTCAAGGAGAATATTTGTTAACAAATCTTTTAGGTATAACAGCTCAGAGTGAATTACAGATTGATACCTACTGGAAAGATGTATATGGAAATCTAAACTTGTTTTACATTGAAGCAGGTTCATCTTTAATTATAAAGTTATTATTCAGAAATAAAGTTTTTAATTATTAAAATCTATAATAATTATATGGACAAGGAACAACTTGAGGTTATAGAAGAAAAACCTATGGGTGATAATGACATAAGAACATACTTTCCTAATGCAAAGATAAAGTTATATAATGAATTGAATGACATGAATCATATAGATGAATTACTTCCTAATAATAAAGATTATGCTTTTATACTTATAGAAGATAGTCCTAATAAAGGTCATTGGGTTTGTATTGATAAACTAAAAGATGAGATAAACTTTTTTGATTCTTATGGTGGTGCACCTGACTCACAACTGAAGTGGACACCGATGGAACAGAGAGAGGAATTGGGTCAAGGTGAAAAAAAATTGACGCAATTACTAAAAGGCTCAGGTTATAAGGTTAATTATAATCCAGTAAAATATCAAGAAGTGAGTAGTGATATTCAAACATGTGGTCGCCACTGTTGTATGAGAGTTAAACAGATGTTAGATGGTAAAGATTTAGATGATTATCTTAAGTTTATGAACGAATCTAAAAAATCAACAGGTATGAACTACGATGAAGTAGTGAGTTTTTTTATTAGACGCTAACAGCCTCTACCATTAGGTTCTTTTTCTTTTGGTAAAGTTTGTTTATAATTATTAACAGCTGAAAAATGTTCTGCTACCTCTTCATTGGTCCATCCAATCCACATCCCATTTTTGTCAAAAGGATTTCGCATACGAACGCCAAGAGAAGTAGTATAGTGGGTAGGAGATAGAAAATGGTTAAAATATTTAATATATTTTGTAATTCCATTCATATAATAAACAATATAAAATATTTTATAAACCATAATATATGAATAACGATTTAGGATTTGAGTTTAGTATGCTTTCAAAGAAACAATTATTAAAACTTTGTATCCATTATTCTTTAAAAATGCATGGTTCAATACCTAATAACTATAATACAGAAGAAGAATTATTAAAACTTGTAGAAGACAATCTTAAAGTAAATGATGATGGTAGTATAGCTAGAAAAGATAATGCTGAGAGTGAGAAGGAGGTAAAACTTATGGGAGGTTCAAAAATAAGAATGATTATTATCTAGTTCAATATATATGCTAAAAATTTTTTTGGAAAGTAAAGAAGAAAAACTTTATGAAATAACTATAGATGATTTTATAAGACACACAAAAAAATTCGCTGGTGGTCAAATAACAAAAAATGAAGCTAATACATTGTTAAAAACTAACTTTCAAAAATTGTATGAACAACTTGATGATAATGATATTCGTACAATTATATTAGAATCAAAGCCAGCTGAAGGAAAGATTGATTATAAAATTGACTATGCTGGAATAGATTTATTACAAGAGTTTATTATTTATTTTTCAGAGAAGCTAAATGATGTTTTATGTAATAAGGTTTTAAATCCAAAATATATCAGAGCAACAGGCAACCCAGGTTATTGTGACATTTCTATTATAGGAGTTAAAAAATCAGCTAATGATAAGATAGTAATTAAATCTTTTATATTCGCAACTATTCCAAAAGAAGATGAATTATATGTATCAACAACTTGTGGAAGTGGTGGAACATCATTATTATTCAACAGGCTAAAAGAATTGATAGCTGACAAAAGTTTCTACGAACCACAGAACAACAAGCTAAAATATATCCACCTAGACAGTATTGAAAAAGCTAATACAATCAACTTCTATACTAGGATAGAATTCTATAAGACTAATAAAGATACGAAAGATATTTTGAAAGATATGATTAATAGTGTATATAAAGGAGATTTATTGTATGATGAGTATATAAAGAAATCAAATCTAGATATTGGTGGCTCTATGTATTGGTCTGATGATTCAAAGGTCTTAAAGAAGCTAAAATGTGCTTATGTATACAGTCCAGAATTGTGGTATAAGAATATTAATAAGATGAAAAAAGATGGAGTTCCAAAGTCAGAAGCCTTAAATTTTTTCTATTCAAAATATGAAGAATTAAAAGGTGCAGGGATTCCAGAAGAACACTCAGACCATAGAAGAGATAAAAAAGAAGGTTACGAATTACATGCAGTCGTAGTTAACAAACCAGTAGATTTTGAAAAGGCTCTTGAAGAATCAAAGAAGTTTATTAAAGATGATAGAAACTTTTATCGTGAAACAAAAACGAGTTTCCGTTTTAGAAATATTCCAAAACAAAAGTTTCAGAAAAGAAGTTTCAGAAGTAAAAAGTTAAATTCAGATGTAACACTTGTATATGGAAAATTGTTATAGCCAGTAAAGTAAAAAATATAAAGTATTAATTAAAAAATATAAAATCAGTATAATTATATATGGATATTGACACAATATTAACAGAAAAACCTTTGTTCAAGTTAGTCAAAGAATATGAAGAAAACCCTAAAATGGAAGATTTAACAGAAATATTCGTAGTTGTTATTAGAGAAGATTTACCAAATTGGAAACTTACAAATAATGAAGATGAAGATTTAAAAGAAAGTATGAGATATTTCTTTTTTACAAGCTTAGAAAAAGCTTTCAAACAATATAAATATTTTGGACCCAGAGGTTCTGTATTAACAAGAATAATAACTGATGATGAAGAATTAATTGCTCTCGCTGAAAAATCAAACTGTATAATTATTCCAGATGATGAAGAGGTCAAAGAAGAAATAGAACAAAAATGATTATATATTTATTTTCTAACAATAAATATATAATTATGCCATATACTATAAGAAAAGTAAAAGACGGTTATAAAGTCTGTAAAAAAGATGAACCTAAAACTTGTTTTAGTAATAAAGGTTTAACTAAAGAAAAAGCAGAGAAACAGAAGACAGCTATTATTATATCAGAATTAAAAGGTGGTTTAAAACCATTAACTGCTAGAATTGGAGGTAAAGTTCTTTTAAAGAAGAAAATAGTAGATGACTTTTTTCCTCCTTCAGATAGTTATTCAACTTATGTAGAACCTTTTGTCGGTGGTGGTAGTATTTACTTCTATAAAAATAAAGATGACCATAAGGAAGTTATTAATGATATTGACCCAGATATTATAACTATATTTAGAGGGTTTCAGAAATATCCAGCTAAGAAAATATCAGATGATGTAAATGGTGATTATGATGAAAATGATTTTGAAGATATCAAAGATTCAAAACCAAAAGGTGATTATAATAGATTTTTAAAAACTTTTTTATTATACAAGTTGAGCTATTTTGGAAGAGGTGTTAGTTTTGGAAAGCCTAGAATCAATTCTAAATTTGATGGCTATAATGAAAGACTTGAAGGAGTAGATATTCAAAATACTGATTATAAAAATATAATCAAACAATATAATCAACCATCTACCTTTTTCTATTTAGACCCACCAGCAAGAGATTCAAGTGGTAAATATAGATTTTCAGCTGTTGATATTCCAGAATTAGTCAAACTATTAAAGACAATCAAAGGAAAGTTTTTATTATCTATAGCTGATATTGATGTAAAAAAAGATGTATTCAAACCTTATAAAATCATAACTGTTCCAACAAAATATGTAGGATATAAAACTAAAGGAGGTCAAACATTGAAGACTAAAGAATATCTTATTATGAATTATGAACCAAGAATAGAAGGTAGTGGAACACATAGAGAAAATATTATTAAAGAATATCATTTAGATAATGAAGGACATTCATTAAAAGAATTATCAAAGAAATCAGCAGTACCTTTAGATATACTACAAGAAGTTTATAATCGTGGAATTGGAGCATATAAGACGAATCCAACATCTGTAAGACTAAAAAATTCCTATGTAAAAAATGTAGATGCACCTATGTCAAAGAAACTTTCAAAAGAACAGTGGGCGATGGCTCGTGTATATTCATTCTTAGATGGTAATCCTAAACATGACAATGACTTAAGAGGTGGTATGTGTGGTGGATGCATGGGAGTTTGTGGAGGAGCTGTTTCAGAGTTTCAATCTAAGCTAGATAAAATGGGATTAAAACCATCATTATATTTAAAGAAGGCTAGAGAAATGGCTGAAAAGAATGGTTATGACCCTAAGAAGGTTATATTCTGTACAAGAGGAACAAATAAACTTCAATATGAAGGTCCTGATGGTTCAACACATTTTGGAAATCCTGATTATCCTGATTACATCATATATACTTGGTTAGAACATATACATGAAGTAGATGAAGGAACAGCTGATAAGCGTAGAGAATTATACCGTGCTAGAGCAACGAAGATAAAAGGAAATTGGAAGAAGAATAAATATTCAGCTAATAACCTAGCTATAAATATCCTATGGTAGTGTGGGGTAAGTATTAAAAAATCTTATTTTATATATAGACTTTTTAATACTATAAAACTTTTTAACTAACCCCACACCACCACACCAAAATATAATTCTTTTTATTATATTCTATATTTATATATATATGCCATTATGTCAAATAGATGGTAAAATATATAATGATGATATAGTAATATATGATGTTATATTAAAAAACAAGACTAAAGAATTGAAGTGTCAGTGTTGTACTTTATGTTACGGAGAATTGAACATAAAATATGAATTAGGTAAAGAAAATAATATTTTTATTATACCTGAAAATGTGATAATGAAGGTGTATAAGATAACCTTTTCAACATTTGAATATAAACCAGAAAAGAATAAACCAGAATCTAAGATATTAACAGATATACTTAAGTCAATGAAAAATCTTGAGAAGAGTAAAGGTAAGTATTTACAGTAAAAAATATCTAGATTTATTTATATGAGTAAAGTTAGTTTCATGGAAACTTTAACAAATGAAATGAAAGAAAAAAAAGGATTATCAGATTCATCTATCCAAGCATATTTAAGAAACCTCAGAAAGCTTAATAATGATGAAGTTTTTAAGAACTTCAACTTCTTGAAAGATGTAGCTGTAATCCAACGCAGGTTAGAAGGATATAAAGAGAATACAAAGAGAAACTATTTAATTAGTATTGTATCAGTTCTTTCATTATCAACTAAACCGACTGTAAAAAAACTACATGATAAGTATTATGAATTGATGATGAAGAAAAATGAAGAAATCAACAAAGATGTTAATCCTAATGATTTAACAGAAGCTCAAGAAAAAAATTGGATATCTTGGAATGATGTAGTAAAAAAGTATGAAGAGTTAGAAAAAGAAGTAGATGAATTCTATAAACAAAAAAATATATCTGAAAATCAATATAATACTTTATTAGCTTATACAATTCTTTCGTTGTATATCCATCAAGCTCCTAGAAGAAATAAAGACTATCAAATAATGAAAATAGTAAATAATTATAAAGCTGATATGTCTAAAGATTTCAACTATTTAGATTTAGCAAAGAAAGAATTCATATTTAATTCTTATAAAACTAGTTCTAAATATGGTTCACAATTAGTTAAAATATCAGAAGATTTATGGTCTTCTTTGTTAAAATATTTTAAGCATCATAAACTTATGAGTGTTAAAAATATGAAAAATAAAACTGTTGAAAATGATGAAAATAGCTGGTTCTTAGTATATATGAATAATAAACCATTAGACAAAGTAAATAGTATTACAAGAATATTAAATAAAATATTTGGTAA
>Ga0114963_10003245_pt1 | contig 11081 bp, 8 predicted proteins | sample C_131016_EF_Meta_FD_87019 | JGI IMG/M metagenome (GOLD analysis project Ga0114963, IMG submission 87019) | Freshwater microbial communities from Lake Croche, Canada to study carbon cycling - C_131016_EF_MetaG | ecosystem: Environmental > Aquatic > Freshwater > Lake | place: Lake Croche, Canada...
AAACTAATAACATTCCATGAAGATGAAATAGGTGAACTTTATGAAGAGGATAAAATATTCTACAACCGAAACAAAACAAATAAATTACCAAGCATTAAAAGAATAGAAGATGGCGGGAATTAAGAAAAAAGAGGTTGGAGGATTCAAAGATAAATTCTCAACCAAAACAAAGTATAAAGAAACTAGCTACTATTTTTGTGGTGAAGCGTTCTTAAGTGCCAGTGGATTACCAGGTCCTGTTATGGGTGGCATCAATATGTTCTTGGGACATAGTAATAGTTCAAAAACAACTGCTATGATTTTAGCAGCTGCTGATGCACAAAAGAAAGGTCATTTACCTGTCTTTATCATTACCGAAAAGAAGTGGAGTTGGGAACATGCTGTTGAGTTAGGTTTGGGTGCTAAAAAGAATTCTGACGGTGAGTGGGATGGTGATTTCATCTTCAACGACAGTTTTGACTATATTGAACAAGTAACAGATTTCATTAATGAAGTGTTAGATGCTCAAGAGAAAGGTGAAATACAACAATCTATTTTATTCCTTTGGGATTCTGTAGGTTCAATCCCTTGTAAGATGACCTTCGATGGTAAGGGTGGTAAGCAACATAACGCTGCAACACTTGCTGACAAAATTGGTATGGGAGTTCATTCAAGAATTTCTAAATCAAAGAAAGAAGATTATGCATATTACAATACTTTAGTTGTTGTTAATCAACCTTGGGTTGCTCTTCCCGACAATCCGTTTGGACAACCTACAATCAAAGCAAAAGGTGGAGAGGCGTTATGGTTAGCATCTTCATTAGTATTCTTATTTGGTAATCAAGCAAGTGCGGGTATCAACCATATCACGGCAACCAAAGGAGGAAGAACTGTGAGATATGCTATCAGAACTAAAATTTCAATATTGAAGAACCACGTAAATGGTTTGGGGTATAATGATGGAAAGTTAATTGCAGTACCACAAGGATATATTGAAGATACTAAAGAAGCTTTGGAATCTTATAAGAAAGAGTATTCCCAATATTGGAACGGTATCTTATCAGGAACTGGTGAGTTAACCTTAGAAGAAACAACTGATGATATCAGCGAGTAAGAAACAATTTTTATCACCTCTAATTTAACAAAGTGACTAAAACACTTTTAGTAGACGGAAACAATTTATTTAAAATAGGATTTCACGGAGTAAGAGATTTATACAGTGATGGAGACCATTTAGGTGGAATCTACCACTTTATAAACATCCTTAGAAAATTCTTAGAAGAACATGACCACGATAAGGTGGTTGTATTTTGGGATTCCAATTCCTCCATCCGTAAATCAATTTACCCACAATATAAGGCGAACAGACGCCAAGATATGAATGAGTACAAGTACGAGTCGTATCTTAATCAACAATCAAGGGTTAAACAATACCTCGAAGAAATTTTTGTAAGACAAGTTGAAATGATTGATAATGAGGCAGATGACCTTATCGCCTATTATTGTAAGATTGCTACCGATGAGCAGATAATCATCTTCTCAGCTGATAAGGACCTTACCCAGTTGATTAACGAGAATATCAGCGTGTATTCTCCCATCTCAAAGCAATACTTCGGTAACGGGGATAATATCGTCATTAATAAGGTTCACATTCCACATTATAATGTTTTACTTTGTAAAATATTCACAGGAGACAAATCAGATAACATAGATGGTATCGAAGGTCTCGGAGAAAAAACTTTAATAAAGTATTTCCCTCAAGTGCAGGAAAAACCCTGCACTGTGGAAGAATTACTCGATATTGCACGAAATATCCCGCAAAAGAAACCTATTAAAACTTTATCAAATCTTTTGAATGGTAAAACAAAATCAACTATACTTGGAGAAGAGTTTTATATCACAAACAAAAAAATTGTTGACCTCACGAACCCATTGATTACAGATGATGGAAAGACATTAGTTGAACAAATAATCACAGACATAATTGACCCCACCGATAGAGGTTATAAAAACTTAATGAGAATGATGATGGAAGATGGTCTCTTTAAGTATCTACCTAAGGATGATAATGCTTGGGTAAACTTCCTCACCCCTTTTATGAAATTAACAAGAAAAGAAAAACGAAACACAAACAAAAATTAAACGCTATGAAAGAAATGGACAGCACCAAAATGGAGTTTCTCTTGACACTTAACGATAACATCGTTGTTCAAAGATTCTTCAACGTCAGAGGGTTTAACCCAAAGGCAAAAAACTCTTTAGAGTTGTATGAGTTCATGAAGTCTCTAAAAGAAGAGCTTCAGTATTACCTAAAGATGAAAACAGTTATCTACATGATGGATAATAGAAACGCTATTGAAAGCGACGCAAGTATCATGAATACATCATTCACTGATGGGCCTGAAGTTTTTAACCTTTTTGTTAAGGTTGGAGAGCAGACAATTTGTCATAGAATTTTTGACGGAAAATTATTTCCACCAAAAGTTCGTTATACGGTTGATGTACGACCATTTTTGAGAGATGTCTTAAGAGAGTTGACTGACATTTTTTCAAACAACAAATTAACTTACGAATATTTGGATTTTGACTTGAGCAAGTAAGTATTTAATAATAAGGGGAGAACGAAACACAAACATGAATAAAAATTTTGACTACTTAGGGAACACTTTTCAGATACAATTATTGAACCAAATTATCGAAGATAAAGATTTTGCATCATCTATTATTGATGTAATTGAGAGTTCATACTTCGATAACAAATACTTTAAAATCATTTTACAAATGATAAAAGAGTATTATGTGAAGTACAAATCTTGTCCAAACTTTGATACGTTGGAACAGATTGTTAAATCAGAAATTTCACAGGAATTGGTTGCAAAGATTGTTTTGGATACTCTAAAACAAGTCAAAGATGCACCATTTGAGGGTACACATTTTGTACAAGAAAAAGCATTGAAATTCTGTAAACAACAAGAGTTACAAAAGGCAATGGATAAGTCTCAGAAGATTATTACTGAGGGTGATTTTGAGTCTTACGACAAAGTTGAAGGTTTGATTAGAGAAGCACTTCAGGTGGGTGAAATTGAAAAAGATGTTACTGATATCTTCATGGGACTTGATACAGTATTGGATGAGGACTATAGACATCCAATTCCGATGGGTATTGCAGGTCTTGATAATCTTCTTAAGGGTGGATTAGCCAAAGGTGAGATTGGAGTTATATTAGCTCCTACGGGGGTTGGTAAAACCACAATCCTGACCAAGATTGCAAATACTGCCTTTAACTTGGGGTATAATGTTCTTCAAATATTTTTTGAGGACAATCCTAAAATTGTTCAAAGAAAGCACTTCACAATATGGACAGGTATTGAACCTGATAATTTGGCAAATCACAAAGATGAGGTATTAAAAAAGATTGGTGAGATTCAAGATACAATGAAAAACAAATTGATTCTTAAAAAACTTGCATCTGATACAACTACTATGGGTCAAATTAAAAATCAGGTTAGAAAAATGATTGCCGATGGAAATAAGATTGACTTAGTCTTGTTAGACTATATTGATTGTGTATTACCTGAATCAAGTGCTAAGGATGAATGGAAAGCTGAGGGTTCTGTAATGAGGGGATTTGAAGCGATGTGTCACGAATTGAATCTTGTTGGTTGGACAGCAACACAAGGTAACAGAAGTTCAATTTCATCTGAAGTTGTAACTACTGACCAAATGGGAGGTTCAATTAAGAAGGCTCAAGTGGGACACGTAATCATAACAGTAGCTAAGACTCTTGTACAAAAAGAGATGAACTTAGCAACGATTGCCATCACAAAGTCACGTCTTGGTAAAGACGGAGTTGTATTTGAAAACTGCAAATTTAATAACGAACTTCTTGAAATAGACACCGAATCTTCAGTAACATTCTTAGGTTTTGAAGGACAACAAGAAGAGAAAAAAAGAGATAGAGTTAAAGAGCTCTTAGAAAAAAGAAAAGAAAGAGAAGCGCAACAAAAATCAATTTAATTAAATATCTACTTTTTTAAAAAAAAACTTATTTTTTTAATCTAAATTGTTGGTCGCTTGGTGTTCGACCACATATTTATCATAAAAATCGTTGATTTTTTAATAAAATAACTACACCTTAAAATTTACAAAAATGGACATTTCAAACAGAATTTTATCGGATATAACTGTGTATATGAAATACGCAAAGTATATCCCTGAACTAAAAAGAAGAGAAACTTGGCAAGAATTAGTTTCAAGAAACATGGAGATGCATATTAAGCAATATCCTAAATTAGAAAAAGAAATTCGTGAGAATTACATGTACGTTTTCAAAAAACAAGTATTACCCTCAATGAGGTCAATGCAGTTCGCAGGAAAACCAATTGAAATCTCACCTAACAGAATTTACAACTGTGCCTTCGCACCGATTGATGATTGGAGAGTGTTCTCTGAAATAATGTTCTTACTTTTAGGTGGAACAGGTGTTGGTTACTCAGTACAAAAACATCACGTTGATGCTTTACCTGAAATCAGAAAACCAAATAAAGAAAGAGGTAGAAGATGGTTAGTTGCCGACTCAATAGAAGGATGGGCTGATGCTGTTAAAGTATTAGTTAAATCATATTTCTTCGGTGGTTCAAAAATTGAATTCGACTTCAGTGACATCAGACCAAAAGGTGCAAGACTTATCACATCAGGTGGTAAAGCTCCTGGCCCACAACCATTGAAAGAATGTTTAATTAAAGTTGAGGGAATCTTAGATTCAAAAGAAGGTGGTGAAAAATTGAAACCAATTGAAGTACATGATATTGTTTGTCATATTGCAGATGCAGTATTAGCTGGTGGTATCAGAAGAGCAGCACTTATTTCATTATTCTCAGCAACTGACGAAGAAATGATTGGATGTAAGAGTGGAGCATGGTGGGAAACAAATCCACAAAGAGGTAGAGCTAATAACTCTGCAGTTTTGATGAGACACAAAATTACCAAAGAATACTTCATGGAATTATGGAAGAGAATTGAAGCAAGTGGGGCAGGAGAACCTGGTATCTACCTAAGTAATGATAAAGATTGGGGAACTAATCCTTGTTGTGAAATTGCTTTAAGACCATTCCAATTCTGTAACCTCACAGAGGTTAACGTATCTAATGTTGTATCACAAGAAGATTATGAAGATAGAGTTAGAGCGGCATCTTTTATTGGAACATTACAAGCGGGATATACTAACTTTCACTATTTGAGACCGATATGGCAAAGAACAACCGAGAAAGACGCATTGATTGGAATATCAATGACAGGTATCGGTTCAGGAGCTGTTTTGGGTTTAAACATGAAATCAGCGGCAAAAGTAGTTAAGGAAGAAAACAAAAGAGTTGCAGAATTATTGAATATTAACGTATCGGCAAGAACAACAACAGTTAAACCTGCGGGAACTACATCATTGACTTTAGGTACATCATCAGGTATTCACGCATGGCATAATGAATATTATGTGAGAAGAGTTAGAGTTGGCAAGAATGAAGCAATTTATTCACATTTAAAAAATAATCATCCTGAATTAGTTGAGGATGAATATTTTAGACCACACGATACTGCGGTTATTGGAATACCACAAAAAGCACCTGAAGGGTCAATTTTAAGAAACGAATCACCAATCCAATTATTGGAAAGAGTTAAAAAAGTTCAACAAGAATGGATTAAACCTGGTCATAGAAATGGAAATAATGCACACAACGTATCGGCAACAATCTCAATTAGAGAGCATGAGTGGCCAGCAGTTGGTGAGTGGATGTGGGAAAATAAAGAATCTTACAATGGACTTTCAGTATTACCTTATGATGGCGGAACATATATTCAAGCACCGTTTGAAGATTGTACAAAAGAAAAATACGAAGAATTAATGAAGACTCTTCATGATGTTGATTTATCAAAAATTGTTGAAATGCATGATGATACTGACTTGAGTGGAGAGGTAGCATGCGCGGGTGGAGCTTGTGAAGTTACACTAGTTTAAAATCATGAGAGATAATTTAGTTCAAAACATTATTAATGGAATCTACTATTCAATTAAAGGAAATAGATAATAATAAGAGGGAGGAGTCTAATAAACTTCTCCCTTCTCATTATTATATGGAAGGTGATAGAGTTATTTTCACAGAAGAGTTTCACAAAAAAAGAGGGAGTTGTTGTGGTAATTATTGCAGACATTGCCCTTACGACCCAAAACATACTAAGGGAACAAGCTCTTTAAGAAAAAAATAATCCATGTATATTTATATTATATGGCAGCAGGAGTAACATATGGTTTGAACTTCCCGTTTCAAAATTCAATTAAAGGAGATTATCTTCAACTTACAGAATTAGAATCAGAAGAAATTAAGGCAGATTTAATTCATCTTTTATTAACAAGAAAGGGTTCAAGATATTTTCTACCCGATTTTGGTACAAGATTATATGAATTTTTATTTGAACCATTTGATGGTTTGACTTTCGACGCAATACAATCCGACATTAGAGATGCGGTCGGAAGATTTATGCCCAACCTACTATTAAATAATATTACAATAACTCCATTAGACCCAATGGAAGAATATGATTTAAATACAGGACAAGCAACAGCTGGTACAAGTAGTTCACCAATATATAGGTTTCCTGGTAAAGGAACCGCTGAATATACTGCAAAAATTAAAATAGACTACTCTAACAACAAAAATACTTTTGCACAAAGTGATTTTGTAATCATCAATATTTAATAATAATGGCTAATCGTAAAATATCGTATACAACTAGAGATTTTGAAGGTATAAGAACCGAGCTTCTAAATTATGTAAGGACATACTATCCAGAATTAATTCAGGATTTTAATGACGCATCAGTATTTTCAGTTTTTATTGATTTAAATGCCGCTGTTGCCGATAACTTACACTATCATATAGATAGAAGTGTTCAAGAGACTGTGTTACAATATGCACAACAAAGGTCCTCAATTTATAATATTGCCAGGACTTATGGTTTAAAATTACCAGGACAAAGACCTTCAGTTGCTTTAGTCGACTTCTCAATTACAGTTCCAGCTTTTGGAGACAAAGAAGATGAGAGATATCTTGGTATTCTAACAAGAGGTTCACAAGTAACAGGAGCGGGAATTGTATTTGAAAATATCTACGATATCGATTTTTCATCACCATACAATGCTCAAGGATATCCAAATAGATTGAAAATACCTAACTTCAACGCCAACAACGTATTAATAAATTATACAATTACTAAAAGAGAACTTGTTGTAAATGGTATCACAAAAGTATTCAAAAGAGTTATTACACCAAATGACGTAGTTCCATTCTTTGAATTATTTTTACCTGAAAAAAATGTTTTAGGTATAACAAGTGTTTTGTTGAAAAGTGGTACAGAATATACAAACACTCCTACAGCTGCAGAATTTTTAGGAGCATCTAATAGATGGTATGAAGTAGACGCTTTAGCAGAAGATAGAGTTTTTGTTGAAGACCCTACAAAGGTTTCAGACCAACCTGGTATTAAAGTTGGTAGATACATACAAACATCAAATAGATTTATCAGTGAATTTACACCCGAAGGATTTAAGAAAATGACTTTTGGTGGTGGAACAAACACAGCCCAAGACGCACTTAATCAATTCACAACGGTAGGTGCAACTTTAGATTTACAAAGATATATGAATAACTTTTCATTAGGTTCTACATTAATTCCAAATTCAACATTATTTGTTCAATACAGAGTTGGTGGTGGTTTGGCAACAAATTTAGGAACTAATGTTATTAATCAAATTGGTACAGTTTCTTTTTATGTTAATGGTCCTTCTGAATTGACTAACTCATCTGTTGTTAACTCTTTAAGGGCTAATAACGTTACAGCAGCTGTTGGTGGAGCAGGAGTTCCTTCATTAGAAGAAATTAGAAACTACGTTTCATTTAACTTTTCAGCACAAAAAAGAGCGGTAACTGTTCAAGATTACGAATCAATTATTAGAAATATGCCATCTGAATTTGGTGCACCAGCTAAGGTATCAATAACAGAAAACGACAACAAAATTTTGATTCAACTCTTATCTTATGATACATCAGGTAAATTAACAAACTTGGTATCTAACACATTAAGACAAAACGTGGCCAATTATCTTTCTAACTATAGAATGATGAATGACTATATTTCGATATTAAGTGCTGAAGTTATCGACTTAAGTATTGAAGTTTCAATTGTATTAGACTCAGCACAAAACTCAGGACAGATTATTTCAAATGTTATTGATAAAGTTAATACGTACTTCAACCCACAAACAAGACAATTAGGTCAAAACGTATATCTATCAGAACTTAGAAGTATTATACAAAATCAAAATGGTGTATTAACCGTTGCGGGATTGAATGTTTATAACATGGTTGGAGGACAATATTCTTCAGCACAAACATCTATGGTCTATTCAGACCCAGCAACTAATCAAATAAAACCTGTTGATGATACAATTTTTGCACAACCTTCTCAGGTTTATCAGATTCGTTATCCAAACAAAGATGTGAAAGTCTTAGTTAAGAACTTCCAATCTGTGACTTTCTCTTAACACATTTATTTATTAAAACTTTGACTTATAATTTATAATGTGTATGTGTGCACCTTGAAAAATAACACATAAACTATTTATAAGTTAAAGAGATTTTAATGGGTCAATCCTACAGAATAAAAACCGATATCGGAGTAAACAAAACAATCAATGTAGATTTAGAACAAGATTTTGAATTTTTAGAGATTCTATCTCTAAAGATACAACAAACAGATATCTATACAAGAAATTGTGCGGACTATGGTGTAATTGTGGGTAGAGTTACCGCAAATAATGGATTTGGTCTTCCAAACGCAAGAGTTTCGATTTTTATACCAATTGAGGTAGTTGATGAATCGAATCCAATTATCTCATCAATATATCCTTATAAATCACCAAGTGATAAGAATTCCGACGGGTATAGATATAATCTATTACCCTATGAAAAATCATACTCAACACACGCAGCAACAGGGACGTTACCATCAAGATTAGATGTTTTAACAGGCTCTACCACAATAGAATTGTACGATAAATATTATAAATATACTTCTAAGACTAATGAAAGTGGGGATTATATGATTATGGGGGTTCCTTTGGGTTCTCAGACAATTTTCATGGACGTTGACTTATCAGATATTGGTGAGTTTTCGTTAACTCCACAAGATTTAATTAGGATGGGAAAAGCAACTCAAGCTCAAGTTGCTGGAAATAGATTTAAGACATCACAAGATTTAAATTCTTTACCACAAATTGTTAGTTTAACAAAACTAATCGAAATTTCACCATTGTGGGGAGACCCAACAATATGCCAAATTGCGGTTAATAGGTTAGATTTCGATTTAAGAGACGACGTAAATATTGATATACAACCAACGTCTGTTTTTATGGGTTCAATGGTATCCTCAACAGACAAATACAGAATTAGAAAAAATGGTAAACCACGAGATGACATGGGAAATCTTTGTGGTTTAATCGCGGGTACTGGACAAATATTAGCTATTAGACAAACAATCCAACAAGATTCTAATGGAAATCCTGTTTTAGAAGAGTATCAAATGGAGCAAGCTGGAAATGTGATTGATGGAAGCGGTACATGGTTAACAGAACTACCAATGAATTTGGACTACCTAATAACTAATGAGTTTGGAGAAAAGGTTTTATCAAATAATCCATCATTAGGTATTCCAACAAAAGCAAAATATAGATTTAAAATAAAATGGTCTCAATCATCTTCAGTAAATGAAGATACTAAGAGAGCCTATTGGTTGGTACCAAACGTGAGAGAATATGGTTGGAATGTATCAACATCAAATACTGACCCTATCAATGGTAGTACAACACAACAACAACAAGTTGCTAGTTCATATTATTTTGGACTTAATTGGACAGGATACACTCAAGGATTTTCAGGACCAGCTAAAATAAACTTATTAAATGAAAAAATTAATGGAGAGGATACTTTTTATAATTTCGAATTTAATAGAGTTTATACCATATCAAGTTTAATTAGTGAATATAAAAATGGAGTTGCTAGAGGTAGATTTGTCGGCATCAAAGAAATTGATTCTTCTGATTGCGAATCAACAGTCAATAAATTTCCAGTAAATGATGGATTTAGAAATTTTGATTTTCTTTATTTTTTATTTGCAATCATTATGCAAATAATTCAATTATTAGGGTTACCATTATTAATTATATTTGAGTTTTTAGCCTTTTTATGGAATAATTTTGCGGTGTTACTCCTCTTATTTTTAATACCATTTTTATTTTCTCAAGCATATCAAAATTTTATTGCAGCAAGTGTTGCGTTCCCAGCGGTAGGTTTAATAGTTATGCATATCATTTTTGGTATATTATTTTTAATCTTAGGTATAACGGCAATCGTTAAGTTCAGAAGTATTGTAAAATATAAGTTTGGTAGGATAAAATTACCAATGATAACTTATCCTGAGTGTCAAGCTTGTGACTGCGAACCTGAAGTTACTAAACAAGATGGAAGTGTTACTGCATTTAGTTTGTTGACTCAATTTTCAAATAATGGTTTATATTATGAGAAATTAAATAAATTGTTAGAATCCCAAAGTATTTCAGAGTTAGATGACCCAAATTCAGTAAATGACAAATCCGTTTTGTCTTTGATGTTTTCACAAGCGATGGGTACACGAACGGATAAAAGGGATGATAATACAGTTTATAAAACTACTAAATCCCAAGACTTAAGATTACCTGACACTACAAATTTTGCTGGGACTCCAAAACCAACATTTGCGGCATCTTCAGATTTGAGTATGGGAGAAAGAATTAATATTTTTAATTCAAGAAAAAGGTATTTTGATGGTATTAATAAAATTAGCGTAACTTTTGATGTTGCTTCAAACGTTGGAATCAATCACTTCGACAATACATTAACAGTATTGATGAATCAAAAATTAGAGTCAGGAACACTTTATACTTTTGTTGACCCTTTTACGACATCTGATGTGAATTATACCTATACAGCACAAACATCTTCTGGGTTAATAGT
>Ga0114963_10003247_pt1 | contig 11079 bp, 11 predicted proteins | sample C_131016_EF_Meta_FD_87019 | JGI IMG/M metagenome (GOLD analysis project Ga0114963, IMG submission 87019) | Freshwater microbial communities from Lake Croche, Canada to study carbon cycling - C_131016_EF_MetaG | ecosystem: Environmental > Aquatic > Freshwater > Lake | place: Lake Croche, Canada...
CAGAAAAGACAAAGTTGAGTAATTTACGTCATAGGCCTATTGGCATTGGAGTTCAAGGATTAGCGGATGTGTATATGCTTATGGACGTGCCATTCCATTCCGACGAGGCAAAGAAAATTAACAAACTCATTTTCGAAACCATTTATCACGCAGCATTAACAAAAAGCAACGAAATAGCCATTGAACGAAAACAAAAGTATAGTCAGTTAACAAATTTAACCAAAATGAGTATGTTAATAGGTAAGGAGATATTTTTACCCGAACATTTAATTGGAGCATATAGTTCATGTGCTGGTTCACCAGCCTCGAAAGGCGTATTACAGTTTGATATGTGGGGTGTTACGCCGACAGACCGCTACGATTGGTTAAATTTGAAGCAGTCTATTATAGAAAATGGCTTAAGAAATTCACTATTAGTGGCACCAATGCCGACAGCGTCAACATCTCAAATATTGGGGTTTAACGAGTGTTTTGAGCCGTTTACAAGTAATATATATACGCGACGAACATTGGCTGGCGAGTTTGTAATTATAAACAAATATTTAATGAAGGATTTAATCAATTTAGGCTTATGGAATGAACAGATTAAAAACAATATAGTATTAAATAAGGGATCGGTTCAGCAAATAACAATATTATCGGATCATTTGCGCAACAAATATAAAACGGTATGGGAAATACCGATGAAACATATAATAGATATGTCGGCGGATAGAGGAGCATATATATGCCAAAGTCAAAGTTTGAATTTGTGGATGGAAGACCCCATATACAACAAACTAACATCCATGCATTTTTATGCTTGGGAAAAGGGATTAAAAACTGGTATTTACTATTTAAGAAGAAAAGCCAAACATAACGCGCAGCAGTTTACCATTGAACCAGAAGAAAATGAGACAAAATGCTCTAATTCTAATAATGAAGACAGTATATGTGAAATGTGTAGTGCTTAACGGCTATCGCTACTATCTGTTTCACTGTTGCTAGTACTGTAGCTGCTACTTGTCGATTTACCATTTGGCATAGGTATAGGTATAGGTGTATGTGTTTCTGATATACTAGTACTGCGTCTACTACTTCTGCTGCGTCTACTGCTACTATGAGTATTGTTACTGCTTTTGCTGCTACTACGAGTGCTACTACTACTGCTACTAGTTTTTGTGATGTGAATAATAGGTTCAATCATATAATTTGCGTTATTTGTATCACATGTATAACCATTTGGCGATATTCTGGTTATAAAGTCAGTAATGTAATTGTTTGTGCCGCATACATCAAATGCTTGCGGTAAACTAATACAAAATACTCTTAGGCAAATAACTGCGTCAATAATAGCATCATGTAATAATTGTGGGTTAGGTTCATATCCAAAAAAAAACTGATAAGCCTCTATTAATTTAGGAGATTTTATTCGATAATATTCTTTATGATCACTGGTATCAGTATTACTATTAGTATATACGTATTTTTGTTTTAATTGACAAATGGGTTTGGTAATTTCCATAGTACATTTAAAATGCTTATGATTCATCATATTTTTAATGGTATCGATTATATTTATATCGTCTTCATTATCATCTTCATCAGCGTGGTCTTGTAGACGAATTAATTCAGCAATTATCATTCTTCGATCAAAATCAACATTATGCCCGACAATTACGTCGGAAATCTCACAATCTTCAATAAATTCTTGTAAAGCGTCATATATCTTAGCCCGATTTATTTCGCTGGCAGATGTGATCGTTTTTCTGGTAATATGATGGATTTTTATGCTTTCCTTGGATATTTTAACGGATTTAGGTATTTCAATATATTTATTAAAAAATTTGGCATTTTTGTTATAAGGTTTATCAGTATCATACAATATGTAACTGAGTTGAATAATATGAGGCCATTCGTCAATATATTGAGACCACGTGGATGTGTTTTTAGAAAAATTGGTAAAACTCAACAAATTATTTTGGGCCTTTTTTGCCATTTGTGGTGGCAAATGGGTTGTTTCGGTATCAAAAACCAATATTTTCATAGATTGTAATATATATTACAATAGTAAAAAAAGTTTATATTCTTTTTACTATTATTCGATTGTATCATGGGGTTTGTTACAAATTGAACTCTTTACAAATACCAAACGTTTTTCTGTGCCATTTAGTAATCCCAAACTGTTTAATTCCGTTGATATGTTTTTGGGAGCCATATCCTTTGTTTGTATCAATGCCGTACCGTTCTACTAATATGGGGTTAGCGATACAAAGTTCTTCAATGTATTTATCCCGTTCTACCTTTGCTAAAATAGAGGCTGCCGCAATAGAGGTATATTTATTGTCGCCTCCCTCTACGAGTTGTGATTTAATGGTAGTCGTATGTTTACCTTTATGGTCCAAAATAGATAATGGTATAAAATAATTACCATCGACTAACAGAAGCATGTTTTCGAGAGGAGTAGTAGACTGCTGTTCATTAATAACTGCTGTAATGGCCTTATGCATAGCTGATTGCGTTGCTTGTAAAATATTAATTTTATCGATTACGTCTTCATCTTCATATTGGACGGACCATGAAATAGCATTATTCTTAATATATTCAGCGGCAGCCTCGATCTTTTTTTTAGAGTGGAATTTTTTACTGTCTTTCATTAAAGAGTGATTGAATGAGTCATCTTTAGGTAAAATAACTGCGGCAGCATATACTCTGCCCAACATTGGGCCTCGACCAGCCTCATCGATACCAATTTCGACAATATGTGGCTGAGTAGTGAGGCATGTTTCAAGAACAGTCTTGGAAATATTAGTCCTTTTAGGTTTTTGGGTTATAGTATTATCATCGTCATCTACAATAATAGCGCTAACATAATCAGTAGAGGATTGGTTCATGTTTTAGGTATAGGTATATATTTATTGTAAAAGAATAAATATATATCAATTTTTTAGATATATCAAGTTTTAATATATCAATTTTCAGATATATTTTTTCACTATATAAAATATAAAATGAATTATGAATTATTAATAGTTTTTATTATCATATTATTGGGATTCATATTATGTTGTTGTTTAGGAGGGTATGGAGGCAAAGAAGGATTTGTCCAAGACCAAACGCAAACTCAAACCTTATCATTTACTGCGACTAACGGATTTTCAGCATCTGTATTTGTAGGTGGTAATGCTCCCAGCACTGCTACAGTGACAAACTCAAACGGACAATTTGAAAATTATGTTGAAACTAAAACGATCGAGGATTCATCGGGAACAACTATTTATTATGCGGACTCAAATGGTGGAATAGCATTATTAATAATGACTGGCAGTACCGACCCAAATGATACACAATTTATTACATCAGACTCAAATGGCGACAATAGTGTTAATTATACATATGTTTCGACATCGTCTCCAAAAACAGACACAAGTAATAGTACAAATACTAATACAGATTATGATAATTATAATCATTATGATAAAACATCCTATCCAACTATATTTTATGGTCCAAATGGAGGAACCGCTCGCGTTATTAGTACAACAAACAGCGGGACTCTTGTAACTACTAGTAGTAATGGTACTACACAAATTTATTACATTAATAAGAGTACAAATCCAACGTCCGCCTCTTATTATGGTCCAAATGGAGGTTCAGCAAAAATAATAACCGATGTTAACGGTAAAAAAGCAGTAAAAATAACAATGCCAGATGGGACAACAATGTTATATAATTCAGATAATATTAATTCACAAAGTAGCCAAGATAATAGTATTAACCAATATAATCCCAGTACAGTGACAACGGGTTCCGATTATAACGACGCGTTCACAACGGCGCCATATTATGGTCCAAATGGGAGCCAAGTAACTGGGCCAGCTGGAAGCACATATGCGACATATGATTCGTCTGCCTATTATAATTCGCTCCCTCAAGGAATACCTAGAAACATGATTCCAAATGGTCAAGAAGATTTATATATTTTAAAGTCGCAAGTAGTGCCACCAGTTTGTCCCATATGCCCAGAGCCAATAATAGAATGTCCTAACCAACAAGATAATACTAAATGCCCGCCGTGCCCACCATGTAGTCGCTGTCCGGAGCCAGCGTTTGATTGCGCCAAGGTGCCAAATTATAACGCGTTTAATCCCGATACAATGCCAGTTCCAGCATTAGCTGGGTTTTCGGGTTTTGGTATGTAGAACGACCTTTGGTATGTAGAACGACCTTTTATAACCTCTCAATTACTCATCAATATAAATGTTAATTTTCATATGTACATTGTCAACACCATGATATCCGTAAAACGTTTTTTTTAATAATGATGCGTCGTTGTTAAGTTCGAAGCGCAATGTGAGTGAAGGCGTAAAATCGTTTTGGTAGTATCCGGGCGAAAAAGTGTTTTCCAAGCATAGACCTAATGGCGTAAAATTGACGCAATCCAAATCCAATAATTTATACCGTGTTCCTACAATAATATTACTCGCAGATAGCCCGTATTTTTCGCCTACTACCTTGTAAGCAATCATTCTTAAACTTTTAGGGGTTCTGCTAGACATTTGTTAAATATATTAAAATGATAGTTGTCTTTTTAATATGTTTAACAGATATATATATATTACTATTAAACGCGACTTTTAACGCATTTTTTATCGATTTGAATGCTTTGATCCCCTCCTTCGTCTTGCGGTACGATATTTAAAATACAGCGCGCTTTTTTCCCGTAAAGGGGCTCAGTGCAGCCTTTTTCGTTATTTTTATCTTTATTTTTATCTTTATTTTTATCTTTATTTTTTAGAGTTTTAGTATTGTGTTTTAACGCCGAATATTTAAATACTTTGGGGTTTTCGTTGGTACATCTAGCGCGGAAATGCTCATAACGTTCGCGTACATCGCAGTAAGTAAGGTTGGATTTTTTATTAAGCATTTTATTAAGTAATTCATGTAAATTATAAATATAGCGTGAAAAAGTGTCTCTATTTTCCATATCCTTCATTGTTAGAGGCAACTGTTTAAAATTGGTTTTTAAATTCTTGCGACAAGCGCCACATGGCAGCACATTTTTCAAAGATAAAATATAATCGCGATATTGTTTTTTTTGTTCTAATGTAGGCTCTATGGGGTAGTTAAAGCTAATGGTATGTAACATATGCCATTGAGGCGGACCCCAAATGGTGGTTAAAAAGCCTTCCCCAGAATAAAAGTCCGATTTTTTAAATACTCTTTTACTTTTATTTTTATTTTTATGATTATGATTAATTATTTTTGTTTTTGTATGTTTACGAGTTTTATTCATTTATATTATAAGTATAAAAAATAAAATATAAATATATTTTAATGCAACCAACACCTTTAATCGTAGAATTCGCCAAAACCACACAAAATGTCTGCTTATCAATTGGCATAACCATATTATTAATTATTATATTTATGATGACTCCTCTTAATAACTTTTTATTATCATCTATTTTGGCAAAAATAGTGATATTGATACTTTTAGGATACACCATTTATTACAATATAAAACAAACGCAGCGATTTTCCAACCAGTTTAATATTTCAGTGTCATCTAGTGATAATGGAAGGAATATTGTAAAGACAAATGTACTATGTAGCTATATATTTTCAGTATTTTTAGTAATATTGTTTTTATCTGTTTTACGCACATTTTTATAAAACTTATTCAACTCTGATGGTTCGGTGTTTTCACTTTTTGTCCTTATAGAGGCAATAAATGAAAAAGGTGTAGTAATATTCGTTTAAAATAAAATGGTTATTTATTCTTTATATTATATAAAGATGCAACGTCCTCCAAATTCAATGTCTATGCCGATGTCTATGCCAGTTCCCCCCTCTAATCAAAGTTCAATGTACTCAAAAATAGGGGGCACCGCAATACAACGTATTAGGGGTGTTGTTAGTAGTGTTTTCAGTTGGACCAATATAATCATATTTATTATTTTATTAGTTTTCATTTTTGTAGGGTTTATGGCATATAAACAATATGCGGGAAATAGCACCAATTTTTATGCTAATAGAGAAAACATTCCTAATGGCCAAGCCCCTACTAACAACACAGCAACATTAATGATGTTTTACGTTGACTGGTGCCCCCATTGTAAAACGGCCAAACCCGAATGGGACGCATTAAAAACAGAATACGAGACCAAAACGGTGAATGGTTACAAAATCGTATTCGAGGAGCACAATTGTACCGTTGAAGGGCCCGAAGTGGAGCAACTCATGGACAAATATAAGATAGAGGGCTACCCCACAATCAAATTAATTAAGGATAATCAAGTAATTGAATATGACGCGAAACCCACTAAATCCACTATGGAACAATTCCTAAATACGGTTCTTTAAGTTAGTTTTTCTGTTAAATAATATATTTGGCACCCCCCTTCTTTAAGTAGGTTTCAAATATATATTATTGCCGCACCTCTAAAAACTCATCCGCGTCTTTTGCGCCAGTCGCATACAATTCTTGTCTAAATTCTTGGCTCAAAATAGATTTATGTAATGTTTCCAATTTAATGGGACTTTCAGTAAATGAACAAGTAACTGTGTTTAAAATATGTTCGGTCTTTATGTTTTTTTTAAGATAATTAATAGTATTGATCGATATGCTACTAACATATTCTAATAATGAACTTTCATCGGTAATCAAGACATTGTTAGTAGGTGTTTTATCATCATAAGTGCTTTTAATTCCTAGTATTTCGGTTGTATCTGGGTTTTTGTTTAGGCAATAACTGATAGGATAATTGGCTAAAATGCCGCCGTCCACAAAACAACATTTGTCCATAATAATGGGCATAAAAAGCCCCGGTAAGGCCGACGACATTGTTAGTGCTTGCGTTAAAGCTAACTGCGGATGCGTCTCATGTGATAATTCTACGGTTTCGAATTTGTTTAAATCAAAGGTAAAAATGTGTAAATCTATATTAGAATGGGCGTATAATTCGGCCAATGTTATGTTTAATGATAAATCCTTGGCATCTAATAGCGGCTTAAATATGATTTCCATGAACTTTTTGTCAAATAGGCCCTTATTATAATACGAGTCAAATATTTGCCGCGCATTTAATTTAAATGCGCTATGCCATGGCCGTTCTATCACATATTTTGTTAGTGTATCCCAATCATAGTTTAAGCAAATAATGGCTCCAATAATGGAGCCAGCCGACGTACCGTAAATAGATTTAATATTTTTGCGTTCCCAAAATGCGGTTTCTTCAAGTCGCTTTAAGGCACCTATAAATCGGAAACCAAGCGGCCCCCCACCAGCAATAACCAAATGTTTTATTGTCATTTAGTTATTTATGTAAAAGTTTTTATATTTTAATAATAATATTTGATAATTAAAATCAACAAAATATTTATATAATATATTTTGTTAGTATATAAATGGCAGCAGAACCTCTTACTATAGAAACTGTATTTGGGGATATTCCCATGTTTCCTAGAGATAGAACGAAGGCCGAAGAACTTATAAATACGGCGAATGTGGGATTGACGCAACAAAATCGAGCTGGAAGAATTGCTGGAATAAAAATTAAATATAATGACTTTTTGAGAGCAATGCGCAATAAAGATAGAAATACTGGAAAGTCGCGACGTGCATCTATTTCGGCCTTAAATCGTGAATATAGAGCGGATTCACAATCAAACAACCCATATGGCCTTTCAAAACGGCTCTCCACTATGGCAGAGGAATCAGCAGTACGTGCCACCGCAGCCACAAAACAAGACGAACCACACTATATGTTTGGCGGCCGACGTTATAAAAGAACTAATAAACGAAGAACACGTCGCCATTCAAAGAAGCGTAGAATGTCTCGTAGAAGACGACATCATTAAACATGAATAAATAAACAATGTTTTTTAGTCATGTTATTTTTAGTCATGTTATTTTTAGTCATGTTATTTTTAGTCATGTTATTTAGCCAACTATTTTTTCTCACGATGAATTAAATGGCCAATATATTTACATTGGAAAATTTCACGGATTTTTCCGAGAAGTTGAATATCGACGAGTTATATGAAAAAAAGCGGCAAAGCGATCTTTCAAAGCTCGAATTATATAAAAAAATACTTAATCGTATTCATGTCCGAATCAAAACCACTGCTCGCCAAAACATTCACGAAAAATTCTGCTGGTTTGTTGTTCCCGAGACTATTATTGGAGTTCCAAAATACGACCAAGCAAATTGTATTGCGTATATTATGGATACACTACAAACAAATGGCTTTCAAATTCGCTATTTTCATCCCAACACTATATTTATTTCATGGAATCATTGGGTACCTACCTATGTACGAAACGAGATTAAGAAAAAAACGGGTATAGTGGTGAATGAATATGGCGAAAAAATAGAAAAAGAGGGAGAGGAAAAAGAAGACCCTAATCAACTAACATCACAGCAATCAATAGAACAAATAAAAAATAGTAAAAAATATACACCGATTAACACGTATAAGCCCCAAGGAAAGTTAGTATATAGCGAGGACTTATTAAACAAAATGGAAGACAAATTCAAATAAAAATAAAAATATAATATATGAGGACAAAAAATAGAAGAAACATACATAATAATCCAAAAACGAAAAAATGTAGACTAAGTCAATCAGAACTAACAAAATATTGTAAAGCGCATGCCAACACCTTTGCCCAATTTGAGAATAAATTTAAAAGTTCATTTAAGGGTGACCTTAAAAAAGAGAATGCGAGTGCGGCAGCCGAACTAGTTAAAATGTTTAAAACCCCATTTACACCATCAAAAGTTACCCCGCGAAATGACTTTTATACGTATATTAATTACCAATGGCTAGAGGAAAAAAACACTGAACTTAAAAAGAAATTGAAATATTATGTTCAAGTAGATAGTTTCCGTGTTACCCAAGAAAAAGTATATTATGAAATAATGGATATAGTAAAGGAATATATTAAGACTAATAATAGTAAAAAGGCTACATCCATAAAAAATTTGTATTTATCACTGTATCATTTAAATGATAAAGCAGCTGAAAGATACATTCAATATTATTTGGATTTAACCAATCGGCGTATAGCAAATAATAATATATATGGAATTTTGGGCGGCCAAAATCGCAATGAATTAGTATCATGGGGCACACCCATTGTTTGGTCAGTCTTAAAAGATGAGAAAAATGTTAGTGTATATCGATCATATATATCCGCACCTCAGCTAACCATCTATGACTATAATATATATATTGAGGATACTGAGGATGACCAAGCTACTAAACAATATAAAAAACTATTTAAAGAAAAATACTTTGAATTTATCGATACATTATTTGATGTGTGTTTAGGTAAATCGCATGAGTTTAATTCATCTGATATATGGGAATGTGAGTTAGATATATTAACAGCATTAGGTACAAATGATGTAAAAGAAGATGACCCGGAAGGATATAATATAGTAACCAAAAAAGATGCGTTAAAGTATGGTTTAGATTGGGAGCAATTCACAAAATTTTTAGGGTATAAGACGGCGCCTCCGTTTTTTATATGTTCTAGTTTAAGTTATTTAAAAAATATAATGAAGACTTTAACAACAGATGACGCATGGAAAAGTAATAAATGGAAGGGTTATTTCTTATATATAAGTTTTCGTCAAGTTATGCGATTCCATAATAAATGGCAAAAAATATATTATGATTTTCATGGCAAATTTATTCGCGGCCAACCAGTCCCATATCCAAAAGAGGTATATCCTATTTTCGGTTTGTCATTGTGTTACAATACATTTTTAACAAACGAATATATAGAACGAAATACAAATCAGCAATATATTGATTATACACATAATTTAGCAGCTGATTTGTTAGTAGTATATAAGCGAATAATTAAAAGAAATACATGGCTATCGCCTAGCACCAAAAAATACGCGTTATTAAAATTGGAAAAAATAAATTTAATAGTTGGTAGCCCTAAAATTTTGCGAGAAGATCCTATACTAAATTATAGTCCAACGGATGCTTATCAAAATATGAGACGGATGGCTCATTGGAGAACAGATAAGCTATTAGAAATAGATGGAAAAAGCTCTGAAGTAGACATACCAATAATTGACTGGGAAGAGTTTAAAATCGTCGGCAAGCAATCATATATCGTAAATGCGTATTATACTCCTACAGAAAATTCAATATATGTGCCTTTAGCCTATCTACAAAAACCGTTTATTGATTTAGACGAAAGAGGCATCGAATATAATTTGGCTCATATTGGATACACTTTAGGGCACGAAATGTCACATTGTTTAGATGATATGGGAAGTAAATATGATGAAAAAGGTAATTTAAGAAATTGGTGGACAAAACATGATAGACGTAAATTTAATAAAAAAGTACAAAATGTAATAACGCAATATGAAACATTTGCTGCGTATGATGGGATAAAAATGGATGCTAGTTTAAGTACTGGTGAAAATCTAGCGGATATATCTGGTATAGCAATATGTGAAGAATATTTAAGAGATTTTCAAGAGAAGAATGTGGACCCTATACCAATTCGTTCATTATCATTTAAAGCGTTTTACATATATTTAGCGATTCAAGCCAGACAAAAAATATATGATGAAGCGATTAAGGCACAATTAAAAATAAATCCACATCCAATGGATAAATATAGAACAAATTGTCCCCTCGCCCGTTTAGAATTGTTTAAAAGTTTATATAATATTAAAAAGGGAGATAAAATGTATTGGCCAGTTTCGGATACTATTTGGTAAATTGTTATTAATGTTTAATATTTTAATTGGATTATTATATTTAGCAATAATTTTTTTTCTACGAATAGTATATAAATATGGCTCATCGTCGTAAATCTATGAAACGTTCAATGAAAATGCGTCGCATGCGCATGGCGCGAACTATGAAAAAGGCCGCTGCCAAGGGTGCTGCTATGGCTGCTTCTCAAGCTAAAAGTGCCGCTAAAATGGCGTCAAAGGCTGCGTCAAAAGCCGCATCCGCTGCTCGGGGCGCATCTGCTTCTAAGGCCGCTACTGCCGCTAAGTCTGCCAAAATGGCTGCCTCCAAGGCTGCTCACGCTGCGAATGCCGCCGGTATGGC
>Ga0114963_10003249_pt1 | contig 11077 bp, 9 predicted proteins | sample C_131016_EF_Meta_FD_87019 | JGI IMG/M metagenome (GOLD analysis project Ga0114963, IMG submission 87019) | Freshwater microbial communities from Lake Croche, Canada to study carbon cycling - C_131016_EF_MetaG | ecosystem: Environmental > Aquatic > Freshwater > Lake | place: Lake Croche, Canada...
AAAAATATTATATATATAATATATTGATTTTATATTTTGTATATTGTTTTTATAGTTTGTATATTGATTTTTTAGTTTTTATATTGATTTTATAGTTTTTATATTTATTTTATTTTTTTTATTTTTTTTTTAAAAAAAAAAAAATTGGCTTTAATATTTGTCATTTTTTTAATTTTTTTCGGATATATTTTTCAAGCAAGCAAAAACAATTATAGACAATTATTAATTAGTAATAATAATTTTGCTTATGAAAATGCATTATTGTATGTTAAAACTGTTTATAAAACTTTTATTTATTCATCTGATCAAAATAAATATGATGATCTAAAAAAATATACTTTAAAAATTTTTGATATATCACATTTTAATAGAATTTTTCATTCCTTAGCTGTTCTATCGTTTGTTGTCGTTCAGACTCCAGAGAACGTTAATTTTTATTATGGGAAAAGTTATAGTGGCATTGTCTCTAAATTCGTTCCAAGAATAATAATTCCTACAAAATCAGAAGAAGTTTTTGGTAATTTTTGGGGCAAGCGATATGGACTTTTAGCTGATTCAGACGACTTAACTTCTTGGAATTTTCCAGTATTAGCTGAATTTTATGCTAATTACGGAACAAAATTGTGTATTATCGGTATGTTTTTTATAGGTTGCTTTATTAGAATTATATCTATTCCAATAACTAATGACAACAAAAACAAACAGGGGAACCTAATATCCATCTGTATTTTTTATCAATTTGTGTTTCAAGAATATAACTTAACTCTAGTTTTAGGAAACTTATACATTAGTTTGTTTTCCATTCTTCTTATTTTATATATTACTAAAAAACTTTTTATAAATAATAATTATTGATCAATAGAATGTATAAAATATAATATTTAGAGAAGTGTTATAATAAAAAAGTTTTATACATAATTAAATTGATCAAATTTAAAAAAAATATTTATTTTATTTTTTTATTCTTTGCTATTTCAGCTACTTTTTTTCTTATAGATAGAGACTATTTTTCGATATTAGAAATTTTAAAAATTTATTTTCTCAATTTATTATTAATTTTTCCTTTGCTATTTTATGGTTTTCATTTTTTTGTAAAAAAAAATAGTTATTTTTCTGCACCGCTTTATCTATTAGTTTTTTGTTTAATAAATTTTATTTTTTATTCCTCTTTTTTTTTCACCCAACAAATAAAAATAATTGATCAATTGGTGCTTAATAAACTTTTAAATTATTTAATTCTATCTTTTTTGTTTTTTTTTATTGGTTATTTTATATTTCATTATCAATTAATAAAAAAAAAAATTTATGTAAATTTTTTTCAATTTAATTATCCTAATTTAATTCTATATATTATTTTTTTTTATTTATTTTTATTTTATTTTTTTGAAAATAATATATCAATATTCTATTCTTATTTTTTATTTATCAAAAATTTTTTTTATTTCCTACTTGCAGTTCTATTAGCTAATTTTTGTGTAGAAAAAAATTACTATAAAAATTTTTTATTATTTTTATTATTTCTTGTTCTACTAATATTCGACGCTTCATCATCATTAGTTTTGGCTTCTATAATTTACTTTTCATGTTTTATATTCGCTTTAACTTTTTTAAGAAAAAAAATTCCTTTTTTATTAATTATTTTTTTTATTTTTTATTCTTTTAGTGTTGAGATGATTAAATATCCATACAGGCTTAATTTATCTAAGAGCGATGAAAAGAATGTTATATATAGATCAGTTTTATTTACAAAATACATTATTAACTATTATAGTAAAACTGAAATATTTATAAATGGAGAAAATAGATTTGAAAATGACAAAACCAGTAATAAACAATTTATATACTTTTCTAAAATAAAAGAAAACAAATTAAGAATTTATCATAGTATTTTTGTTTTTTTATCAGTGACCAAGCTTACTCCAGAAACTGTCCCTTATTATTCTGGAAATAGTTATAAAAAAATATTTTATAAATTTATACCTAGACCCTTTTTCCCCAATAAACCCATTGAAAATGATGGAAATATGTGGGGGCATAGATATGGTGCATTAGATAAAAATGATTTTTCAACATCATGGAATTTTCCTGTATTATCAGAATTTTATGCCAATTATGGTTTAGCGGGTTGCATATTTGGAATGTTTTTAATTGGGCTTATGTTGCGTTTTATGTCTATTCCTTTGACAAATAAAAATAACAATAATCAAGGTAATTTAATTGCTATAGCGGTATTTTATCAATTTTTATTTCAAGAAACAAACCTATCTCAAGTATTGGGTGGGGTAATTTATTTTATCATATTCGCTATTATTTTTTTTACTATTTTATATAAAATATCTAAAATTTAAAAATCCTTATTTTTTAATTTTTCCAATATATAATTTTTTGAGTTTTTACAGATGGAATTATATTTTTTTTGATTCATCAAATAAAAATATTTAATAGTTTGTCTGAAAGAATCAGTTTTATTTAAAGAATAAGATCTACCAGCATTAAAAAAAGCATTATCATTCCAAGGCGTGTTATTTGATAGTAAGCATGGTCTGTAATGTAAAAAATTTTCAACAATAGCGTGTCCAAAATTTTCATCAATCGTTGGTAAAAAAAATAAATGATGCGAAAAAAAAATCTTACTTTTATTTTTATTGGAGTAGTAATCATTATAAGTAACTTTATGTTTTTTTTTTAAATCAAGGATCATTTTACTGAAGTATTTTGAATTAATACAGCATTTTCCATAAATATTTAATTCAATATTAAAATCCAAATCTTTTAATATCCGGTAAACAAAATCAAAATTTTTTTTCCATATTAGATTAGAAAAAAATAATATTTTGAGATGATTAGGTTTTTTATAAATTTTATTATTTTTAATTTTAATAAATTTATTATCAATCTTATTATTAATAATAATATATTTATTATTTTTAAAAAATTTAATTGAATTTTCTTTTTCGTAATTAGAAGTGTAAATTATAGTGGCTTTTTCCATAAAAAGCCTCGCTAAATTTAGATATATTATTTTTTGTATTTTTTTTTTTACTAAAACATTATCATTTACCATTCCTCTTAAGTAAATTTTAAATTCTTTTTTATATATATATAATAGTATTATTAATGGAAAAAATAAGAGTACATCAAAGATGCAGTGAAACTCTATTTGATCAGAATTTTTTACTACTTTCAAAATAAGATTAATTTTTTTTATAAGATCTACTAAGTTTTTGATTACTATATTATTTATTTTTTTATCATTCCACACGACCTCTTCTGAGGAGCTGTGATCAATAATGTATATTTTTCTATAATTTTTTTTATTATATTTTAATTCATTAATAATTGAAGCGCTTGGACCAAATTTAATTTTATTATTTAGATCTTTCGTTATCAAGAGTTTGTTCATTTTTATAAAATTATTTTAAGTTTATAATTCTATTGATTTTCTTTAATAAATTTCTGCAGATTAATTTTTAAGAATTCTTTTTGTTTTTTATTTATATTTGAAGGCGTTGAGAATCCTTTTTTAATATAATTCTTATAATACTTTGTTTTTTTTAATCCCCCGTAAAGAAATAAATCATCTTTTTTTAATGAATTTACGATATATTTTGAAGATGAAATCTTTAATAATGATTTTGTTAAAAAGGGAACTCTTATCTCCAAGGAGTACTTCATTGAAGCCCAGTCCAAATCTTTTAGAACCTGATCTCTTAAATATACGTTCATCTCTAAGCTTTTTATTTTATTATTAATAAATTTAATATCTGAAGTATATTCGGAAATTCTTTCTGAAAGGTTTATTTCATTTTCTTCAATTAAGATTTGATTTTCTTTAAGAAAATTTATTGCATCTTTTTTATTAAAAATTGATCTAAAGTTTATGTACATTTTTTCTAAATTATCAGCATTTTTAATCAAATTAGATAATTTTTGGATTTTATGATGGTTAAAGTTTAGTAAAGAACCAATTTTTTTTGGTATAATTTTTTTAAAATTATTAAAAAATCTTAAATATTTATAGCTTGGATAAGAGTTAAATATTTCGTCTCCACCGAAACCACCTAAGGCAACTTTAAAATTATTTTTATGAATAAATTGACTTATTAATAAAAATTGTACACCATCAATTGATAAGGTGTCAGACAAATTATTAAAATTTGTATTTAAATTTAATATCTCATTATCCTTTGCATAGTAGCATATGTGGTTATTTAGATTAAAATTTTTTTTTATTTCATTGATTTCGTCATCTTTTGTTTTTTTACAAAACTCATAACCTAGCGTAAAAGGAGTGATTGAATTATTTAGAATTCTTTGAATATAAATAGAGTCAATTCCACTAGATAGCATTAGTGCTAAAGGGACGTCCGATTGAGTATGTTTAATGATTTGTTTATTCAGCTCATGAAAAAAATCATCCTTAGTATAAATTATTTCGCTATTTTCAGAATCTCTAATAATAGAAGTTACTGTTTCAATGTTTTTGATTCTATAATTTAAATTATCTTGTACTATTAAAATGTTGCCGGGTTTTAAAGATAGTATATTTTTATATGGAGTATTAGGTTCTAAAATACTTCCTTTTATTAAGTAATCAAAACAAGAATTATAATTAATTTTATTTAAATTTTTAAAAACTTTTACAATCGATTTTAATTCTGATGAAAATATGAATTTATTATCAAAAAAAGAGTAGTATAAGGGCTTTATACCAAAAGTGTCACGGGCTAATATAATTTCTTTTGTTTTGAGATCATATATGCATATCGCATACATGCCTTCTAACATTTTAAAACTTTCAAATTTGTAATTTTTAAATAATCTTAGAATTACTTCTGTATCAGAGGTCGTGACAAATTTTTCTCCAATAGACATTAATTTTTCCTTTATTTCTAAAAAATTATAAATTTCTCCGTTAAAAGATATAACTAGATCGTCAAATATCATTGGCATATCCGATCTTTTGTCTAGATCTAGAATCTTTAAGCGTGTGGCTCCAATATAAAGATTTTCGTCTTTATAATATTTTTGCGAATCGGGTCCTCTATGATGTATGTTATTTAAAATTTTTAAAAATTTTTCTTTAATCTCATTATTTGCTTGAGAATTTTTAAATTTTATACCGCAGATACCGCACATTGACTTTAATATTTTTTATAAATTTATATTTAAATATAATTGTTTACATCAGTATATTAATGTTTTGCTGGATACTATTTATTAATAAATAACTCTTAATAGTTGTGGCATAAACATTGTAAATAAAACATGTTCAAGATACCAAGTTTAATAATTATTATATTTTTAATAATTTATTTTATAAATAGACAATGACTTATATTTTGGGTTTAAACTTATTTCACGCCGATTCTTCAGCTTGTATTTTTAAGGATGCTAAATTGATTTGCGCTGTAGAAGAGGAGAGATTTACAAGGATTAAGCATTTTGCGGGAGTGCCAACAAAGTCAATAGAGCATTGCTTAAGTCAAGCTGGAATAAAATTAGAAGATTTAGAAAGAATAGTTGTAAATCAAGATTCGAAATCAAATCTTTTTAAAAAAATATTATTTTTATTGACTAATAAAGTTGATTTAAATTTTTTTATTGAAAGAATTAAAAATCGTTTAAATAGAAAAAATAAAAATATTTTAATTACACTTAATGAGAAATTTGGAAAATTTTCAGGTAGTTTAGATTTTGTAGATCATCATCAATGTCATTTAGCTTCAGCATATTATCCAAGTGGTTTTAAAGAAGCGGTTGCAATTTCAGTCGATGGATTTGGAGATTTTTGCAGTACAGTAGTAGCTTTCGCTTATAATGATAAAATCGATATAAAAAAAAAAATATATTTTCCACATTCTTTGGGTATTTTTTACCAAGCCTTAACACAGTTTTTAGGTTTTAAAAATTATGGCGATGAATATAAAGTTATGGGATTAGCTCCTTATGGAGAATTAAATTATTTAGAAAAAATTAGAAATTTAGTAAAAATTAATCATAATAAAAATTTATTTGAATTAGAGCTAAAATATTTTGTTCATCATAAAGAAAATATTAATTTTCAGTGGAAAGGCGGTAGTCCAGTATTTAAAGATATTTTTAGTAATGAATTAATCGAATTATTAGGTGAACCTCGAAAACATAATGATCCGTTACTTCAAAAACATAAAGATATTGCTAAAGCTACGCAGCAAATTTATGAAGAAGTTTTTTTTCATATTCTGCGAAATGCTCAAGAAACCCATAACTGTGAAAATCTTGTTTTAGCAGGAGGGTGTGGAATGAATTCATCTGCCAATGGAAAAATATTACAAAATACAAAGTTTAAGAACATTTATATTCCTTCTAATCCTGGAGACGGCGGTGGAGCAGTAGGCGCTGCTATTTCTAAAATAGAAAAAAAATATTTAGGGTTAGTTGCGAATAATAATTTTGGATATACTGGCATTGAGTATGAATCCGCAACTATTGAGGAAGCAATTGACAAATTTAATTTATTTAATAATTTTAGAGTTGAAAAATTATCTCTAGAAAAACTTATAAATAATACAACAAATCATTTAATAAACTTAAATATTATAGGTTGGTTTCAAGGAAAAATGGAGTGGGGGCCAAGAGCGTTGGGCAACAGATCAATATTAGCTGACCCAAGAAATCTTAAAATAAGAGATTTAATTAATCTAAAAATTAAGAAGAGAGAAATTTTTAGGCCATTTGCTCCTGCTATTATTGATGAATATGTTCAAGATTGGTTTGATATTCCCAACAATGAATTAAAGACTGTGCCATTTATGAGCGAAGTTTATAAAATTAAAAAAGAAAAACAGATCCTTATACCAGCTGTAACACATATTGATGGAACAGGCAGACTACAGACTGTTAGTAAAAAAAATAATGAAATATTTTATTTGCTAATAAAAAATTTTTTTGAAAAAACAGGTGTGCCCATTTTATTAAATACTTCCTTTAATGAAAATGAGCCAATCGTAAACACTCCAAATGAAGCAATCAGCTGTTTTCTTAGGACTAAAATGGATGTAATAGTTTTAGGAAACTGGATTGTTTCAAGAAAATAATTTGAATAAAATTTCTATTATTACAGTTTGTTTAAATAGCGAAAAAACAATAGAAAAAACTATTAATTCTATTTTAAATCAGGATTATCAAAAAAAAGAAATTATAATTATAGATGGTAAGTCAACTGATAAAACCCTAGAGATAATAAATAAATATAAAAAATATATTAAAAGAATAATTAGTGAAAAAGATTTAGGTCTTTACCATGCCATGAATAAAGGAATTCAATTGGCTCAAGGTGAAATTATAGCAATTCTAAATTCCGATGACATATTTATTGACAATAATATTTTAAGAAATATTTCAAATTATTTTTCAAATTATGCGAACACAGAAATGGTTCTGAGTGATACTCACATTGTAAATAATTTAGAAGATAAAAAGATTATAAGAAGATATGAAGTTAAGAATTTTAAAGAATGGCATTTAAGATTAGGTATATCTCCACCACATCCCTCTTGCTTCATTACAAGATCAACTTATATAAAACATGGTTTTTTTGATCTTACGTTCAAATATGCTTCCGATTTTGAGTTATTATTTAGATTTATATATAAAAAAAAAATTAAATTTGCAAAATTAAATATACCCACAGTCCTAATGTCATCGGGGGGATTAAGTAATAAAAATTTTCTAAGTATAGTAAATTCATCTAGAGAAATCAATTTAGCATTGAAAAAGAATGGATACTATTCGAATTTATTTTTTATTTGGTTAAGATTACCATATAAATTAATTCAATATCTTTTATAAAAATGTCATTATTAAAATTTGAAAAAAAAATTAACAATATTCTCTTAGTTTTTTTTTTACTTATCCCATTTGCGCTTATTACCGGAGCTTTTCTACCTGATTTATTTTTAAGTTTATCGTCAGTTTTACTTATTTTTTTATTATTTAGAAAAAATGAATTAGGTTTTTTGAAAAAAAAAATTTTTTTCTATTTTTTAATACTTTATTTTTCATTTATTTTTAGTTCTTTTATTTCTTCAAATATTAGGCTTTCACTTGAAACTTCAGTTTTTTATATAAGATTTATAGTATTTGTTTTTGTTGCCATTTATTTAATAAGAAAAAATAAGAATTTTTTTAATTATTTATTTTACATTATGATTATAATTTATTCTGTTCTATTTTTTGATACCCTGTTCCAATTTATTAATGGAAAAAATATTATTGGTTTGCACTATTTAAGCGAGTCTAATTTTAGGAATACAAGTTTTTTCGGAAATAGGGGTATTTTAGGAAGTTACACAGTACGCTTGTTGCCATTACTATTAGCTTTAATTTCAATTAAATTTTATAAAAATTTATTTTATAGAAATTATATTATAATCCTATTTATTTTTGTTTCAGGAGTAGTAATATTATTGAGCGGTGAAAGAACTGCTTTATTTTTATTTTTTATTTTTATTCTTTTAACATTTATTTTTATTAAAGATCTAAGAATTCCAATTTTTATATCCTGTTTAGTATTTATTCTATTTTCAATTTTAGCTTTATCAAATTCGCAAAAATTATATAGCCGAATTATTAACCAGCCTATTAATCAAATGATTGTGAAGAATAATACAGGTGAAGAACTTAATGAGATCAACAAAAAAAAAATTATTATTTTTAGCAGTATTTATGAGAGTCATTACACAATTGCTATAAAAATGTTTAAAGAAAAGCCAATTTTTGGCCACGGTCCAAAAATGTTTAGAGATTATTGCAGTAAACCTGAAAATTATCTTAAGGAAGGTGCTTGCACAACTCATCCTCACAATGTTTTTTTACAATTATTATCTGAAACGGGGATTGTTGGTACATTTATTGTGTATTTTTATTTTTTTTTTATAATTATTCAACTAGTTAGAAATTTATTTATTAAATCTAATAAAAAAATTGATCAACCAAATATTTTTTTGATGATCTTAGTATTAATTAATTTATTTCCTTTTTCACCATCTGGAAATTTTTTTAATAATTGGCTAAACGTAATTTATTATTATCCCTTGAGTATACTTTTTTATCTATCTCAAAGAAAAAAGAATTAAATGATATTTGTATTGACATTAATTTTAAGTTATTTATTCGTAATTTATAGTAATCAAATTTCAAAATTTGCTAATATATTTGATTATCCCGATAAAAAAAGAAAATTGCACAAAGTTATCTCTTCTCCTATAGGTGGGATATTAATTTTTTTAATTTTTATTCTTTTTATTCTTTTTATTATTGTTGATTTATTTTTTTCTAAAGATTTTTCTTTTAGTAAGAATATTTTACTTACAGGTAGAGAATTTTTTGTATTTACTTTTGGTTCTTTTGTAATATTTTTTATAGGAATATTGGATGACAAGTATAATTTAGAACCAAATAAAAAACTGTTCTTCTTATCTTTGTTATTCGCATCTTTTTTATTATTAGATAAAAATTTAATAATTTCAGAAATATTTTTTAAAGACTTTAGTAAAAATATAGAATTAAAAGAATTTTCAATATTTTTTAATATTATGTGTTTTTTATTATTTTTAAATGCTTTAAATATGTTTGATGGAATTAACTATCAAGTCGCAACTTATTCGATAATAGTATTTTCTATTTTTATATTTAAAGGAGTATTTATAACATTAAGTCTTTTAGTAATAATTGGACTAATTTTTTTTTTGTATTTAAATTATAAGAAAAATATATTTTTAGGAAATTCTGGAACTTTCTTATTAGCATTTTTAATTTCCTACATTTTTATTAGAACTCATAACTCAACAAAAAATAATTTGGAAGTCGAGGAGATTTTTTCAATAATGTTTCTTCCTGGAGCTGAATTAATTCGACTTTTCTTTTTTAGAATAATAAAAGGAAACAACCCGTTTAAACCTGATAGAAACCATATTCACCATCTTTTATTGAGGTGTACTAATTCTTTTAATGCTTTTCTAATTAATATTTTTTTTATCATTCTTGGAATATTTTTTTATTATGTTTTTATTAATAAGTTATTATATTTTACTATTTTATTTTTAATATATTTTTTTGTTATTTATTATTTATTTAATAAGGTTAAAAAAGTTGTATAGACTTATTGATATTTTTTTAGCTATTTTTTTTTTAATTTTGCTAATTCCATTTATACTTTTAACTTCTTTCTTGATTAAGATTTCATCCAAAGGCCCTGTAATCTACTGGTCTAAAAGAGTAGGAGCAAAAGGTAGGATATTTTTGATGCCAAAATTTAGAACCATGCTGTTTGGCACCAAAGCTTTTGCCAGCAATAAAATTAAAAATCCTCATAAAAAAATAACTTTTATAGGAAAATTTTTAAGAAAATTATCTTTAGATGAAGTTTTGCAATTTTATTCTGTTATTAAAGGTGAAATGTCTATCGTAGGCCCTAGACCAGCATTATATAATCAAAAATACCTAATAAAAAAAAGACGCAAGTTAGGAATTGATAAAATAAAACCAGGCATAACTGGATTAGCTCAAATTAATGGCAGGGACAAAATTACAATTAATAAAAAAATTAATTATGATTATCAATATCTTGTTAATAAAAACTTAATCTTAGATATAATTATAATACTCAAGACTTTTTATAAAATATTCGATTTTAGGAAAATTAAACACTGATGATTTTTTTTAACAATAGTATTTTTGCTAGATTAAAAATACCCATATGTATTATCATAGATATTTTTCTTTGTAATTTAAGTTTAGTAATTTCTTACTCTTTAAGACTCGAAAGATTCTATAAGATTTATGAAATAGATAAAGAAATTTTGTTATATTTTAATATTACTTTTTTATTAATTTTTTTTTATTATGGATTTTATAAAATAGTTTTAAGATTTTTTAGTATTTTTAATATAAAAAAAATTATTCAATATTCTTTTTTATATTTTATTTTAACAATAGTATTTGCAATATTTTTTTATAATAAATTTTACTTACCAAGATCAATTATATTTCTACATAATTTTATCTTTTTTATCTTTATAATATCCACAAGAAT
>Ga0114963_10003250_pt1 | contig 11075 bp, 14 predicted proteins | sample C_131016_EF_Meta_FD_87019 | JGI IMG/M metagenome (GOLD analysis project Ga0114963, IMG submission 87019) | Freshwater microbial communities from Lake Croche, Canada to study carbon cycling - C_131016_EF_MetaG | ecosystem: Environmental > Aquatic > Freshwater > Lake | place: Lake Croche, Canada...
AAATATTTACAATAGTACTTTTAAAGTATTAAAAGGGAATTTAGATAATGAAAGTTGAAAAGAACGCTGCTCATTTGGTAAGTGGTGCGTCACAGACGATAGTTAGCCCAATTACCTGAGGCTAAAGTGGTTGTTTTGGTTTACACCGAGCGTGCGCAAGGACCTCACGTCATCTCGTTAAGAAAGGCAGAAAAACATGAAGCAAACTACTACCGCCAAGTTGCCAAAGAAAACCTCGGCTAAGGTCGACGACTTAGACAATCCTGCGTGGACGGAAGATATGTTGGGCAAGCCCGTGCTCAAACGTGGTCGCGGACCACAGGCTGCGCCTACAAAAGTCCTTACCTCTATTCGATTAGATGCAGATATCTTGGAGTTTTTTAAGGCGCAGGGCGCTGGCTATCAATCACGAATTAACACTGCGCTTCGTAGGGAAGTAAAGCGACATTTAGCAACGCGTCCCGGCTAGACCCCTAAAAAGTTAGCGTAGGGTGATGGCTATAACCATTAAGATCCTCCCCCATGCACTGGCTAGACACCATCCAATGGGATAACAAAGGCCTCATCCCCGTTATCGCCCAAGAACAATCCACCGGCGACGTACTCATGTTCGCGTGGATGAACCGCGAGGCGCTTCAACTCACCGCGGAATTAAAGCGCGCGGTCTATTTCAGCCGTTCACGCAATAAGTTGTGGTTCAAGGGCGAAGAGTCAGGCCACATGCAAACCGTGCACGATATCCGCATCGACTGCGACAGCGATGTGGTTTTGCTCAAGGTCACGCAAGAGGGCCATGACCCAGGCATTGCCTGCCACACGGGCCGTCACAGTTGCTTTTACCAACGCTTAGAAGACGATGCGTGGCAAGCATGCGAGCCTGTGCTCAAAGACCCTGAATCTATTTACAAGTGAATACCATGCGTTCCAATACAGAAACTACCTCTGACACTTTGATGCGTCTTGCCGACGTCATCGAAACGCGCAAACCCGCCAACGGCGGCGATCCCGAAAAAAGCTATGTCGCCCGTTTGTTGCACAAAGGGCCTGACGCATTTTTGAAAAAAATTGGCGAAGAAGCGACCGAAGCGGTGATGGCTGCCAAAGATATCGACAACGGCGGCGACCGCGCTAAATTAACCAATGAAGTGGCAGACCTCTGGTTCCACAGCATGATCGCGCTTGCGCACTATGGTTTGACACCTGCCGACGTGGTGGACGAGCTTGCGAGGCGTGAAGGATTGAGCGGTTTGGAAGAAAAAGCCCTGCGCAAAGCGCAACAACGAGAGGACGGCGAGGACTGATATGCAAGACCCAAACTGTATTTTTTGCAAAATCATCGCGGGGCAGATTCCCTCGCGCAAGGTCTATGAAGACGACGAGATCTTTGCTTTTCACGATATCAACCCATGGGCGCCGGTGCATTTTTTGATCATCCCTAAGATGCACATTCCATCTTTGGCGCAATTAGAACCCGCGCATGAATCATTGATTGGTCGCATGGTGGGCTTGGCGCCCAAGTTGGCCTTGCAAGAAGGCGCAAGGCCTTACCCCGAAGGGGGTTTTAGGTTGGTAACTAATACTGGCAAAGAGGGCGGACAAGAAGTACACCATTTGCATTGGCATGTTATGGGTGGTCCGCGCCCGTGGTTACGTGGCTGATTAGAATCAGGCTAATTGTTTAGGAGTTTCGTATGGGTTCGTTTTCGCTTTGGCATTGGTTAATCGTGCTCGTGATCGTGATGTTGGTCTTTGGCACCAAGAAGCTGCGCAATTTGGGCTCTGACTTGGGTGGCGCGGTCAAAGGATTCAAAGACGGCATGAAAGACGGCAGTGCGCCCGCCGAGGAAAAACCTGCAACGCCCGCGCCCGCAGTAGGCGGCACAGCTTCAGCCACTGAAAAAAACACCATTGACGTAGAAGTCAAACACAAGTCTTAAGACCTGTGTGATCGTGCGTTGTGATTGATCTTGGCATTACCAAAATGGCACTTATTGGTGCCGTGGCATTGGTCGTCATTGGCCCCGAAAAACTACCAGGGTTAGCACGTACTCTGGGCGCTCTGATTGGCAAAGCCCAGCGCTATGTGGCCGATGTCAAGGCCGAAGTCAACCGCTCGATGGATTTGGAAGAGCTCAAGAAGATGAAAGACAGCGTTGAAAACGCTGCCCGTGACGTTCAAAACTCGGTACAAACCGCCAGCAATGAATTCGAAAAAGATTGGGCGGATACCACTGCGCAATTAACCGGTGAGAGTTGGGCGGCGAATGTCACTGCTCCGGTTCCCGAATACCAAAACCCCAAGAAAAAATGGCGCCTCAAACGCGGTGCAACGCCCCATTGGTACAAGGCACGCATGGGCGTTCGTACCAAAGCGCTATCTGGCGCGGCCCGTGTGGCTAAATTTCGCCCCGCTGTAAAACCTAATGTCTGACAGCACCCCCAAAGACGAACTCGCGGGCAGCGAGCAACCGTTCGTCCAACATCTGGTTGAACTGCGTGACCGTTTGGTCAAAGCCTGTATTGCCATTGGTGTAGCGGCTGTGGCCTTGTCGATATACCCCGGCCCTGCTGAGCTCTACGACATCTTGGCCGCACCTTTGATCGCGCAGTTGCCCGAGGGCGCAACCTTGATTGCTACGTCGGTAATTTCACCGTTTTTAGTCCCACTCAAAATTTTGTTGATGACGGCTTTTCTTTTGGCTTTGCCTGTGGTGCTGTATCAAATGTGGGCATTTGTTGCCCCAGGCTTGTATTCACATGAGAAAAAACTGGTATTGCCGTTGGTGGTGTCTAGTACCTTACTGTTTTTTATTGGCGTTGCGTTCTGTTACTTCTTTGTGTTCGGCCAGGTCTTTAAATTCATCCAGAGCTTTGCGCCAAAGAGCATCACGGCCGCACCGGATATCGAAGCGTATTTGGGTTTCGTGATCACCATGTTCATTGCCTTTGGTTTGGCATTTGAGGTGCCGATTGTGGTGATCGTGCTGGCGCGCTTAAACGTTGTTTCGATCCAAAAGCTCAAAGACTTCCGTTCGTATTTCATTGTGTTGGCCTTTGTCATCGCTGCGGTCATCACCCCGCCAGACGTGGTGTCGCAATTGGCGCTAGCGATTCCGATGTGTATTCTTTACGAGGCGGGCATTTGGGCGGCTCAGCTATTTATCAAGCACACCCAAGCGCCTGAGACTGAGTTATGAAACGTTATTGGTTGCTTTTCTCCCAAGCGGTCACCGTTCTACTAGCGGCGTGGTTTGTGCTCGTCACTCTCAAACCTGAGTGGTTAAACCAACGCCCCTCCCTGCAAGGCGTTACTTTGTTAGAGGCGCCTTCCAATGCTGCGGGTACTGTGATGCCCGGCAGTATGAGCCCTGCCGCAAAACGCGCGGCGCCTGGGGTGGTCAGCATCGCCACTACGCAAGCGCGTAAAGCGCACCCATTGGCCAATGACCCATGGTTTCGTTTTTTTTATGGGGACCGCGAAGACGATAGCCCGCAAATGGGTTTGGGCAGTGGTGTGATCGTCAGCCCCGAAGGCTATATCTTGACCAACAACCATGTGGTCGAGGGCGCGCAAGAAATTGAAGTCACTTTGAGCGATAGCCGCCGTACGACGGCCAAAGTGATTGGTACGGATCCAGATACCGATTTAGCAGTTTTACGCATCACCTTGGATCGCCTGCCTGTCATTGCCATGGGCAATTCCGACAACGTGCAGGTGGGCGACAAAGTGTTGGCCATTGGTAATCCGTTTGGTGTGGGACAAACCGTGACGGGGGGCATCATCTCGGCTTTGGGGCGCAACCAACTGGGCATCAATACTTTTGAGAACTTTATCCAGACCGATGCGGCCATTAACCCGGGAAACTCAGGCGGCGCATTGGTCGATGTGAACGGCAGCTTGTTGGGCATCAACACCGCGATTTATTCGCGCTCGGGCGGCAATATGGGAATTGGATTCGCCATTCCCGTCAACACAGCGCGGCAGGTGCTAGAGGGCTTGGTGCGCGATGGCCAGGTGACGCGCGGCTGGATTGGCGTCGAGCCCGTCGAATTGAACGCCGACTTGGCCGAGACCTTTGGTATCAAGCAAACCGAGGGCGTCATCATCACCGGTGTTTTGCAAAATGGACCTGCATTCAAAGCGGGTTTGAAGCCAGGGGATGTGTTGTTGGCAGTGGGTGACAAAGATGTGCACAACGTGAGCGAGTTGCTCACCCTCATTGCTGCGCAAACGCCGGGCACCGCCGTCAAAATGCGTATCAAGCGACGCGATGCTGACCTAGCTCTGGATGTGACACCAGCCCAGAGGCCTGCTGCTAAGTTCAATAGATCGCCTAAATAAACCACCGCCATCCACAACATTCCTACTAGACGTGCCTAAACAAGCTATCAGCCGAAGCGAATTGCTCAACGCCTTTGAGAGTGTTTTGCAACCTAACAACTTCAAAGACTACGGCCCCAATGGATTGCAGGTAGAAGGGCGTGAGCACATATCACATATCGTGTCAGGCGTGACGGCGAGCCGTGCATTGATTGATGCTGCGATTGAGGCCAAAGCCGATGCAATTTTTGTTCACCACGGTTTGTTTTGGCGTGGCCAAGACGGCACGGTGACGGGTTGGATGAAGCAACGTCTGCAACGCCTCTTGCAACACGACATCAATTTGATCGCTTACCACTTGCCGTTAGACGCACACCCAGAGTTGGGTAACAACGCGCAACTCGCCAAGTTGTGGGGCTTGGATGTGGTCAGCCGCTTTGGTGATCAAAACTTAGGCCTATTGGGGCAACGCAGCGATGGTCAAGCTTTCGCAAGTGCGCAAGACTTGGCCAAGGCAATAGCCAAAACGCTAGGACGAACCCCCACAGTGGTCAGCGAACAATCTAAGCCTTTGCAAAAAATTGCGTGGTGTTCTGGCGGTGCACAAAGTTATTTCGAAGATGCGATTGCCGCTGGCGCTGACGCTTTTATCACGGGTGAAATCTCAGAACCACAAGCGCATTTGGCACGCGAAACAGGCGTTGCCTTTCTGGCTTGTGGCCACCATGCGACGGAGCGTTATGGCGCACCTGCGGTTGCTGGCCATGTGGCACAAATGTTCGGGCTGACGCACCAGTTCATCGATATCGACAATCCCGCTTGAGTGCCCGCGCCTGACTGACCATGCAAGCTGACAAAAAGCCTATCGCCATCACCATCGGTGACGCGGCGGGCATAGGGCCAGAAATCATCGTCAAGGCTTTTTGCCAAGCGCCTGAGCTGTTTCTAAATTGCATCGTGGTCGGAGACAAAGCTGTTATGCGGCGGGCTTGGCATTTGGTTGCTGCAAACACAAAGCCATTGCCTAAGCCAATGCTTATCAGTATGGCTATGCAGGAAGGACTTTCGATCCAACAGGTTGGAAGTCCGCTCGACACGGAACAACTTCCCGCTTTTGGAAAAATCAGTGGAGTTGCAGGCCAACTTGCCGCAGACAGCATTACTTGGGCAACCCAAGCGGCTTTGCGCGGCGAGGTGTCTGCGATCGTCACGGCGCCACTGCACAAAGAGGCTTTGTCTTTAGCGGGCGTCAAGTTCCCGGGGCACACCGAAATGTTGCAAGCTTTGACGGCGCAACATCTCAATAAAACAATAGCCCAGCTACCGGTGCGCATGATGCTGGCTAACCGAGAACTCAAAACCGTATTGGTCACCATCCACCAGCCGCTACGCCAAGCCTTAGACGCCATCACGGTGGACAACATTTTGGAAACCTTGCGTATTACCCACCGCGCCGAATTGGCTTCCACGGGGCGTACGCCGCACCTTGCCGTTGCGGGCCTTAATCCGCATGCGGGTGAGGGCGGTTTGTTGGGGCGCGAAGAAGTGGACATCATCCAGCCCGCCATAGAGCTTGCCAAAGCAGAGGGCATGACGGTCAGTGGTCCTTGGTCACCCGATACTGTTTTCATGCGCGCGCGCGCTGAGCGCGGGCGATCTGGCGCTTTTGATGTGGTCGTGGCCATGTACCACGACCAAGGCTTGATTCCCGTCAAATATTTGGGCGTGGAGCAGGGCGTCAACATCACCCTTGGCCTGCCTTTTGTGCGGACCAGCCCCGACCATGGCACCGCTTTTGACCTGGCTGGAATGGGTTTGGCCGACCCCGCCAGTTTGTTGGAGGCGATGGCAATGGCCCAGAGGCTCGCGGGAATTGGCTCGCAGGCTTGATTCGGGTTTTCCCGCTCGGATACAATGGAAGGCTAACCCCATTTGTGGCATAAAGCTCGAGGAATTTCATGAGTGACACCCCAGTAGATAGCAGCAAACGCACGTGGCTGATCGCTTCCACCTGCGCCGGTGCTGTGGGCGGCGTAGCCGTCGCAGTCCCGTTTGTGAGTACGTTCCAGCCTTCCGAAAAAGCCAAAGCTGCCGGTGCCGCTATTGAGGTAGACATTTCCGCATTGGCACCCGGTGAAAAAATGACCGTCGAGTGGCGCGGCAAGCCTGTTTGGATTGTCAAACGCACCACCGAGCAGGTCGAGTCCTTGAAAAAAATCGAGTCCCAGTTGGCCGACCCAAAATCTGAGCGCAAGCCTAGTGAACTCACTCCCTCTTACGCTTTGAACCAAGCGCGTTCTATCAAGCCAGAAATTTTTGTCGCCGTTGGCATTTGCACCCACTTGGGTTGCTCGCCTTCAGACAAATTCCAAACCGGCGCGCAACCCTCGTTGCCCGACGATTGGAACGGTGGTTTCTTGTGCCCTTGCCATGGTTCGACCTTCGACATGGCTGGCCGTGTTTACAAGAATAAGCCTGCACCAGACAACCTCGAGATTCCGCCACACATGTACCTGTCAGACACCAAGTTGCTGATCGGTGAAGACAAAAAAGCCTGATCGGATACAACAACATGGCTAACTTCAAAGAGATTTCCCCCGACGCGCCCGCAGCAGAAAAGCTGCTTAATTGGGTAGATAACCGCTTCCCCGCATCTAAGCTCTTCAAAGAGCATTTGTCTGAGTACTACGCGCCCAAGAACTTCAACTTCTTTTACTTCTTTGGCTCCTTGGCCTTGTTGGTCTTAGTGATACAAATCGTCACCGGAATTTTCTTGGTGATGCATTACAAACCTGATGCCAGCTTGGCATTTGCTTCGGTCGAATACATCATGCGCGATGTGCCTTGGGGTTGGTTGATTCGCTACATGCACTCCACAGGTGCTTCTGCATTCTTCATCGTTGTCTACATGCATATGTTCCGTGGCTTGATTTACGGTTCTTACCGTAAGCCCCGTGAGTTGGTGTGGATCTTCGGTTGCGCCATCTTCTTATGCTTGATGGCTGAGGCTTTCATGGGTTACTTGTTGCCTTGGGGCCAGATGTCCTACTGGGGTGCACAAGTGATCGTGAACTTGTTTGCGGCGATTCCTTTTGTTGGCCCAGACTTGGCTTTGCTGATCCGCGGTGACTACGTGGTGAGTGACGCCACTTTGAATCGCTTCTTTAGCTTCCATGTGATTGCTGTGCCTCTGGTTCTGCTTGGTTTGGTCGTTGCCCACATCATTGCTTTGCATGAGGTCGGATCGAACAACCCTGACGGTGTTGAGATCAAAGGACCCAACGCACCTAAAGACGCCAACGGTCACCCCCTTGACGGCATTCCTTTCCACCCCTACTACACCGTGCACGACATCTTGGGCGTAACAGGTTTCTTGTTGGTGTTCACCGCGATCATCTTCTTCGCACCCGAGTTTGGCGGCTACTTCTTGGAGTACAACAATTTCATTCCCGCCGATCCATTGAAGACGCCTTTGCACATTGCACCTGTTTGGTATTTCACGCCCTTCTATTCGATGTTGCGTGCGATTACCAGCGAAATGATGTACGCACTCATCGCTTGTGTTTTGGCTGGCGCTTACTTCGGTGCGGTTCGTACACAGCTCCCGCAAATCATCAAAGGGGGTGTCCTGGGTGCTGCAGTCGTCTTGTCTGTTTTGATGCTGTCGATTGACGCCAAGTTCTGGGGTGTGTTGGTCATGGGTGGTGCCGTCATCATCCTTTTCTTCTTGCCTTGGTTAGACAACTGTGCGGTGAAGTCGATTCGCTACCGCCCAGATTGGCACAAATACCTCTACGGTATCTTTGTGGTTAATTTTGTGATCTTGGCATATCTGGGTACTCAACCACCATCACCTATTGGTGAGCGTGTGTCGCAAGTGGGTACCTTGTTTTATTTCGGATTCTTCCTGTTGATGCCTTGGTGGAGCACGATTGGTGACACCAAGCCAGTGCCAGACCGCGTTACTTTCGTGCCTCACTGAAGAATAGACGGAGCAGACTTACTATGAAAAAAATTCTTCTCAGCCTCGTCCTTGCATTCGGTTTAGTGGCAGGTGTTCACGCCTCTGGTGGTGACAGTATTGCATGGGATAAATCACCCAACAAAACCAACGACCTTGCCGCTTTGCAGCATGGCGCCAAATTGTTTGTGAACCACTGCTTGAATTGCCACTCAGCGGCTTTCATGCGTTACAACCGATTGAAAGACATCGGTTTAACCGAGCAACAAATCAAAGACAACCTGTTGTTCACCACTGAAAAAGTGGGTGACACCATGAAGTCCAACATTGATCCCAAGCAAGCCAAAGAATGGTTTGGTGCAACGCCACCGGACCTCACTTTGATTGCGCGTTCACGCTCTGGTTCAGGTGGCTCAGGCGCAGACTATCTCTACACCTATATGCGTACTTTCTACCGTGACGAGACTAAGGCCACGGGTTGGAATAACTTGGCTTTTCCCAATGTAGGTATGCCACACGTGTTGTGGGAAATGCAGGGCGTTCGCAAGCCTATCTATGAAGAGCACGAAGGCCATGGCGGTCACGCCACCAAAGTGTTCAAAGGGTGGGAACAAATTACACCTGGCACTGTGAGTCCTTTGGAATACGACCAAGCTATTGGCGATTTGGTGGGCTACTTGCAATGGATGGGCGAGCCCGCCCAAAACACCCGTGTGCGTTTAGGCGTTTGGGTTTTATTGTTCCTCGGTTGCTTTATGGTGATTGCTTGGCGCTTGAATGCGTCGTTCTGGAAAGACATCAAGTAATCACTGTTCATTCGATGGCAGACCTTGCGTTTGTCATTACCTCACGGAGTGGCAAACCAGTTTGTCACTCTTTTTGATTTTTAGGAGACACCCATCATGATGGTGCTTTATTCGGGAACCACGTGTCCTTTTTCTCATCGCTGCCGTTTTGTCTTATTTGAAAAAGGTATGGACTTCGAAATCCGCGACGTCGACCTCTACAACAAGCCAGAAGACATCAATGTGATGAACCCTTATGGCCAGGTGCCAATCTTGGTCGAGCGTGATCTGATCTTGTACGAGTCCAACATCATCAACGAATACATTGACGAGCGTTTTCCACATCCGCAACTCATGCCCGGTGACCCTGTCGATCGCGCCCGTGTGCGTTTGTTCTTGCTCAACTTTGAAAAAGAGTTGTTCACCAACGTCACCATTTTAGAATCGCGTACTGCCAAGGCCAATGAAAAGGCTTTGGAGAAAGCCCGCGCGCATATCCGTGACCGTTTGACGCAACTGGCTCCCGTGTTCTTGAAAAACAAGTTCATGCTCGGCGACAACTTCTCCATGCTTGACGTAGCCATTGCACCTTTGCTCTGGCGTTTAGACCACTACGGCATCGATCTCTCAAAAAATGCAGCGCCCTTGTTGAAATACGCCGAGCGTATTTTTTCGCGTCCTGCCTACATCGAAGCGTTGACACCTTCTGAAAAGGTAATGCGCAAGTAATTGCTATGTTGAACGCTCCTGACGCATCGTCCACCCGTCCTTACCTTTTGCGAGCTCTGCACGAATGGTGCACAGACAACGGGTACACGCCATACATCGCTGTGCAAGTGGACGAGATGGTCCAAGTGCCTCAGGAGTATGTCAAGAACGGTGAAATCGTTCTCAACGTGAGCTACGACGCCACCAGCAGCATGTCTTTGGGCAACGATGTCATCGAGTTCAAGGCACGTTTTGCTGGCACCCCGCGTGAAATCATTGTGCCGGTAGATCGTGTCTTAGCGATTTACGCCAGAGAAAATGGGCAAGGTATGGCGTTTCCTATGCACACCAAAGGCAGTGCACAAAGCGGCGTGACTACGGTTGTGCCTGCGCCTGAGTCGCGTGCGCCGTTGGCTGCAGTCACCACTTCAAAAACTGCAAGCGAGACAAGTGACGACGATACAAACCCACCGACACCACCCAGTGGCCGTCCAACTTTGAAGCGTGTGAAATAAAGCCCCAACAGCACAGTAAAATATTCAACATTGCCGCTTTAGCTCAGTTGGTAGAGCACCCGCCTTGTAAGCGGTAGGTCGTCAGTTCGAATCCGACAAGCGGCACCACATGTAAGCCAGTTCTTCCACAAGAAGGACTGGCTTTTTTGTTGTCTTCTTATCTCGTCAAAGCGTAAACAGCTAAGCCCAGCCACTCATGCAGTGCAACTTGCCAGCGCATCAAACTGCTCGCCAATGAATATTCGGTCCATGCGGTAGCGCTTGAAGTTTGAAAGTCGACTGGGTAGGGGGTTACACGGCATCCAATCGCATTGAACTCTTCCATGGACCTTGGCATGTGCGAAGCAGACGTCACAAGCAGCCAATTTTTTTGGCAACTGTCACCCAGTAGTACAGCAACTTTTTGTGCGTTTTCGCGAGTGTTACGAGAGCCGTCTTCTAAACGCACACGTTGCATATCTAAGCCTTGCTCTTTGTAAAACGCACCTGCCAATGTGGCCTCTGTCGTGCCCGTGGTGATCATGCGTCCTTCGCCGCCAGAGAAAATCAATTCAAAATGTTGGTGCGATCGCATCCAACCCACAGGAACAGTCATGCGTTCTGCAGCTCCACCCAACGGTACTTGGCCGTGTTCTAGAAAACTGTGGGGGTGACCGGTTGCACCGCCCAGAACAATAAATCCTGCGTGAGATGCAATCTGTTGGGGTTGCGGTACCGGAAAGCGGTTCTCTAATGGTCGCAACAGCATGTTGGGAAATGCTTCAAATCCCAACAAAAATAAAACC
>Ga0114963_10003251_pt1 | contig 11072 bp, 7 predicted proteins | sample C_131016_EF_Meta_FD_87019 | JGI IMG/M metagenome (GOLD analysis project Ga0114963, IMG submission 87019) | Freshwater microbial communities from Lake Croche, Canada to study carbon cycling - C_131016_EF_MetaG | ecosystem: Environmental > Aquatic > Freshwater > Lake | place: Lake Croche, Canada...
TTAATTTTTTTTTTATTATTTCATTATTATTTGAGTATCTTTTATATTTGGCATCACTAAATATCAAAGGATGTGATTTTAATATAGGTAAACAAATATTTGTGTACCAATTAATAAAATGCGTCATCAATGGAGGGCTACACATCCAATAAGTATTACTATTTTCTGTAGTAGTAGTTAATTTGAGTTTATCTAATATATCATTCCAAATAATTGTAAAATTTGGATGCTTATCTGTATTTTCATTTGGAATAGAAATATTTGAATTCATAAAATTATAATATTTGCTTGGATAATATAGTTTATTATTTATAACTTCATTAATATCCTCTAAATCAATATTTGTAAAAGCGTTGTCTAGAAGAGTCCCCACCATATCAACATTTTCCCATTCACTTTTATATTCATTTAATTGCCTCCAAAACATATTTTCAAAAAAAAAATCTTGCGATTTTAATAATATAGGCTTGGCCCAACTGTATTTGCTATATTGTGTTTTAAAAAAATCAAAATTGTTTTTATTATAAGATAATATATATATAATTACACTCGTCATATTGTATAAACATATAATATATTTATACAATATAACGAAATATCGTTTGAATACTACGTGTTATAGGTTATAATATTGACGCGCCTCATCGTCTTCTAACACCACATTTGGAGGGATAGCCCATTCAACATAAGGAATCGCTTTTGTCGTTGATCGATCCAATGCTAGAAGCGTTTTTAGCGCTTTCATTCTTTTTTCTAACGGTTTCAGTTTTTTATCTGAAATTTGCCGCGATAATTGCTTCCACCGCCATTCAAATTGAAGTGCTGCTTGCCAATCGGGAAATCCCTCCACATGACATGCTCGTATCCATGTTTCGCCCATATTTACCTTAGATGTAGTGGCAATAGCGCCCCCTTTTATCTCTTTATTATGCTGTCGTAAACGACGGGTCAAATCAATAGTCGCACCTACATAGGTCGCATTATTGCTACACAACAGCAAATAAACATAATACATATATATATAATATAAAATTAATACTATGTATATATAAATGAATAATCATTTTAACGAAAATGATATACCAAGTAAAAAAATTATTGAACTAATTAATAATTACAATGTTAAACGTGAAAAAATTATAAATGACCCAAATAAAGAATTATTTATAAATAGACATCTTGATAATATTTATGTTATTAATTTAGAAAAAAATAGGATGCGACGAAACTATATACTTACGGTATTAAAAAAATACAGCATTAATTTTGAATTAATTATTGTTCCTAACCTAACAACTGAAGAATATAACATAATCTGTAATCCAGAAATGGTATACGGACAAGCCGGTTGCTATTTAAGTCATATGTTCTGTTTAAATGACACTATTCAACATAATTATGAACGTATTATAATTTTTGAAGATGATATTATTATTCATAAAAACTTTCATACCATGTTTGAAAATATTATACTTAAAGAACATTACGACATTTTAATGTTGGGCGCAAGTGATTTTGACTTTTATAAATTAAATTACACCGTTAATAAAAATGATTGTGTCACGTATAAATCTAGCCCCAATAATAATTACTTATACGGAACTTTTGCGATTTACTACACACTTTACGGTTGTAATCAGTTTTTTAATAAAAAAATAAGCGAACTAACGCCAACGATTATCGATTATCGTTTAGCACATACATATGATCTAATTTTAGATAATTACGGTATTTGTTTGCCCAATTTAATAATAGCGGATAATAGCAGCACAAATATATGTAATACTTTTGGAATTCAGAACAAAAAACGCTATTTATCATATACTAAAAAATGTTATAATAATAAATTAATTTTGAATAACTATAATATAATTACATTAGCAATTATTGATGAATATATATATACAAATTCAGAATACTTTAGGAACAATTTTGAAAAATATATTCAACAATTTAGAATTAAATATAGAATTACATCCGACTATAAATTAATAGATGATTTTTTCACAACTGATGATCTATTGTTCATAATTCTTAATTAGTTGTAAGTATAAAATTAAAATATTTATGAATAATTATTTTTTTTTTAAAAAAATAATATATTTAAGTATAATATAAATGTCCCAGCCTATTTATACGTTCAATGCGTCACAACGCAATGCCGATTTAATTATTTCTTTAGACATTAACCCGTATACTGACGGTTCTAATATCGTAGAAATAACATTAAATGTCCTATCTACTGATTTAACATTTAATATGAATTACCCATTATATAGCAGCGACCCATCTGTTAAAAGTTTGTTAAATGATGGCACTGAAGGCTATGCTGTAAGTGGACTAACAATCGGTACCCCATATATTTTATCAGTTGTAGCAGAAATTAATACGGGGGCTTTTGATTACTTTTTATATAGCGGTGTGAGCCCACAATCACAATCCGGAATATTTACTCTTAAGCCTTTACCGACACCTCCCATAATAAACTCGTACATAAGATCTGCTGACCCATCAGTTGCTGTTGTTACCGAAACTACTCCGCCCGCGTTTGTGTTAAATGTATCATTTAATGATGTCACAGTTAATGTAAACAACGGGGTCGTCACAGATAGTAATGATAATGTTCTAAAAACTGTATTATTCAAATTTATAAGCGTGCTACCGAATGATCCCAGTACAGCAACTGGTGTCAGTTACGCATCTTTTAATGTGAATGGGGGCGGACTTGGGGTTGGAGGTACTTATGACATCAATACTAATACTTTTAATTATATTGTGTCAAGTACTTTATTTAGCGGTATTGACACTGTTAATGTAGATTACAAAGTTAGTGCTACAGTGACTACCAATTTTACCATTCCAAATAGCACAAATACTAGTTTTACTGAGTCAAATAACTCAAATTTTTTGTTGGTAGTATTACCCGAAAAACCATTAACCCCGGTTGTAAATGTTATCCCCTATGCTATGACTGTATCTGGGTCTACTTCCTACATAACGGATACAGCACCATTATTTAGTGGCGATAATGTAACTATTTCTATTCAAATTGACGCCTCTTATATACTAAATGGTGATACTTATGGTACCGATATATATATAAATAATAGTCCTACCCCCTACATAAGTTATTCAGAAGGTGATCCAAATTCTCAAATTGTATATGGTACCGACGGTATTGCCACATTTACCGTTCCAAGAAGTTACAATGGCACTACTTGGCAAACCGGACAAATATATCCACTTTATGTAGTGTTGTGGGTTAACGGTTTTCAAAGTTTTAGATCAGATTATAATTCAAGTCCCGTTAATGTTATGTGGACTGTATTTCATAACGTATCCATAAAAGATGGCATCATAGAATTAAGTGACCCAGACAAGAATCCAAATAGTGATATGTATAATAAATTAGCTTTAACCGAGACAATTCTTGATACGGCTACTAGTCCCAATTTTACTTTACTAATTGAACAACAAGTTAAGGACGATTTTAATGGTTATAGTTATTTTACCCCCATCCCCCTTCAAGTTGGTAGTAATACTAACACAATAAATCCCACGCCAAAGATGTCCGGTGCTAACGACCAACTTGGCACGGTTACATGTAACACGATAGTTGGTATTAGTACAGCCAATTTATCTGCTAATCAAATTACCTACCTTACAAATATAGGACAATGTTCTAATGGAACTTTAAATGGACTACCCGCATTATTATATCCACTCACTTTATCTCCCTTTGTTACAGAAACTTCTCTTAACAACGCTCCTCCAAATGCTTTAAGCGTATATTCGGTTCAGTCTGAGCCGGTTGGTTACGGAGGTCTTAACGATATTGGCGGCATCGGAATAAGATTCGAACAATTAAATGAGCCAGCGTATCCCGATACGGTTACTGTTTCAATTTATAATAATGAAAACTTAACAAATGCTAATTTAGTAAATTCGTTTACAGTTGATTCTAGTGTATTAAGTGCTAGTCCAAACGCCCCAATATATATTGGTTCAAGTTATACTAACGGACAAGACATTAATGGTAACACATCTACTATATTATGTCCGTTGGCCGAAAATACTCCCTATTGGGTGACACTTACGGGGGCTAATACTTTTGGCAATGGTCCTACTCAAAATGCATTAGTATATTCCCAAACGGACGTGCCTCTTAATCCCGCTCCAGCTGGTACATCATCTGGTACACTGCTTCCCGTATATGTTAATGACTTTTCATACAACCCCGTTACAAATCTTGATATATCATTTAATAGCAAATCATATGATAACATTGTAGTGAATCAAAATGTAACTATTAATTTGTCGTTTGATTATATTGGAAAAACAACCTCTAATTTACTGCCACCTAACGAATTTCAAGTAACATTAACTAATAACGCAGATGGTACATTACTTACGGATCAATTTACCGTTAATTATCAATATGGCGTTACTTCGTACAGCGCTACGCCTACTATTATTAATTTAGCATATGGTACTGTTATTAAAACGACGGTGGTACCAGTATCGCCTTACATTGGTCTTCCCAGTTATACTGGTTATTATCCTCAAAATGTTATTTGTCCTATTACAAGCGAAACTGAAAAATATCTTGGAGAAATTATAATTACTGATGTTACATATGATATTACTTCAAAACAACTGTCAGTTGTAATAAATACTAATGGTGACTCGATTTCATCAGTAGTCGGTATAGTATTTCCAGCCAGTACTGAGCCATTAAGTGCCAATCAAAATTTATCTACGACAGTAGTAAATAATGGTATTGCTATCGGAAATGCCACTTCTTCTCAAGTCGGAAATATAATTACGTATACATACACGCTAGGTTATAATGCGTTTGTTCCAACTCCTCTCGGAGATCCAGTTGTACCCGCCGCAATTATCATAGCAACGTCTGATACATTAAAAACTGTTTTCGTATATGATACTCCTACGCTTGAAACATATTTTTCAAGTGCTAACTCGCCAGATTCGGACGCAACGGTACAACAACCCTCGCTCTAAATAGATTGACTTTAACTGATGATATAATTTCATGAGCTGTATTATAATAAAATATTTTCACATTGTTTAAAATATTTTATTTTATCTAAAAAGAAATATAATTAACTATTATGTTGATTTAACAATTCTATATTTTTTATCCAAAGTTGGTATGGAGAATATATTTTAACTGGTTCTGCTATTGGTAATTCAACTGTGGTTTCAACTGGTTCCACTGGTAATTTAACTGTGGTTTCAACTATTTCCACTGGTAATTCAACTAGTTCCACTGGCAATTCAACTGTGGTTTCAACTATTTCCACTGGCAATTCAACTGTGGTTTCAACTGGTTCCACTGGTAAATCAACAATGGTTTCAACTGTTTCCACTGGCAATTCAACAATGGTTTCAACTGGTTCCACTGGCAAATCAACAATGGTTTCAACTGTTTCCACTGGCAATTCAACAATGGTTTCAACTGTTTCCACTGACAATTCAACAATGGTTTCAACTGTTTCCACTGGCAATTCAACAATGGGATCAACTATTTCCACTGGCAATTCAACAATGGTTTCAACTATTTCTACTGGTAAATCAACAGTTGGTTCATCATCAGTGTATTTATAAAATGCGCTATTGTGTAAATAAGCATTTGGGATGTCATTATTATTTAATTTATTTTTATTTAGTTTAGAATTATTATAATTAGAATTAGAATTAGAATTAGAATTAGAATTAGAATTAAAAATAGATTCATATGATTTTTTATTTAAAATATTACTAATACTGTTATTAGTTGGCATAATTCGTGAGTGTTGTGGATGTATTTGGACGTGTTTATTTGGCCTATTTATTTGTGTATTAGATATAACGTGTTTTTTTTGAAATGATATGGATGCGTTAAATAACGCCCTTGTTTTATGATAATTTAACCGCATATTTTTTAAATGATTACTAATGTTTCTTATAGAGTTGTTTATATAAGACAGTTTATTTGTTTTAAAATAATGGAACCGTAAGTAATAATGACGGTAAAGTAATGTATACAATTTATTTTTCTGCTTGACCATTGTCTGATTTATGAATTTTGTGTTTTTATATAATAATTCAACGCTATTAATATAGTTAATAATACAATCATAAGCAACAATGCTGTTAACATTATTTTTTAAATGTACGAATGAAAAATCATTATACATTTTATATATATTATAAATATTTTATATATATAATATAAAATATGTGTGCGAAATAGTTGCGATACTATCGAGCCATTTTGTAATAAATACGATTCAACCTCACAACATACAGCATTATACTATGTAGAACAAATTAAAACAAACCATACTACATCTTTAATATGAATATCTCATAATAACAGTCGACAAAACAGTATTGAATTCTCAAGCTCGTGTTAGAAGTGATTCCAAATTTGCTATAGTACATAATGGCATAATCGAAAATTATAAAATATTAAAGACGTTTTTGCTAAATAATGGATTTACGTTTAAATCCGAAACCGATAGTGAGGCGATTGCTAATTTATTAGCATTTTATTATAGCAAACTAACCGCGTGTTTAAAGCCATCAACAAAATTATAGCGCAAATGGATGGTATATAGGGCTATGTATAATATATACAGATACGCCACAAATAATTCATTATAATCGCAACGGTAAGTTCATAGTTTTATGTGATACAAATCATAAAAAACTAGAAGATTTGATTAAAATAAAACAACATGTGCTGAAATATCATTTTTTATTTTTGAACGATGTAATAGTTTCTATTTTCTTTATAACCATCATATTCATAATGTATTTTTGCTTCTATTTCTGTCATATGCTGTAAATCTTCATTTAATTCCTTATAGTCTTTTGCTACAAAATCTTCTGGAATATTTTCGTATTTGTATTTTCTATTTTCTTTATAACCATCATATCCATAATGTATTTTTGCTTCTATGTCTGTCATATGCTGTAAATCTTCATTTAATTCTATATAGTCTTTTGCTACAAAATCTTCTGGTATATTTTCGTATTTGTATTTTCTATTTTCTTTATAACCATCATATCCATAATGTATTTTTGCTTCTATGTCTGTCATATGCTGTAAATCTCCATTTAATTCTTTGTAAATTGAAACATTAAAATCTTCTGGAATATTTTCGTATTTATATTTTCTATTTGTTTTATAACCATCATATTCGTAATGGGTTGTTGCTTCTATGTCTGTCATATGCTGTAAATCTCCGTTTAATTCTTTGTAAATTGAAACATTAAAATCTTCTGGAATATTTTCATATTTGTATTTTCTACTTTCTTTGGCATTATTTATAAAATTAATAAGGGTTAAATCACTTATTTCTATATCCGTTTTATTATCATAAAATATTAGCAAATCTCTATTTAAGTTTAGTATATCATTTATATTTTTCTTTATATATGGTTTTATTAAATCGCGATATTGACATAGTATATATGAAAATATTTCTGTGTTTTTTTTAATTTCATTTATGTTATTAATATTGTTAATAATATTATTAAATGTATTACGATTTATATGAAGTAAAATATTATAAATATCATCGTAACTTAATAAAGGTGTTGTTAAACTATAATTTGAATCATAGTTACTATATTGTTTATACGAATTGTCGGAAATATATAAAAACCTCTCAGTTTTAATTTCTATAATTATATTAGGATTAAGCATGCTAATTAATTCATTATTAATAAATAAATGATTCCAGCAAAAAAACGTATTTTCAAAATAAAATGATATCAGTTCAAATATTTTATTAAATGTAGTCGAGTCACCATATATCAAAATACTTTTTTTTATTATAGCATTTTTATTATAGACATATTTGAATGGTCTACTATAACAAAAACGATATTTAACATCTATTTCTTTTATTTTATTTATATAATCATTATAGCAAATGTTGTTTATTTTTAGTATATCTTCACTTAATTTTAAATCTGTTACGAGCTGTTGATTTTCCAAATTTACTGGGCTAGTTAAATCACCGCGAAAATTATGAATGGGCGTTGCTTCTAAAAAAGTATCTATTTTATTTATTTCATTATCGTTATCGATAAAAAATTTCATTATTGATTTAGTTATTTTTAATGATCCTTTGTCATTAATATGCGAATCTGTAATATAGTAATCACTTGAATCCAAATTAGCATGGTCAAGTAAGTCAACAAAATTTGGAGAATTAATTTTTGTTTTTATAAAATCAGTAAACCTATATCTTTTATTAACATCATATATTTCTGGCAAATTATCTGAACAAAGAAGAGATTTATTAGGAACAACTAGCATTAAATATTCTTTTCTTTTATTTTGTAAATTTTTAAAATAATATTCAAAATTATTTAAATATTTGTTTTCCTCATTCATATTATTCATGTAGTGTGATTCTACCTCACTTTTTAAATAAAGATATTTGTTATTACCTATCAATGTTTTCATATTATATATATATAAAAGATTATATATAGCTTAATTATTAATTATAATAATTATTACTTCTATGTAATGTATTTGTATTTTCTATTTTCTTTATGACCATCATATTCATAATGTTTTTTTGCTTCTATTTCTGTCATATGCTGTAAATCTTCGTTTAATTCCTTATAGTCTTTTGCTACAAAAGCTTTATAAAAATACACTCCAAATACTTTATTACATTTTATTAAATAATGGGTAATAAAAAATGCTTGTAATAATTTATCTAAATTTGTATTATATAAAGTATAATAAAATAATATATCTGTTATAAATTTATTTGGATTAATTTTATTTTTATATCCATTTATATTATAATGGATTCAAAAAATGAAATTGCTAAATATTTAAAAGAACTTACAGACACAACTAAATTTTCACATGAACAGACTATTATTAATTTGAAAGATTGTTTAAAAGATAAAAAATGTTGTATTTTTAGTTGTGGTGCAAATATAATCGAACATAGCGATAAGTTTGAACAAATTAAAAATGATAAAACATTAATTACCTGTTGCATAAAATCTGCTATTGAACAATTAGATTTTGAAACGGACATTTTAGCTTTATTTGAATGTGTTAATGGAACTTATTTAAATAACGACAAAATAAAAAATATTTTTATTTTAAAAACTAAAACATTTGCATACGATAATATATCTTATAATTTAGATAACTTTAAAATAGGTGGTTTTGTAATAGATATATATAGTGTAATAAATTTCTTAATTTATGTTGGGGTTAAAGAAATATATTTATTTGGGTTTTATTTAGCTGATTACATTATTAATGATTTAACTAATTATAACTATTACGATGACATAGTGTGTAAAAAATTTCATACATATGACGAAGCCTTTTCTAGACTAAAAGAACCAGGTGTATTAAGGGAACACATTGAAGGTAGTAAAATATCACAATATTGTTTCGATAATAATATATCAATATATAATGTATCAGAAGAAGGTTGTGTAAGTAATAAAATAAAACGTATTAATTTTGAAAGTGTCTTTACAAATAAAAAAACATTTGTTTCTTCTAAAATCGCGTACAGAGATTTATTAGACGAAATTGATGATAAGGTTGACATTGATTTTTATTATGAACGAAATTGTAATAATAATATTGATAATAACAACATAACATTATTTGAAAAAAAACGAAAAGTTTTAAATCATTTACTATTAGAAGGCATTTATTGCTTAAAAAAAGTTAATGAACACGATACTAAAAATGAAATTAATCTAAATAAATTTATGAAAGATATATTGTGTGTATTTTCTTATATTTCATTATATGTTTGTGATAAATTATTCGTATCAGCATTTTTTTCCCATTATTTACTAAAATTTAATAAAGTATTTGGAGTGTGTTTTTATAAAGATTTTGATAAAATTAGTTGTCCTAATTTTTACGACGAATTACTTTTATTACACATAAGTGATATAAATAATATAGATTTTGATATGTTTTATTCACATTTTAATATGACAAAATATAATCAACATAAATATTTCAAACTTTTATGTTATTTAGTATATATAAAAAATGTCAAAAATATACCAGAAGATTTTGTAGCAATAGAATATAAAGAAATACATGAAGATTTACAGCATATGACAGATTTACAAGCAAGAATTCATTACGAAGATAGTGGTCACAAAGAAAATAGAAAATACAAATATGAAAATATTCCAGAAGATTTTGTAGCTAAAGAATATAAAGCAATACACGAAGATTTACAGCATATGACAGATTTACAAGCAAAAATACATTATGAATATGATGGTTACAAAAAAAATAGAAAATACAAATATGAAAATATACCAGATGATTTTGTAGCAAAAGAATATAAAGAACTAAACGAAGATTTACAGCATATGACAGATTTACAAGCAAGAATTCATTACGAAGATAATGGTCACAAAGAAAATAGAAAATACAAATATGAAAATATTCCAGAAGATTTTAAATAGCAGTAACCACATACAAGCTTTATTAAAATTTTTTTATTATAGCTATTTTCGTCTAAGGATATATTTTATAAGTTATTTTATAATAGATTTTAAAAATAAAATAATATATGGTTCTACATATATGATGTAAATTACTTTTTTTGGGAATAATAAAAACTCTGTATATTATATGAAGACAACATTAGGTGTTGACAATAAAACTCTTTACTTTAAAAGTGAAGTAGAACAACATTATCCTAATACAAATATTACAGAAAGTCAAAATCGTTATTTAGAAAGAATAAATATTCCAGAAGATTTTAATGTTTTAATTTACAAAGAATTAAACGGAGATTTACATCATATGACAGAAATAGAAGCAACAACCCATTACGAATGTAGTGGCCACAAAGAAAATAGAAAATATAAATACGAAAATATTCCAGATGATTTTAATGGTTCAATTTACAAAGAATTAAATGAAGATTTACATCATATGACAGATTTACAAGCAACAACCCATTACGAATGTAGTGGCCACAAAGAAAATAGAAAATATAAATACGAAAATATTCCAGATGATTTTAATGGTTCAA